>Ga0255355_1000353_pt1 | contig 29261 bp, 21 predicted proteins | sample HBST75metaG_FD_189943 | JGI IMG/M metagenome (GOLD analysis project Ga0255355, IMG submission 189943) | Peat soil microbial communities from Stordalen Mire, Sweden - H.B.S.T75 | ecosystem: Environmental > Terrestrial > Soil > Wetlands > Peat | place: Sweden: Norrbotten County, Stordalen Mire...
GCGTTCCCGAGGAGATGAGCCCCAGCGAGGCGCGCAGGGAGGTAAGCGGAGTGCGCAGCTCGTGGCTGACCGTGGAGATGAACTCGTCTTTCATTTTCTCAAGGCGGCGGCGCTCGGAAACATCGCGGAAGGCAACGACCATGCCGGAGATCTGCCCGTCCTCGATGAGCGGGCTGGCGCTGTACTCGACGGGGATCGCCGTGCCGTCCTGGCGCCAGAAGGTTTCATCTCTCATGCGGGTCGTTTCGCGGCGGCGCATGGACTGGAAGATTGGGCAGGTGGCCTTGGAGTAGGGGGCGCCGTCGGCGTGGCTGTGGTGGATGACCTCATGCATGTCGCGACCGGTCAACTGATCGGGGGTATAGCCCAGGGCGCGCGCGGCGGTCTGGTTGATGAAGGTGAGGCGGCCGTCGAGGTCAGTGCCGTAGATGCCGTCGCCCACCGACTCGAGGATTAACTCGCGCTGGCGCATGGCCATGTGCAGCGCCTGCTCGGCTTCGTGCTGCTCGGTCACGTCCATGCCGTGGTTGAGCACAAAAGGACGCTCGCCGGGCAGTTCCATGCGGCGGCTGCGGAAGGCGATGCGGCGATAGACGCCGTCACTGCGCCGCAGCGGCAACGCGCCCTGCCACTCATCTTCAGTTTGGAGGGTTCGCAGGCAGTCATGGAAGGCTGCCGAGCCGCTCGAATCCAGCAGCTCGGAGACGAAGCGGCCGGTCAAAGCGTCGGCGCGATAGCCGAGGGTCTCGGCAGTAAAGGAATTCAGCGAGGTAAGCTGACCCTCCATGGAGCAGGTGAAGACGAAGCCCAGGCTGTTTTCAACCATCTCGCGGTAGCGGGTTTCGCTGGAGAGCAGCGCCAGCTCGGCCTTGCGCTGGTCGGTCACGTCCTGGCCGGTGACGATCAGATACTGGATCTCGCCGTTCGGTCCCTTGAGGGGGCGCAGGGTCCAACTGATGCGCCGGGCCAGATGGGCTGGAGCCGGGCCGGTTGAGCCGGGGCGGATTGGAGCGCCGGCGATTCGCCAAGCCGTCTCATGCGGGCCGGAGACCTGCCCGGCAACGGCCTCGCGCAACTTGTCCGCGGCCCAGGGACGGTCCTCGGGCTCGAGAATTTCTTCGACAAAATGCCGGCCCACAGCGTCGGCCAGGCTCAGCCCGGTCAATTGCGCGCAGGAGTTGTTCATCCGCACCATGCGGCCGGCGGTGTCAAGCACGACCACCAGCGCGGGAATCGAATCCAGCGTGGTGGCCACAAAGCATCGTTCGATGGCCAGCGCGCGCTCTGTGCGCTGCCGGGCCCGCTGCGCCTGCTCCTGGGCTATGGTGCGGGCGTAGAGTTCCAGCCGCGTAACCGCCTGGCGGGCCAGAATCTCCAAAAGCGTGATGTGTTCCTGGCTGAACCGATGGGGTTCCCGAGCCAGGATCGCCATTGTGCCTACAATCTGCTTGTCGCTGCCGATGAGAGGGGTGCCGGCATAGGAGCGGCAAGGACTTGCGGCGGCCAATGCTATCCCTTGCGGCGGAAAGCGCGGATCCTGGCTTGCATCGCGGATCAGCAAGGATGTGGACTTCTCCAGCATCCAGTGGCAGGCAGTGGAGGAACGGGGCTGCTCGGGAGCCTGGAATCCAAAGCGCGATTTGAACCACAGGCGGTTGAAGTCCATCCAGCCCGTGTAGGCGTAGTCGGCAACGCTCAATACGGCGGCCAGCTCAGTCAATTCATCCAGGGCAGGGTCCGGGTTATGGTCGAAAATGTCGGACCCGGATCGCGATAGCATTCGATTGAATTCCCCGAACTGCTGACTCTGGATCGCGCTCATAGTGGACACACACCCGTGCTTAGTATCAGGTATTTTCAGAAAACTGACTCTGACACAAATGGGGGATATTGAAACTGGACGAATTACAACTCAAGTAACTCGACGATTGGGGGCGATGGTTCAAAAGAGGATTACCAAAGAAACATGCTTTGGGGAATCTCAGAGCAAACTCTTGTTGTCAGGCAGGCATTTCTCAGGGGCTAACAGGCTGCGGAAAAATTCTGGATTTCGGGTGGAGTTGGTCGAAAACGTCCCTCAGGGGCTAAAGCCCACGTTCATCTCATTGCACTTATGTACGGGCTAAAGCCCGTACCCTTCCCCGGATCGAGTTTTTCCACAGCCTGTAAAGCTCACGCCCATTCCAGGGCGTTTGCAGCACGACTAAAGTCGTGCCCTGTCACAGTCCGGACTTGTGCAGAGGTTGCCTAGCTTCCGGCGGGCAAGCGGCAGCAGTCGCCTCCGGATGCCGGCTCGTTGCTGCCCGCGTCGAGGACTATCTTCCAATTGCCGTCGGGTTGCTTGCGCCAGATGGTGATATAGCGGCCGGAGGTGGTGACGGGATTTCCGTTGACGTCCTTGCTGTGCCCCTCGAAGTGGCCCCAGGTGTAGCCGATGTCGCCGGATGGTCCCATGGTGGCGTCGGTGGGGGTCCAGGTGAGCTGGTAGTCCTTGGGAGACCAGTTAACGGATTTTTCAATGGCTGCCCGGCCCACCAGCGGCGCCGCTCCGTTGCCCAGCACCGCGCCGTCTTCGGCAAACCACTGCGCAAAGGCCGCTCCGCCGCGTTCGAGCACGTCTTTGGCGAAGCGGGCCTCGAGATCGAAGAGGAGAATCTTGCCCGGCTTGACCGTGGTGTCAACGAGCGGATTGGGAGCGGGCGCGGCTGCGGCAGCATCAGGAAAAGCCAGTTGGGCCAATGCCGCTCTGGGGGCAAACGACGCTATTGTCCCCGCCAGCAGAACTCCCAGCAGGATTCCTCTCACGCTACAAGTCACGATTCAAATCCCTCCCAAGAAGAGAAAAAATCCACTCGCCCATCGTACAACGAAGGAGGGAGGGAGACGACGATGCGCCCGGCGTTTGTCTGACGGTTCAGCGCCGGAATCCGCCGCGTTGGTATACTATCGGTTGGCAAAGCTGGTTCGATGGCCCCGGCAGAAGGGGGCTTTTTTCTTGGGAGCCCGGCGTTTTTCCGGGGGAAGGAAGTACATGGGAACACTGCTGGAGACCATCCACTCGCCGGCCGACTTGAAGCGTCTGAATTTTGCGCAGATGGCGGAGTTGGCGGAGGAGATCCGCGATTTCCTGATTCAAACGCTGTCAAAAACCGGCGGTCACCTTGGCCCGAACCTGGGCGTGGTGGAGTTGACGCTGGCCCTGCACACGGTCTTCGACACTCCCCAGGACAAGATACTTTTCGACGTCAGCCACCAGTCGTACATCCACAAAATTCTGACCGGGCGGCTGGACCGCTTTGAGACGATCCGGCAGCCGGGCGGGCTGAACGGATTCATGCTGCGCACCGAGAGCGAGCACGATGCTTACGGGGCAGGGCACGCGGGCACCGCGCTCTCAGCCGCACTGGGAATGGCTGTGGCTCGCGACCTGGCGGGCGGCAGCGAACACGTGATCGCCGTGGCCGGCGACGCGGCCTTCACCAACGGCATCACGTTTGAAGCGATGAACAACATCGCCGCGCAGACCAAGCGGATGATCGTGGTGCTGAACGACAACGAGTGGTCCATCGACCGCAACGTGGGCGCCATCGCCCGCTATTTTCACAAGATCGTGACCAACGAGCACTACCAGAACCTGCACGCATCGGCCAAGCGCATTGTGGAGAAGATCGGCGGCAAGACGGCAGTGACCCTGGCCCGCCGCGCCGAAGAGGCCGCCAAGAGCATGTTGTGGCCCTCGATTTTGTTTGAGGAATTTGGCCTGGAGTACTTTGGCCCCATCGACGGGCACAATCTGCCGCTGCTGGTGGAGAGCTTCAAGTTTCTGAAAAGCGCAAACCGCCCCGTGCTGCTGCACGTGCTGACGCAAAAGGGACGCGGCTTTCAGCCGGCGCTGGACAAGCAGAAGAAGTTTCACGGGCTGGGGCCCTACGATCCCGAGACCGGCCATACCGAGCCGGCAGGCCAGCCCAGCTATTCCGAGGTTTTTGCCAATACCCTGGCCGCGCTGGCCCGCGAGGATGAGCGCATTGTGGCCATCACGGCGGCCATGCCCAGCGGGACTGGGCTCGATTTGTTCAGGCCCCAATTTCCCAAACGCTACTTCGACGTGGGCATCGCCGAGGAACATGCGGTGGTATTCGCAGCCGGCATGGCTACCAGGGGATTCCGTCCGGTTTGCGCCATTTACTCGACATTTTTGCAGAGGGGCTTCGATCCCATTGTGCATGACGTTTGCCTGCAAAAGCTGCCGGTGCTGTTTTGCATGGATCGCGCCGGGCTCTCGGGCGACGACGGCCCCACGCATCATGGACTGTTTGACATCAGCTACCTGCGCGCGATTCCGGAGATCGTGCTGATGGCTCCCAAGGACGAAGACGAGCTGGCCGACATGATGAAGACCGCCTTCGAGCTGCCGGGACCGAGCGCGATTCGCTATCCGCGGGGTGCGGTGGTCGGAGTGGCCCGCAAGGCCGCTGCGCAGGCGATTCCCTTGGGCAAGGCCGAGGTGCTGCAGGATGGCTCTGACGTGGCGATTCTGGGCTTGGGGACGATGATGCCTCTGGCGCGGGAGTTGGCCGTGCGCCTGGAGAACGAAGGCTACTCCGCGGCGGTCGTCAATCCCCGCTTTGTGAAGCCGCTGGACCTGGAAATGCTCGAGAAGTACTCGAAGCGCGTGGCTGCCTTCGTCACCTTCGAGGATCATGCGAAGATGGGCGGCTTTGGCTCGGCGGTCATCGAGGCCTTGCAGGAGATGGGCAGCGTGGTTCCAGTGGTGCGGATCGGCTGGCCCGACCAGTTTATCGAGCACGGCAAGGTGGACGACCTGCGCGCCAAGCACGGCGTAACCGTGGACGAGGCGCAGGCCCAGGTGCTGCCCCTGCTGGCGCGGCGGCAACGGCCTGTGCTGGTGGCCAGCCAGGGTCTCGAGTCAGGAGTTCTTTGAAGAAATCAGCGACGAAAACGCAGATCCTTCGACTGCGCTCAAGAACAACCGCAGGTCCTTCGACTCGCAGCGCTCGCTCAGGATGACGGCCGTTTATTGATGCTCAGGATGACAAAATATGTTGAACGAATTAACGACTCAGGACACTAGTGTCCTGTCCCCAAAGTTCGTATCAAAAGTAGGCTGTCATCCTGAGCGAAGATTGGCGCGTATTTTGCGCCAATCGCAGTCGAAGAACCTGCGGTTGCGTCCCCAAATTATGCGATGAACTTCTGGGACACCACACATAGGGTCTGGCGGCACGATTTTGTGCGTTGGGATGGAATGTTGTGGCATCCCACCCTAGGCGCAAAACAAAGGCGCACCGAGGGTGGGCACCCGGCCTGGTTTCCGCTTTAACATGACCTTTGGCAGCTACTACAGAGTGATTCGTTTGATCGTTGATCCGGCGCCGCTGTGCGACAATCCACAACAGACCGGCTTTTTTATGCGACTTTTTCGTAATCTACTTACGGGTATGGGCGGAGTGGCCCTGGCAGGCGTCCTGGCCTGGCCGCAGCCGGTCTCTTCGCTACTTCCCAAAGGCTCAGGCTCGACGCCGCTGGTTCTGACCGGCGGCACGGTTGTTGATGTGACCGACTGGGGCCACTCGGCAAGAGACTTGCCGGATGCGGTGGTTGTGGTGCGCGACGGACGGATCATGGAAGTCGGCTCACGCATGGCTGTGACCATTCCCAAGGGCGCAAGGGTGATCGACTGCACGGGCAAGTACATCATCCCAGGGCTGGTGGACGGCTATGCCGGGATGAACTCGCAGGGCCAGGCCAATGCCGATCTCTACATGGGCGTGACCACAGTGGTGGCCAGAAGCGACCAGAAGCGCGGAGTGATCGATTTTGCCGCTCATCCCAGTCCGCACCTCTATCTTGTGGATTCAATCGGCACGACCGACAACTGGAGCCTGCTGGCCAAGCGCTCGGAGTGGGCATTGAAGCTGAGGGAAGGCTTCCGCCCCGTGGAATTGAGCCCTGAGGATACGGCTCGGCAACTGGCCGAGAGTGCCCGGCTGGGAACTCGCGTACTTTTTCTGGGCCACGACCTGACTGCGGCCAATACCCAGTGGATTGTTGCCCATGCCCACCAGATGGGACTGGTCACCTATGGGGAGTTTGTTTCAACGCCCTACAAAGTCGGCATCGAGGCCGGCGTGGATGTGCTGCTGCACATGGGCCGCTACGAACTGGGCCTGATTCCCGACGAGCTGCAACGGCCCCTGGTGGAAGACTCCGAGGGAATGGCGGCAAACACGGCCTACGACTACTCTGAACGGCTGCCGCCTACCGATCTGCACTTGCGGGGCTATGCCCGCCTTCTGGCCGCGCACCATGCCGCGCTGATGCCCACCTTCAGCCTCCACTTCCTCGAATTGCCGGGGCATCGCAACCTGTGGAAGGAGCCTGCCGCGGCGCTGCTTGACCCAGCCCACCTGTCCAGGCCGCCGGACCGGACGAGCGGGGAACTGGTGTATCCGCTGCCGCCGTGGACGCATCGGCTGCCCGCGATGGGACAACGGTACGTGGAAGAAAGCCTGCGCAAGAAGGCCAGCCAGTCGGCCATGCGGCTCTGGCATATCAATCAGACGATCTTTTCAGCCTATCCGCACTACCTGGCGGCGTCGGGCGCACCGGCGCAGGGCACGATGCCCGGCATCTCAATGCACACCGAACTCGAGATGCTGGTGCGGCTGGGACTCAGCCCGCGCGAGGCGCTGGCCGCGGCTACCAACAACTACGCGATTCAGTTCGGCTGGAACGAGTTGGGCCAGATTGCCACAGGCCGCCGCGCAGACATTCTGGTTGTGGATGGGGATCCTACGGTGAACATCTGGAATGCGCGCCGCATCTCAGGGCTCATCATGGACGGGAATGTGATGGATCGGGATGCGCTGCTGAAATTGAAGCGGTAAGAGCCGCGCATTACCCTCGCTTTGCCGCCTGGCGGGTTGCAACGGCCAGAATCTCCGGCAGCCGCTTTTGCCGGTAGGCGAAGGACTCGGCCAGCTTGCGGCGCACCAGCGCGGCGCCCAAGCGGCCAGGGCTGCCGACCCGGGTGACGGCAAGCAGAACCGCCGCGCATCGGTTAACGTAAGAACAGGCAGGCGGTTCACCCAGCTTTTCCCCGAGACCATGACCGATTCCCCACTGAAGCACTCGACCAGACCCAAGCGCCACAATCGATGGCTTATTCTCATCGCGGCCTTCAAGCTGGCGCAGGCGCTGCTGTTTGTTCTGATCGGCGTGGGCGCGCTGCAACTGCTGCATAAGGATATCGGCGATGTGCTGGCCCGGCTGGCCGATCACCTGCGCTTCAATCCCGAGTCGCGCTTCGTCAACTTCATTCTGGACAGGGCTTCGCTTCTCGACGACCGGCTGCTGCGGCGGATCGGTGAGGTGGGCTTCATCTATGCCGGGCTCGATTTGATTGAGGGAATTGGGCTTTATCTCGAAAAAGCGTGGGCCGAGTATCTGACGCTGGCCATTACCGCCTCGTTTTTGCCTTGGGAGATATTCGAGGTAATACGCAGGTTGACATGGGTGCGGTCCGGCTTGCTGGTGGTGAACGCGCTGGTCTTCTTTTATCTTGTAAAGCTGGTGGCGGAGCGGGGAAGGCAGCGGAAGGGCTACGAGGGGGAGTAAACAGGCCGTATACTTGGTGCTGTTGGCGAGGCAAATGGGCAGGTGGCGCGGTGTTCGCTTTTTGTTCCCCTAACACCCTTTTCAGTTCCTGTCTAGTACCAGAACCAAAGCAGTAAACACTATATCTTGTGGCAGATCGAGTTTCTTAATCTATTAGGCGAAGATCCGGTAGAGGCCTCATCATTTTAGGCGAAGATCCAACAGCGGCCTCATCATTTTTCTACTTTCCAGTGATTTTTCACTTGCCGAGAGCATGGAACGGCGGTACTCTCGACCTTGTAGTGGGAAATTTTGGAGTCAAGTGGAGCAATCCGACTGACTTTCAAAGCAAGTTTACCCGGAATTCCTTCTTGCGGCGCGGAAATCGGGCGCCAAAGCGGCTGGGGAACCAGCTTGGGAAACCGGAAGAGGGCAACAAGGGCAGGGAACCGGTCGCGGCAGGGAATAGGAAATTGGCCGCGAGAGGCAGACAGGCATGGCAGCGTTTCGCGGCAACCATCCGGCGAAGGTCGATGAGAAAGGGAGACTGAAGCTCCCGGCTGCGTTCAAGCTGCTGCTGGATGAGGCCAAGGTGACCCAGTTCTACATCACCTCGACGGACGGCGAAAGCGCGGAAGTATGGCCGCTGCCGGAGTGGGAAAAGCAGGAAGTGCTTTTGGCTGAGTCGAGCACGATGGACGAGGCCGTGGATAAGTACCTGAACCTGACCAGCTACTACGGCCAGCAGGTGGAGATGGACTCGCAGGCGCGGGTTCTGCTGCCGCAGATATTGCGGGGAACCGCGAAGTTGGATGCGGAAGTTGCAGTTCGCGGAAAGATCGGTTTTCTGGAAGTGAAGAACCTGCAGAAGCTGGAAGAGAGTTTGCCGGAGAACGCATTGACGGCAGAGAACCGCCAGTCGTTGGCAACGATTCTCAAACGGCGGAGTTGACCGCCAACACCCCCGAGGGGGAGCGCATGACGAATTCGACTGAACGCCATGTGCCGGTTCTTTTAAAAGAAGCGATCGATTTTCTCAGGGTGCGCGCAGGCGGAACGTATGTGGACTGCACGCTAGGGCTGGCGGGGCACGCCGAAGAGGTAGTTCGGCTGCTGGGGCCGCAAGGACGCCTGATCGGATTCGATCGGGATCCCGAGGCGCTGGCGCTTGCCAAGGCACGGCTGGACCGGGTTTGCGAGGAACTGGGCAGCCAGGCTCCGAAAGTGACGCTGGTGGGCGAGGCGTTCAGCTCGATTGGCGAGCATGTGCAGCCGGCATCGGTGGATGGTTTGCTGGCCGACTTTGGGGTGAGCAGCCTGCAGTTTGACGAGGCGCACAGGGGATTCAGTTTTCAGGCGGATGGGCCGTTGGATATGCGCATGGATACGCGCCAGGGGCCAACCGCCGCACAAGTGGTAAACGAGGCTGACGAGCGAGAGCTTGCAGACCTCATTTACGAGTACGGAGAGGAAAGGAGGTCGCGGAGAATCGCCAGAGCCATTGTGCGCGGGCGGCCGGTTACAACCACGGGGGAATTGGCCCGGATTGCAGCCTCAGCCGCTCCGCCAATGAAACAAGGGCACATTCATCCAGCGACCAGGACTTTTCAAGCTCTTCGTATCTACGTAAACCGCGAGTTGGACGAAATCAAGGCGCTGCTGGAGGCCGCACCCAGATTGCTCAAGCCCTCCGCAAGACTTGTCGTCATCAGTTTTCATTCACTTGAAGATCGAATTGCAAAAGACAGCCTGCGCGAAGGCGCGCGGCAGGGAATCTGGGAGATTTTGACCAGGAAGCCGGCAATCGCCGGCGAAGAAGAGATGGATCGCAACCCCCGCTCAAGGAGCGCGAAGCTGAGAGCGGCGGAGAGGCAGTAGGCAGTTAACAGTTGACAGTTGACAGTTAGCAGTTAGCTCGGGAGGTAATTATGGCGGCATGCACGACAGCTTATTTCGATGCGGGCCGCGGCTGGGGTGCGAGGGTGGCCGCGCGGAACGCCGAGTTGATGGCCCAGCAGCCGTTGCGCCGCCGGGGTGTGCGCACGCCTGAATTTCACTTTCCCAAGCACATTGACAACTCGCGGCTGGTGAAGGCGCCTGACCCGGTGCGGGTGCGCGAGATGCGCTTGTTTTCAGCGGCGGTCGCCGTTCTGTTTTCACTGGTGATGATCTATGGCTTGCAGCACTTCAGCGCCATCGAGGGCGGCTACCGGGTGGAGTCAGAGAAGCAGACAGTGGACCAGTTGCGCGAGGAGAACCGCCAGTTGCGACTGGCCGAGGCGCAACTTACCCAGCCGGGGCGCATCGACATGATGGCACGCCAGTTGGGTCTTGCCGAGCCGCAGCCGGGCCAGGTGATTCATCCTACCGCCGGTCCCGATGCCGGGGCTCCGTCGATTGCGCAAGCGATTCCTCCGGCGTCGCCCACACAGTAAGCGGCGGGATAACTTCCAGGTCTGTGACCGCACCGTTTCGTATGTCGTAATGGACCGCTCATCTTTCCCAGGTCTCAAAATCGAGACCTGGGGCACCCAGCGTTGGTGCAACTTCAAACGGACGGAGACCTGGGAGCTAGAAACTGGAAGCTGAGCAGTTCAAGTCCCCGGAGCGATTCGTCATGCAGACAGCCATTCGAGTGAACCGGAACCGCACCAATGCGGCGCGCGTCATGCCTCTGAAGCGCGCGCGTTTCTGGTTGATCTGTCTGTTTTTTCTGGTGTGGGCGCTGGTGATTGCCGGCCGCCTGTTCTGGCTTCAGGTGGTGCGGCACCAGGAGTTTGTTGAGCGCGCAGCGAAGCAGCAGCAGCGCACGTTTGAGGTCGCTCCGCGGCGCGGCGTGCTGTATGACCGCAACCTGCACGAACTGGCCATGACGGTGCAGGTGGACTCGATCTACGCCGTGCCCACCGAAATTGACGACAAGCAGACCGCCGCGCATGCCCTGGCCGCACTGGTGCATACCGACCCGGAGGACGCGCAGTCTACCGAGGAGCAGATTGCCGCACGGCTCACCTCTGGCCACAGCTTTGCCTGGGTGGCTCGGAGGGTGACGCCGGAGGTGGCGGCGCGCGTACGTGCGCTGATCGGCTCCGGGGCGGGCAGCGTCAAGGGAATCTACTTCCAGAAAGAGTTTCAGCGGTTCTATCCCGACAACGAGATTGCCGCGCAGGTGCTGGGCTATGTAGGCGTGGACGACAACGGCCTGGGTGGTCTGGAGCAGAAATTCGAGCCGCAACTGCACGGCGTTTCAGGCCGGATGTACACGGCGATGGATGCGCGCCGCAAGGTGCTGGGATCGAGCGAGCACGAGCCGGAGCCGGGGCAGAACCTGGTTTTGACCATCGACGAGAACATCCAGTTTTTGGCCGAGCAGGCGCTGGATCACGCCATGGAGAAGACGCAGGCGGCCAACGGCACGGTGGTGGTGCAGGATGTGCATACGGGGCAGATTCTGGCGCTGGCCATTCGCCCCACCTTCAACCCCAACCAGTTTCGCCACACCACGCCGGAGCTTCTGCGCAACCACGCGGTGAGCGACGTGTATGAGCCGGGCTCGGTGTTCAAGCTGGTGACTTATTCGGCGGCGCTGGAGCAGCATGTGGCCGCTCCGGACGACATGATCGACTGCCAGGGCGGTGCGATCACGCTGGCCGGCGGCCGCGTGATTCACGACGACAAGGGCGACCACTTCGGGGTCATCACGGTGCATGAGGCGCTGGAGCACTCCAGCGACGTGGCTGCCGTGAAGCTGGCATTGAAGGTGGGCCCGGATCACTTTTATCAGTACATACGCGACTTTGGATTTGGCTCGCGTTCGGGCGCTGAACTGCCCGGCGAGACCCGCGGCCTGCTGCGGCCGGTGAGCAGGTGGGGTTCATCGTCGATCGGCTCGATCGCCATTGGGCAGGAGGTTGGCGTTACGCCGCTGCAACTGGTTTCGATGGTCTCGACCATCGCCAATGGCGGAGTTTACCTGCCGCCGCACGTTCTGATGCCGGGGCAGGTGGATGCGAACGGCCAAAAGCCCGTCACACCGCAGGCGTCGCCCTTTAAGCCCGGCGGCGAGTTGCCCAATCCGCTGCCAGCGGGGGCGCATCGCGTGCTCTCGACCATGACCGCGGCGCAGATGCGCAAGATGATGGAGGGCGTGGTGCTCTACGGCACCGGCAAGCAGGCGCAACTGAACGGCTACTCGTCTGGCGGCAAAACCGGCACCGCGCAAAAGATCGATCCGGCCACGCATCTCTATTCCAAGACGATGCACATCGCCTCGTTTGCAGGCATTGCGCCGGTAAACAATCCGGTGATCTCGGTGGCTGTGATCATGGATTCTCCCAAGGGCGCGTCCTATTACGGAGCGGCGGTTTCCGCGCCGGTTTTTGCGGAGGTTGCGCAGCAGGTGCTGGAGTACCTGGGCGTGCCGCACGACATCGATGTGCGCGCGGTCCGCGCTGGGGCCAAGGCCAATGTGGCCGTGGCCGAGGACGCACAGGAGCACACTGGGGACATTGGCGCGCTGTATGCCGCGGCCAACGATCTGCCCAGCGACGATCCGTTGCGCGGGGCTCCGAGCCAGCCGCAGACCGCCAACTCGCCTTCGACGCCAGCGGCGAAGCCAGCCGTGGACGCCAGGGCAAAGCCGGGTGGCACGCAAGCCGCACAGAACGCGCCGCAACCGCCCGCTCAGCAGAGTATGGCTGTCATGGTCGCCGATCCCAAGCGCCTCCGGGTTCCATCGCTGATCGGACTGCCGGTGCGCAAGGTGATTGAGCAGGCCGCCGCCGCAGGCCTTGAGGTGCAAGTGACGGGAAACGGCACAGTCAGGGAACAGGCTCCCGCCGCTGGCACAATGGTCGCACCGGGCACGCAGATTGTGGTTCGCTGCGGGCGGTGAAGCAGTATGCCGAACAGCACCTCAGATCATTGGGGGGAGACGCCGCAGAGAAAGCCTGAACCGCCTGCTATGAAGCGTGAGCCCCTTCAGGCTCTTGGCCCACCCTTTCCGAGCCGATAAAGTTGGGGTGCCCCATCCTTGCGACGTTTTTCTGTCGCAAGGGTGGGAAACCCGAATCCAATCCCTGCACACCGGGAATTCTCTACATTCCCTCTGGCCAGCGGCGGGTTGCTTCGAGCGATTCGCCTGTTTCAAGCAGGCTCTTGAGGCTGGCGAGGATTTGCGGCCATCCGCCGGATACGGCCTTGATGAACTTCGAGTCGCTCTTTTCCATAAGATGCGTGACGGTGAGCTTGACTGAATCGCCCTCCTCCGCAAGCGTGTAGGTCAGGCGCGAATAGCCCTCCGCGGTCATCTCGGGAAACATCTGATTCTGCCACTTCAGCACCAGCCGCTTGTGCGGCTCGATCTCGATCACTTCGCCGCTGTCGGCGGTGCTTCCGTCCGGTTTTACGATGCGCCACGAGGCGCCCGGCTTCCATTCGCACTTCTGAATGGTTTCCATCCAGAATTGGCGAGTGAATTCGGGCTCCGTCAATGCCCGCCACAGCTTCTCGGCAGTGGTGCAGATGTAAGTTACATAAACAAACTGAGATTCAGCCATCGATTTCTTCCTCCAGTTTTGACTTGAGCTCGGCCAGGGCGCGCAGACGGCCTCGCTCATATTTGCCGATCCAGCGCTCGGCGATCTGGTGAATAAGCACCGGATTCAGATAGTGCAGCTTTTCGCGGCCCCGCCAGAGGGGGACGACCAGGGTTGCCTCTTCGAGCAGCTTGAGGTGCTTGGTTACTGCCTGGCGGGAGATGTCCAGATACCGGCAAAGCTGCCCCAGGGTTTGGCCGTTCTCCGCGCGCAGCCGATCGAGCAAGAGCCGGCGCTCAGGGGCTGCGAGCGCCTTGAACACCTTGTCCATCTCGGTGCTCATTGCCGGCATATTACGCAACCATTTGGTTGCATGCCAAAGGCAATTCCTCTCCGGCGGCGCCGTTCAAATCCAGGTGAAATCAAACGCCGCCGGGCAAACTACAATTGAACACGATATGAATTGGAAAGAATTGGTTGAAGAAGTGACGGCGGTGGGCGCTGGCGGCGGCTCAGGAGACGATTTTGCGCAGCCGGTGACGGGCGTGGAGTACGACTCGCGCAAGGTGCGGGCGGGCTCGGTTTTTGTGGCCATGAAGGGCGGCTCGACCGACGGCAACCGCTACGTGGAGAAGGCCATTGCAGCGGGCGCGCTGGGCATCATTACCGACTCGTCGCAGAAGTTTGACCATCTGCTGGTTTTTGAGGCGGGGCTGCCGGTGCTGGAGGTTGAGCACGGCCGGCGCGCGCTGGCCGAGGCTTCGGCTGCCTTCTTCGGCCATCCCGAGCGGCGGCTCGCCGCTACCGGAATCACCGGGACGAACGGAAAGACCACTACGGCGTTCCTGCTGGAAGAGCTGCTCAATGCGGCTGCGCGGAAGACCGTGCTCGTGGGGACGATTGAGTATCATGTGGCTGGCGAAGTGCGTCCCAGTGTGCATACCACGCCCGAATCAAGAGATTTGTTCGAGCTGATGGTCGAGGGCGTTGCGCTGGGAGCCACAGAGTTGGTGACCGAGGTTTCAAGCCACGCTCTGGACCAGGGACGCGCCGCCGGAGTGAGCTTCGATGTGGCCGTCTTCACGAACCTGACGCGCGACCATCTCGACTATCACGAGACGATGGAGAAATACTTCGCGGCCAAGCGGCTGCTCTTTGACGGCACGGTCTATCCTGCTCCGAGGGTGGCGGTGATCAATGCGCGCGACGAGCGCAGCGAGCGGCTGGTCACGGTGGCGCTGAGGGCTGGCGCGGAGGTTCGCACGTATGGAATCGGAAAGGGCGACTGGCGCGCCGCAAGCTACACGCTCACTCCCGGCGGGGCCGTGCTGAAGCTGGAAACGCCGGCGGGCTCGGCCACGGTGACTTCGCGGCTGGCCGGCGAGGTGAACATCCTGAACCTGCTGGCCGCCTTCACGGCTGCTCATGCGCGGGGCGTTCCGTTTGCCGATCTGGTTGAATTTGTTCCACAGCTCAAGCCGGTTCCCGGCCGCTTCCAAAGCGTGGATGCGGGCCAGCCTTTCACGGTGATTGTGGACTATGCCCATACCGATGACGCGCTGCGCAACTTGACGGCTTTGGCCCGGCAGATGACGGCGCCTGCGGCCAAGCGGGTGATTACGCTCTTCGGCTGCGGCGGCGACCGCGACCGCACCAAGCGGCCCAGGATGGGGCAGGCCGCGGGCGACGGCAGCGACTTTGTGGTGGCAACGAGCGACAATCCCCGCTCAGAGGAGCCGCTGGCGATATTGGCAGAGATTGAGCCGGGGCTGAAGGCCAGCGGCGTTCACTACGTCGTGGAGCCGGATCGGGCGACGGCAATTGGAGTGGCGCTGAAGGCAGCAGCGGCGGGCGACGTGGTTCTGATCGCCGGCAAAGGCCACGAGAAAGAGCAGATTCTGGGCGGCCGCACGATTCCTTTCGACGATGCGCAGATTGCCCTTTCGGCGTTGGCCGATTTGGGTTATTGTGGTGAGCAATGAATCTGACACTGGCAGAAGCGGCAGTTGGTGCGGGTGCGCTGCTGGAGGCTCCGGCGAGCGCGGCAAACGCCGGTGCGCTAGTGGTCTGCGGCTACTCCATTGACTCGCGCACTGTAGTTGCGGGCGACCTGTTTTTTGCGGTACGCGGCGACCGGCTGGACGGGCACGACTTTGTGACCGCGGCGCTGGAGCGCGGGGCCGTTGCGGCGGTGGTGTCGCGGGAGCGGGTGGCTACGCTGCCCGATGCGGCGTTGGGTATGCCGCTGCTGATTACCGAAGACCCTCTTATTGCGTTGCAGGCCCTGGCCGCGCATGTGCGCCGCCAATGGGGACGGCGGGTGGTGGCCATTACCGGTTCGGCCGGCAAAACCACCACCAAGGAAGCGGTGGCCGCGGCTTTGGGCGCAAAGTTCAATGTACTGAAGTCGCAAGGCAATCTGAACAACGGCTTCGGTTTGCCGCTGCAACTGCTGCGCTTGAAACCGGAGCACGAGTATGCGGTCGTTGAGATGGGCATGAACCATCCCGGCGAAATTGCCTCGCTGGCCCGCATCGCCGCGCCCGATTGGGGCCTGGTGACCAACGTGGGCATGGCGCACATTGAGAACTTTGCCGAGGGGCAAGCCGGAATTGCCCGCGCCAAGTTTGAGCTGGTGGCCGCATTGCCGGCCAACGGCGTGGTCTTTCTCAACTGCGACGATCCTTACGTTTCGCAGTTTGGCCGCGACTTTCAGGGCCGAGCCGTTTATTTTGGCTCCGGCCCCTGCGCCGATCCGCGATTTATTGAAGTGACCGAAGACCTGGCGGGGCTGCATGTGAAGTATCGCGCCGGAGAGCGTAAGGGCACATTCACGCTTCATCTGCTGGGCGCGCACAACGCATCGAACGCGATGGCCGGATTGGCGGTGGCGCTGGAGGCGGGGGTGGATCTGGATGCGGCTACGGCTGCGCTCGAATCGCTCACCCCCGGCGACAAACGCGGCGAACTGATCGAGGTTGGCGGCGCGACGATTTTGAACGACAGCTACAACTCGAACCCCGAGGCGCTGCGCTCGATGATTCGCACGCTGGCCGGGCGCCCGGCAGGCCGCCGCATCCTGGTGGCTGGTGAAATGCTCGAACTGGGCGAGCACGGCCCCGCGCTACATGCAGCCTGCGGACGCGCAGCCGCCGAGGCTGGCCTCGACCTAGTTGCCGGCGTCCAGGGCAATGCCGAACATCTGGCCGCGGCCGCTTGCACGGGAGGGGTTGCCGCGCTCTTTTTGCCCAACGCCGAAGCCGCCGGCCGCTGGCTCAAGCAGAATCTTGAGCCGGGCGACGTGGTGCTGGTGAAGGGCTCGCGCGGCGTGCATCTGGAGCGGGTGATCGAGATGCTGAGGACCGGCGAGGAAGGTTAACCCGGCGTGCCATAGCCGGGGCGCTTCTCATCGCCATTCGGCGTAGAGTGTTTTTACGGTTTTTTAGTGCTGGCTTTGTGCGATCCCATCTTAGGCGCGATGAAGCTGCGCCAAAGGTGGGGCACCCGGCCGAGGGTGGGGCACCCAAACCATACACGAACATTGAAAATGCGCTGCCTATTTTTCCGGGCGCAGCCGAATGTGTGTCGGCTGGTCGCGGTCGGCGATGAGCCAGCCGTTTTTGTATTGCAGCTCGACAACCTGGATGGAACTGCGGCGTCCCATTTGCGTGAAATAGAACAGGAACGCCCGCTTGCCGCTGACCACCACGTCGCAATGGTCGCCCTTGGTCTGGTCGTCTTCGCCTTTGCCGGCTCCGGCCAGCAGATTCTCCGGCTGCTTTGCCCAGTTGCCGGCGTCGTCTGAGCGGAATACGCCAAGCCCCTTCCATTCGTCGATAATCACCCAGTATTTGTTGTGCCAGCGGAAACCCTTTGGGCCTTCGCCTCTACTGGGAAAGGCGGGGCCTCGGTCGGTCCAGGTCATCATGTCGGGGCTGTCGGCGTAGTAGATTGAGGCATTCGAGCCCGCTGGCGCGTGCTCGTTTTTATACCAGAGCCGCCATGTGCCGTCGGGCATATGCAGGATGCTGGGGTCGATCACGCGGTCCGACGCCAGGGGCAACTTGCGCGGATTCGTCCAGTGAAGCATGTCCGTGCTGGTAAGCTGCACAATGTCGCGCGGGTGATTCCAGTCCTGGAAGATGCCGGGAACCACGGAGAGAAACATCTGCCACGTTCCATCAGGAGCGCGCCTCACGTCGGGCGCCCATTCGGTCACGTTGGCGCCGCCGTATTGCGGAGGCAAATCGATCTGCGCCATGCCCACAAACTTCCAACTCGCGCCGCCGTCGGCCGACTCCGCAATGCCGATGGGTGTGCCATGAACCCAGGCGACACCCGTCAAGCCCGGCGCATTTGCGCGGCGGTCGGTGTAATACATCCACCAGCGCTTCACCAGGGGATTCCAGAGCAGAGTGGGGTCTGCCGCGCCGTTATAAACGGGGTCCCGATAAAGGGGTTTTGCAGCGACCGGGCCGGAGGAGCCGAAGGCGGCGCCAGCGGACAGGACCAGCGCGACGATGAACATGAATAAAGGCCAACGAAGGGTTTTCATCTCGAAGCGAAAGATACAAGCCGGGTCGGGAATAGTCAAACGCCGCAAACCCATTCTTGTGGCTATAGCGGTTCCAGGATTGCCGTACCTCGAAACCGCCAAATCCGAGTTGACGCGACCAGCAGGGAGCGGCAACCTCGCAACCCGCCAGAAAGGGCATACCTATCCTGGAACCGCTCTGGATTTCCACGGCCCGGGCAGCCCCCGGCCCTGTAGAATCAACCTGGAACCCGCCTCATGCCGGCTCTGGAGGCCACTTGCTTTACTGGCTGCTCTACCAAAAGCTGTATCCGTTCTTTCACCCGTTCCGGATCTTCCGCTATCTCACGTTTCGCACCGCCTTTGCCTCGGGCACGGCGCTGCTGATCGCGCTGTTCATTGGCCCCTGGGTAATCCAGAAGCTGCGCGAGTTTCAGATCGGCCAGTTCATCCGCGAGGATGGGCCGCAGTCGCACCTGAAGAAGTCGGGAACGCCCACCATGGGCGGCGTGCTGATTGTGATTGCGATTCTGCTGCCCACGGTGCTGTGGTCCGATCCGGCAAATCCATTTGTCTGGATCACGGTCTTCTCGACCCTTGCCTTTGGAGCCATCGGCTTTGCCGACGACTACATCAAAGTGGTGAAGCGGCGCAGCCTGGGATTGACGGCGCGGGCCAAGCTGCTGTGGCAGGGGTTGGCCGGGGCTTCGGTGGCCATTGCGCTGGTGGTGATGGGACAGTTCAAGGAGTTTTCAACCCAGGTGACGGTGCCGTTCATCAAGAGTTGGCGCCCCGACCTGCTGTGGCATTGGCCCACCACGATTCCGCATCTGGCGCTACTGGCCTTTTTGCCGTTTGTTTTATGGGTGATTGTCGTGCTGATAGGTTCAACCAACGCCGTGAACCTGACCGACGGCCTGGATGGGCTGGCCATCGGCTGCACCATTGTCGCCGCCGGCGCCCTCACCGTACTTACCTACGTCAGCGGCCACGTGGTCTTTGCCGACTATCTGGAGTTGCAGCGGATGCCGCTGGTCTCGGAGCTGACCGTCTTTTGCGGGTCCATGGTGGGCGCTTCCATCGGTTTTCTCTGGTATAACGCCCATCCGGCGGAGATCTTTATGGGCGATGTGGGTTCGCTGGCCCTGGGCGGGGCCATCGGCACGGTTGCCATCGTCATCCGCCAGGAACTGCTGCTGCCGTTTATCGGCGGCATCTTCGTTCTCGAAACGCTTTCGGTGATTCTTCAGGTGGGCAGCTACAAGCTGCGCAAGAAGCGTATCTTCAAAATGGCCCCGCTGCATCACCACTTTGAACAATTGGGTTGGAGCGAATCCAAAGTGATCGTCCGGTTCTGGATCGGCGCACTGGTGTTTGCATTGTTTGCACTCACCACCCTGAAACTCCGTTAGACAATCTCCGCGCGGTGCATCATGCGGTGCAAGATAGAATAGTCGCGGATCGCAGGAGCCTGAACAAATGGATTTGAAAGGCAAGAAAGTTCTGGTTGTGGGACTGGGAAAGTCCGGTCTGGCCGCAGCTCTGTTTCTGCGTCACAGCGGCGCCCATGTCACGGTCTCCGACGCGCGCAGCGCCGAAGCGCTGGCCAAGGACATTCCGGCCCTGCTTGAAGAGGGCATCATGGTGGAAGCCGGCGGCCACGGCCTGCTCACCTTCCGCCGCCAGGATCTGATTGTGGTGAGCCCCGGTGTGCCGCTCAATACGCCCGAACTGGCGCAGGTGAGGAGCTTCGGCCTGCCGGTGATCGGCGAACTGGAACTGGCCGCCTGCTTCCTCAAGGGCAAGATGCTGGCCATTACCGGCTCCAACGGCAAGACCACAACCACCATGCTGGTGGGCGACATTCTTGCGCAGGCCGGCATTGCCAACCTGGTGGGGGGCACGATCGGCGCGCCTGTGGTGGCGCTGATTGACGACAGCACAGACGAAACCTGGTCAGTGCTCGAGGTTTCCAGCTTCCAGCTTGAAAGCACCGACCGGTTCCATCCCGGCATTGCCGTGATCCTGAATATTACGCCCGACCATCTGGAGCGGCACGGCAGCTTTGAGAATTACGCGCGGGCCAAGGAGCGCATCTTTGCCGCGCAGAACGCGCAGGATTGCCTGGTGCTGAACGCCGACAATGCGCGCGCCGCCGAAGCCGCATCCCGCTCGGCCGCCAGGGTCTTCTGGTTTTCGATTGAACATGCGGTGGAGCAGGGCGCCTGGGTGGAAGACGGTTACGTGGTTTATCGCTCGCAAAAGGATGCGCCAGTGGAGTCGGTGATGCCTCTGGGCGGAATTCCGCTGAAAGGCGAGCACAACGTGGAGAATGTGCTGGCCGCGGTGTGCGCTGCCCGGCTGGCCGGCGCTCCGGTGGATGCGATTCGCAGCGCCGTGGAGAACTTCCGCGCCATTGAGCACCGGCTGGAGTATGTGGCCACGCTCAACGGCGTCGAGTTCTACAACGACTCGAAGGCCACCAACGTGGATGCGACAGCCAAGGCCATTGCCTCTTTCAACTCGGGCATTCACCTGATTCTGGGCGGCAAGGACAAGGGCTCAGACTATGCCCAGCTTGCGCAACTGCTGCGGGCGAGGGTGCGCGCGGTTTACACCATCGGTTCGGCGGCGGCCAAAATCGAGTCGCAACTGCGCGGGGTGGTCTCGATCCTCTCCTGCGAGACGCTGGACAAGGCGGTGAGCGCCGCGGCCGGAGCCGCGCGTCCCGGCGAGGTGGTGCTGCTGGCGCCGGCCTGCTCCAGCTTTGACCAGTTCGAGGGCTATGAGCATCGCGGCCGGGTCTTCAAGGAACTCGTCGGCGAACGGCGGGGATGGAAGGAATGGCAAAGCGCGTAGGGGTTGATAAATGGATGTTCTTCACCACCCTGCTGCTCATCGTGGTGGGGCTGGCGATGGTCTTCTCCGCCTCGGCCGTGGTGGCGCAGGAGCGCTATCACTCGCCCTATGCGTTTGCGGGCAAACAGGCTCTGTGGGCTCTGGCCGGCGTGCTGGCCATGCTGGCCCTGATGCATGTTGACTACCGCTTCTATAACTCGCCCAAGTTTGTCTATCCCGCGCTGTGCGTTTCAACACTGCTGCTGGTGCTGGTCTTCTTTTTCCCCGGTTCGCACAACACCCATCGCTGGATTCGCTTTGGCGGCTTCTTCACCTTTCAGCCGTCGGAGATCGCCAAGCTGGTGCTGATTCTTTTTCTGGCCTGGTTTCTGCATACCCGGCTGGACGCCATGCGCGACTGGAAGCATACGCTGGTGCGCGCGGCCATCGTACCGGTGGTGTTTATTCTGCTGATCGTTCGCCAGCCCGACCTGGGAACCGCGCTGGTGCTGGCCGGCGTAACCGCCATGATGCTGGTGCTGGCCGGGATGGAGTGGAAATATCTGCTGGGAGCCGCGTGCGCAGCGCTGCCCGCGCTGGCCGCGCTGCTTTTCATGGTCGCGTGGCGGCGGCAGCGCATGTTGGTCTTCCTCCATCCCGAATCCGATCCGCAGGGCGCGGGCTTCCACATCAACCAGTCGCTGATTGCCGTAGGCACTGGCGGGCTGACCGGCCGCGGCTACATGGAAGGCGTGCAGAAGCTCTTCTTTTTGCCCGAGGCGCACACTGACTTCATCTTCGCCAACATCGCCGAGGAGCTTGGGTTCATCGGCTCCATTGCGATTGTGCTGCTCTTCGTCATCTTCGGCATTCGCGGATTGCGGGCGGCGTTTCGATGCCAGGACCCCTTTGCGCGGCTGGCCGCCTTCGGCATCACCACGGCCATTCTGCTGCAAGCCTTCTTCAACATCAGCGTGGTGCTCTCGCTGGTGCCCACCAAAGGGATTCCGCTGCCGCTGATTTCATCCGGCGGAACTTCGCTGTTCTGCACCCTGGCCAGTATTGGAGTGCTGCTGAATATCACCAAGAAGGCCGGGTGATGACGATTGGTTGTGGGTCGGTTTTTGAATAGGCACTAACCGACCGGAGCTCGGAAAAGCGGCGGAACGGCTCGCTGAGCGCATTGGGCTGTTCCCGAAACCTGAATTCCTGTGAAGCTGATCCGCGAAGCCTTGGCGACTTCCCGGGAGTAATCTGTGAGGAATGAAGTTTTTGAGCTTACCCAGGCCAAGGTCTGCACTCTTCTAGGTGCCCAAAGGCGAGGCACCTGGGCCACCTGACAACTTTGCATACACCCCGAGAACCGACGGCGGTGGTTAGTTGGCGGAAGGGTGGGTGATCTGGTCGATGATGATGGTTTCGACGGCGCCTTTGGCGGGTTGGAGTTTGAGACCGAGTTGTTCTTTCAGGACGGTGAAGAGGGATGGGTCGTCAGAGTCGGGAGTTTCTTCGGGGGCCCATTCGATCTGGAAGTCGAAGTTGCCTTTGAGACCCGTGTGGTCATCGACGGGACGGCCTGCCTGGCGGCGCAGTGCGGCGGCGATGTCAGCCATGGACATCTTCCAGGCCTTCATGGTGGTCCTGGTGCCGTTGGAGTTGGTGCTCATGTTGGGTTCCGAGCCATGTGCGCTTGGCTTGAGGCCGGGGCCGACTTTTCCGGGCTTGACGAGTTCCAACCAGTAGACGGGGGATTCTTTTTGCTCGCGATGGAACTTGAACTGGAAGCGGTCTTCGAGCAGCGAGAGAATAAGTTGCTGGAATTGCGGCGTGGTGGTCACTTCGGTGTGATTGGCTGTGATGGCGTTGATATCGAAGGTCTCGTTGCCGATCCAGTTGGGCGCGCCGGAGATGCGGTCATCGTCGGTGCCGAAGGCGATACGGATGAGGGTACGGGCAGTAGTGGCGGTGGCGACAAAGCGTCCGCCTGGGAGCATCTGGCGGTTTGAAGGCTCGTCGCCGCTGGACCGGTGCGGGTAGATGGAGGCGACTTCAAATCGCATGGGCGGCTGGGCGTCGGGCTGTGATGCGATTAGAGCTTGAGTTGGAGATGGGGCCGCGGATTGCGATTGCGCCGAGAGATACAAAGAGGCTATGACGAGCGGAACCAAGAGAGCGCCGGCGGTCCGAAACAACTTTGTCGGCGAGGTTGTCATGATGACTACTACGCGGAGTGGTGTGCAAAGGTTCCGTAATTGATGTGGCAGAGGGCGGGCTCGAAGGAAGCAAATGCAATTGATCCGGCGGGTGGCCCTGGTCTCGGCACTCTTTCCAAGCCGAGATGAGGGTGCCACCGGTCCCTCGCTTTTGGGGACCGGTGATGACAGCGTTCCGCAGTTTGTGGCAGGTGGGCGGGTGGCGCAGTTACCCATGCCGCTCATGTGGTAGCCATGAGTTGGACAGCAGAAGAAATGAACGCATCCACTTGAGCCCATAGCATAACACTTACACGATTACAACTTACGCAGCAGGATGCCGGAAACGTAGAAGGCTCTCCAGTGCGAGTCATCGAAGAAACCTGACGCTATCGCCTGGAGATGATACCTATGTCCAATGAAATCGACCGCTCAATTCACAGAAAAGGCTGTCTTGGACAAGAGAGGTGGAGTTCCCTATAATGGGGGCGCGAATAATTGCGCATAGCGTTTTCATCAGCTACTGTATTACACCCGTAAATCTGTGGAGGCTGAGGGTCGATGAATAGATTGAAAATGCCTGTCTGGTTCATTGCAGGCGGATTGATCATCTTGCAGATGATTCTGGTTGCGATCATCGTTCATGGCGAGTCGCTCACCTTCGATGAGGGCGACCATATTTTCGCCGGCTACATGATGTGGCATAGCGGCGACTACGGTCTGAATCCCGAGCATCCGCCGCTGGTGAAGCTGGTGGCGACACTGCCTCTGCTGCAGCAGAAGCTTTGGGTGCCTCCGCTGCACCAGCGAATGTTCAAGGCTGAGGCGTACCGGGATGGCCGTGATTTTATGGAACGTAATGATGGCCCAAGGCATCTCCTGCTCTTCCGCATGCGCCTGGCAGCAGGTGTCTTTGCCGTGGGCCTCTCAGTGATGGTATTTCTGATGGGGAGCAAGCTCTTTGGCGAGTCCGCTGGTTTGCTGGCTTTGCTATTGGTGGTCTTCGAGCCCAATGTGTTGGCCAACAGTGATCTGGTCACGACCGATATGGGAGTCGCTTGCTTCTTTCTGGCCACAATCTATTGCTTCTACCGTTACGCCAGGCGGCCATCTGTGATTCGTCTGTTGCTGACCGGCTTGGCCGCTGGACTCACGCTGTCGGCCAAGCACAGCGGGATTTTGCTGGCTCCGATGCTGCTGGGATTGACGCTGGTAGAGATCGCCTGTGCCGAGCGGGGACGGCGCAAGCGGATGGCTGGGACACTGTTTGGCGGATTGGCTGCCATCGTGGGCCTCGCGGTTGCGGTGCTCTGGGCTTTTTACGGTTTTCGCTATGCGGCCAGACCGGCAGGGCTGGTGATGAACCCGACGCTGAGCGAATACGCTGCACCCCTCACGGGGCTGAACGGTTGGATGATAGGACATCTCGCCAACTGGCGGTTGCTGCCGGAATCCTACCTGATGGGGATCACTGACATTCACTATGCAGCGCAGCAGTATGCCATCTTCCTGATGGGGCACGACTATCCCCACGGTGTTTGGTGGTACTTTCCAGTCGCGCTGTCCATCAAGACCACTCTGGGCTTGATCGGTCTGGTGGTTTTAGCCGGTATTGCGCTGATAAGCAGGCGGCTCAGGCAGAGAAGAGAATTGGCGTACCTGTTTGTGCCTGGCGCTATCTATCTTGCTGCGGCCATCGTCAGCGGGATGAACATCGGCACTCGTCATGTTCTGTTCTTGTATCCACTGGCCGCGATGCTTGCAGCAGCGGGTCTGATAGCGCTCGCGCGGCATAGCAGGCGCTGGCTTTGGATCGGTGGAGCATTGGTCGCGTGTCATGTCGTTTCTGTCATGGCTGTGTTTCCGGCGGAGATGGCGTACGGCAACGAAGCCTGGGGCGGAACGGCAAACACTCACAAATACCTGAGCGACTCCAGTGTGGATTGGGCGCAGCAACTGCCACACATCAAGCAATGGGTTGACGCCCATCCCGGCGAGGAGTGCTGGCTCGCCTATTCCGCTTATCCGGACCTTCGTCCGCAAGCCTACGGCATTCCCTGCCACCCGCTGCCCACGGCCCATACCGGATGGGATATCCTGCCGGTCGACGTGCCAGAAACCATCCATGGCAACCTCCTGTTAAGCGCAGACGATCTGGAAGCCTGCGACTGGCCCAGCGACCAGTTGAATGTCTTCGAGCGATTTCGGTGGATGCCGATGGCGGAGCAGATCGATCACAGTGTGTTTGTGTTCCATGGCGATTTCCATGTGCCGGAAGCGGCGGCGTTGGGAGCGGTCCAAAAGTCGAATATCCTGCTGAGGAGGCATAGGCTCGCAGAGGCTTTGGTTGCGGCACAAGAGGCTGTCGCTTTGCAGCCGGAGAATTTGCTGGCGCAGATGGCCTTGGGAGACGCCCAGACGGCATTAGGCGACAAAAACAGCGCACGAGCCGCCTATGAATTGGCGCTGGCGGCGGCGCATCGATTGGAAGCCGACGCCCAGCCGCTGTTTGTGCCGGATTTAGAGCAGAAGCTGCGTCCATGACATCGTCATAACATAAGCCGTGAAGTTTTTTGTTACATCCGAAGTCGATAGGGAAGTTAGCCTAATTGGCGGGTGGCCCTGGTTTCGGCACTCTTTCCAAGCCGAGATGAGGGTGCCACCGGTCCCTCGCTTTTGGGGACCGGTGATGACAGCGTTCCGCAGTTTGTGGCAGGTGGGCGGGTGGCGCAGATCCCATCAGTCCAAGAAGTGGGTGCCCCAGGTCTGGATTTTCGGACCTGGGAGATGATTCAAGTCAACTGTCGCCAACAGCACATAGCGTGAAATGTAAGCTACGCTGTGGGCGAAGATCGACGGCAGTGCATCTTTTTCGACCCCACTTGCCGATAATTATCTTCCCTTGGCGCATACTGGCAAATGGAAAGAGAAGTGGGCTTCACAGGCTGCGAAAAAACGCGATCCGGAGGGAGGCGGGGGTTTTAACCCCCGCATGAAGCCAACAGAATCAACGATGGCTTTAGCTGCGGAGGGATGCTTTGCGCCAATTTCACCCAAAATCCCGAGTTTTCCCGCAGCCTATGAAATCCCCGCATCGGCCTGAAATATTGTGAACCCCACCCCCCTCCCCTTTGAGAGTGCTATTTCCGGCCAGCACACGCTTGTAAGCCTTAAAGAATGAGCAGTTTAGCATAACACATATTTACTTATCAGTAAACAGCGAAGGCCGTTTTAACCCGTTTTTGAGCAGTTTTCAGCGCGTTTTGAGTTTATAGCATTTTCACGGATGGTGTAAGGAAGCTCCGTGCCCCATCCATTTCACGTTCTTTGTGAAATGGGTGGGAAACCACGAATTCAACCCTACAGGAACAGTGATAATGCTCTAAAACACCGCGTTTTTGCTTCAAATCTCCATATCACCCAACGAGAGGTTTGTCGGATTTGGGTGCAACGGGTTGATCCCGAGCTCCGGCGTATAACCGGCAAACCAAAAATGTCCCCACAACCGGCGACGGCGAGAACTACGCCTCATCGGTGATCTTTGTCGGCCTCTGTAAAATGATCCTGGACAGGAAATCCCCCGATCGAGCCGGGCTATCAGGGCTCCTTCGGCATTTCTCCTTGAAAGGTAAGAGCTTGTCGAATTTGCGCGTACTCATCGCCGGTGGCGGTACTGGCGGCCACATCATTCCCGCGCTGGCGGTGGCTCGCGAGCTTGTGGCTCGGCACAAAGCCGAGGTGCTGTTTGTGGGCACCGAGCGGGGCATGGAGATTCGGCTGGTGCCCGAGGCCGGCTTCAACCTGCGCATGATCGATGTGGGGCCGCTCAAGAATGTCTCGCTGATTACGCGGCTGCGCACCCTGTTGCGTTTGCCGCGCAGCGTCTTTGCGTGCAGGCGGTTGATTCGCGAGTTCAAACCCAACGTGGTGCTGGGCGTGGGCGGATACGCCTCCGGCCCGGCCATGGCGGCGGCGATCCAATTGAAGGTGCCGGCCATGGCCTTTGAACCCAACGCCATGCCGGGGCTGGCCAACCGGCTGGTGGGCAAAAAAGTGCAGGCCGCGGCGGTCAACTTTCCCGCGGCGGCGCAGTGGTTCCAGAACTGCGAGGTCACCGGGATTCCGGTGCGGCCGGAGTTTTTTGCGCTGGAGCCGCCTGCGGCTGCCGCGCCCCACCTGCTGGTCTTTGGCGGCTCGCAGGGCGCGCGCATCTTCAATATTCACTTGCCCAAGATAGTTGTTGGTCTGCTGCACGCAGTGCCGGGCCTGACGGTTCTGCACCAGAGCGGGGTGCGCCACGCCGAATCGACCCAGGCAGCCTATGTTGCCAGCGGGGCCGACCCGCAGCGTTGGCAGGTACGGCCATTTCTGGACGATATGCCTGCTCGCTTTGCCCAGGCCAACCTGGTGATGGCGCGCAGCGGGGCTTCCACGGTGGCCGAACTGGCCGCAGCCGGCAAGCCGAGCCTGCTGGTGCCCTTTGCCGCAGCCTCCGACGACCACCAGAAGCGCAATGCAGAGGCAATGGTGAATGCCGGAGCCGCCGTGATGTTGCTAGAGCCGGATCTGGATGTGCCCGGCAAGCTGCTGGATGCGCTCACCGGGCTGCTGACCTCGCCGGAGCGGCTGGCCGCGATGGCCGAGGCGGCGCGAACCCAAGCTCATCCCGCCGCGGCCGAGCGGATCGCCGACCGGCTGGCCGCACTCGCGGAGGGTTATTGATCCGGCCTTCAAATAGTGTGATTGCTTCTCACCCTTGCGCCTGACCACCCCACGGACGAAGACCTATCCGTGGGGCCCCGGCAAAGCGCAAGGATGGGGCACCCAATGCTAGGTATTTTCGGGCCGGAACAATAAGCAGAGGCTCGCTAATGAACGCTACTTGGGCCGGGTGATTTCGATGCGGTCGCGCGTGCGGACCCAGGTGTTGCCGGCCATGCGGCCAACGGCGTCAAGGCCGGCGGGATCGACGCGGAAGTCGTCCAGCAGATTCTGGCGTATGTGAAAGCGGACCACCTCGCCCAGCACGATGACGCCTGAGCCCGGAGCGCGGCCAACGTAGATGACCTGGAGCAGCTTGCACTCCATTTGCGCCGGCGACTCGGCCACCCGCGGCGGGCGCACGGCCTCGCTGGCGATCGGCGTGAGCCCGGCCAGTTGAAACTCGTCCACGCCCGGCGGAACCTCGGCTGCCGCGTCGTTGGCCGCCGCCGCAATGGCCTCGCTGACCGTATTGATGACGAATTCGCCCGTCTCCTCGATATTGCGGAGAGTATCCTTGCGCAAATCGGGACGCAGGTCAGTCTCAACGCCGCCCGCTGCGCGAAGGACTGGGCAGAACAGCACCGCCGGGGGATTGGAGCCGGCTGTCGAGAAAGCGCTGAACGGGGCCAGGTTGGCCACGCCGTTCCGATCCATGGTGGAAACCAGCGCCACCGGACGCGGCACGATGATGCCGGTCATCAGCTTGTAAATTTGCCGGAGTTCGCAATCGGCGGGGTGAAGGGTGAGCATGGGGCTTTCGGAGGTGCTTGTGAGATTCATATCGATAGCCTAGAACATCTTCCCGGCGAGTGGCGCATCCAATCCACATCGGGAGTGTTCGGCCCAGGGCGTGACAGATGTGATGCGGGGCCTGAAATTCGTCTTGCGGTAACATTGCATGATGCACAATCGATAGTAGGGAGAAATTGTCTTGCCGCGTATTCATTTTCAGTTACAGCTCGCCGAACTCAAGGACAAGCTCCTTGCCATGGCTGCCTTGGCGCAGCAGGCAGTCGAGTCGGCGGTTGACGCCTACCTGCAGCGCGACAAGGGCCTGTGCAAGTATGTGAAACAGAACGAGACGGCCATCAACACGGCACAGCGCGAGCTGGACGAGATGGCCTATGAACTGCTGGCCAAGGAGCAGCCGATGGCCATCGATCTGCGCTTTATCCTGGCGGTGATCAAAATCAACGGCGATCTGGAGCGGATCGGTGACCAGTCGATGGGCATTGCCCGGCGGACCAAGGAGATTCTTCCCTCCGAGGAGATCGATCTGCCGGTGGATTTTGCCGCCATGGGCGAGTTTGCGGGCCGCATGATCCGCTCGGCCGTGCAGGCGCTGCTGGATGGCGACGCGCGCCTGGCCGACTCGGTGCGCGAAATGGACGACGAGATCGACCGCATGAATCGCCGCGCTCACGCCGACCTGCTCAGGCTTATCGAAGAAAGGCCGCAGTTTACCCAGCAGGCGATGAACGGCATCCTGGTTTCAAAAAACCTGGAGCGGATCGCCGACCATGCCTCGAACATCGCCACCGACGTCATTTTCTGGATTCGCGGTGCGGATGTGCGTCACCAGTTGAGCATGTCGATGGATTGATGCTAAAAACGGCAGTTTTGAGATCAAAAGGGCCAAAAAAGGCCAAAAAACACCCGAAAATGGACCAAAATTCATGGTTCATGTTTACTGATATGCCAACATGCTTAAATTTTATGTTGTTCATTATATGCGACTTAGGTGAAAGTTATGACCGTAAAAGTGGCCTCCACAGG
>Ga0255355_1000360_pt1 | contig 29015 bp, 18 predicted proteins | sample HBST75metaG_FD_189943 | JGI IMG/M metagenome (GOLD analysis project Ga0255355, IMG submission 189943) | Peat soil microbial communities from Stordalen Mire, Sweden - H.B.S.T75 | ecosystem: Environmental > Terrestrial > Soil > Wetlands > Peat | place: Sweden: Norrbotten County, Stordalen Mire...
TGTCCAGGGGGCTGTCCATGAATATCTCTATGCAAACGAAAGGTGCAATGTCCATGATTCGAACTGAACGGTCAACACATCGTTTGCCGTTATTGCGAGGTGGCAATCCGATCCTTCGTGGTATCGTGGTTCTCGTCGCATTCTAGGCGCTGATACTGTCCTGTCGGCTGAGTGCTCAGTCCACTAACGGCTTCGTGACAGGAGTGATCAGTGACCCGACGGGCAATGTTGTCCAGGGCGCAACGATCACCATCACGGATACACAACGCAACATTGCCTTCAAAGCTACGACGAATCGGGCCGGCGTTTACAACATCTCGCTGCCGATCGGTAACTATAAGGAACGGATCGAAAAGCAGGGTTTTAGCACCATCAGCAATCCTGCTTTTGAACTGGAACTAGGCCAGACCTACACCTTGAACTTCACATTGCAGGTTGGTTCAGCAGCAACTGAAGTCGTGGAAGTCAGCGCGGGAGAGGAACCGCTTCTGAAAGAAGCGACCGATCAGTTGGACACGATAATCGACACAAAGACTACTGAAAACCTGCCTTTGGCCACGCGCAACTATGTGCAGATGACGCTGCTTGCTCCAGGCGCAACTCATCCGGATCCAACCTCGATGACCAGCGTTCAAACCAGCCGAAGTGCCGGGCGTCCCTTTATCAACGGCAACAACGAGCAATCCAACAACTTTCTGCTCGACGGGCTGGAGAACAACCAGATTTCCGACAATTTGATTGGCTACTCGCCCAGCATTGATGCCATTCAGGAAACTACGGTTATCACGCAAAATCCGTCGGCTGAGTACGGCAACTTTGAAGGCGGCACTATTTCTACCGCTATCAAATCCGGCACCAATAAATATCACGGTAACGTCTTTGAATTCTTCCGTAACGACGTACTCAATGCATCTCCTTGGGGAGATGGTTTTACCAACGCCCAGGAAAAGGCGGAGGGCGAAGCAACGACCGCTGTCAAGCCAAGCGTGCGTTGGAATATGTTCGGTGGTACGTTGGGCGGGCCCATCCTGCGCAATAAACTCTTCTTTTTCGCCGACTTTCAAGCTCAACGTTTCTATATTCCCTCGACAACGGAAAGCGCGAGTGTGCTTTCGGCAAAAATGCGAACCGGAGACTTTTCAGAGATATTGCCCGGCAATACAACCTTCGGCACACAGAATCCAGGCATACAGCTCTATGACCCGTCTACTGCGATCGGTGAGTGCACGGCATATGCTACAACGCGCTGTCCGCTTCTGAATAACAACCTGGCAAATGTCGCACACCCCAGTGCGGCGTTCCCAGGCGTCGATCCGGCAGCTAAAGCTTTGTTCGCTTCTGGATTTTATCCGCTTCCGACAATCACCAACCAGATTCAGAACAACCTGACATATACCGAGCGCACATCCACCAACGCGGATCAAGGCGACATCAAGGTCGATTATGCGATGAACGACAAGGACCACATCTTTGCGCGTGCATCCAAGGTCTACGGCACCAACCCCACATTAACCAGCGTACCCATCTTCAACAACGGTTCAAACGGGTCAGACCAGAACTACAGCGAAAACTGGGCAGACAGCGGCATTGCTGGATGGACGCACCAGATTACGCCATTCATCTTTAGTGACCTTCGCTTTGGCACCAATTACACGAAAATAAGATACGGGTATGACATGGATGCCCTGGGCAGTCTTGCCGATAAAATCGGCATCACAAACGGCAACACCAACTCTGGAGCCATCGTCACTGGCCTTCCATTGATATCGCTGGGGACCGGAACACAATTCCACACCTTAGGAGATGCTGACGAGGCGGCACTTTTTGCAGATACCTCGATTCAAGTAAATGAGGCGGTTACGCTTATGCATAGAAATCATACGGTGCATATGGGCTTCCAATACATAAGGTATCGTGTTAACACTTTCTACTCTGGAAACAGCGGTAAAAACGGCAGCATGTCTTACTCTGGCGTCTGGACTTCCGGAACTGGAGCAAACAGCTCGGACAGCGGTGTAGGTTATGGCCCTGCTGACTTTCTTTATGGTGCCCCTGCCAGCATCGCGCGCGGAGCCGATAACGGAACCTGGGGACAGCGCCAAAGCATGATTGCTGCCTACGTTCAGGATGATTGGAAGATCAGCTCAGATCTCACCTTCAATATCGGACTGCGTTACGACACACACACACCCTGGATTGAGGTGAACGGAAAGCAGCTCAACTTCGACCTGAAGACCGGTGCTCCTATTTTTCCCGCCGGCGGAAAGTCGACATCTGTGCTGAATGCCTTGTACGGCGGCTACAGTCCGGTCAACGGATCACAATCCGGGTACGAATCGTACAACCTCGGTTGGGATTTCCAACCCCGTATCGGCTTTGCCTGGTCTCCCAAGAGACTTAACAGCAAAGGCGTCCTGCGCGGCGCGTATTCAGTTACTTCTTACATGGAAGGTATGGGAACAAACGGTCGTTTGACCGAAAATGAGCCGTTTGTGAACAACTTCAGTAAGTCGTTCATCAAGAACGCCTCAAGTTCTCCAACCCAAACTACCGAGGCGGGATTTCCGAGCAGCCTGACGGCTAGTTTGGATGGCTTTGAAGCACGCGTGTGGAACGCAGATTTCAGGCCCGCAGTCGACAATATGTGGAACCTGTCGATTCAGTATCAATTGGGAAATCATGATACAGCCCAGATTGCGTATGTGGGGCAGAAGGTAACTCACATTGTCACGGCTCCAAACTACGCGCAGTTTGCGGTGAACTACGCAACTGGAGACCCACTTCCCGGACCATATCTGGGGCAGGCAACGTTCAACAACTCCCTCACACCGAGTCTGTTCCAGGTTCCGGGCACCAATCCGAACAACCAGGGCGGGTGGGTCAACGGTAGTGCCTCAAACGGCAATCAGGAGTACAACGCACTACAGGCAACATACCAGCATCGTTTTACCAAGGGACTGGAAGCTCAGCTATCCTATACCTATGGCAGCTGCCTGGCCGACAACATTGGTGAATACGGCAACAGTCATGGACAGTCCCAGCCGGAGCAGTGGTCATTCCAGGATCAATACAACCAAAAGGCTGAATGGGGCCGGTGTTATTACGATGTAGCCCAAATCTTGACGGGATACGCCGTTTATTCCTTGCCTTTCGGTCATAAGCAGATGTTCGGTTCGAACGTAAACAACGTGGTCGATGCCGTCATTGGTAATTGGCAGTTAAGCGGAATGACCACGGAGCACACGGGCTATGCGCAGACCGCAAACGACAATAACGTTACGCCCAGGAGCTACGGCGACTCGCCCATGGGAGTTGTTCGTGCGGACCGCAACGGGCCAGTTCACTACGCCCGCGTGTTTACCGGTTCGGGCGAACGGTTCTGGGATTCTACCAACTTCAGCGATCCAAAATCCCCAACAGGGTATGGAACCGGCTCGAATGGAAGCATAAGGGGGCCAGGATTGGTCTCGCTCGACTTGAGCCTCCAGAAGCAATTCGGCGTCTTTAAAGTTCTTCATGGGGAGTTCCGTGTTGATGCAATCAACGTGTTCAACCACCCCATCTTCCAAGCCCCCGACATTTACTATAGCGACGGCGCCTCGGCGTTTGGCGTTACGTCGGGAGTCAATGCAGCAGAGGGCGAACGTCAGTTGCAGGTTGCGCTGAAATTCGCGTTCTAGAACCATGAAGAAGAAATTTGCCTGAATCTCTTCTTCGGCTTCTTGTTTGCTTGAATCTGCTTTCTTCCATCAATCCCGTTAGCCAAGCAGCAGTGATTGGTTAACGGGATTCCATCTAGTAGAGTTGACAGGATAGTGAACTTGTCTTACACACACTGAGTCGTGTAGTTGGAGGAATCATCAAATGATTAAGGCCAATAGCCACCGCCTGGAGAATTCGTCCGCGGGTCGCGCCGTATTGTTTTCCAGATGGGATCTACCAAAGTATCTACTCATGATTACGATGGGTCTGTGGCCTGTTGCAATGCTGGCGCAACAGGCTCCTTCCGCTGTGAGTGCTGGAACTCCGACGATGAGTGAGGCACCGCAGAGCCCCGCTCCTGACAGCCGTTTCAAGGCCGACATTCTCCTCATCATGGCTCATCCAGACGACGAGACGGCCCTGACGGGGTATCTCTTGAAAGCCATCTACGATGAGCACAAGAGCGTAGCAGTGCTCCTGGAAACACGCGGCAACTCCGGTGCGAACGCTGCGGGGTATGAGCAGGCAGCTTCGCTTGCAGATGTTCGAGAAATCGAGGTGCGCCGTGCCCTCGCTTCCATTGGGGTCGTTAACGTCTGGTTTGCGAGTGGTACTGACACACCTGGCGAAAATCCTTTGCGCTCACTTGAAACCTGGGGGCACGGCGCAACGCTGGACCAAACCGTACGAATCATCCGGCTCACACGCCCGGAAGTTATTCTGACGTGGCTACCCGATTACGTGGTAGGCGAAAATCATGGCGACCATCAGGCCTCCGCCGTGATGGCCACGGAAGCCTTTGACATGGCGGGAGATCCAACCAAGTTTCCGGAACAGGTTTCTTTCCCACGCGATACCTCAAGATATGGCAACCTCACCGAGGGGCTTCGTCCTTGGCAACCGAAGAAACTCTATTTTGTCTCCGACGCCTCGCAAATTGCGTTTTTGGAAGGGCAGGGACCAGTCTATTCTTTGAAGGAAATCTCGCCGTCTCTACATACAAGCTACGCCCGACCTTCCGCAGTGGAGTCAGCCTTTCATCTGTCGGCGGATGATACTGGGGCACCGGCAATTCGTGCTCTGAGTACGGGAAACTTTAAGGAGTTTGAGGATCCTATTCGGCTTGTCCTTGGTAAGTCTCTGGTGGGTGGTTCTGTCACGGGAGATGTTTTTGAGGGTATTGTTCCTGGCGCCATTCCCTTTGCCCCTGTTCGCGGCTATCGATTACAACCTCGCAAAGGGCTATCCATTGAACTAGGGGACGCCTGGACTTTTTATCGGGAATTCTGGCCAGCTCACGACATCGGACATCTGGCCGACTTGATCAAGATTCCGGAGATTGGGGTGGAACCCGGCGGTACCTTGGAGATGCCATTGTTGCTCCATAACGACACAGACGAGCCAGAGATGATCGAGCTGAATGCTGAACTTCCATCTGGCTGGACAGAAAAAGCTAGTGCTTCGCTGTATCCTGTGAGGCCGCATGATGTTTATCCTATGCGGGTGGTGGTCACCCCGCCTATGAAAGGCGAATCTGGGTGGCAGCAGATTACATGGCGTATAAAGTGCAAAGGCCAGGTAGTTAGCTCTGTGACAGTGAGAGCATTCCTGGCCCTCATGCCGAGCTGCCAGGGAGCTGCGTGCGGAGCGTCAGCGAGATTTTAGGCGTTGACCTCGGGATTGGCAGTCAGAGTTTCTGCCAGGTCTCTGATGGCATAGAGGGATGTCTTTTGTCGCTGAACTTTATGTATACTTTGCTGCAAGTCAACCACTAGTCGATCGTGATGCGATCACGGTACATTTCCAAGTTCCGGCTTTGGCTTCCTGGCGCAGGTCTCTTAGTGAAGGGATTCTGCGCTGGCCAAGGCGCCTGCGGCCTAACAGACTGATCTAGGAACTTGTTGAAAGACTCTTGGATTGTGTCTGAACGACTTCAGTCGTGCCGCAAAAGCCGCAAATCAGCCAGGGATGTTGTCCGTGGGCGCCGATAGGTATATGAGATGACTTCTAATCACTCCATAATGAATAAGCCGCAGTCCGCATTTCAACTGAATTCGCGGCAGTGGTGATTTAACATAGTTATAGGTGCCTCACTGATCTCGAGGAGGCCAGCTTATTGCCAGGCTTTTAACGTGGCGAAGCGGGTTTAGCGAAATCTATGAAATAGCTCGACGAAGGCGATTGTATGTTAACGCACACTAAAAAATCGACCCATGTGACCTTGGCTGACGTTGCGCGGGTATGTGGGTTTTCGACTTCGACCGTATCCATTGTCCTGAACGAAGCACCACTCTCGCGCTATGTAGCTGCCACGACGAAAGAACTCATCCGTAAAAAGGCTGTGGAGATGGGCTACCAGCCCGACGCCATGGCGCGTTCGCTCAGTCGCCGCCGTCGTCAAACGATAGGCGTTCTGGTCTTCGATATCTCCGATCCGTTCTGCATGTCTCTCCTGCGCGGTATCGAGCGGACGCTCTACTCCACGTCTTATCTTCCCATCATCATGGACGCCGATAACCGCCGCGAGGAGTTCGACCGGTATCTTGATATGCTCATCGGATACCGAGTGGAGGGCCTGATTGTTGTGGCGAACTGGCTGTTTGCGGAGATCGATTCTCTCTCTAAGATTAAAAGGAACAAGATCCCCATGACCGTTGTAGGGCGCGATCTCACTGCGCGTTCGATTCGATCTGTGGTGGTGGACAACGAGGTCGGTGGCTATGCGGCAATCAAGCACCTCTATCGCCTGGGACACCGGAAAATCGCCTCGCTGTGCGGTCCGATAGAACTGGAAGACAGCGCCCGCCGCTGGCTGGGCATTCGGAGGTTCGCTCGCGAAGTTGGCCTGCACTTGGATCCTCGGCTCACTTTTCAGCTTCCCGCATTGATGGATCCTACTTCAGGCTTTGAAGGCGGCTTGCGCCTTACTTCTGCGCTTATAGATGCCAAGATCGATTTCTCGGCAATTCTCGCCTTTGACGATATCACCGCACTCGGCGCAATGCGGGCGCTGTGGAAGGCCGGCCTTCGAGTCCCCGACGACTGCTCTGTCATTGGCTTCGACGATATACCCTATGCGGATTTCAGTTCTCCGGCAATCACCACCATACGCCAACCCCTACACGATATGGGATGTCTGGCCACCAAACTCGTTTTGGATGCCATCGCTGCTTCAAACCCCCGCGCTTCCAAGGCCAATCTGCTGCATTTATTGCCGCCGGTTCTGGTCGAGCGGGGTTCCACGCGGAAACTTCCCCGGTAGAACATCGTGAAGAGGTCCTCTTATTAATAAGTTTGTAAATACGAAATTGTATATTTAGCGATTGAATCAACGAAATACCGCGCTTAAAACCAGAGAACGCCAAGGCCGTTCGATAACAGGAGTAGGGAGCGACAATGAGCATCGCGTTGAATTTTTTGCTTATTGCAGGTTCAAGATGATCCATATCTAAGTCGAACTCGTTGGAGAATTCAATCTCGACCGTGTACTTTATGGATTGCCTGAGACGCTGCCATTTGAGCGTGAATTGCTCGCCTGTGGCCTAGATTTGCTGCTGGGCGGTTCCACTACCATTACCGCGAACAATCCGGCCAAGCTAAGAAGCCTTGTTAGGTTGATTGCGGCGAACGCGAAGAAACCATCAAAAGCGGGACAATTCCCGCGCTCAAGAGAAACATATGACGACTTGGCCAAGAAGCTCCCGTTAGCTTTGGGAACTCGCTCCCGACGCGCCGCCGGACAGGTTAACAGGCTTCCGTCAAAGGTGCGCGATGCCGCTCGACGTGGCTGGCATCTGTTCCCTGTAAAGGCAAGAGCCAAAGTGTCGCTCGTGAAGGGCTGGCAGAAGATTGCCTCCGATGACCTTGCCCAGTTCAAGGCATGGGCAAATGAATTTCCAGGATACAACTGGGGGATGGCAACCGGCGCGGCCTCCGGCGTCGTTGTGATTAATGTTGACGGTCAGGATGGCCGTTTATCATTAGTGGACCTAAAGCGGCAATGTCTCACGTTGCCGGCATTTGAGAGCCACCGGCCCGTGAACCACCTGATTTTGAACCAGAGCATCCTGACGCAGCGGAATCTCCCCCTTTGCAGTCCCAGAAGTGAGGTGTACGCCTTCCCGCTGGCAGCAGGAAGAGCGATGTCGGGATCGTCGCAGTCTCTGGATGGTGTCGCGCGCCCACGGTGATGCGCCGGCGTGGCCTTCTTGCTTCTCTTGGAGCATCAACAGCGCGGCATCCCGTTCGGCATATCCATCGGCGTGCGTGACCATCGCCGCCACAATCAAGCCGTGGCGATTTTCAACCAGAATATGCCCAGGTAATCCAGCTTCGACTCCTTGCCGTAGCTCTTCTTGTAAGGTCGTACATCGGCATCGCCGGTTGACTTCCGCAAAGAAGCGCTGCGCCACTTCCGTGTTCAGCAAACGGTCGCGGTTTTTCGAAAAGACCGCGTGGTTCCACACTACATCGTACATACTGAGGCCCACGAACCAGCGAAACAGCAGGCTGTAATCGATCTGCTCAACCAGCAGTCGCCCCGAACGAATGGAGAGGAAGACCTGCAATAGCAACGCTCGCAGCATCGACTCCGGCGCAATCGACGGACCCCGCAAGCTATCTCTTGTCAAAATCATGCTGCTATCGACTGGCGCAGGCTCTTCAGCTTGACCTCTCTCAGAAATGGATTCTTGATTTTCCTATACTTCGAGTGATCGATTGTTTTGGCAATTGCTTCGTAGTTACAGGAATTGGTTACGTTTCATCCCAAAAATCAGGTTGAGACTCTTTGTCAAAGCAGATTTTTGCACGGCGAAAGCGACTCCGCCCAATCCGTGGGCGTCTCTTCAAGGTCATTAGGGCAAGCGCGGATCAGCGCCGATCTGCCTTCTGTGTGGAAGAGACCACCTCGAAGGCCGCTTCCTGGTCGGCCAGCGAACTGCCTCCGATCCATACCGTGTAATGGGTCGCTTCGAGGGTGGGAGAGCTCTCCAGGTTGAAGAAGGAGAGTTCGTTGAAGCCCAGAGGGAAGCTGACCTGTTTCGATTCGCCAGGAGCCAAGATGACTCGCTGAAAGCCCTTCAGGCTTCGTACCGGCTGTTCGATGCTTGCGCCCAGGTTGCGTACATAACACTGGACCACTTCGGTGGCCGTGCGCTCGCCGGTGTTGGTTACCGTCGCCGTTGCTATAAGTAGAGGGGTGCTTCGGTTCGCGAGAGCCTGCGGCAGCGGGATGCTGGTTCTGGACACCTTGACGTCCCGATAAGAGAAGTTGGAGTAGGAGAGCCCATAGCCGAAGGGGAAAAGCGCGTCGTTGGGAAGATCAATATACCGAGAGAAGAAATGCGAGTCGCCGGTTGGCGGCTTGGAAAGGTCAATTCCTGTGGGCGGGCGTCCGGTTGGGAATTGGTTATAGTAGAGCGGCTCCTGACCGACGGCGCGGGGAAAACTCATGGGCAGCTTGCCGCTGGGCGACACATCTCCGTAGAGAAGATTGGCAATTGCGTTCCCTGCCTCGGTTCCTGGGAACCAGACTTCCATGATGGCGGGGATATGCCGGGCAGCCCAGTTGAGGACCAAGGGACGCCCAGAGAAGATGAGCAGGACGACCGGCTTGCCGGTGGCGGTGATGGCTTCCAGAAGCTGTTGCTGGTTGCCTGGCAGATCGAGATTTGTGCGTGAGCCGGCCTCGCCGCTCATGCGGCTCGATTCCCCCAGCGCAAGGATGACCACATCGGCCGCTCTCGCCACCTCGACAGCCGCGGTAAAGCCGGCTTGTGAGGGATCGTCGATCTCGGTTCCCTTGGCGTAAAGCAGCGTGCCTCCCACCTGCCTCGAGCGCTCTGCGAGCGCCTGCCGGAGGGTGATGATGTCCTGAAGATTGGGGGCGCCACTCCAAGCTCCTATCATCTGCTCCGCGTCGTCGGCGAGCGGTCCGATGAGAGCAACCCGTTTGCTTGCAGGCGAAAGCGGAAGCAGCGGTGCATCGCCGGCGAGTTTGTCGTTCTGTAATAGGACGAAGGACTCTTCCGCCGCTTTGCGGACCAGCGGCCTGTGCCCTGTGACAGCAGCCGTAACCTCCACGCCTTCGGCGTAGGGATGTTCAAAGAGCCCGGTTGCGAACTTTACCCGGAGCACACGCCGCACCGCTTCATCGACTACATCCATTGGAACTTGGCCGGAGCGGATGAGCCCAGGCAACTGAGTGTCGTAGAAGTGCGACATCATGTCGACATCAACACCAGCGGTGATAGCCTTGCGCGTTGCTGTCGCGGGATCGAGCGCAATGCCATGGTGGGTCAACTCCATCACGGCAGTGTAGTCGCTAACGACAAACCCGTTGAATCCCCACTCTCCGCGCAGAATCTTCCTCAGAAGGAATGGATTCGCGCTGGCAGGTACGCCATTGAGAGAGTTGAATGCGCTCATGACCGTGGCGGCGCCGGCTTCGACAGCAGCCTGATAGGGAGGCAGGTAGACCTGCCGGAGTGTGATCTCCGACATATCCGTGGTGTTGTACTCGCGGCCTGCTTCGGCAGCGCCATAGGCGGCAAAATGTTTGACCGAAGCGGCGACGTTGCCCGGCTTTGAAAGATCATTGCCCTGGTATCCGCGAATATAGGCCCGCGCCATGGCGGCGCCGAGATAGGGGTCTTCTCCGGCGCCTTCCACGGACCGGCCCCAGCGGGGATCGCGGCTGATGTCAACCATGGGGGAATAAAACCAGCGAACGCCTGCCGTGGAAGCCTCTTCGGCAGCCATGCGAGAGACGGCCGCAACGAGTTCCGGATCGAAGCTCGCAGCCAAGCCCAAGGGCACTGGATAGATGGTGCGAAAGCCGTGAATGACATCCGCGCCGAAGAGTAAGGGAATGTGCAGGCGGCTCTGGTCTACCGCCAGATGCTGATAGGTATTGGTGCGCGCCGCACCGATGGTGTTGAGCATCGAACCAAGCCCGCCAGTAGCCGCCATTTGCATCGCATTCACATGAGTTGCGGAGACAGGGTTCAGTGCATCCATTACGCCTGGTTTGTTCACAGCCTGCGGCGCTCCGCTCGTCTGTACGGCAGAGTCGTCGCCGGTATCGTTGTATTGAACGAGCTGCCCGATCTTTTCTTCGAGCGTCATCTTACCAAGCAGACGATTGACGCGGGCCTCGAGGCTGGGATCGGCGAGTTGGGCGTTGGATGGATGCGCGACCTGCTTGGATTGATGAGGAGAATCGGCTGTGGCTGCCTGTGCGGCTCCATACGGCTCAACTCCAACCAGAGCCAGGCAGAGGGTGGCGCAGGCAAGGACGGAGCGGCGGCTGGAGTTCATCGAGAGGCCGGAGGGCATCCTGACGAGGCCAGCAGCAATGGAACGTATCAAATGGAATCGTAACGACAAGATATCTCCCAAGCACGGACTGTGGAACGCGCGCCGTTTGCCATCCGGCGCATGAGGCAAACAAATGACGAAAGTACAGGTTCGTCTCCGGCGGGCAAACGGTCATTCCGATAGTATGGAAAATACAACCTTCCCGCAGTGGCGCAATCGGTTGCGCTCTGCGAATTTTTATATCATCCGCAAACAAAACAGTCAAATGCTAGCCCTATACGCATGGCGAAGTTCACCTCGATCAAGCAATGTCGAACCTTATCTTGAGCGACTTGTTCCCACCTCCCAACTTCGCAGAATCGCGGCTTAGGCAGGGCAGGCTTTGCAGGGGCAGCTTTTGCGGCCATTCGATTTCCGGCCACATTTGACAGTGAAGCGCAATGAATGGTATTGATGGCCAATGCGCAATCGGTTGCGCTCGTTAACCTCATCGCTCGATTGCCTTCCATTTGGCCGTCTTATAAAGCTGGTTCCGGGGTGCATCAGAAAGCTGCATAGGGATGATGGGGCAGGCATCACCCGCGTCGGCCACGACTGCTGCTGATTGGGTTCCCGAGTGGGCTCAATAAGAATTGGAGGAGATGCGATGAATATGCGAGACAGCAGGTGGCAACTGAATCCATCTTCCGGGGTGTGGAAAATGAGCCGGCGGCAGGCGCTCATGTCAATGGCGGCGGCAACGGGCTGCGTGATGGCGGCAGCAGTGGGATGCGGCGGGGGTGGACAGACGACGACTTCCTCGCCCACGCCTCCCTCCTTGCCAGTCGGGGTCTTTAACCCAACTGCGGCGGATCTGAGTTTTCTGGACGCGCTGGAACAGCAGGGATGCCTCTACTTCTGGGAGCAGGCCAGCCCCACGACCGGGCAGGTACTGGACCACGCGGCCAATAATCTGAGCGGACAGATGGACACGACCACCACCGAGTCCAGCATTGCCGCCACAGGCTTTGGACTCACCGCACTGTGCATTGCCGACCAGCGTGGCTACCTGACCGGCGTGACCCATGCGCAGATTGTTGCGCGGGTGCAAACGACGCTGAGTTTTCATCTGAACAATATGCAGAATGAAAACGGGTTCTTCTACCACTTTAACGATGTGACCACCGGTCTTCCCATTTCTGGCTCTGAGGTTTCCTCGATCGATACGGCGTGGTTGATGTGCGGCGTTCTCGCGGCACGCGCTTATTTTAACGACGCGACGATTACATCCCTGGCCACGCAGCTTTATGAGCGCGTGAACTGGCCATGGATGCTCAATGGCGGAAAGACCTTCGCCATGGCCTGGTATCCGGCCACGGCTGCGGCCCCCGGTTTTTCGTCTTCGCGCTACGATACGTATTGTGAGTTGATGGCGCTCTATTTGCTGGCCATCGGCTCGCCTGCCTATCCCATTCCGGCGTCTTGCTGGGCCGCCATTGCGCGCCCCATTCTCACCTACGAAGGCTACAGTTACATCAGCAGCAACAGTGATCCGCTATTCACGCACCAGTGGTCTCATGCATGGTTCGACTTCCGCTCCAAGGCCGATGCTTATGCCAACTACTTTACGAATTCCATCTATGCAACGCAGGCCCACGAAACGTTCTGCAGGATGACTTATCCGAACTGGTATACAGAGGATTACTGGGGCATAACGCCGTCAGATTATGTGGGAGGTTATACCGCTTGGGGCGGACCGCCCGCGCAGGGGCCAATCGACGGAACCGTCGTTCCCTGTGCCGCCGCCGGATCGCTCCCCTTCCTGCCCAATGAGTGCCTTGAGGTATTGGAAGCCTTGCGCTCGAACTGGGGCGCGCAGGCTTGGGGGCGCTACGGTTTTGTCGATGCCTTTAATTCCAATTCTTCTCCAAAATGGTATAACACGGATTGTCTGGGAATCGATCTGGGCATTTCAGTCCTGATGGCTGAGAACCTGCGCACCGGGCTCATCTGGAGCACCTTCATGAGCAACTCGGAGTGCGCGAACGCCATGCAGTTGGCAGGATTTCATTAGAGCGGAACCAGAGTCGATGGTTCCCGAAACCACAGCATTCAAGTCGAAACGGCCTTCAGGGAGCGGCGACCGTGCACAAAACTGAGCAGGATACAGTAACTCTAGTTTCGCTCTAGGATCTGCGTCCGCAGAATCAGGAGTAGGGAATGTTGATGACCAGGCATAGCGGTACGTGGATGATGAGCCGCCGTCAGATGCTCAAGGCTGTCGCGGCAGCGGCGGGATGCGCTCTTGCGCCTGGAGCAATTGCTTCCGCGAGCGAATCCTGGAAGCTATCCAATGAGGATGTGGCATTCCTGGACGATCTGGAACGGCAAGGATGCCTATTCTTTTGGGAACAAGCCAGCGCGAAGACCGGGCAGATTCTTGACCGGGCACGCAACGATTGTAGCGGCGGGCGTGATCCCCGGCGCATGGCAAGCATTGCGGCCACGGGTTTCGGGTTGACTGCGCTATGCATTGCCGACAAGCGCGGCTACCTGCCACGCGCGCAGATCGTGGAGCGCGTGAAGACAACTCTGGAGTGGCACCTGAACAAACTGCCAGAGGTGCGTGGCTTCTTTTATCACTTTTCGGATATTGAAACCGGAGAGCGATTCCGGGGTGCGGAACTTTCCTCGATCGATACATCACTGCTGTTGTGCGGCATTCTCACCGCGCGAGCGTACTTTCAGGACGCGCGAATCCAGTCACTGGCCCAACAGATTTACGAGCGCGTGGACTGGCCGTGGATGCTGAATGGCGGTAAGACGTTTGCGATGGGATGGCAACCGGAGACAGGTTTCCTCCACTCGCGCTGGAAGACCTATTGCGAGCTGATGATGCTTTATCTTTTGGCCATCGGCTCGCCCGCCCACGCCGTAGCGCCGGGGTATTGGGATCACTTTTCGCGTCCTGTGATTCATTACAAAGGGTACGACTATATCAGTGGCGACGACCCGCTGTTTACGCATCAGTACTCGCAGGCATGGTATGACTTTCGCGACAAACGCGACGCCTATGCCGATTACTTTGCAAATTCGGTGACCGCGACCCGCGCCCACAAGGCATTCTGCCTTTCTTATCCCAAGTGGTACAGCGAGGATTACTGGGGCATCACGGCCTCAGATTCTGCTGGTGGCTATACCGCCTGGGGCGGACCGCCAGTACAAGGGCCCCTGGACGGGTCGGTTGTTCCATCGGCCGCGGCTGGCTCGCTGGCTTTTCTGCCTGCGGAATGTATCTCCGTTCTGCGCGCAATGCGCTCGAAATGGGGGAAACAGGCTTGGGGCCGCTATGGCTTTGTGGACGCATTCCATCCTGCAGCCAACTGGTATGACCCGGATGTGTTGGGGATCGACCAGGGCATTTCAGTGCTAATGGCGGAGAATCTCCGCTCCGAGCTGGTGTGGAGCACATTTATGCGCAACCCAGAGAGCGTGAGCGCCATGCGGCGAGCCGGGTTTCATGGGAAGGGTCTGCTGGGATGAGTAAGGCCGCGTCTGCCCGCAGTACGCATATGGAGACCGAAGCAATTTTTTGTACTCAATATTCGCGGGTGCGCAACCCTTTGCGCTATCCTTGGAGTACATCCACGTGATCAAGCCACCCTATAAACAGGTCACCCTGAAAGAGCTTGCGTCCATCCTTGAGCTCTCACAGTCCACGGTCTCCCGCATCGTCAACGGCGCGGCGACAGAGCACCGTATTGCCGAGGAAACTCAACAGCGCGTTCTTCATGCCGCGGCTCTTTATGGTTACTCCGCCAATACCGTAGCCAGGAGCCTGCGCCAGAAGCGAAGCTACACAATCGGCGTCATCCTTCCAGAGATCAGCGAAGGCTACTCGACAGCGGTTCTTAGCGGCATTGAAGATGAGCTGCTGAAGGATGGCTTCTTTTATTTTGTCGTTAGCCATCGCCATCGCTCCGAACTGCTGGAGGGTTACCTGCGCATGATGCTGGCTCGCTCGGTGGAGGGTATCATCGCCGTCGATACACCCATCGGAGAAGAACTCCCCGTTCCACTTGTCGCTGTCTCAGGGCACAGGCATCACGACGGGGCGATCAACATTGAATTACACCATGAGCAGGCCGCGCATCTGGCGCTCTCGCATCTACAGACGCTGGGACACAAACGAATTGCCTTCATCAAAGGGCAGGCCTTCAGCTCGGATACCAGCCCACGATGGCGGGCGATTGTGGCTGTGGCCAAGGACCTGGGCATTGAGGTTGACCCGCGGCTGGTGGTGCAGTTGCAAAGTCCGGAACCCGGCCCCGGACCGGGCCTTGAAGTTACGCGGAAGTTACTTCAAACCAAGCAGCCTTTCACGGCGATCTTCGCCTTCAACGACGTCACGGCGATCGGCGCGATCCTCGCCCTGCGCGAAGCAGGGTTGCGAGTTCCCAAAGACGTTTCGGTGCTTGGCTTTGACGACGTGCTGGTGGCTTCGACAAACAACCCGCCACTTACAACCATCCATCAGCCTTTGCGCACTATGGGGCAAACCGCGGCCAGCACACTGCTGGGTCTCATCCGCAACGAGATACCCCTGCCGCATCCGGACGTCATTACGGTCTACCCCAAGCTGGTGGTGCGCAAGTCCACCGGCCATGTCGCTACGCACACTGAACCGGCCTCTCCAGGCGCGGATGACTGACGCTTCTTCCCCGTAGCGAGCACGGCCATAAGAAAATGGAGCCCCCATCGTTGTAAGTCGGCGGATCTTTCTCGCAAAAAGATACTCTGCGTGGAGATGACATTCCACGCAGAGTATCTTCAAGAATAATTCACCACTCAATAGTGGCAGCGCAAATTATTTGGCAAAGTTCATCTTGAGCGGAAAGACAAGGTGCGCAGACAGGCGCACCTTGTCATGGCTAGAAGTTGAACCTGGCCTGCAGGTCGATCGTGCGGGAGCCAAGAGCACTCCCTGCCTGGCCGAAGTTTGTTGAAGTGATGTTATTGGAAATCGAGCTTGGGCTGAAATTCAGAAGGTTGAAAATGTTGTAAGCATCCATGCGAATCTCGAAATTCGCGCTATCGCCAAGATAGCGCAGTTTGGGTAGCCCGAAGCTCTTCGTCATAGTAAAATCAACATCCCGGTAGCCGGGACCGTTGAAGGAATTGCGCGCAATGCCCGGCGCTGGAGGAAGAGCAGAAGCTACCCCAGGATATGAACTGCCCGCCAAGGCCGTCGAGTAATCCGCCACCGAGAAGTACTTGTTGGAATAGGAAGTCGCGGTAGAAACTACCGTCGAGTCGATGTCCGTGAAGTTTTTATTCGGTCCGGGCTTGAAGGTATCGTTGCTGGTGTTGTTGCCCGCGCCGCCGAGATACGTAGGCCGCATCGAATTGTAGCCGGAGCTGCTGTAGTAAAAATTGCCGGACGCGTAGTACATCGGCGTCCAGCCAAAGCCGCTGTGTAGATTCAGGATCCCGCTCAGCGACCAGCCGTCAGCTACCTTGCCCACCCACTTCTGGTTGCCATGGTAGAAGACCGGCTGCCACATACCAAACAGCTTGAAGGACTTGCCCACGTTGAAATCCGAGCGTCCATAAGAATAGTGACGGTTGTACGGATACGGATCTTCCTCGTAGGGTCCGGAGCCGTTATCCATGCTCTTGGCCCACGTGAACTGCGCATCCGCCGAGAAGTGCTGCGAAAATTGATGCTTTAATACAGCCAACATCATGTTGTTGTTGGATGCGGCGCTATTCGCGTAGTAGTCCACATAGGTGACCAGCGGATTCAAGGTCAGTCCCTGGGCCGCGGCTATCACGTTTGCGTTGTACTGCGTGATCAGATGGTGCGACGAACTGCCCTGGTATCCAAGGCTCGCGATCAAATGATGGCCCAGATCGTACTCGGCTCCCAATGAATAGTGCTCGGAATAGGCCGTGGGCATATTGTTTGGAACCGCCGTAATGCTACCGTTTCCGGCGATTGGAAGGTTGTTGCCGTTATAGGTTGTGATCGTGTGTGAGTTCGACGCGAAGCCAGACAGCGAATGGATGTCGGTCGAGACTCCATAGACGATATCCGCGTTGATGGAGGTTGGGGAATTACTATCAAACCAATACCAACTGGCTGCCGGCGGGTTGTTATTCACGTTGCCCGAGATCGCAATCTCTTCCTGGTTGTAGTTCAGGCCATATCCGCCGCGAACAACCAACTTGTCGTGAAACCACTTTGGACTCCAGTTGAAGCCGATCTGCGGACCGAAGTTGCCCTTTTGCGGTGTCCAAAGATTGTTGCCTAAACTGAGCCTGAGTCCGGTCATGTAAGCCGTCCCCGTACCAAACTGCGCCACACTCAGGTTGGACTGCTTGTCATTGAGCGAGCCGAAATAGTTATAACGCAATCCGGCATTGACCGTTAGATTCGAGGAAACCTTCCAGTCGTCCTGAACAAAAAATCCCAACAAGTTCTCGCGGTCGTCCGCACGGCTTCCGCCCGGAAGGCCAGTCGCCGTATCGAAGTTGCCATACTCGGTTTTGGGCGCGTCGTTGAGAAAATCCCAAATGTTATAGAAGTTGTATCCCGGACGCCCGACTGGATTGTTGAGATATTCCAGCCTGGTCAATTCTCCGCCAAACTTGATCGTATGACGGCCGGAGACCTTGGTCGCTACATCCTTATAAGTGTAGGTCCACTGGTTGTAATTGCTGCCTAGAGCCGACCCAAAGGAATTCAAGCTTGTATTGCCGGCGTAGCTGATGTTCACCTGGGGCAGTCCCACGGGAGCCTGCGGGTTGTCTGTGATTTCATTCCAGCGCCATCCGGCCGCATTGGCGCGCGCTTCATTCAGGAAGTTGGGAGAAAACGTGTGGTTCCAAATAAGCGAAAATGCGTCGTTGATCGCGTCGTGATGGAAGAGGTTATAAGCGCGAGCGCCGCCGTTGTAGTTCGTTTTGCTGACCGGAACCCAGTAGATGGCGAATGCCAGATGGTCTTTGCCAGTTACATCGGCATCCATACGGCCGTTGTACTGCGTTTCCGTTAGCTTGGTCGGATTGATGGTGGCGTAGTTGGCAATATCGGCTACTGTAGTCGATAGACCGCCGCCAACTCCGGGAGTCGTCGAGGCTGACGCGGTAAGATCCTGCGTCCCCAAAACCGAGGTCAGAGGAGAACCGATATTCAATCCCTTGCCGGTGATGGTATTGCAGTTTACAGTTTCTGTGAGACCGACATCAGCGCAGGTTGCCGAGATGATTCCAGACGATGCGACAGAATGTCCTGTAAACGTGAGGAATTTCGAGGCAATGCTGCTCGACGAAGCCAATGCGTCGAAGTCGGCTGTATCATACCAGCCGGTTCCTGTCACGCTGGAATTGTTCCGGATCGTCTCATAGGCGAAGAACGCGAAGATTTTGTTCTTCCAGATCGGTCCGCTCACGCTGCCGCCGGACTGATTGAACTGCTGCGAATCTCTGTTCAATCCTTTTTGCACTGCACACGATTCTGAAGAGGTCGGATCGCATGTGTTATTAAATGCTGGTCCGTTGTAGCGCTGGTACGCATTGAGACCGGGTCGGTTGGCCTGAAAGAAGTAATTGCCGTGAACGTTATTGCTTCCGCTCTTGGACGTGACGATTGTCTGTGAGCCGCTGAAGCGGCCATTTTCCGCGTCATAGGAGTTGGTGACAATCCGGATGTTTTCAACTGAATCCGCGGTCGGCGTGATGACGGTGGTTCCGCCCCATACCGCGCTGATCGTGCTGATTCCGTCGATGGTGATGCTGTTGGTTTCAACCTGACCGCCGTTGGCGTCAATCTGCGGGCCGTTCTCGGTCTTGAAGATGCCGTCGCTGGCGGCGGGACCGGAGGCTCCCTGGCTGCCTGGAAGCGTGTTGGTGCCACCGCCCGAAGACTGCGATCCGTCGGAAATTGCGCCGGGTACCAACTGAGAGAGCTGGAAGACATCGCGCCCAAAGACGGGCATATGCCCAATCTGATTGCTGCTGATGGTGGCGCCGGTGGACGCGGTCTGTGTATCCATGGCAGGTGCCAGCGACGCATCTACGGAAACCGTCTGCGTGACTTCGCCCAACTCCAGTTGGACGTTCAATGCATTGGCCTGCTCGGGAATCAACTGCAGGTCATTGAGAACCTTCTTCTTGAACCCTTCTCTCTCGACCGACAGAGTGAAGTGGTCGGCAGGAAGAGCATTGAAGTTGAAGACGCCTGCATCATTACTTGTTCGAACAATCGTTAAATTGGTCGACAGATTATTGAGGGTGAGGGTTGCACCGGGAATGAGTGCTCCCTGCGGATCCGTAACGACACCCTGGATGGATGTTCTGTACTGGGCCTGAGCCGGGATGGCCAAAAAGGCTAGCAGCAGCAGCACGGCTGGCCACCAGAAGGTCAGGGCAGATGAACACCCTGCTCCCTCCCGCCGTTGGTTGATACCGTTTGTTGAATCAATAAGTTGCATCGTGGTCTCCTGAGAAGCGGTTGTGGGGTTTCGGTAGAATCCTTCGCTCTTTTGGAAGCGCCGTCTGGGCAAAATCAATCTGCACAATCGATTGCGCAACGGAATATTGATACCACCGTCAAGATTTCCCTGTCAACTGTATTCTTTTCACCGGGATCTGGAGGCTGCTTTGCGCCTCAATTTTGCCCTCAAGAGAACCGCGAAAAAGCACAATCCCAGATCGGACGCGACGGTTCAGCGCCTACGCATGACCAGTTGCCCAGCTCCAATCGACGGCGCATCGTTATGTTGGCAATGGCCCGCAGTCGGAACAGCCCCCCCTACGAAACAGATGAGAGGATGGAAACGACGAAAACCGGCTGCTTTTTCTGACGGAGCGGGTTGGTTCAATATGCTTGTAGCCATGTTCTCTAGTCCGCGTACCAGGGATTGCGCGCTTTTCGGGCGACGAATCGTTGGCAAACACCCAGCTCCCCCATGGGGGGCCAGTGCATGAACCGTCTGCGCCGCGAGTTTGAAGTCTTCCTTCGCTGCTCCCACTCCATGCGGGTCCTGATCGTCTCCAACATGATCTATGCCCTGGTGCTGCCGGTGATTGAGATTTTTGTGGCGGCCTACGTCATGCGGAATTCGCACGCTGTCAGCAAGGTCGTTACCTATCAGTTGGCCGTCTACGTGGCCACGCCTGTGGCGTTCTATCTGAATGGCCTGCTGCTGGGTCGCGTGGGAGTGAAGCATTTGTACGCCGCCGGAATGCTGCTGTCAGGGGTGGCGATGATGCTGTTGATGCGGTCGGGCGTCCTGACGCCCTTCGGCATCGCGGCCTCGGGCCTGGCCATGGGCATGGCTACCGGCCTCTTCTGGGCCAACCGCGGATTTCTGGCGCTGGCCACCACCAACGACGACAACCGTAACTACTACTATGGAGTCGAGCTGTTCGTTGCCACTCTGGCCGCTGTCTTGGTTCCGGCTCTCATTGGCTGGTTCATCAGCAGCGCCACGCGTTCCGGCTGGCTGGGTGGAAGTGCCAACCGCGCCTACCGCATCATCGCAATGGCAGTTCTTGGTCTCACCGTTCTTTCCGCCGTTGTGCTTGAAAGGGGCAGCTTTCGCAATCCTGCCCGTACGCACTTCGTCTTCTTCCGGTTTCATGCGTTATGGAAACGGATGCTCGAGTTGGCGCTGCTCAAGGGCCTGGCGCAGGGATACATGCTGACGGCGCCGGCCATGCTCGTCATGCTGCTGGTCGGTCAGGAGGGGACACTGGGCGCGACGCAGGCCATCGGCGGCGTCTTCTCCGCTTGTCTCCTCTATACGGTCGGGCGCGTCACCGCCCCTCACCATCGCAGAATCGTCTTTGCCACCGGGCTGCTGTTGTTTCTCCTGGGCGGGGTCAGCAATGCACTGCTTTTCAATGCCGTGGGCGTGCTGATTTTTATCGGCTGCCTGGTGCTTGCCAAGCCGCTGCTGGATCTTGCCTATAATCCGATCGAGTTTCAGGTGGTGGATGTGGTCTCGCGCATGGAGGGGCGGAATGAATACGCCTATCTCTTTAATCATGAAATCGGGCTGTTTACGGGACGCTGCCTGGGGTGCCTCCTGTTTCTGGCCATTGCTCACTGGTGGTCTGGAGTCGCAGCGCTCAAGTATGCCTTGCCGGTGGTTGCGCTGTTGCAGTTGCTCTCCATCCGGGTAGCAGGCCAGATTTCCCGGAGCCTGCAAGGGTAGGCCCACGCTCCGCTTCCTGTACGCGGGTGGCTTGGACGTGGCCTTGGCTTTTTCCTTCGCGTCGAACTCTGCTCGGCCTTGGTCGTGATTGCGGCCGCATCCAACTTGTAGAACTCAGCGGCCTGCGAAGAGCCTTACCTTACTGGATTCGATGGCCGAAGCTGCTGTTTGGAGAACAGCTAGCGGATAGCACGCAGCTTCAGTTTTGCGGGGAGATGTAGCCGCCCTACAGAAATCAGCAGAAAAACAATCGGAGCCATCATCTGGCTCCTATATATGTCCCTGGTGGGCTGGTGGGAATAAGATGTAAGTTATTGAATATATTGGTTGCGGGGGCTGGATTTGAACCAGCGACCTTTGGGTTATGAGCGACCGTGCGCTCGCGTATCTAACAGACTTTACGGCACTTATGGCGACACGGAAGTACGGAAAAGTACCCTCTGGACACCCTTTTGGGAGCCAGTTGGGAGTGAATTTCGGTGGTTGGGAAACTCGCCCAATGGTCGTTAGAATTCCGCTCCAAGCGCCCACTCTACAATGAAAACCGAGGGTGGTTAGCATGGCGAATGAACTGATCGGTTCCGCAGATGGCGCGATGGATCTGCGGCCGTTGATCCGCAATCTGCGTGATTTGATCCAGGATGCGCGAAAACAGGTTTTGCGCAGTGTAGATGCAGTCCAGGTTCAGACCTGCTGGGAGATCGGTCGGCATATTGTCGAGTTCGAGCAGGGTGGAGCGGGGAGAGCCGAATATGGCAAAAAGCTGCTCTCGACGTTGGCCGAAGCACTGACAACTGAGTTCGGACGTGGATTCGACGCATCGAATCTACGGTACATGCGCCTTTTCTTTCAAGCGTTTCCAATTTGTGACGCACTGCGTCACGAATTGAGTTGGACGCATTACCGCACACTCCTTCGCGTGGAAAACGAAAAGGCCCGCCAATGGTACATGAACGAAGCCGCAGACCAGGGTTGGAGCACACGCGCCTTGGAGCGCCAGATTGGAACCCTTTACTATGAACGACTGCTCGCGAGTTCCGACCGCCAGGCGGTTGAACAAGAAGCCACATCCAATATCGTGCCATTACAAAAGAATCCACGCGAGTTCGTTCGCGATCCCGTCATTCTGGAGTTTCTTGGTCTGCCGGGTATCGGCAAACTGCTCGAATCCGAACTTGAACAGGCGCTTTTGGACAATCTGCAAGCGTTTCTTCTTGAACTGGGTAAAGGGTTTGCATTTGTCGCACGGCAATTGCGTGTAAGTACCGAGTCGAAAGACTTCTATATCGATATGGTGTTTTATAACTACCTGCTTAAATGCTTTGTACTGTTCGACTTAAAATCGGGCGAATTGACCCACCAGGACATCGGGCAAATGGATATGTATGTCCGGATCGTGGACGATCTCAAAAGAGGTCCCGACGACAATCCGACCGTGGGCATTATTCTCTGTACCCACAAAGACACATCGGTCGTTCGCTATTCGGCGCTCCACGAGAACGAACATCTGTTTGCCAGCAAATACAAGCTGGTATTGCCTTCTGAGGATGAATTGCGCGCGGAGCTTGAGCGGGAACGCGCTTCGTTGGAAGAACAGCGGAAGCGTCTCACTTCACAAATATAAAGAATGCACTAAAAATCCACGAACAGGTCAGCCGGCTTGACGGTAAGCGCCTTCGCCAGTTTGACGATGTTCTCCAATGCGACGTTCCGCTCGCCGCGTTCCACCCCGCCGACGTAATTCCTGTGCAGTCCGGCCCGTTCCGCCAGTTCTTCCTGAGAATAGCCTCGTTCGTCACGGAGTTGCCGCAATCTTGTGCCAAATCTAGACTTAACGGAGCGTGGGGCCACACTCTCATGCTCAGATCCTAACCACGACGAGTCTACACATTATGAGTGTGATATTGTTCAAGGCAAGATTGATCTTATCCGGCTTGCCCGTTTCACCTGCTCCCGGAAACAGCTCCGCGCGAAACGGGAGAATTTCATTAAAATTGATCTGACAACGGGACGGGAAGGATGCGATTCTAAGGTAAATGAGGGACGAATTCATGTCAGAAGATTACGTTGACTGCTCGGAAATGGCGGGCAAGACGATTCAACTGCTCCGCATCCATCGGGACATCGGCGAGGGAACCAGTGTCCAGATCGAGCTGACGGACGGAACCAGCTTTACCTGCTATGTCTCGGTCCGTCCAAACGTGGAAGCTTCCTTATATAAGGGCGGTGTCGGGGCGCCGGAAACCATCCGAGCCTACGAATTGTAGTCGAAGTCTGCCCACTAAAACCACGTCGTTATTCCCAAATGGAATAAGCAACTTCCCAGAATTCACTGGACGCGGAATCGATGTAGCCCTAACTTTGCGCCATAGCTGACGCCCAAGTCAGCGGAGGTGCAAAGTGAATCGATTCCGCCGTCTCCTCCGATTCGATACCAGTCGCAATCGGCCGCCTATTCTAGCTGCCAACCAGCAGACAGAACGCTCCCTCAAACCAATCCTCCTCTCTGCCATCCGCGCGATGGCTCCCACCCTTCTTGCGCTCTCTCTCACGAGCGTGGCCCACGCCCAGGGGACGATGGACTTCTCTGGAGCGACCACGCTGATGTCCACCTTCAAGACCTTCGCCATCTATGCGGGCGCTGTTATCTGTTTCGGCGGCCTGATCTTCGCCGGAATCCGCATGATGTCAGGTAGGTTCCAGGACGCCATTCCCGGTCTTTTCGGCGCGCTCTTTGGCGCTGGAGTTCTCGGATGGGGTGCTGGATGGATTGGCTCGCTCACCGGTCAGACGATGCAGTAGGTGGCGGCCATGACCAAGCGAGGAGAACCGTTACCAATCAACCAAGCGCTCAATCGACCGAGGGCCAAGCTGGGCCTCGATCTCACAGCATGGATGGCGATCGTATTCGTCTGCGTAACGGTTTTCCTCGTTGGGTTCCGCGTGGTGGCGATGATCGCCTTTCCCTCACTTGCCGTGAGTGCGTGGCTGATTGTCCGCAAACATCCCAAGATGTTCGAGCTTTGGGGCTTGAGTCTGAGCCAGAGGTCCTACTATGACCCGCGCAAACACTGAGCAGTTGAAATATACGCCGTGGTTCGCCAAGGCCGGAGCCGCGTGCAGCATCGTTCCGATTGCACGCTTTGTGAATGACCGAATCTTCGCGCTCAAGGGTGGCGGATACGGTTGTCTGTTTTCACTCGCCGGCATTGACGAGGAGGGGCTGACCGACCAGGAACTTGAAGCCGAGATGCGCTCGATTGAAGGCGCACTCCGCGGCCTTCCCGAAGGATCATGCCTGTATCAATACACGCGCGTCATGTCCGGCTTCGATCTACCGAGGAAAGAACATTACGCCAATCCGGTCACGCAGGTGTTCGTGTACGACCGTCTCGCCTTCCTCGAAAAGTGGGCAGGCTTTCGCCGCATCGATCTGCACTGGTGCTTGACACTGGAGCTGCCAAAGGCCAATGCCTTCGCCAGCAAACCGAAGAAACACGCCGCCGACACGACACGGATGCGGGCCGACCTTGAAAAAACGGCCACGCTCCTTGAGGGCCATCTTGGCGGATCATTAGGACTCAAGCTGCTTGAAAAGAACGCAGTCTATCAGTTCTTCAGCTACCTGTTCAATCTTGAAGAGTGGACCAGTGCAGACACGTTGTCTACCGATGACGGTGTGGACCGCCAGATCGTGAAGAGCCCGGTGGCATGGCACAGCGACCATCTCACCATCGGTCGCCGCTTTGTACAGATGTATTCACTCAAGACCACGCCGGAGGCGTCCAGGCCATGCCTGTTCTCGGGACTCGCCGCGCTTGATTGCGACAGCATCCTGTGCTCGACATGGCGGCCGAAGTCCACTACCGCGGCGCGCAGCGAGATCGACGCGCAGGAGAAGTTCATTTCGTTTTTCAAAGTCGGCGTGCTGACGCGCGTGATGAGCGGACGCGACACGGCTTCGCTTGAAACCGGCGCGGGAGCCAGAGCCGCCAATACCCAGGTCGATGACTTGGGCGAAGTCATTCGCTCGCTCGACAAAAAAGCACAGGGCGAATACTCGCTGCGCTTCCTTGTGGCCGCGCGCAGCGTAGATGAGCTGCGCGGCATCGCACCCGCTGTTCATCGCGTCTTCGCTGATGCGCGGGCGCAGGTGATGGAAGAGACACTTGGGAACCTGTCGGCCTTTTATGCGCTGTTTCCCGGCAACCAGAAGTTCAATGTCTTCCCCATGTGGCTTGCGGAAGACCATCAGGCACGTCTATCTTCCATCTTCGCTCCGAATCTCGGGCACATATGTTCGGAGGACTTGGATAACGAGTACCTGAACATTTTCGAGACGCGCACGCGGACGCCATTCTTTCAGGACGTGTATGTGGACGGTGTGCGCGTCATGCTCATTCTCGGGCCAACAGGAACCGGGAAATCGGTGCATGGCAATCTGGCCATCGCCCACGAGCAGAAGTACGGCGGATTCACGTACATCTTCGACATCGGCGGCAGCTACGAGAGCGTCGTCGAATTGTACGGCGGCAGGGTTGACCGCATCGGGAAGGATGGTCCGCGCGTCAACCCTTTCGCGCTGGAGCCGACCGAAAGCAACATCACCTTTCTCTATTCGTTCGTCAAGCTGCTCTTGACGAACGGCGGCGCGGAGCTTGAGCCGGAAGACGATGACGTGATCCACAAGGCCGTGCGGGATATGTACCTGCTCGACCAAGAGAATCGCCGCCTGTCGAATCTTTTCCTTCCCAAAAAGCTCGACAGGTATCTCTCGAAGTGGGTTGGCAACGGTGTCTATCACGCGGTCTTCGACAACGTGGAGGACAGCCTCTCGTTGTCGCGCCTGCAATGCTTCGACTTCCAGGGCGTGAACAACGAGCAGTACGCCGACTTGATCGAGCCAGTAATGGTCTGGCTGCTCCGCCGCATCAACGATGTTCTTTACAATCCGGCCAATCTGGGCGTCCCTAAGCACATTCTTATTGAAGAAATCTTCTCTTCGATGAAGAACAAACAGCTATTGGATGGCGCGCTCGCCTCCATCAAGACTGTGCGCAAGAATCTGGGCGGCGTCACGATGATCGGCCAGTCCGCCGAGGATCTGGGCGCGAACGCCGACAGCATCGTAAATTCCTGCACCTCGTTTCTGTTCCTGAAAGACGCCACCTTCAATCGCAAACGCTACGCGGAGTTGTTCAAGATGAACGAGCAACAGCTTGCACTCTTCGAGAGCTTGCAGGACCGCGAAGGTTTGTATATGCGCCGCGACGGACTGACCAAAGTTGTTCGGCTTAATCTCGACAGCCGCAGCTATGCGGCCTTCTCGACCAAGCCCAAAGACCGTGTGCGCCGGGCAAAGTTGATTGCCAAATACGGCCTCACCGAGGGCATCGCACGTTTTGCCCAGGGCGAGACCGAGTAACCCAACTCAATTCACGAAAGGAATCTCTCATGCACCCACCGATCCCTATTGCTGTCTTTTTCAGCATCGCTCTGGCCGCGTCCTCGGCTCACGCCGCCACCGATTCGCATCCACTCCAGCCCAGCGCTCCGCGCACCGTCACAGTGACGGAAGCGGAAACGCCACCGCAGGTGCGCGCCGGTTTGTTGCAATCGACGCTCATTGTGCTGCCCGCCGAAGAGAAAGTAGCCAACGTCTTCGCTGGCGATACGGTGAACTGGATCTTCGACGGTGGTCATGTGGCTTCGCGTTTTATCAGCGTCAAGCCCAAGACCGCAAACGCCGCCACGGACATTCACATCGTCTCCGATCACGGCAACGAGTACACCCTCCAGTTACGCGAGGTATCGAATGACCCCGATTCACACTTCGATTCCAAGGTCTTCATCAATCCAAGCGACCAGGCTGCAAAGGACCGTCTGGCGCAGCTTCCAGTCTTTGTTCCTGCGGCGGAACTGGATAAGGCGAAACAGGAAGCTGCTGCCGCGAAGGCCGCTCAGGCCGCGGAGCTCAAAGCCGAGCAGACCAAGGCGGAGCAGTACCACAGCGAATATCCCGGCACGCTGCATTTCGACTACGCCTGGGATGAAAAGAAAGGCAAAGAACTCGGCCTCCAGCAAATCTGGCGAGACGACAAGTTCACTTATCTGCGCGGAGTGTTTCAGGAAACGCCAGCTCTCTACGAGTTGAAGGACAACAAGGGTTCACTTATCAACTTCGATTTCAATGGTGGGCTCTACACCGTGCCCAAGTTGTTGGAGCACGGGTATCTCGCCATCGGCAAGCAGAAGGTTGAATTCCATCGCGTGGGAGGTACGAAGTAGCCATGACAGAGCCGAATCAGAATCCTCCTGTCACTGTTCCCGAGCAGCCGGAAGCGAAGCCGCCGCTGCGTAAGGGTATGCCGGTGGTGATTGCCCTGGTGGCAATTCTCGCCATACTCGGGATCGCCAATGTGTCGAGCCTGCTGCGCGGCAACAAAAAAGCGGCCCCGGCGAGCGCATTACAGATGCGCCCGGTTTCGCCCAATGCGCAGCAGGTATCGAGCTTCGAGACACAACAGCAGTTGCAAGCCAAACACGACGCCGAGGAAAAAGAACGCCAGCAGGAGTTGGTTGCAGCTATGCAACAGCTCCAGGCCACCGAGGGAGCGCCCGGTCCCGAGTCCGCGAACGCCGCGCCGATGACTGCGGCACAGCGGGACACGCTTTACGGCGCGAGTTCCAATGCGCCGCAGCACACCTCGAATATTTCGGAAGCGCAGGCAGAGGTCAAGCAAAAGACGCTGGCGCGGGAAAAGCTGAAGCAGGACGCCATCAACAGCGGAACCGTGGCGCTTGACTTCGAGCATTCGAGCGGAACTCCCGCCTCGTCGGCTGTGGTTCCGCCAACGTCAGCGGCAGAACTGCCGCTAAGCCCGGCCACCGCCTACGTGGCCGGTAGCGCGGCGTCTGGCCAGCCCGCTACTACGCAGGTGAAAGCAACCGCCAAGACCGACCCGATGGGACCATATGACTTCGACCAGTATCAGGGGCGTCTCTATCGGATCTTTGAGGGAACTGTCCTTGAAGGTGTCGTTACCAACCATATCGACGGCGGTTTCAGCGGGCCGATCCTGGTCATGCTGACAACCGACTACTACTCGCACGACCATCAACAGTTGCTCATGCCGCAGGGTACGCGCCTGATCGGCACTGTGCAAAGCGTGGGCAATGCCCAGCAGCGCAAGATGTTCGTCACCTTTCATCGCGCCGTCTGTCCCGATGGCTTTTCGCTCGACTTTGACAAGTACATTGGACTCGACCCGTTGGGCACAACAGGTCTGGCTACCAAGGTCGATCACGGCTATCTGATGGCCTTCGGCGCGGCGGCGGCCATTGGCGGCTTGGGCGGTCTCGCCCAGATCGGTAACAACAGCAGTGTCCTTGATTCATCAACGCAGATTCGCAATGGCATCTCCGAGCAGACGGCGGCGGAAGGCGAGCAAGTGTTGAATCACTTCCTCAATCGTTTGCCCATCATCACGCTCAAAGAGGGCTCGCGCGCACGCGTGTACGTGGGCCGCGACATCCTCATTCCGTCCTATGCGGTACACCGCATGGATCCAACGCTCTGACCGGAGGTTCCGATGAATCACCTTGTCATGAATCGTCGCAGACTCGTTACCGTAATTGCAGTATGCGCGCTGGTGGCTGCGACTCTCGCCATGTCCACTGGGCGCGCCGTGGTTCTGGTCTTTCTGGTTCATGTCGTTGAAATCGGGTATAAGATTCTCCGGCTTCCGTGCTGGATCGTGGACCACAGCAAGTGTTTCACCCTGGACAGGC
>Ga0255355_1000361_pt1 | contig 28856 bp, 26 predicted proteins | sample HBST75metaG_FD_189943 | JGI IMG/M metagenome (GOLD analysis project Ga0255355, IMG submission 189943) | Peat soil microbial communities from Stordalen Mire, Sweden - H.B.S.T75 | ecosystem: Environmental > Terrestrial > Soil > Wetlands > Peat | place: Sweden: Norrbotten County, Stordalen Mire...
CTCATCACGCGGTGCGGCAAATGACGCGCATGAGTTACGCGCAGTTCGGTGCGCTTCCACTGATAATGATCGGCGGCTGGACGGGTTACGGAGTGTATGAGGCAGCTGCGCTGAGCGTGCCGGTCACCTTCATGAAGTTTTCGCGTGAGTTCGAGGCGCAGGCCGACTACCTGGGCGTGCAATACATGTATCGCGCGGGCTACGATCCGCAGGCCTTCATCACGTTTTTCGAGAAGATTCAGGCTCTGGAAAAGCGCAAGCCCGGCGCGGTAGCCAAGGCTTTTTCCGAACATCCGCAGACCCCCGACCGCATTCTGCGCACGCAGGACGAGATTGCCCATATTCTGCCGCCCAGGGACCAGTACATGGTGAACACCTCTGAATTTGACGACGTGAAGGCGAGGCTGGAGCGTATCGAAAGCAAGCGGCGGCTCCTCGACTCCAGAAACGGCAACAAACCGTCGCTGCGGAAGACTGGCGCAGGGCAGGGCGACCCGGCCAGCACGGACGACAGACCCACGCTGCACCGGAGCGACGAGCAAAATTAGCGGTGTGGCGCACCATCCGTCATAACAACCCAAGAGCTTGGGGTCGTCTGGAGCCGAGGCACAACCGGCGGAGTATGCTCGCCGGGATTGTCCGGCAAGGCCTCCAAATCGAGGTCCAAAGATCGGTTAAATTCCTGTAACTTCCTGAAAATCCTTGAAAAGCCGGTTGAAACCGCGTTATATAAATGAATACCGGCAGCCGTGCCGGAATCTCGTCGGGAAAGCTCCGCTTCGGGGGAAATCATGCGCAGTTCCGCCGTCCGCTCCAATCTGCTGGTCTCTGAGGTGCGTGAGGTCATGGACATCCGCCAGGCCTCGGAGTATCTCGGCATCTCGTCCGACACGCTCTACAAGTACGCCTCGGAGGGTTTCGTGCCCGCCTTCAAGCTGGGCAACCGCTGGCGCTTCAAGCGCTCTCGCATGGACGAGTGGATGGACCGCCAGAGCGATCTTCACGCCGCCGACGCCGAAGCAGACCCGCGCGAGAAGAAGCCGGTTAGGCCCGCGTTCTAAAGGCAGGGAATAGGGAATAGTGAATAGTGAGAATTCCTATGCGAACACGAGAGTTGATGATCGCAACCCTTTTTCTCTTCTTTATCCAGGGCATAGCAGGTCAGCATGAAAAGCGCTCAGTGCTTCTCCCGGCTGATCAAGCGAAAGTGGTTTCAGGCCAGTATTCGAGAGATAGGTCGGAGAAAATCAACGGAAGCTGGAGCCCAACCGAAGCAAACCTTGATACCTTGGATGCCAATATCTCGCAAATCTCCAATATGAAGATTTACGGATGGGATTCCAGAATTCACATCGACCATCCAGAGCAATATTTCCGGCAGTATATAGCCGTGTTGGTGGATGACAAAGAGAAGATATTCGTTAATGCGTTTTGCGATAAGGAACCACCGTCTAACTGGCATGATCGTCTTTTTCTCGTCATTGATGGGGCAACCTGCTACTGGCAGGTGCTGTATGACCCAGCCACGAAGCAGTTTTCAAACCTGCGGATAAACGCGCGCGCCTGAGTGCGGCGTTGTCGCGGCCTTCTGTTCCCTGATCCCTGCTCCCTGATATTCTTAGCGAGTGGACCACTCTCGCCGCATAGGACTTTTACGCCGCCGTTTGACCAAAGCTGGGCTTCATGGCCTGCTGGTTACCTATCTTCCCGATCTTCGCTACCTCACTGGATTCACCGGATCGAGCGCCGCTCTGGCCGTCACACGCCGCAGCGCGCGCCTGTTTACCGATGGGCGCTACAAGACACAGGCGGCTGAAGAGGTTTCCGTCGCTCAGATCGAGATCGTCGCCAGTTCGCCGTCCGTGGCTGCTGTCCAATGGCTGGCCGCGCAGCCCGGCGTCGAGCTTGCCGGATTCGATTCGGCTCAAACGACCGTGGCGAATCTGGATCGCTATCGCGCCGCGTTACCGGCCCGGCTTCGCCGCAGCTTTCTCTCCGCGCTGGCCGCACCGCTGGTCGAGCCTCTCCGCATGGTCAAGGACGAGAACGAACTGGCGCTGATGAGGGAAGCTGCGCTCGCGGGCTGCAAGCTCTTCGAGCATATTCTCGGCTTCATCCGGCCCGGCCTGAAGGAATTTGAAGTGGCTGCGGAACTTGAGCATCAGGCCCGGCTGTTGGGCGCAGAGGGAATGTCGTTTGAGACCATTGTTGCCGCCGGCGCCCGCTCGGCCCTGCCGCACGGTCACGCAACCGCCGCGCCATTGCCGCGTAAAGGCTTTGTGACCCTCGACTTCGGTGTTATTCTCAATGGGTATTGCTCGGATATGACCCGGACCGTTCATCTGGGCAGGCCAAAGGCCGACGAGCGCAGAGCTTATGAGGCGGTATTGGAGGCCCAGGAGGCCGGGGTCGCCGCGGTAATGCCGGGCGTAAGCTGTGCGGAGGTAGACGAGGCTGCCCGCAGCGTGTTGCGCAGGGCGGGATTGGCAGAGACGTTTTCCCACTCCACCGGCCATGGTCTTGGCCTGGAGATTCACGAGCCGCCACGCATCGGCGCAGGACAGACAACCAGACTGCTTTCCGGTATGGTCATTACCATCGAGCCGGGAGTCTATCTGGCGGGTCAGTTCGGCATACGCATCGAAGACATGGTGGCTGTAACGCAAAGCGGAGGTCAGGTGCTTACCCCGGCGCCCAAGGCCCTGATCGAACTCTGACCGGAAGATTGAACGTTGTACCGGAACGTTGAACCGGAATGATGAATTAGCCCATCCCGCCTACACGGGGGAGAGTCAAGGAACGAATGAAACCACAAGACATTGCAGATTTGAAACAACTGGTTGAGTTTCTGAAGGAACATCAGATTGCCGAGTTCGATTTGGACCGGGGCGACCTGAAGCTTCGGCTCAAATTCAGCCAGGCAGAGGCTTCGTCGCCTGGGATGGCGGAACTGGCGCGCCTGATCGGCTCGGCTCCGCATACCGCTCCGCAGGCTGCGGTCGCGGCAGGTCTTCCGGCGGCAATCGCGCAGGATGCCGCGGAGCCGGGCGCCGGCCTGCACACGGTCACGTCGCCCATTGTCGGCACCTTTTACGGTTCGCCTTCGCCCGGCTCCGCGCAGTTTGTCGCGCCTGGCGATCACGTGACCAAAGGGCAGGTGATTGGCATTGTCGAGGCCATGAAGCTGATGAACGAGATCGAGTCCGATGCCGAGGGCGAGATCGTCAAGTGCCTGGTTGCCAACGGCCAGCCCATCGAGTTTGGGCAGCCCCTCTTTTCCATCCGGCTGGGATAACTCCGCTTCAATAAGGGTCACGAATGCTTCGTAAGGTACTGATAGCCAATCGCGGTGAAATTGCGCTGCGTGTTTTGAACGCGTGCCGGGAACTCGGCATTCGCACGGTCGCGGTCTATAGCGAGGCCGACCGCAATTCGCTGCACGTGCGCTTTGCCGACGAGGCCATCTGCATCGGTCCTCCGCGCGCGGCTGACAGCTATCTCAACGTGCCCGCGGTCATCTCCGCAGCCGAGATCGCCGACGTGGACGCGATTCATCCCGGCTACGGGCTGTTGAGCGAGAACGCCAACTTCGCCGAGGTCTGCCGCGACTCGAACATAAAGTTCATTGGCCCGCCGCCTGAGGTTACGCGGCTCATGGGCGAGAAGGATAAGGCGCGTCAGACGATGAAGCGGGCTGGGGTGCCCATTCTTCCGGGCTCCGACGGCGTGGTTGCCACCACCGAAGAGGCGCTGGAGTGGGCCGCGAGTGTGGGTTATCCGGTCATCCTCAAGGCCAAAGCTGGGGGCGGCGGGCGCGGGATGAGAATCGTGCGCTCGGCGGGTGAATTGCCCAATCTCTTCCACGCGGCCTCGACCGAGGCGGCCAACGCTTTCGGCAACGGCGAGCTATACATGGAAAAGTTCGTCGAGAATCCGCGCCACATTGAGTTCCAGATGCTGGCCGACGAGCACGGCAACGTGGTCTCGCTCTTTGAGCGCGAGTGCTCCATCCAGCGGCGTCATCAAAAGCTCATCGAAGAGGCGCCGAGTTTGCAAGTTACGCCGAAGATGCGCGAGGAGATTGGCCGAACGCTCTGCCGCTGCCTCAGCGACATCGGCTACCAGAACGCCGGGACTGTTGAGTTTCTTATGGACGACCAACGGCAGCTCCACTTCATCGAGATGAACACCCGCATCCAGGTGGAGCACCCCATCACGGAGGCCATCACCGGCGTTGACATGGTGAAGGCGCAATTGCTGATTGCCAGCGGAGAGCGGCTGGACGCAATTTTGCCGGCAAAGCTGGAGATTCGCGGACACGCGATGGAGTGCCGCATCAACGCCGAACACCCCGTGCGGTTCACCCCGTCGGCGGGCAGGATTACGGCCTTCAACGTGCCCGGCGGCAACGGTGTGCGCGTGGACACGGCGCAGTACGCCGAGAGCGTGGTCCCGCCCTACTACGACTCACTGATTGCCAAACTGATTGTGCATGGGCGCGACCGCGCAGAAGCCGTTGCTAAGATGGAGCGCGCGCTCTCACAGTTCATCGTGCAGGGCATTGATACTTCAATTCCGCTGCACCAGGCGATCTTCGCCGACGCCGGCTTCCGCGCCGGCCAGTTCGACACCAAGTTCATGGAAGACTTTTTGGCCGCCAAAGCGAAGGAATAAACCGCCCGCTGCGCACAACGAAGGCCGAAGTCTGGATTCCCGGCAAAGAGTCCAGCCTGTTTTCGTGTCTTGGAAAGCGCGCCGAAGATCTGCGATTTGCGTATAAAATTCCGTGAGTGGCGTAGATTTTTCTTTACTGGCCTGCATTTCAGCTGTTACGTTGCGGGCAAGAAGGGGGAAAATCATGATTCCGACGCAACTTCCGCAGATTATTACCGCTATCGGTGGCTTGGGCACTGCGGCTTTTGGCTTGCTGGAGGCCATCAAGCCGGTGGTTCCCTGGATCAATCGAACAGGATTCAGCGGGATTCAAAAGACAGTATTGAGCCTGACGCCCGATGAGCCTGAAGCACGTCAGCCTGTGAATGCGCTGCCACAGAAAAACATTCTGGAATCTCTGCTTGCCAACTGGATGAATGGGACCGATCTGGCCAGCCAGAAGGCAATTGCGAAGTCGCTGATCAAGCTGCATTTGAGCGGGGCGAATGCACCGGCGCTGGCGGTCACGACGAACGTCGATCCGGTGCAACTGACCGCAGTGGCCACAAGCATTGTCTCCGGGACCGCGCTTACGCAACAACAGACGGATGCCTATTCGCGCTTCGACCTGATTGTGACGGCGCTTCTCGATGAGGCTTATCAGCACGCGGATCAGGTTTACCGCAACTGGACGCGAGCTTTGGCCGCGCTGCTCGCAGTGGCGCTGGCATTCGTTGGGGGATGGAGCTTGGTTGGCTCCTGGGATGGCTTTTGGTGGAAGCCGGATATGTTTTTGGCTCTGCTCGTCGGCTTGCTGGCCACGCCACTGGCGCCCATCGCCAAGGATATTTCCACTGCACTGGCAACTGCTGTGAACACCATGCAACTGGTGAAAAAGTAGGCCGCCATGACACAATTCATCGATCTGCGCTTGGCAGCCGTCGGCGGGGAACTGGTTCGCACCCCCGCCGTCAATCAAGGCACGAATATAGGCAACTACAGCGGCCTGACCCAGAATGCTCTGCTCGCCTCGATCCGTGGCCAAAACGTGCTCATCGCGACTCACGGCTTCAATGTGAATCGCTCTGACGGCATCAGTTGCCTGTCGAACTGGGCGAGCCTGCTGCAACTGCCGCAATCCTCCGCTTTTGTGGGCTTGCTGTGGCCGGGAGACTCGGTGTGGGCGCACGGGCTCGACTATCCCGAAGAGGCGCTGGTGGCCAACCAGGCCGGCATCCTGGCCGCTGAATTCATCAACGCCAACTTCCGCCAGGCAGCCAGCATTTCCTTTGCCTCGCACAGCCTGGGCGCACGCGTGGTGTTGTCCACCATATCCTATCTGAGCTTGCCGGTTCGCCGCCTCCTGCTCATGGCTCCGGCCATCGACGATAACTGCCTAGCGACGGAGTTTCAGACGACCGCGGCAAACGTCGGAGCCATCTCCGTTCTCTCGTCAATGAAGGATGAGGTGCTGGCGGCGGCTTTTCCGCTGGGTAACCTTTTTGCCGGCATCATCGCTGAAGGTCATCCGTGGTGGCGCGCGGCCCTGGGGCATTGTGGTCCGGCGTCGCCCTGGCCGTCGAATTTCCAGGCTCCGTTCGAGCTTCCTGACGACTGGAACTTCGGGCACGGAAGCTACTTGCATATGGACTATCCCGAGCCAGGCCCACTAACTCTCCCGGTCAACGTGCCGCCCCAGGGTTCGCCGCCGCTGCCAGGCAATGGCTGGCAGGAGGCCTTCTCGTCGGCATTTGCTTCCACGCGCTTCCGGTAGGGCGGCAGGGTGGTTCACGGCCCCGAAAAGATTATCGCTTTTTCTTCGCTTTTTGCTTTGGAATCAGGTATGCTGGTTTCGCAACTTGGGAGGTTGCTTCGATGGATTTTCAAAAAGAGCTGATTGCCGAATACGACCGTGAGACCGCCAAGACGCGGAAGATGCTGGAGGCGATTCCCGCGGACGTTGATTTCAACTACAAACCCCACCCCAAATCCATGACTCTGGGCAGGTTGGCCGGGCATATTACCGATATGACCGGGGATTGGGCGCTGCACTCGCTGACTTTGGACAAGCTGGAGTTTCCCGCGGATCACAAATGGGACCCGTATGTGCCGGCGAGCAAGGCAGCGCTGCTGGAAAAATTTGAGCGCGAACTGGTCGAGGTGCGCAAGGCGCTGGTTGCGGTCTCGCCCGCCAAGTGGGACGAGCACTGGCAATTTATCTTCGGCGGGCAGAAGTGGATCGACGAGCCGCGCGGCCAGGTCTTTCGCGACATGGTGATGAACCACCTAATTCATCACCGCGCGCAATTGGGCGTTTATCTGCGCCTGCTCGGCAAGCCAATTCCGGGAACCTATGGGCCGTCGGCGGACGAGATGTCGAAATAGGGAATAGGGAACAGGGAACAGGTAACCGTTAGCGGAAGCCAGGTGGTTGGCTAGCTTAGGGTTCCTGTTCTCTATTCTTGGTGCGGCGCGGGTTTAGGATGACTGTAGAGGCATTGGCGCCTATGTTCACTCCGCAGCCGATTGGGTTTGTCCGCAGTTTATTCAAAAACACAGAAGCAATTCCGAAGGGGCTTGGCGCCAGGCACGAGGAAGAGGGCGTGCTTGATATCCTGCCCGCATTTCAACTCGGCCTCACTGACATTGAGGGCTACTCGCACCTTATCGTGCTCTGGACTTTCGACCGTTCAGACGGCTTCGATTTGATGGTTACTCCGCCCTCCGATGAGCGTCCCCACGGCCTGTTTACCACCCGATCTCCGCGCCGCCCCAACCCGATCGGCCTCACAATCGTCGAGCTGCTGGCCCGCGAAAGCGGAGAACTCCGCGTTCGTGGCGTGGATATGCTCGACGGCACCCCGATTCTCGACATCAAGCCTTACCTTTCGAACATCCCTGCGGAGAAATTGCGCCGAGGATGGCTGGCCGAGGCTGAGTCGCGAAAAGGATGAACCTCAGTGGGCGGAGGTTCGTCTTTACTTCCTTCAATAAACTCACGCTCTTCCGAGAAAGTCTATGGTGACCCGACAAATGCCTTCTTTCAATCAATGGCCCCGAATTTATCCCATCCTCGATAGCTCTTTCATTCCGCCCACCGGACGCGCCGAGTTTCTGCACAAGCTGGGCAGTGAGCTGGCTGAGGCTGGCGTCGCGCTGCTCGAATACCGGAACAAGATCGGCGCGGAGAGCGAGCTGCTGGCCGACGCGGAAATTCTGCGCCGCGCAATGCCCGCGGGACAGGTGAAGCTGATTCTCGATGACCGGGCCGATCTGGTTGAGAAAATTGGTTTTGATGGCGTTCATGTGGACGCGGGGGACGTTTCCCCGGCAGAAGCTCGCAAGCTGCTGGGACCGGATCGCATCATCGGCACTTTCGGCGGCGGTGCGGCTCTTGTCCCCGGCATCCTGCAAACTCCGGCAGACTATTTTTCCATTGGCGTGGTTTATCCGACGCGGACAAAAGAAGTCATCGCGCCGCCCATTGGCATCGATGGCGTGCGGCATCTGCGCGAGCTCGCCGGGCCCGGCCCCGTGCTGGTGGCTATCGGCGGCATCACGCCGCCCAGGGCTGCCGCCGTGTTGGCTGCTGGAGCCACGGTTTTGGCCGTTGCCGGTGGACTATTTCGCCAACCGGACCCGGCAGCCGAGTTTCGCAAATGGATGGCGGAACTGAAATGAGAGGAAGGGCCGCAAGGCGGGATGAGTTGCGACGCGCCAAGGGCAAGAACGGGTAAAATCATCGGGTCAAAGAAAACTTGAGACAGCGGCGCCCAATTCAGGTAAGAATCGAGCCAGTGACGACCTCCGAGCCCAATCCCATTCCTGAGTCCGAAGCTTCAGCCAGCGCTCCCCGGCTGGTGCAGAGCCTTGGCCTGTTTTCTTCGACCGCGCTGGTGGTTGGATCGATGATCGGCTCCGGCATTTTCATTGTCGGTGCGGACATCGCGCGCGGCACCAACTCTCCGGCGCTTTTTCTGGGCGCGTGGGTGGTGACGGCGATTCTGACCATAACCGCCGCGCTGAGCTACGGCGAACTGGCCGCCATGATGCCCAAGGCCGGCGGGCAGTATGTTTATCTGCGCGAGTCGCTAGGGCCTCTGTGGGGATTTCTTTACGGCTGGACGCTTTTCCTGGTGATTCAGACGGGGACCATCGCCGCCGTCGCGGTGGCATTCGGCAAGTTTCTCGGCGTATTTTTCCCCGCCGTATCCAGCGACAATTGGCTCTGGCACATCGCGCATGTGCCCGCGCTCCGGGTGGGGCCGATGGTGCTGGGCAACATGGAGATCGGCGTCAACACGGCCAATCTGTCCGGGATTGTTATCGTGATCTTTCTGGCTGTCGTGAACGTCTTTGGCGTGAAGCTTGGCGCGCTGATTCAGAACGTCTTCACAACGGCCAAGGCGCTGTCGCTGGGCGGCCTGATTCTGCTGACCTTCACTGTGGGACGCAATGCCGCGGCGTGGAATGCAAACTTCGGCGCGGGCTGGAGCCAGTTCTGGAAGAACTCCGGCTGGAGCTCGATGCACCTGGTTCAGGTGGGCGTCGGCGGGCCGATGGTGCTGGTGAACGCGGTGGTGATTCTGGCTGTGGTGCAGGTCGGTTCGCTGTTTTCTTCCGACGCATGGAACAACATCACCTTTACGGCTGGCGAGGTGAAGAATCCCAAACGAAATATTCCTCTGTCGCTGATTCTGGGCACGGGATTTGTGCTGACAATTTACTTTCTCGTATCGCTGGGCTATCTGCTGGTGTTGCCCATGCACGGCGACCTGAACGGCGCGACAGTGATTGCGCGCGGCATTGACCATGCCACGCAGGATCGCGTGGCTACGGCGGCGCTGGAGCAAATCTTCCACACGTACGGCGCGTGGCTGATGGCCGGGGCGATTTTGATTTCAACTTTCGGCTGCGCAAACGGGATGTCGCTGGCTGGAGCGCGCGTCTACTATGCGATGAGCCGGGATGGGCTTTTTTTTAAGTCGGTGGGCAAGCTGCATCCGCGCTACAAAACGCCAGCCGCGGGATTGCTGGTGCAGGCTGCCTGGACCATCGTATTGTGCGTCTCGGGCTCTTACAGCCAGCTGCTGGACTACATCATCTTCGCGGTGCTGGTGTTTTACATTCTCACCATCGTGGGGCTGTTCGTGCTTCGCTTTAAGAAGCCAGATGTTCCCCGGCCTTACAAGGCGCTAGGCTATCCGGTGCTGCCGGCGCTTTACATCTTCCTGGCAGGGTGGATCTGTGTCGTATTATTGCGGTACAAGCCTCAGTACACTTGGCCGGGTCTGGTGTTGGTTTTGCTCGGCATTCCTGTATATTTTTTCTGGTCGCGGCGCACGGTAAATCAGCCCGCAGCGAGCCAAACTTAATCCGGTAACTACCGCTGAGGAGGAAGTCCCTCATCCATGTATAACCTGCTGCGCATCAAACCCATGTCGTTGCTCTCGATGGAGGCCGGTGAACAGGGCGAACACACGCTCCGGCGTTCGCTGGGCGCGCTGAACCTTATCACTCTTGGCATCGGCGCTATCATCGGCGCGGGCATTTTTGTGCTCACCGGCACGGCGGCGGCCACCGCTGCGGGCCCGGCGGTGTCGTTGAGCTTTGTGCTTGCGGGTGTTGTGTGCGCCTTCGCCGGCCTTTGCTATGCCGAGTTTGCATCCATCATCCCTATCGCCGGTTCGGCTTACACCTACGGATACGCCACGCTTGGCGAACTGGTGGCCTGGATTATCGGCTGGGACCTGGGACTGGAATACGGCTTCGGCGCGGCTACTGTGGCCTCCGGCTGGTCAGGATATTTCAATATGCTGCTGCAGCAATTGCATATCCATATTCCGCCGCAACTGACGGCTACGCCGGGCACGCCCCTGGTGTTTTACCAAGATCAGTGGATGCCTCTGGCCTCGTTGCCTTCTGGGATTTCCGCTGCGGGACTTCAGCACGCTACCGGGCTCTTCAACCTTGTGGCTATGCTGGCGATTGCGGCCATCACGACCGTGCTCGTAATTGGCATCAAGGAATCAGCGAATCTGAACACGGTGATCGTGGTGGTGAAGCTGACGATTGTCGGCATTTTCATTGTGATCGGTGGCTATTTCCTGATGCTCCACCCCTCATTAGCTTTTCATAACTGGCATCCGTTCATCCCGCCCTCGGATGGGCACGGACACTTCGGGCTGAACGGCATTGCGCTTGGCGCAGCCTCGGTCTTCTTCGCTTACATCGGGTTTGACGCTGTTTCGACGGCGGCACAGGAGGCCAAGAATCCGCAGAAGGATATGCCCATCGGCATCCTCGGCTCGCTCGCCGTTTGCACAGTCCTCTATATCCTGGTATCGACTATCCTCACCGGCCTGAAGAACTATAAGGAGCTCAACGTCGCAGCTCCGGTTGCGCTCGGCATCAAGGTTACCGGCGTCGGCTGGGGAGAGTTGCTGGTCAACATCGGCGCGGTCTTCGGGCTGGGCACCGTGATGCTTGTGATGCTTCTGGGTCAGTCACGTGTCTTCTTCTCCATGTCGAAGGACGGCCTGTTGCCCAAATGGGCATCCGTGATCCATCCCAAATTCCGTACGCCCTGGATCTCTACCATCGCGGTAGGCGTGGTCGTGGCCATCCTGCCCGGATTTCTGCCCATCGATCAGCTTGCCAAGCTCGTAAATATCGGCACGCTTCTGGCCTTCACCATTGTGTGCGCCGGGGTGTGGGTTCTGCGGGTCCGTCATCCCGATTTGCACCGGCCCTTCAAAACGCCGTTCGTGCCGCTGGTGCCGATCCTGGGCATTATCTCGGCGTTCTATCTCATGACACGGCTGCCGCGCATCACCTGGGAGGTGTTGATCGGCTGGATGCTGGTGGGGCTGGTGATCTACTTCGGCTATTCGATTCGCCACAGCAGGGTGCAGAAACTGCCCTTGGACTCTAGGGGCCATTGATCGCCCGGAAGCAGGCGGAATCGCGAGACGGCCTCCCACGGGGGAGGCCGTTTTGCTTGATGCAAAACAATATTTGCAAATGCTCGCAGATGTGCAGAGTCTATCCGTCGATTCATCTTGTGGTGTAGCCTTTAACTGATGCTCATCGAAGAAAACAAGCTGCTTGCGCCCTTCACCACCTTTGGAATAGGTGGCCCGGCGCGCTGGTTCGTGGAAGCCGCAAGCGAAGAGGAGATTGCCGAGGCCGCAGCCTGGGCGGGTGAACGCAGAGTGGCGTTGTTTGTGCTGGGCGGGGGAAGCAATCTGCTGGTCTCTGATGCGGGATTCGACGGCCTGGTGCTGCGCGTGGCGTTGCGCGGAATTACATCGACGAATGCGCCGGGTGAGCCGCACACGCCGAGCCAGACAGAGCAGAGGATTTATCAGGTTGCGGCCGGCGAAGACTGGGACCACTTTGTCGAGCGCACTGTGCAGGACAATTGTGCGGGTGTAGAGTGCCTGGCCGGGATTCCCGGCACTGTGGGCGGAACTCCGGTGCAGAATGTTGGCGCTTACGGGCAGGAGGTAGCCTCGGCGATTGAACGCGTGCGCGCCTTCGACATGCAAGAGCACAAGGCGAGAGAATTTGACGCCTCTGAATGCGGCTTTGCCTATCGCCGCAGCCGATTCAACTCGGCAGATCGCGGACGGTATATTGTCACGCGCGTGGACTATCGGCTTACGCACGGCGGCGCGCCGACGCTACGCTACGCGGACCTGCAACGCGCCTTTACTGACGGCCAGCAGCCTAGCCTTGCCGATGTAGCGGCTCAGGTGCGGCTTGTCCGCCAGGCAAAAGGAATGTTGATTGTCGAGGGCGACTCCGATTGCCGCAGCGCGGGCAGCTTCTTCAAGAATCCCGTGGTTGATGAGGAACAGCTCCGGCAAATTGCAGCGGCGAGCGATACAGCGCCGCCGCGCTTTCCTGCCGGACCGGGCGCGGAAAACCAGGGACGGGTCAAGGTTCCGGCAGCGTGGCTTATTGAGCAAGCCGGCTTTGCCAAAGGATACAGGCTGGGCGCTGCGGCAATCTCCACACGGCACACGCTGGCGCTCGTCAACCTGGGCGAGCACGATGGGAGCGGGGGAGCCAGCGCCGCGGAAATTCTGGCGCTTGCCAGCCAAATTACCGCTGCTGTCGAGAAGCGGTTTGGCATTCAGTTGGAAATGGAGCCGGTCATGATGGGTTTTTGACCAGAGTGGACTCCATTTTCACAGCCTTTGCAGCAACTTTTCTTTTCAATCCGTGTCATTATGAGCAAGAGAATTCACCCTGCCCTTTGGCGGCTTCCCCTCGGAACTCTTCGCCCGGCAGGCATATTGCACTAACTGCGTCACTGCTCGCTTGCACTTGATTTCCCTGAAGCGGGGCAAACAGAAAAGCAGTTCAGAATTTTGACCAAGGAGGACCAATGCTCTCGACGCGAAGACTGCGCACATCTGCATTCGCTCTCATGGCCATGGCGGTTCTGGCCTTCTTCCCTGCGCTGAGCCGTGCGCAGGCAGCTCTGTTGATGGAGGAGCCATACGGATTTTTTGGCTCAGTGAACCCGACGGGGCACAATGCCATTTATTTCGAGCGCATCTGCGCCGAGACTCCCGTCAAGCTGCGCCGCTGCGAGGCCGGCGAGCTGGGCGCCGTTATTGCCCGCTACAAGGGGATCGATGGGTATGATTGGGTGGCGATCCCGCTGGTTCCGTACCTCTATTCGGTCGAAGACGCTTCTCAGGTCCCTGCGCGTGCTGACCGCGCGGGGGTGCATCGGCTACGCAGCCGCTATCGTGAAGCTCACTTGCTCGGGTTGGGAGAAAATCTGCCGGCCGGCAGCATTATGAGTGACGGATGGATGCAACTGGTGGGCGTGTCTTATGAGCGGCGCATCTACGCTTTTCGCTTTGAGACCAGCGCAGAGCAGGATGACGATTTTATCGCGTACATGAACGATCGCAAGAATCGCTCGCACTTCAACCTGCTGTTCAGCAACTGTTCGGATTTTGCGCGCTTCACGCTTAATTTCTACTTTCCGGGCACCTTCAAGCGGGACATCTTTCCTGACGCGGGCATGACCACTCCCAAGCAGCTTGCCTACAAGCTGGAGCGCTATGCCGCCCAGCATCCTGAGACGCATCTGACCATCTTCGAGATTCCGCAGATTCCCGGCTATCGCCGCCTGAGCCGCAGGAACAAGAGCATAGCCGAGTCGCTGTCCACGACCAGCTATGCCATCCCCATCGCCCTGTTGAATCCGTACCTCGCCGGAGGATTGTTCGCGGATTACCTCGTGCGCGGCCGCCACCATCTCATCCCTGAACATCTGCAGATGCTGGCGCCGGATAATTTATTGGCGTTGACAGCGCAGGCCGGAGCCGTGCAAAATCCCGATAGCGCGGGTGCGCAGGTCCCCAGCGCCGCTGCTAGTGGAACTGCGGAAGTGAACGCAACCGCGCCAGCCGACTCCGGCCTGACAGAAACCAAGGTTGCGCATGAGTAAATCTTCTCCGCAGAATTTCAGGAACCACGGGCGGATCGATCCGCAGTTCCACTTTTTTACGCTTTTTATTCTGGTTGCCAACCTGATATTTTCCATCGTGCACTTGGTGCGCCACTGGGTTGATGCTCCTGCCACTTCGGCGTGGTTTGTGGTGCTTTCGGTGGCCGTGTTCGTCCCGTTCTTCAAGCTGCGCACTTATCCGTTGAAGGTGCAGGACCGCGTGATCCGGCTGGAGGAGCGGCTACGTTTGCAGGCTTTGGCTCCCGCGGCGTGGCACGCGCAAATCTATCGCCTTACAGAGGACCAGTTAATAGCCTTGCGCTTCGCAGCAGATGACGAGGTGGTGGAACTGGCCAAGCAGGCGCTGGAGGGCAACCTCAGCCGCAAGGAGATCAAAGAGCGCATCAAGAACTGGCGCGCTGACGACTGGCGGATTTGAAGCGGTTGTCGAAGAATCAATTTTGAATATGTTGGCTCTTCTCGATGGGTGCCCCACCCTCGCCGCGTTCTTGTTTTTGCGGCTAGGGTGGGATACCACAAAGCCCGCATCACAGGAACAGGGAAGATACTCTCAGGCTTCCAACGCGCGTTCAACCGCCGCCCAAACTTCGGATGTGGACATGAATTCGCTGCGCGAAGCAGCATCCCGCCCAGCCTGAACCGTGGCACGGAAGCGAGCCTCTTCCGTTAGATGGCGATCCACGGCCTCGCGAGCCAACTCATCCGCCCCACAGCCTGCTTGAGCCGCCATGATCGTTATTTATCCTTCCTCAGCCTCGCGCAGTTTGGCAATGACGGTGAAGTCTTCCAGGGTCGTCGTATCACCCTTAATCTCGCCGTGGGTAGCCAATTCGCGCAGCAGCCGCCGCATGATCTTCCCGCTGCGGGTTTTGGGCAGGGCTTCAGTGAAGCGGATATCGTCTGGGCGGGCAAGGGAACCAATCTCTTTCGAGACCCACTTGCGCAACTCATCTTTCAACTCTTCGCTGGGCTGGTTGCCGCTTTCGAGCGAGACGAAGGCGGAGATGGCCTGGCCTTTGAGCGCATCGGGACGGCCCACGACGGCGGCCTCGGCCACTTTGGGATGCGCGACCAAAGCCGACTCGACCTCCATGGTGCCGAGGCGATGGCCGCTGACGTTGATTACATCGTCCACGCGGCCCATCAGCCAGAAGTAGCCGTCTGCGTCCTGGCGCGCGCCATCGCCTGTGAAGTAGCAGCCCTCGATGTCGCTCCAATAGGTCTTCTTGTAGCGCTCTGCATCGCCGTAGATGGTGCGGGCCATCGAGGGCCAGGGCTTGCGCACAATGAGCAGGCCGCCATGGCCAGCGGGCACCGAATGGCCCTCCTTGTTGACCACTTCGGGCTGAATACCGAAGAAGGGACGCGTGGCCGAACCGGGCTTGGTGGGCACTGCGCCAGGGATGGGCGCGATCAGGATGGCGCCGGTTTCGGTCTGCCACCATGTATCGACGATTGGGCAGCGGTTGTGGCCGATCTTCTCGCGATACCACATCCACGCCTCGGGGTTAATCGGCTCTCCGACGGTGCCGAGCAGACGCAGCGAAGCCAGAGAGTGCTTCTCGACGTACTGGTCGCCCCACTTGATGAAGGCGCGAATGGCGGTAGGCGCGGTATAGAAGATGGTGATCTGATGGTCGTCGATGATTTTCCAAAATCTGGAAAAATCGGGCCAGTTGGGAGCGCCCTCGTACATCATCACCGTGGCGCCGTTCTGCAAAGGGCCGTAAACCACGTAGGAGTGCCCGGTGACCCAGCCGATGTCCGCCGTGCACCAGTAAATGTCCTCATCGCGCAGGTCGAAGACGTATTTCGAGGTGATGTAAGTCTGCACGGCATAGCCGGCGGTGGTGTGAACCAGTCCCTTGGGCTTGCCCGTGGTGCCGGAAGTGTAAAGGATGTAGAGCGGATCTTCGGAGTCCAGCTCTTCGGCGGGGCAATCGGGAGTGGCGGCGGCTACCAGGTCGTGCCACCAGTGGTCGCGGCCGTCAACCATCTTCACAGGCGAGCCGGAGCGGCGAAGGACAACGACGTGCTTGACCGTGTGGCAAGCGTTCATGGCTTCGTCTACGGTGCGTTTGAGCTGGATTTCGCTGCCGCGGCGGTAGCTGGAGTCCTGCGTGAGAATGGCGACGCAGCCGGAGTCATTGACACGGTCGGCGATGGCGTTGGCGGCGAATCCGCCGAAGATCACAGAATGAACTGCGCCGATCCGCGCGCAAGCCAGCAGGGCAATGGCCAGCTCTGGAGTCATGCCCATGTAGACGGCCACGCGGTCGCCCTTGCGGATGCCCAGCGCCTTGAGCGCATTGGCAAATCGCTGCACTTCAACATGCAGCTCGGCGTAAGTCAGCCGCCGCACCTCGCCCGGTTCACCCTCCCAAATCAACGCGGTTTTGTCGCTGCGCTCGCCCAGTGCATGGCGATCCACGCAGTTATAGCATAGGTTTAACTTTCCGCCCACAAACCATTGAGCAGACGGGAGATTCCACTCCAGCACCTTGTCCCATGGCTTGAACCAATGCAGGTCTTTGGCGACGCCGGCCCAGAAGGCCTCGGGGTCGTCAATGGACTGCTTGTAAAGAGCCTCGTACTGCTCCAGGCTCTGGATGTGAGCCTTTGCGCTGAACTCCGGCGGTGGCGGAAAGACACGGTTCTCGCGCAGCGTGGAGTCGATGTCCTGGCTGGCGAGCACGACAGGAGAACTGGCAACGGCGGAAACGGGCAGGGAAGACATGCAAGATCCTTTTGGGAAAGAAGAATCAAAACATCTCAGAGCAGACCACGAGGCGCACTCCCACGGAGACTGCGCTTGGAAGACACTTTACCGAGAAGAGCATACAAACGGCAAGTGGGGCGGGAAATGACGGCTGGGGTGGGTGCGAATAGAAGCCCCAACAGTAAGTGCGGAAACTGGTGTTTGTGGGCTGGTCTCTGACCGATTGATTTTGTACCAACTCCGTGCCCCATCCATTCGCCTTTTTCCTGGCGAATGGGTGGGATACCGCAAATGCCAAAAGACGAATTCATACGATCAGAGGGCTAGGCGGTCTTCTTCTGCGCGGTCACATACTCGCGCAGCGCGGCATTGATGCGGCTCTGATAGCGCCGGCCAGTGGAGCGAAAGAATGAGATCAAATCGGCATCCAGCCGAAGCGTGATCTGCTGCTTGTTCTCTGCTGGAACGAGCTCGGAGACGCGCCGCCAGCCGCCGCGCGGCAGGGGTGGGATGTCACTGTAGTCTATATCCTCGTCACGCAGATCGCGCAATGCCTGCATCTGCTCCTCCGTCATTGTGGGAGGATTCGATGGATCCAGACAAAAATAAACGGTGTCAGTATCAGTAGACTTCGTTTTCACTACGGTTTGCCTTTCGGGCAGAGATCAGCCGGATATTCGATCCACGAAGGGTGTATACGACCGCCAGAATCCACTCGCCGACCCGTCCAAGCACAATCCAACGATCTTCGCCGTACTCCTCGCGGGTATCGAGCTGCTGCTGCCGATAAGGGTCCAGAAAAACCCTGGTGGCGTAGGGGAACGAAATCCGGTGATTGCGAAGATTTAAGACGGCTTTTGCGGGATTCCACTCGAACATCGTACCGTTTGGCGCTTGCCAATACACTGTCCGCAATTTCATTCATCGTCGCTTTCTCTCCCGGTTCGTGCAGTGAATGTTTGCACGCCTGACGTCTCCCAACGTCTTCACCAGAATACCACAAATATAACTCTCAATGTAGCTACGTGGGCGAACTCAGTTAATTTGTCCCTTTTTGTTCGCTCATGCGTACCGCTTCTGGTGCCAGACCCATGCCGTCCGGACAATCTCGTCGAGCTGGGTGTAGCGGGGCTTCCAGCCGAGTTCGCGCATGGCTTTTTCGCTGCTGGCAACCAGCACTGCGGGGTCGCCGGGGCGGCGAGGCTGGGTCTCCACGGGGATGGGGTGGCCGGTAACGCGGCGGGCCGATTCGATGACCTCGCGGACGCTGAAGCCGTGTCCGTTGCCGAGGTTGAAGATCAGGCCGGCCTTGGCGGCTTCTGGAGTTTCCAGGGCGCTCAAGGCAAGCAAATGGGCATCCGCCAGGTCAGAGACGTGGATATAGTCGCGGATGCAGGTGCCGTCGGGGGTGGGATAGTCGTCGCCATAGATGCGGATAGACGGGCGGCGGCCAAGGGCCACATCAAGGATAAGAGGAATGAGGTGGGATTCGGGCTGGTGGGCCTCGCCGCGGGTGATGCCATCTGGACCTTCCGGAGCGCCGGCTACGTTGAAGTAGCGCAGGGAGGCGTAGCGCAGGCCGTGAATACGATGGAACCAGCCGAGCATCTGTTCGACCAGGAGCTTGGAAGCGCCATAGGCATTTGTCGGCAGGAGGCGGGCATCCTCTTTGATCGGAACTGTCTCCGGCTCGCCATAGACGGCGGCAGTGGAAGAGAATACCAGCCGGCGTGGTCCGTGAGCGAGCATCGCCTCAAACAGGGACAAGGTGGAAGCGGTGTTGTTGCGGAAAAACTGCTCAGGATGGAGCATGGACTCGCCTGCCTCAATGAGAGCGGCAAAGTGGAGAACGCCGTCGAAGGGCTTTCCTTGCTCCTTCGCCGAGGAGAAAATATGCTCAAGCGCAGGCCGGTCTGCCAGCTCTCCCTGGATGAATTCCACGCCCGCCGGCAGCAGGTCGCGGCGGCCATGGCTAAGGTTGTCAAAAACAACGGCTTGATGGCCATTTTTCGCCAGCAAGCCAGCGACAGTACCACCGATATACCCCGCACCGCCTGTTACCAGGATCTTCATAAAAAAGCCATTCCTTCCCGAAAAACTATGGTTTAGCCTAAAGTCTGGCTGTCACTTCCCAAAAACTTTGGTTTAGCCTAAAGTTTAATACAGTGGGCATGGCGGGGTTGGCCTGGGCCGCCTCGATCAGACCGTCGGAAAGACGGCTTGCCGTTTCACATATCTGCGCTGCCTGTGGCTACGGTATAGTCGAGGGGCATACTGGCAGAGGGCCGGTAGCGGATACCTTCCTCAGGTTGAGGGATTGTTTCTTTGTTGGATGCCCTGGGCGTGCATTGGAGTGTGGGAATGTCCAGAGTTGCAGCATCCAGCAGTCCGCATTGCGCCGAGGCTCGCGAGCCAGGGTCTGGCGGCTGGTGCGCTATTATTTCTAGAGCCACGGGCGAGAGAGATGAATCACAAATTTTCTCTTCCTCCATCCGAAATATGCGAGAGCGATTTGAACCCGGTATGGCAGCCGGGCTCGGCGAAGCCGTATCTTTCAAAACAGGTTCTTCCCGGATACTGTGGAAGGCAAAGCGCGCGGGCAATATGGCCGTAAGCGAGGATTGAGATTATGGCGGAGAAGCCTTCTTCAGGGCAGGTCAGTGCAGGACGGGCCACTTTCGGATTGCTCCCGGAAGCCGAGCGGAGTGTCGGCTCTTTCTTTACCAGTATGGCAATCAACGGCCTGATGGTGGCTGTGTTTCTCTATATTGGAGCGACGGCGCGGAAGACAATCGATCAACACAGGCATGAAGAGACGCTATTAATTCTGCCAACCAAACCGCCAACTCCACCGGAAAAGGTGAAGACTCCTCCTCCTCCGATCAAGGAACCGCCGAAGCTCCTGGAGATGAAGTTTGAGGCGCCGAAGATCCAAATGCCCAAGCCGGCGCCTAAGCCGGATCTGAAGCCGATGCAGATGGAAGCCAAGTTGGCGATGCCGGCCATCAAGGAGGCCAAGCCGGCGGTGATTCTGTCGCCGCAGCCCAAGTCCGCTCTGGCAGCGGCAGCCATGCCGGCGCAAGACAATCGCCAGAAGCCGTCGACAGCGCCGGTGCATTTTGGCCAGACCTTTGGCGTCACACCCAATCCGAACGCTACGCGGCCAGCCACTGTGGCAGCCATCGGCAACCCTTACGGTGGTATGCGCGGTCCGGCGGTAGCGCCGCACGGAGTGGTGGGCTCGACGGGTTTTGGCAACGGAACCAAGTTCGGATCGAACGCGGGAGTGGTGGGCAAAGTGGCCTCGGCGCCGGTTCCGGGCACAATGAATACTGCGCCCACGGGTGCTACAGGCAAGGTTGCCTCGGTAGCAATTCCAACCGCGACGGTAGTACGAACTCCGGTCGCCGCCAAGGTAGTGGTAGCCAACACGCAGCCGGAGGTTTCCATCCCCAAGCCGGCGTACACGGATGAGGCCCGCCACCTGAAGATTCAAGGCAACGTTGTGCTGCGCGTGACTTTTTTTGCCAACGGGCAGATACAGGTGCTGGGTGTGCTGCAAGGGCTCGGTCACGGATTGGACGAGCAGGCTCGCAGCGCCGTGCAGCAGGGACGCGTGCTGCGCCCGGCAACGCGCAACGGCCAGGCGGTGGACATGACCACTAACATCACTATTACGTTTCAGTTGGCGTAACATCGGATTTGCATGCAGGACCCACGGTTGCTCTCTGACGCCTATGCCGGAACGGTGCAAGCGGCCAGAGGAAGACTTGGGAAAACAGCTTAGGAGCCTCACATGACGTTTCGTAAGATCTTCCTCGCCTTGCTGCTCGTCAGCTTGAGTGCCATATCGGCCCACGCGAAGAAACTGCCAAAGTTCTCACAAGTTCACCAGCTAACGCCCGAGCAGGCAGCGCTGGTGGAAAGAGCCATTGGCCGGGAAAAGGTGCTGATCAAGAGCATTCAAGAGCGCACGCCCCTGGTGGAGACCTACATCCAAAATACGCGTCCAGATGACAAGCTCTTTCAGGTGCCGATTTCGGACGTGTATATGTTGAGCCGCGTGGACTTCGGCAAGGGCTTTTTTGACCAGACTTACAATCCGCGCGAAAGAGAGAAGCGAGGCTTCTTCAAGAGTTCGGTTGCATCCATCGCAGGGCTGACCCGTGCGCTGGGGCTGGATAATCATGTGATCTACAGGCCGCTGGGATTCACTGAGATGATGTTTCTGGATCCCACCAGCTTCGATTCCCAGCACTATGTATTCAGCTTTGTGCGCCGGGAGTTTCTGGGGTCGGTACGCACATGGGTTTACGACGTGCAGCCCAAGGATTCCACTATGGGCCGGTTCTACGGGCGTATCTGGGTCGAAGACGTGGACGGCAATATTGTCCGCCTGAACGGCACCTACGCCGGGGCCAGTGATGAAGAGTCCAAGAAATACTACTTTCACTTCGACAGTTGGCGCATGAACGTGCAGCCGGGGATCTGGCTGCCGGTAGCTATCTATGTGGAGGAAACCCACCAGACCGAAAACGACAAATCTTCCGGGCTAAAGGCCCAGACGCACTTCTGGGGCTACTCGCTCAAGCTGCCTACGCGGGAGAGCGAGAATGTGAGCGTGAAGGTGGAAGACGCGGAGGACAAGAGCGACGACACCCAGGATGTGGGTCCGCTGCAGGCCACGCGCTCATGGGTTACGCAGGCGGAAAACAACGTAATCGACCGGCTGGTGGAGGCCGGGCTGGTGGCGCCGCTGACTCCCGGCGGCTATGAGAATACAGTGCTGGACCAGATTGTCATCAACCTGCAGGTGCCCAATAACCTGGCCTTCACCGATCCTGTGCACACGCGCATTCTTTTGACGGATAAGTTGGAGACTACGACAGTAGGCAACACCATCCTGATCAGCAAGGGGCTTATCGATACACTGCCCAACGAAGAGTCGATTGCTTCGGTGGTGGCCATGGAAGTGGCTCATATTGTGATGGGGCACCACATTGATACTCGCTACGCCTTCAACGACCGGCTGATGTTCCCCGACCAGGCGACCTTCCAGAAGATCGACATGTACCACTCCGACCACGACAATGCCGATGCGGCCAAGCGCGCCATGGAGTATCTGGGGAACTCCATGTACAAGGACAAGCTCCCCTCGGCGGGCCTCTACTATGCGCAATTGGCCTCTTCGGAGAAGGCGCTGAAGGCCCTCACCACACCTACCTTGGGCGACTCGCTGCTCCAGGCCGACGGAACGCCATGGATGGCAGATTTGATGCGGATGGCGCCCCGGCTGAATTGGGACGATCTCACCCAGCGCCCGGCCTTGCCGTTGGGCAGTTGGCTCAAGACCGATCCGTGGGACGACAGGGTGCATCAGCTCAGCGCGAAGATCTACGCCTACATGAACCCCCGCGACAAGATGCCGCTGGAAGTGACGCCGGTGTACTACAAGCTGCAGCGCTATGATGTGTCGCGGTTGACGCCGGCGCAACCCGCCGCCGCTGCTCCCGCTGCGGGAACCCCCACTACCGCAGCACCTTCCGGCACCGCTGCCCCGGCGGCAACTCCGCCTGCGGCAGAGTCTACCCCTGACGCCGCTTCCCAGCAACCAACAGCTCCGCCGCCTACAGCACAGCAGTAAGCGCTACACGGAATCCCGAGCCGGAATGAGTCAGATGATATTCCGGCTCATTCCGGCGCCGGGAGTCCAAAACGCGTTCGACTGACGACACCTACCGGGCAGCAGAGATTGCCCAGACTGAAAATGCGATCAGCTTATGAGACGAATTGGCAAAGCTTTATTCCCGATTCTGCTTGCTGCCGGAGCGGTTGCAGCCGCCGCACAAGTGGTTCCCTCGGCCACCGGCCGGCAGGTTTCGCTCAGCGTCGGTGGGATGGCCTCGGCTTTCCAACCTGACTTTGCGGGGGAATGGCAGTATCCTTGCACCCCAGACTCGTGCTACCCCGCCGCTCAAGGCAGCCAGGCGCTGTTCGGCGCGGGCGCTTATGTTGACTTGAAACTGAATCGCTGGCTGCAGGTTGAGGCTGAGGGCCGCTGGCAGCGCTGGCACCAATATGCCGGTATTCACCAGGACAACTATCTCATTGGCCCGAAACTTCCGCTGCGTCGTTTCGGAAGGGCAACCGTCTACGGTAAGACGCTCTTCGGCTTTTCAAGGATGGACTTTGGGTACTTCAGCGGCTATGGCCACGGCAACTTTTCGGATTTCGCCTTCGGGGGCGGCATGGACGTGAAGCTGACCAAGCGTCTGACTCTTCGCCCGGTGGACTTCGAATACCAGTACTGGCCGTGGTGGGGCAACTCCAGCATCTCGCCCTACGGCGCCAGCGTGGGCGTCAGCTACAAAATCTTCTGAGAACTTGTCTAAAAGCTCTGGTTATGTGTCAGGGCACGACTTTAGAGGCTGCGGAAAAACTCGTAGAAACTGTCTCAAAAGGCCGCTTTGTATCAGGGCACGACTTTAGTCGTGCCGCAAACGCAATAAAGCAATGGCGGGCTTTAGCCCCTGAGGAAAGAACCGATGGCCCAAGTGACTGTTTTTAGATAGTTCATGAGAGCTTGCCAGACAATGAGGGCCGCTCCATTGGAGCGGCCCTCGTTATATGCGTTGGCGTTTATGCCGGTGAAGGCGAGCCTTCGGGGTAGTTTGGCCCGCTGCGGCTTTCCGGCTTGAGCACCTGCTGCACGTCGGGGCTGCCTGTGTCCGAGGGCGTGGCCAGACTCGAGCGCATAGGCGGAAGTTCCTTGCCTTCGATGAGCATCTTTACCTCTTCGGCGTCGATGGTTTCGCGCTCCAGCAGGGCTGCGGAAATGCGGTGCATGGCGTCAGCGTTGGTTTCCACAATGCCATGTGCCGACTGGTAGGCCTCGTCGATCAGGCGGCGCACTTCCAGGTCAATTTGCCGGGCCGTTTCCTCGCTGAAATCGCGGTGCTGTGCGATCTCGCGGCCGAGGAATATCTGCTCCTCCTTCTTGCCGAAGGTAAGCGGACCGAGACGGCTCATGCCGTACTCGCAGACCATGCGTCGAGCCAGGTCGGTGGCGCTTTCAATATCGCTGCCCGCGCCGGTGGACATCTGGTTGAGGAAAATCTCCTCCGCCACGCGCCCGCCGTAAGCGATTGCGAGATTGGCTTCCAGATATTCCCGCGTGTAGTTGTGCCGGTCGCCGGGCAAGAAAATGGTGACGCCCAGAGCCATGCCGCGAGGAATAATTGTGACCTTGTGAATCGGGTCGGAGTGCGTGTGCATGAACGAGACCAGCGCGTGGCCCGCCTCGTGATAGGCGGTTACCCGCTTCTCCTCCTCGGTGAGTAGCATGGACTTGCGCTCGGCGCCCATGAGCACCTTGTCCTTGGCTACCTCGAAGTCGTACATGGTCACTTGCTTGCGGTTCATGCGCGCGGCGCTCAATGCGGCCTCGTTGACCATATTGGCCAGGTCGGCGCCGCTGAAGCCGGGTGTACCGCGAGCCAGCACGTTGAGGTTGGTATCGTCGGAGACGGGAACCTTCTTGACGTGGACGCCAAGGATCTCCTCGCGGCCACGCACGTCCGGCAAGCCCACCACCACGCGGCGGTCGAAGCGGCCGGGGCGAAGTAGCGCCGGGTCCAGCACGTCGGGGCGGTTGGTGGCGGCCACCAGAATCACGCCGTCGTTGGATTCAAAGCCATCCATCTCGACCAGCAACTGGTTGAGAGTCTGTTCGCGCTCGTCGTGTCCGCCGCCCAGGCCCGCGCCACGATGGCGGCCCACGGCGTCGATTTCGTCGATGAAGATAATGCAGGGCGCGTTCTTCTTGCCCTGTTCAAAGAGGTCGCGGACGCGGCTTGCGCCCACGCCGACAAACATCTCAACAAAATCCGAACCGGAGATGGAAAAGAAGGGCACATTGGCTTCGCCGGCCACGGCGCGCGCCAGCAGCGTCTTGCCCGTTCCCGGAGGGCCCACCAGCAGAACGCCTTTGGGAATGCGTCCGCCGAGCTTCTGGAACTTCGCCGGCTCCCTCAGGTATTCGATGATCTCCTTCAGTTCTTCCTTGGCCTCATCCACGCCAGCCACGTCTTTGAAGGTGATCTTTTTCTGCTGCATGGAGAGCAGGCGGGCGCGGCTCTTGCCGAACGAGAGCGCCTTGTTGCCGCCGGCTTGCATCTGCCGCATGAAGAAGAACCAGATGCCGATGAGCAGGACAAATGGACCCAGGGTGGTCAGCAACTGCAAGGGGATGTTGCTCTGCGGCTCCTTCTTGGAGAAGTGAGCGTCAGAGGCAAGGAAAGCCGCCTCAAGCCCTTCGAAGTGATCGCCGACATGGGTGTGGAACTGCACATTGGGCTTATCCTTCATGTGGCCGTGCAGCTCTGGGCCCTGGACCTCGGCGTCGGCTACCTTCCCCTGTTTCACCTGGTTGTACAGGTCGGAGTAGGAAATCTCCGCGTCCTTGGCTCCGGCCGCGCTCTTCGACCACATGCTCAAGAGCACCATGAGGCAAATGAAGATAAAAGCCCAGAACAAGATTGATTTGGCGGTTGAATTCACCAGGATTCCTCTCTTTCGGTGTTGGAGAAGACGCTGAACAGTTCTCCAGCACCGCCTACTCCATCCATTAGACGCCGGTACGTTCCTCAAAGTCACAGAAACTACACGAGGGATATTTGAGCAGACACAACCCACCCTTGCCGCCCGGAGGAGCAGTAACTTGAATTGTACTCCCAACGTGGAGGAACTTGAAGCATTCAAAGGGCCTGTTCCAGGACGTATCCGGGAGTTCAACCGCCAGCGGAGCGCGATACAAGAGGCTGCGGAAAAACTCATAGAAGGTGTTTCAATAACCCGCTTTGTGTCAGGAACCCGCTTTGTGTCAGGGCACGACTTTAGTCGTGCCGTAAGTGCCGCAAAATCAGCGGCCTTCAGGCCCTGAGGGATGCTTCTTGGGAGATTCGATCAAGTTCGGGCCTTTTTCCGTAGCCTGCCAAGGCGAAGGCTCTACGGTGGTCTCCAGGTTCGTTGCCTCAATGCTGATTCCCGGTGTCGGCTCGACTTCGACTCCCCGCATCCACGCGATGCGCCCGTCGATTTCGAGGACCGGCCAATGTGCGCGGCTGGAGCCGGTAATCCGCAGGCGTTCCAGAACTTCCTTTACCTTCGACGGGCCAGAGGAGTAGCGCAGCCGGACTCGGTCGCCCGGCTTCCAGTTGCGCAGCGTAGCGTTTTGTCCCTCGTATGTCCCGGTTGTCTCGATGCGGAGAAGCAGAGCAAAGATTGGGGCCGGGATTTCGCCGGGAATCGCCAAACTGTACTCGGGAGCAATCTCCGCAGTTGCAGCGCCTGTTGTTGCAACCGGCAAGACGGCCAGCCGTAACTCGCGGTTCGTTCGCTCTGCTCGGAATCCCTGGGCTAATTCGAGCTTCTGGCCTGCCCGGCCTGCGAGGGCCAGTGTGCGTAGTGCTTCCGTCGATGGAAAATCGACTGCCGCGCCCAACTGCTCCGCGGCGTAGCGCAACAGCCGGCGCTGCAGGGCTGGGGCCAGTGCGGCCAGCCGAGTGACGTCGAGAGCCAGACCCTCAGCCGCCGCACGCCCTCCACCTCGCACCGGCTTACCCGGCAGCAGCAATTGCGGAGCGATGCGGGCCAATTCGCCCGTCCACCAGGCCTCTTCGTCGAGGGCCAGTTGAGCCATCTGCGCCAGGTGCTCGCGCAGACGCGGATTCCATCCCTCCAGCAGCGGCAGCAGCTCGTGGCGGATGCGGTTGCGGGTGAAGGTGAGGTGACGGTTCGAGGAGTCTTCGCGCCAGTTTTGGCCCAACGCGGCCAGATAGGCCTCTACCTCAGCCCGTGTGGCGGAGAGAAGCGGGCGCAAAATGCGGCCCTCGGGAAATTCGACCACCGGATGAATTCCGCTCAAGCCCTCGGTCCAGGCGCCGCGCAAGAATTTAGCCAGAACAGTTTCAGCCTGGTCGTCGCGAGTGTGAGCAGTGGCCACGGCTTCCACTTCGCCGGAGGCCATCAGTTGCCGGAACCAGCCGTAACGCAGACGGCGAGCGGCTTCCTCAATTGTCTCGGCTGGCTTGGCGGAAGCGGTGTTGGCCTTTGCCTCGGCTTCGATATCCACCCGCGCTTCGTGAAAAGGCAAGCCAAGGTCAGCCGCGAGCGAGCGCGCAAAGGCCAGATCGGCGTCCGCTTCCTCGCCGCGCAGGCCGTGGTGCAGATGGGCGGCGTGCAACACCAGGCCCAGTTCTTTGCTCCGCTCAGCTAGCGCGCGCAGCAGAGCCACGGAGTCCGCGCCGCCGGAAAGGCCCACGGCAAGGCGAAGTCCGGGCTTGAGCAGCTTCGTCTCGATGGGCAATGTTGGGCGCACCCCAAGATCATAACGGGACAATGCGGCATTTCGCCGGTAAGAGCGCCAATTTGTACAGACTCAGTGAGGGCGAAGATGAATATACTGACCGCGGGAGGGTAGCCATGAAAGCGATGACAAGCATTTTCTGCGCATTGGCGGTGGTCTTCGGGCTATCCATTCCTGCCTGCGCAAAGCTTGTGGATATGCGCGATGGGACGGTCTATGACACCGACACGCAGTTGAGCTGGCAGAAGGACGCGGCCGCCGGCGGGCTGAAAACCTGGGACGAAGCTGTTGCCTGGGCTGCGAGTCTTAACGAAAAAGGGGGCTTTGCGCACCTGACAGGCTGGAGGCTTCCCGCAGCCGATCCTGCCTGCGGCGACAATTCAAGTTGCGCCGACGGCGAGATGGGGCATCTGTACTACTTTGATTTGGGCAATGCTTCTCATGGCAATTCCACGAACAACGATGCGCCTGTGAAGACGGGGCCGTTTGCAAACCTGGAGACAAGTCGCGACAAAGAATATTGGCTCAGTGCCGAGGCTGCGAGTGCTTGCCCGGGTTGTGCTTGGTCCTATAATTTTTACTTTCCCGCCGCGCGTGCTGCGCTCAAAAGCAGCCGCAACTTCGCCTGGGCAGTGCGTTGCGGGGCGCGTTCGTTGAATTAAAGAATGGCAAAATCGAGGGGCAACTTGTATACTCCAGCCGGTATGCAAGTTTTTGTGATTCTCCCCGCTGCGGGGCTGGGAACCCGGATGGCCGGTCCACAGCCCAAACAATTTTTAGCGCTGGATGGGGTTCCCATCCTGATTCATTCGCTGCACGCATTCGCTTCAGTGGAGCGGGTAACCGCGATTTACGTGGCTGTGCGCAAGCCGGAGATAGAGCGCGTCCAGGCGCAGATTGCCGAGTACGCCACCGAGTACGGCTTTGCCGGCCGTGTCCGCGTAGTGGAGGGCGGCGACAACCGTCAGGAGTCTGTCTCCCACGCGCTGGCCGCCTTGCCTGCCGAGGCAGACGATATAGTTCTGGTGCATGATGCCGTAAGGCCGCTGATCGACGCTGCCACCATCGACAGGACCATTGATGCGGTCATCGAGCATGGCGCGGCCATCGTGGGGCTGCCTGCCGTGGACACCATCAAGCAGGTGGAGCGGACCGCGCACGGAGCGCTGATTACCTCGACCATTCCGCGCGAGTTCGTGGTGCTGGCGCAGACACCGCAGGGCTTTCGCTACGGGCTGCTGAAAAGCGCCTTCGCCGAGGCCGTGGCCGATGGATTTGTGGGCACCGACGAGGCTTCGGTCGTGGAGCGCGCCGGCCATCCGGTCGCTGTCGTTCACGGCTCTCAGGTTAATTTGAAGATTACCCAGCCGGGTGACCTGGAACTGGCCGAGTTTTATCTTCACCAGCGCAACCGCTGAATTCGCCACGACAAGATCAAGATCATTGCGAGTTATTTCTAAGAAGCTTTCCAATAACTCGGTTTTAGGTGAAGGGTACGGTCTAGATGAAGGGTAAGGTCTAGATGAAGGGTACGGGCTTTAGCCCGTACATCAAAGGCAGGAATAGTTGCGGGCTTTAGCCCCTGAGGGATGCATTTACGGCAGTTCGCATTCGCTCCGCGG
>Ga0255355_1000362_pt1 | contig 28811 bp, 14 predicted proteins | sample HBST75metaG_FD_189943 | JGI IMG/M metagenome (GOLD analysis project Ga0255355, IMG submission 189943) | Peat soil microbial communities from Stordalen Mire, Sweden - H.B.S.T75 | ecosystem: Environmental > Terrestrial > Soil > Wetlands > Peat | place: Sweden: Norrbotten County, Stordalen Mire...
CAAGTTCTTATTGATTGGTTTTGTGCGTTAAAAACGCTTCAAGGATGGATCTGGGCATCAATATCTTTTTTGGATGGAGTAAGTCCCAGCAAATAGTGCGGAGGCCCAGCGCCGAGGCAATACTCCACCCGTTCTATGTGGTGCCTGTTCCCCGCGAGAGGAACTCAGACATAGTACCCTTTTTGAACCATGCGCGCAAATTCATTTTTAGATGGAACTGGGCCACAAGGCAGAGGACCCGTGACCCAGTTGGGTAGATAGGTATATTGGCGGTTGATGGAGCGTTGGCGTTAAAAAGAAGGCCCCGGAAGAAAACGGCGGGATGACCGAGGCCTTTCCTCAGTGCATTGCTTTTGGACCATCTCCTGTCGGCGGGGGGGGGTGGCAGGCGATATAGAAAATATACCGTCGAATTTGGACGAAAACAATCTTTGAGTGAACGGCAAAATGCAGCGTTTTCTGTCTTGGAACGTGGGGCAACTTTCGTACCAAAACAGGCCGCACAAACTGTTTCAATATTTACCCTTTTTGATCCAAGTTGTTTGTTTCAGAACAAGGAAACAACCCCTTTTAGACACGAACAACAAAGCCCCAGCCCTTTGCATCCTTTGGGTTGGGGCTTTGCTCATTTGGTTTTCAAGTGTGAGCCTAAGCCAACTGTCTCCAATTGCTTAAGGACTTCAGGCGCGGCAACATGTTGATAGTCTGTGGTGAGCAAGCCGTATGACTCCGTATTGCCATAAAGCCTCCCTGCTCCGCTGGACTGCGTTGCATTCAAAGCCCAATAGCCCCAGCTTGCGCCTGTCTCCTGCATATAACGGACGAGGAAGGGGAACCAGGAACCATATTGTCGACAGTCGGCCGGGTTTTGGCAGATACCGATCTCGCCGATCCAGATTGGAGTGGCATGGTCTCCCGTGTGCAACCAGCCCCAATCCTTGTCCAAATGCTGTTTAAATTCCTCATAGCTTTGCGGCACCGGCTGGCTCCAACCGTAGTTGTGCGGTGAATAAACGAGCCGATTTGGCACGGCAAGACGCACCGGCAGATTTGCTGCTCCGGCGAAGTCGAGCGAATACTTGGTGCCTTCGACCATGATGAGCAGACTAGGATTTTCGGCCAGGATGGCGTTTCCACCGCGTTCTGCAGCGGCGTGCCAGTCGAGCACCGGATCGCTGCCACCCCATTGTGCGCCGCTGCGCAGTTCGTTGCGCAGGTCAACGGCAACAACGTTGGGCTGCGCCTTGTAGCGACGCGCAAGCGTTTTCCAATCCTCGATCCAGTGGTTCTCAGGATACTCGCGGTTGTACCAAAGACCATTGCCGTCCTTCTCATTGCAGCACCAATCGGATCGGCTGACGTGGTTATCAAGAATAACCATGAGTCCTTCGCCGGACAACGTGTCGATTACAGCATCCATGATTTCGAGCGCGTGCTTACCTTGCAACTGCGGATTGGCAATGAGCGCGTAGTTGGGAACGACGGGATTGTCTTCGATCATCTGATTGGCCCAGGGCAGACGAACCGAGTTGAAGCCCATGCTACGAATTTGCTTGGCGAGTTGCGACAGTGGCACGCGATCGAGACCACCCACGACGTACTCGCCTTGATCAAAGCCAAACCAATTCACAGAGACTAGCCGCACTGCTTCCCCACGCGCGTCTCGGATAGTCGCACCATCCGTATGCAACGGCGGTTTTATTGGGTCCACTGGGTCAGTGACGCCATACGCAACTTGTGAACAGAATAAAGCAATGCCGCATAGCATAGACATGGTCAGCTTAAAAATTCTGAGACACATTCCAAATTTCCTTTCCAAAGTCAAAATCGTCAAAAATGCTCGCGCCTTGTTTTTTACAAAGCGCGAGCAATAAAGGTACGGACGTTACCACATAAGTTTGAGTGCTAGTTGTAGCTGGCGAGGGAGGTTGCTTTGCCCCGTTGGACCTTTTTGAATTGTGCCAAAATTAACATCGCTGGCAGAGCTGTTATAGCTGTCCTGCCAGAGAGGATGATTGAGCACATTGAACGCCTCAAAACGGAGCTGCAGCTTAAGGTCATTTATGATACCAAAGTTTTTCGAAAGATTGGCATCAAACTGATGATAGTTCGGTAAGCGAATTCCGGTATATACCACATTTTTCGTCGCGGCATATTCGGGGCGGACAATAAAGTCATTTTGTGAACACGTATGTTCAGCTGTCCAGTTATTTGAGTAAGTAGTATGCGCACCAGTCTCCAAGTTGGTGTTTGCAACGCACCCCTCTACTCCACGGATATAGCCTGTTCCTTTGTCCACAGTCCTTTTGATATGTGCACTGTGCGCATACTCCAAAGCACTGGGAACTCCCCATGGAGAGCCCGTTTGGAAGACATACAGGGCACCCAACTCCCAACCACCAATCGCTTGGTCTACAATTCGATTGTCCTTTCCAAGCAACGCTTGGCCACGGCCAAACGGGAGAAGGTACACACCCGAGATCGTAACTCGATGGGGATAATCATTTCCATCGATTGTGTGCGACTTGATCCGGTAGACTTCATCAGCATAGCCTCCAGAGTCCAAGAGCTTCGACCATGTCCATGTCCCGTGCAAGGTCAGGTGCTTTCCCTGACGATGGATAGCTGTTACCTGCAAAGAGTTGTACGTAGTGCGATTGTCATTAAGCTGATATTCGATGACACTTCCAAACTCAGGGAAAGGACGCGTCATATTGCCAGCTTGAATTGTGGATGCGCTGTAATAGCTTGATCCACTAAAGTACGAGATCCCCTTGAATGGGTTCGTCACATAGTTGCTCGTGTCATCGCAAACGTGATAGCTTCCACCCATTTCGATATTGCACGTGGCCTCATAGGCCGAGGACCAATGGTTAATGTTATCTGAAGAATCCTGGTGAAATGCATGACTTCCGACATAGCTGATTTCAAAGGTATCAGCCTTCAAGAGTTGCTGCTGGATACCGAAAGAATATTGCCAGATTCCAGGAGTTTTGTAATGGGGATTGATATACCATGGGCCTTGTCCCAAATCCGTATATGCTCCCGTGGTTGCTCCTGTGGGCTGGACAATGCCATCTGGGAATGGCTTCGACAATGTGTTAGCGGGACTCATTCCGTTATCCGAGGTTGCAGTAAAAGCTGTCGTGGAAGACCATCCCATAGTATTGCCACCCGGGATAGGGTTCGCGAACATCTCTCCAAAACCACCACGAATCACAAAATTATTGCGAGCCGCATAGGCAAATCCAACACGCGGTTGGATGTTCTTCCAATTTGTTGAATAGTAGCCCCGTGGATTACCATTTACGCCGGCGAAGGTGACTCCACCTTTAAGTGAGCTTCCACCTGAGATGAGCGAATGGTCAACAAGAGAATCGACGGGGTTTACCATTGTCGTGTCAAATGCATAATCGACACGATTGTGACGTTCGGTAACAGGCATATTAATGTCCCACCGAACCCCAAGATTGAGCGTAAGTTTGTGAGTTACTTTCCAGTCATCCTGGACAAATGGTGCAAAATAATGCCGCGTCCAATATGCCTGCGAAATATACGAATTTGATCCAGACGTTGAATACCCGAGCAACATGGAAGCAACGGAGCTTCCGGAATCATCGGACCAGTCAGAATCAACATAGTTTGACTGCGTCCATTCTCTATCAATCCAGAACGTAGGACCGTATTCGGTCGATTTGATGGCCTTTTGAAGATCGCGGATATCAGCACCAGCGTGAATCGTATGGCTTCCCTTGATCCACGTAATGCTTGGAAGAAGATTGAGCGAATTTTCAACATCGTCGTTGGCACCTCCGTTTCCAAGGTATGCAAACTCGCTTACCTCCATGCGCGGCATATGCGTGCCCATATTCGATCCCGACCATCCAAGATTGGATGCCAGGTCGAAGTTCTGTGGCCCATTATTATAGAAATTGCCACGGGCAATTACAGATGCGCGGAAGTCAAAGACAAGCGAAGGACCAAAGGTATGTACCCAATCTGTTGTAAAGGTATGGCCGTGTTGTCCAAAAGGCTCTGAACCTGATTTTGCTTCGCCAGGCATTCCATTGTCGCTCCGCGTTTCCCAGCGCTCCCAGTATCCATAGCGTAACGAGAAGCGATCTTTCTCGCCAAAATACTGGTCAATCTTGCCCAGAATGTTACGGTAAACATCCGTGGTGGGGTTGTACGTCGTGTAGTTGTCTGCAAAAGGATTTGTTCCGGATGCAGGTGTCAAATTCGGGCTTGGATAATAAGAAAGAAGTGTTTTTGCAACCGAGTTGATACGGCCACTAGAAATGACGTTTCCAGTGAAAGCATTTCTTGCATAGCCTCCAGTAGAACTGTCGGAATGGAGAGTAGCAGGATCATAAAGCGTGATCGGAGCGTATTTGGTACCAGTCCAATACGTAAGGTTGCTGAAATCGCCTGTAAGCCAGCTCTGATCAGGCACAGAAGTCACAAGGGTATTCGGAACTTTTTCGTTCCAATTTTCATACTGAAGGAGGAAAAAGGTTTTGTCTTTTCCGTGATACAGCTTTGGGAACACGACTGGGCCATCAAGTTCGCCGCCAATCTGGTCAAGCTTATGTTGGCCCTTCGTTGCACTGCCGGGCGTCAAGCTGTTCAGATAGTCATTTTGCCACGTATCCGCATCCAGCCAACTACGCCGGGCAAACTCATACGCATCTCCGTGAATTTTATTTGTGCCCGATTTCAGGATAATATCTTCAACACCACCCTGACCACGTCCAAATTGGGCATCATACGGATTGGTAATGATCTTAAACTCCTGTACAGCATCGACAGGAGGAACATAGCCAACAATTCCATTGCCGTTTCCCGCATCATTGGAAACGCCATCAAGCAAGAGCACGTTGTTTGCTGCACCACCACCATTGATACTGAGATTGGCCTGCGTGCTATCAAAAGGACGCTGGTATTGAATACTTCCTGTCCAAGTTGCGCCAGCATTCAAAATCGATAGCATTGATGGATCGCGACCATTCAATGGAAGTTCGGTGACACGAGTATTCTCGACCACCTCACCGCGATCAGCCTTCCCCAAGTCCAGTGCAACGTTTGCATCAACCGTAATTGTGGCTGAAGCTTCGCCTACTTTTAGTTCAAAATTGACAACGCCAGTTTTACCCGCTTCCAAAGTGATGTTGTTCTTGACGAATGGGGCAAACCCTGGCGCCAATGCTGCTACGCTGTACTCGCCAGGCTTGAGATACGGGACCGTATAGACTCCCGTGCCGTTGGTTGAAGTCGCCATCTCTTCATTTGTCAAAAGGTTGCGGACAGTGACAGTGGCTTTTGTCACCGCGGCCCCTGATTGGTCCGAAACACGGCCTGTGAATTCTTGGGCTGTCAACCATTGCACTCCCAGAAAGAAGCACAGAAGAAGCAACCAATATTTACACTTGGACATTTTCATATCCAGACTTGCCTCCATTAAAGAAACCGTTTTCTTTTTTTTTGAAAACGTTTCCCTTTTTGCGTTTCATAAAGCGGGATTACTGTAGTTCAGCGATAAAACGTTGTCAAGAAAAAAGTGCGCGCATCGCAACGTTTCCATAACGCGTTTGTTTTTAATCGTTTATAAAATATCCATTTTGGTATCTTTATTCGTACCCTTAATGCGCCAAAAAAATGGCCACCAGCACTTCACGCCTGGTGGCCAAACAACAACTAAGCATTGCAACTAAAACGTAATCTTTGTTGCAATTTGCAAAAGGCGAGCATCATTTGCCGTACTCGTGATGTGTCCAAAAGTTGAGGTCGAATTCATCGCCGTAACAGGGTTACTGTAATTTGGGTGATTGAACAGATTAAAAGCTTCACCGCGTAATTCCATTACAGTTCCTTTGTACAAAGGAAGATGCTTGCTGACAGCTAGATCGATGTTGCAATATCCTGGACCACGCTGAGAGAATGGACGCTCGTTGCCAAACGTTCCACTGGTTGCAGTTGTGTATGCGCTTTTATTTGCCCAGACTGGGTATCCAGAAGCTGGGAACAAGTTCTTGGCATACCTGCTTGCTCCGCTTACGACATTTGGCCGATCTAGCCCGATTCCTGTCAAGGAATTATCAGTTCCTACCGTAATGGTATATGGCATTCCAGTACGATAGTTAATGAGAGGGCTAAACTGCCAACTGCCGGCCGCATAATTCAAAATGCCCCGACGAAGTTTGGGCGTAATGATTACGCCCGACACATTGACATTTTGACTTACATCAAAATTGCAATTTGAATATTCGGATGAAATGTCATTCGGATTTTGCGGGGTGTTTGTGCTATCACCAACGTAATTCATATTGGACATGCAATGTGAATAGGTGTAGTTCACAAGGATTGAGAAATTGTTTGCCAGACGGTGATTAGCACTGAAGAGAGCACCGTTGTAATTTGCCATGCCATAATCGGACAAGGCATTAAATCCTGCATACTTTTTTCCAGACGTTGTTCCATTGGCAAGAGCAGCACGATACAACAGCAAGCGTTGAGTCGTGTTACTCGTTGTCGCTTTCGAGCCATCAGCAGTGGCCACAGGCGTTGAATAGTTCAGCGAGACAGGTCCCCAGAGATGAAGCGTATGCGTTCCAACATAACTTGCTGTAAGCAACCAAGTACGAGTGGCCTGAAGTTGGTAGCTTGCATTGTATTGGTGCATGTACGTACGACGTAAATCAGAGGGACGCGCTTCGGCTGACATATTTGAGCTAGGAAAGCTCACCGTGCTGGTAGGAGGATAGGTAGTCGGAAACGGATTACCTCCCGTGACTTTCTTCCATGGATTGTCGAACGATTTTACCGTATCAGTCATGTTGGTAGAATTGTCAACGGTGAAGGCTTGCTTACTCGCCCATGGTGCATTTTGTGCAAAGTCCACATCCGTGTAAAGCTCTGGCGAATCAAATGTGAGCGTGTAGGAAGCACGAATACTTTGCTTACCCGTGCCAGTTGGATCGTAAGAAAGACCGAAGCGAGGGGAGAAATTCGTGAAACGAGAATTAATGAAACCACGCGCTACGCCCTTATCGCCATAGAACGTCATGCCCGCTGGAGCATTGACAAAAACACTTGACGTTGTATTGCTGTTAAATTTGTCAAGGTTAAAATTTCCGCCGACATTGTTTTTTTCATGCTCAGGGAACCAAGGTTCCCAACGCAAACCACCGTTAATTGTGAGTTTTTTCGTCGGATGATAGGTATCTTGTGCATAATACCCAAAATAGTTATTGCGAAGTCGTGAGTACGAAGCAGGGCCATAACTTTGGTTAAAGGTAGAAGGCGCACCAAGTAGCAAATCGGCTAGTCCATTGCCACTGTACACGCCAGAGAAAAATATTTGTCCGTTCTCGCCATTGACTCCATACAAGTTCAGCTGCTCTTGTATAAAATCGAATCCGCCTTGGATGAAATGCTTCCCCTTACTGTACGAAACGTCATCTGCCAGCTGCACGTGATTTGTTACGTAGTGCGACGGCGCACACGTGCTACATGCATCAGCAAACCCACCGCTAACACTAATGTAAATGTAGTTAGCAACTGAGTCGTAAATGCTGACGCCGATATCCGTTGGAGAGATTAGGTCACTGGGCATATCCCGAGTTACAGACATGCGCGTACCCGTCAGGCGGAGAGCGTTAACGATATTTGGTGTAATCGTGTAGTTGTCGCCAAGTGTCAGAAACTTTCCGCGATCTTTGAGAGAGGGATTTACTGCATTCAGCAGATTCCCCTGAAAAAGTCCCTTCTGATAGTAGTTTGTCATGAAGTACCGCGCAAAAACGCTATGTCGCGAATTCGGAGAATAATCGATTCTCCCGAACCATTGATTTTCTTCCTGCGGCACAGGTACGCTGTATTTCACAAGGCCGGAAGCATTCTCCGTTGATGACACGGGTAAATACTTCATCAAATTTAGCGCTGCCGGGCTGTACAAATTTGTATTAATTGTTGTTGTACCCGCCGTTGCATCAGTGACGAAACCAACAGATGACGCCAACTTAGTGCTCGTATTAGCAGATACATACGATGTCCAATCGCCGTTCAGCATTGCCGTGGTTGGAATGTATGCCGAAGACGTACCTGGAGCAATTCGGAGTACCGTACGCTGATAACCTCCAAAGAAGAACATCTTATTAGCTATAATCGGACCGCCGACATAGCCACCAAACTGATTGCGCTTTAAGTCTGTGTTTAAGCCGGATACGCGGTTTGATGCGTTGGCATAAGAGTTACGCAAGAACTCAAAGACACCGCCGTGGAAGCTGTTTGTTCCAGATTTGGTAACAATATTAACGGCTCCACTTGGGTGTACACCATATTGTGCTGATAGACCTGTCGCCTGCACACTGAATTCCTGCAAAACATCAGGAAAGGGAAAAGGCATATTCACATTGCTAAATGAATCGTTGTGATCGCCTCCGTCAAGCAGATAGTTGATTTGATTACCCTGGCCGCCGGCAACTGACGTATTGACAGAACCACCAACGGCATTTACGCCAGTACCGCCGTACGTCTTGCTACTTGTCATGTCACCGTTACCGGTGGGAGCAGAGCCGGCAGAGATCAAGACAAGAGATGCTGCGTTACGGCCATTGAGCGGAAGGTCAACAGTACGCTGCTGATCGACAACAGTAGAAATCGTAGTGTCTTCTGTCTGAACTTGATTGGCTTCAGCATTTACTGTGACAGTTTCCGTATCAGCTCCGACTTTGAGAACAGCATCAATTGCTGCATCATTGTTCACTTGCAAGAGCAAGCCGGACCGATCATAGGCGCTATACCCAGTTGCTTTGACTGTCAACGTGTATGGACCTACGGGAAGATTGGGCAGAACATAAGCACCCGTATCATTTGACACTGCAGTAAGAACAAAACCTGATTCAGTTTGAGTAGCCGTAATCACAGCACGGGGAACGGCCGCACCTGATACATCAGTCACAGTACCATGGATCTTTGCTGATGCAACCGCTTGAGACTTCCCTTGTTGAATACAACCGAACACAAGGAAAATCATCATGATAACCAGGCCTATTGAGCAAATTGTGCTTCTGCGCACAATATGGAAAAGACTCATCATTGGACTCCTAGTGCTTTTCAAAGGCTGTCACATATACGTCATGTGCAATTCCTATTTTCAAAGCGGAATCATTTTCTGTCTGGGAAGTGCAATTGTCAAGGAAAAATTGCGCGCTTCGAATAAAACATATAAGGGTTTTATTTTGTATACATTGCAAGCATAATTTTAAGGAAGAAATAAATCCATAAGAGCACATTGCCAAAAATTTCTGCCATTTTTTATTTTTTGATGCATGCTTTTTAGGCCAAGCGAACAGACTTATCTTTGCCGGATTTTAATTGCGTGCATTGCCAAGATGAGCTATAGTGTGCTTATTCCTGCACGCCCCCGTAGGAATAGTGCATCGTTTTGTGGAGCGATACGCACAGCAAAGCCCCAGTCCTTTCTACCCTTTCAGACTGGGGCTTTGCTTGTTGACCATCTTCTTATGTTAGAAGGTGAGTTTTAAACCGCCCTGCATGACGCGAGGCGAAATTGGACCAATCGAGGTAATTTGGCCAAATGATCCAGAAGAAATATCAGCGTTCGGCGTACTAAAACTTACATGGTTAAAGGTGTTGAAAAATTCCCAGCGGAATTGAATGCCATAACGATCTTGAACCTTCCAGTTCTTTATGATCGCCGAGTCCGCTGTATTGACGTAGGGAGCCTTGAAAATATTACGTCCTGAATTGCCGAAAGTGCCAGACGCATTCTCAGTAAAGGCTGCAGAGTTGACGTAATGTTTCAACCAGTTTGAACGGTTACCTGAACGGACATTGGGTGAAACACCAGCAACAGCATCAGCTCGGTCGTGATACTGTAGCGCACCCGAGTTGTTGTTGCCGTTGCCTCCCGAAATGCTGAAGGGCTTGCCCGATTGCAGCGTATAAATGGAGCTGATCTCCCAAGAACCCAGCACCTGCTTGAGAATGGAATTTCGGCCATTCAGCGCCGGAGTGGTATAGATGAAGTTAGTCACGGAAATCAAGGGCACATTCATATCTGAAATACCCTTGTTATATTTCAGCTGACTGTCATACGGATTGGCGATACCAGGATAGCTGCCACCGTTTGACATATTTCCGCTCGAAGAAATATCGAGGACCTTTGACCAGGTAAAGTTGGACTGCACTTGGAAATTGTGTGACATGTGCTTATCCAAGCCAATTTGCAGAGAGTGGTAAGGCGAAGTACCAGAACTGACATCGGCGAGCACTTGCCCGAGCAAATTGCGCGCAGCAATCGTCGACGTGTCTCCATACTTTGTGCGTGTATTACTGTGGCCAGGATTCTGGTCAACAATGACCGCCTGGTGATAAGACTCGCTGCCAATATAGGCAACGTGAATGGCCGTACTTGAAGTGAGCTGCTGCTCGATTGAAAAACTCCAGCTTTGCGTCATTCCTAGCTTGAAGTTGTTTGAAAAAATTGCCGGCAGATCCATCGGCGTTTGGAAGGTACTTGTCGAAGTCGGCTCGGTGGTCAATGAAGCCCAGTTATTTGTGGCAAACTGGTTGCCGCCCGAGAACGAAGCCCACGGATTCGATAAATCGACCGGGGTAGTTGTGGTGCCATTAACAAGGAAGGTCGGACTAAATGGCGCCAGATCGGACGCATGGTTATAGTTGGCGTACGGCAGCGGCCCGGTGAACAAGCCAAAGCCAGCACGAAAGGCCGTATGCGGTAGTTTGGCAGGCTGATAGCTGATGCCGATACGCGGTTCATAATAGCCATAAGAAGTTGGCATCAAAGCATCGTCGAGGCCTGAATCGCCCGGGAAAACAACACCAAGCGGCGCATTCGGATATACGGTACTTTGCTGTCCCGGATGCAAAGCCGCACCACGACCATTAGTCGAGGCTGGCGGCAGATTTGGGTCCCACCGCATTCCGAGCGTAACGGTTAAGTTTGGCTTCACGCGATATTGGTCCTGAGCAAAAAGACCAAGTTGCCATCCCTTCACACTGGCAATTTCACCAGCGCCTTGCTCATAGGTGCTCACGTAGCCCATCAGGAAATCGGCTAAGCCAAAGCCCGTATATGAGCCGTCGAAGGTAATAATCGGAGTGGTTGGATAATCGGTATTCTCCTGTGCAAATTGCTTATGCACATCAATACCAGCAGAGATCGTGTGGTTTTTCAGCGTTTTGATGATCTGGTCTGACAGGCCAAAGGTGCTTCTGCGCTCTGCAACCGGTTCGTCCCAGTTTGAGCTAAATCCGTTATTGACCGTAAGACCTTCGAGGTAGCAGTGATTCGGGATCTCGCTGACGTTGATATAGCGCGACCAGCAAACGGCATCACCGCTGCTATCGAGGGCAACCTGAGAGTCACTGATGTCCATCTGGCTGTAAAAAATATTAAGGTTGTTGACGGTACTGTCGTTGATTGTCCAGTTATGGCCAAACACTTCGTTGTAATACTCGCCGGGTTCATCGTCAGCAAGGGCCATCAGATTGCCCTTTACGTTGCCTCCTTTTTGCTCGTAATACTGTACAAAGCTGCGCAAAAAGATGCGCTGCTTGTCGTTGATCGTGTAATCGATGCGGCCCGTGCCTTCGTCATAAGGATACTTGGCCGCAGGCCCAGTATAATTGGTTAAGCCTGTTGCCGCATCCCCGCCCAAGGGCAAAGCTGTTTTAGCAATAGTCAAAGCTGCTTGGTTGAATTTGCTTGAATCGATTGTGTTATAACTCATTCCCGATTGATTAAAAGTCATTCCAAGCTTAGTCGTGACTGCGCTGAAGTCTCCCGAAAGCATGGCGGTTGTCGGCGTATAAGTTGAGTTGGTCGCAGCTGCCTGAGTCGCGCGAGTTCCCTGGTAGTTTACAAAGAAGAAGAGTTTGTCCTTCCGAATTGGACCGCCAATGAACCCACCGAACTGATTTCTTTTGAGCGTATCCACAGAATGCGAAAAAAAGTTCTTAGCATTCAGATCGTTATTGCGAAGGAATTCAAACACTCCACCATGAAAAGTATTGGTGCCACTGCGAGTTTGCACGGTCACCACTGCATTTGGCGAAAAGCCATACTGCGCATCAAAGTTGGTCGAAATAACGCGAAATTCTTGTGTCGCATCCGAATTTGGGAAAGGAGCAGCTAATTCCAGATAAGGGTCCATGTTAGGAGCACCATCCAGAAGATAATACGTGCTTCCCTGGCGACCGCCACCTGACGAAGCACTGGTTTCATCAGGAAAGGCATTTGAACTTTGCAGCCATCCACCAGCTGTATTCAGTATGTTGGTTGTGCCCGTCGTCAGAAGAACCAAGCTTGAAGGATCACGGCCGTTCAGTGGAAGTTCTTCAACTGCCGCTTGGTTGACGACGGCGCTCAAATCGGCAGTGGTCACATTAATCAATTCAGCATTGGCTGTTACTGTTACCGTCTCCTTTACGTCGCCTACTTGCAGCACAATGTTTAAAGTGGCAACCTGGCCAATGGTGAGCACAATACCTGTTTGCACGCTTTTGCGAAATCCTGATCGCGTCACAGTCACGGCATACGACCCTGAAGGAAGCTGCGAAACGGAGTACAAACCAGTGCTATTGCTTTCAGTTGTCAACTTCATGCCAGTATTGACGTTCTGAACCTGGATTTGTGCTTTCGGGATGGCTGCTCCTCCCGAATCGTTGACGATTCCATTCAGAGTTGCCGTAACGATTTGGCCACCGGCGACCTCTCCAATAAAACACGCAATGATCGCTATCAACCACAAGCGCATATTTCGTTTCATGATTCTTTTTTCCTCCAAAGTGCTTGGTTTGTATACGTTTTCCTTGTCTTCCTTGAATCCTTTGGAAACGTTTCCCTTTTTGCGTTTCATAAAGCGGGACCACTGTAGGCCGAACAATAAAATCTTGTCAAGAAAAAAGTGCGTGCATCATAAATTTTCCGTATCCTATGCGTTTTTAACAATTTGCAGAAAATCTATTCTTGCACCTTTATTTGCGCCCTTAATGCTCTAAAAAAGCACCCGCGCGAAAGATCCATACTGCAATCTTTCGCGCGGGTGTGGACAACGGTATTTTTCTAGAACGTGATTTTTCCAGAGAACTGCCAATCGCGCGCAGAGTTGGATTGGCTCGAAACGCGTCCAAAGGTATCGCTAGTACCCAGCGTGAATGCACCACCGCCATCGCCAAAGTCAGTATCGGCCGACGTGTAGGTGCTGGGAGGAGAAACGCTAATGCCCTTGAATTCCGTGTGGTTGGTTACGTTGAAGACCTCAGCACGGAAGGTGAACTTCCAGTCTCGATGCAGATCAAAGGAACGCATGATTGCCATGTCAATATCCGAGCTATGCGGGTAGCGCAGATTGTATGGCGCGTTCTCTTTTAGGTTTCCGATCATGTCCTTTGGAACCTGCATGAACGCATTGACGTCGATATAGCGCGGCGAATTGCTCATACCAGCAGAATAGCCTTTGCCATATTTTCCGTTAATGCGAACATGACCGTGAAAGTTCGGATTGTAATACAAAGAACTGGGGCTAAAGGTCAACGGGCGTCCTGATCCAATCGAGTAGATCCCGGACACCTGCCATCCGTTGCCCACTTGGCGTGTATAACGGTTGTTGCCGCCGATCGCGCCCTTGCCAAAGGGCAGACGATACTGGCCAAAGACTTTCAGAATAAACGGCTGATCGTAGGTCGACAGTGTATGTTCGAGATCATCAAGCCGCACATCCTTTCCGGTAATGTAGACCGTACCTGGAACGGTGTCGCCGTTGGCGCGGTAATCGTCGGTGTTGCCCATTGTCTTGCTGTAGGTGAAGTTGGCCGTGTACGAAAAGTCGTGCCAAGTTTTCTGCGTCAAGGTCGCCTGCAACGCATGGTAATCAGCATTACCATACGTGCCCCACGTCTGCGATACCGAACTGTACTGCGGGTATCTTTCCAGCATGTGACTGATCGAAGGAGACGAACTAGTCGTAGCACTCGTCAGGGCATAGCTGCTGTACGGAAGCGAGATTCCTGGGTATCTGGCCTGCGCATCGGCGAGGTAAGTTTGCCCCGTCGCGCTATCTGTCGCCATAGGCAGCTGACTGAGATACTTGCCGATCACATTGTACTTTGCGTCCGTCCCCATATACGACTTGGAGCTAGACAGGAAGTGCGAAGCAGAGCCGGCATAGTTGACCGATAGCACCAGCGAGCGCATCAGCGAATGCTCGATGCCGAAGTTCCAGTTGTAGACCGTCGGCGGACGTACCGATGTGCCCGGATTCGCCATCGTAACGCTTTGGGCAGTGTGGAAGGTTCCCGTGGAGTCCACATAGTTGCCCGTGCCATAGGTTGACGTAGTCGTAACCGTCGATGTCCAGGCCGGGAAGTTTGCATTACTGTTGTCGAGATAGAAGGCAGGCTTTTCGCCGCCTACCGTCGCTGGATACTGATTCTTGACATTCAGACCGGTCTGTCCCGTGGTGGAATTTGCACTGCCGTTACGGCTGTAGTTGATGCCAAAGCCAGCGCGCACGACCCAGTTTGGAACCGGTGTGTAGGCCAAGCCAAGACGCGGTGCAAAGTTTCCAAGATAGGTATTGCCTGCCGAACGGCGATTAACCTTGCCCGAGCCATAGCCCAGATATGACATAGCGCCTAAAATACCAGTCGCCGAGTTGGTGAGGGTTGGGTTCATGAACGAACCGCGATCTTGCGCCTCAACCACTACCGGGAAAATATCCCAACGCAGACCAATATTGAGCGTCAGGTTTGGTTTTATCTTCCAGTCATCCTGCCCGTAGAAGGAAAACGGCTTCACCCGCGTACCCAAAGTGGAGTAAGGTGCCAGCGTAAGGCTAGGACTGCCCACACCACCAAGAAGATAGGTGGCCAGTGAATCGCCTGTTGCAGAAGCTAAGCTGGTACCGGTACCCGTAAATCCCGCTGTCGGACTGCTACTATACGTCAGGCTCAAAGGGGCAGAAAGGCCGAGCCAGCTAGAAGCATTCTTCTCGGTTGCGGAAAAGTCAAAACCAGCCGAGATTAAGTGCTGACCACGCGACCAGGAGATGTCGTCATGCAGCACGACCTGGTTGTTGGCGCTCTTGTAGCCGGTCGGGCTATACCACGCATCGTAGCCGTACCTGCCGCCGCTGAAGGTCACTGCGGGGAAGTCGTTCGAGGCGCCACCAGACGGAAGATTTCCGATGCCCATTGCTGTGGCTGAATATTTGGAAGAGTTCTGTTCACTGGGATTCTTGACGGGGCCATTCATGCGCACATAGCCCACCTTAAACTGATTTACAAGATTAGGCGTCAGAATAAAGGTGTGCTCGACGATGCCCGAATCCATGAACTGTGTGACGAGAACACCGTTCACATACGGAAGCGGCAAAGCTGAGGTTTTGTTGTAGTCGTATCCAATGAATCCACGCTTACCCGTATTGCCAAGAAGGGAAATGCGTTGACGAGGTGTAAGAACATAATCAAATCGTCCAGTTACTTCGTAGTTGTCATTGCCTGTCGGATGGGACGACAGATAGTTCGATGTATACGAACTCTCTAAGCCAGAAGAAGGCAGTGGCAAAAACGACATCATGTTCTTTGAAATTTGCGAAATTCTCGATGAAGGAATGATGTTGCCCGCAAACTTCGAAGCTTTATAGTTGCCCTTGCTGTCCACCGTCATAGTCGCTGGATCGTAGAGGACATAATTCTTGCTTGCGGTGGTCGAAAACAATGCGCTAAAATCGCCGTCACGCATCGCTTGGGTTGGCACGGTCATCAAGGTTGGATTAACGTAGGCCGTATAACGATAAAGTTCGCCGGACAAGAAGATAAACATCTTGTCCTTCTTAATCGGACCACCAAAAGTAAAACCAAGTTCTGTTTGATGTTCGGCCGGTTTGGCCTGTCTAACACTGGAGCCACTGGCCGTCGATACCTTTACAGCCTTGGCAAAATAGTTCCAGCTATCAAAGGCCGTATTGCGCATATAGTCGAATGCGCTGCCGTGGAAGTTATTGGTACCGTGCTTGATGTTGTAGTTTTGTGAGCCCATGCCGGTTTGGCTGGCATTGGCACCACTGCTTGTGACTTGAAACTGATCGACCGCATCGACAGAAACGGCAAGGGAAACCTGCCGATTGTCGCCCTGCGAGATCGGCAGACCATCAAGATACGTGACTGCGCCGGAATCGGAACTGCCGTTGTCATCGCCGCCAGCGCCATTGTAGGTTCCCGAACGTCCACCACCGGAGTAGCCAGGTGTCAGTGAAGCAAAGGCAGTCGGATCGCGCTGCGAACCACCCATGTTGAGCGGCAACGCCGTGTAGGTTTCATTTTCCATGTTTACGGTCATTGAAGCGTTTTCCGTTTCAAGAGCCGGAGGAGCTGCCGTGACTGTGACCGATTCCGTTGCATCGCCCACGCTCAGCTTAATGTTGATACCTACTACCTGCAGGGCGTTGACGCTAATGTTTTCTTGAATGTAGCTTTTGAATCCATTTTTTTCGACCTGCACCGAATACAGACCCGGAATCAGTGCTGGAGCAACATAATATCCAGCCGAAGTCGATTGCACCTTCGTCACCACGCCAGTTTCGGTATTCGTCACCGTCACCTTGGCATTGGCAATAACGGCCTTTTCTGGGTCGGTAATTGTACCCTGAATCGTACCGCCACTTCCGGTTTGCGCATAAAGGCATGGCAAGCCGATAAGCGAGAGCATTAAGACAACGAGACAGACAAAACATCTCGTGCTTTTTGTTTGAGTCATTTCAGCCTCACTTGGTTTAAAAAGCATTGACGCTCCTAAATCGATTTTCATCAAAGTTCCCAATCGGAATTTTGTTCTGGAATGAGAGCGAAGCCATTTTTAGGCTTGGTCGCATTGTTGTCAAGACTTTTTACGTTAACGTTACAGATAGCACTAAGAAAAACAAGGCAAACAAAATCTTGTTTTCGGTAAAGCTTTAAAATAAAGCACTTTGGCGTATCAAGAGAGTCGCTGCTGTTTATTAAGCATCAAAACAGTAAATCCCGCATTGCGGTACTTAATTAATTGGGACAAACTGGGTTTGGCAGCTTTGAAAATGGAACGGCGCTGCGAAAATCCGCAGCGCCGTTTGCAATACAAAAGGCCATCGTCCCAAATTCTGATATTTTCTAAGAGATCACTTTCTGATAAAGCCGGTAATGCTCATCGCCAATCCCCTGAAAAGGTCGGAAGGAAATTTTGCCAGCGTTCGTGGTTGTCTCCCAATCGAGGGAGCCAGATGCAATTTGTCGGGTATTCAATAGAATGCCGCGCGTAAAAGAGGTTGCCACAGGCAGCATCGCAAAGAGCGCTAACGATCCATGTTGTAAAGCCACAAGATTGGAATGTTGAGCATCGACCGCTTGTAGCGTGAGCGGAATATCGAACTCAAGCGCGAGATGATCGCCGTTTTTCCATGTACGAGTGACAACTGCAAATTTTCCTGGCGTCAGATCTATTTTTACACGTTTGCCGTTGATGGAAAGTGTTGTCTGCGGACCTGCCCAAGCGGGGATTCTTAAACGCAACGCAAAAGTTGTGTCACGATCTGCTTTCAGTTCAAATTCAGTATGTGCCGCGTGCGGATATTCTGTGCGCTGTGTCAAAGACAGATTCGCACCATGCTGCCGCCACTTCAAACGAGAAGGGATGTAAAGATTAACGTAGATGCCATCCACGTCATAGAAATAAGAACTAATACCATAATCCGCTGTTATTTGCGGGAAGGTTCCTGTGCAGCAAGCCCACTTATCATGGTGATAGCCCTTAACAGCATCGTCGTTGTAGTCCGAATAATAGAATCCACTACCGTCCGTTTTAAGGGGCTTGGCACCAAGGATAGTGTTATAGAGAACACGCTCCATGCTGTCGCCGTAACGGCTGTCGCGTGTCAAGCAAAGAAGATAGCGCGTGATTTTGAAGTGGCCATATGCTCCACAGGGTGTTTCGAAATCGGCATGCGTCTTATGTAGGCTCTCCCCCAGTTCGCCGCTATCTGGTCTGCAAAATGTTTCATTTGGTCCCCATCCTCCAGTAGCAAAACTTTGCGTGTCACGCAGGAACGCAAAGCCGTTTTGCGCGGCCTTTAGGTACTTTTCGTTGCCCACTGTCAAATATCCTTGCATAGCGCTGCTGAGGGCATTTACGTGGCTGTAGGCGTGTTTTCCAGGCAATACATTTTTGCCCTGTGCCAACGGATCAAAGTAAAAATCGTCGGCTAAGAACCGAACACCTAATTCGCGGAATCGATTTCCAGCACCACGTCTGTAAGCAAGAAAAAGATTTTCTGGCAATGTGTAGGTTTCGTCCCAACAAAAGGCTTCATTCTTGTGCGGCAACTTGTACTGATCTTCGCGAGAGATGGCCTTGGCAGGCAGATGCGGCAATACGGCATCGGTCGCGGCATTCAGCACGCTAAGCGCCATCGGATCGCTTCCAAATTCATGCGCATCGATTAGACCGCAACTGATCTTGTCGTATGTGTAGCCAGGCAGTGTGTAGTCATCGTAGAACTTTGAACAGACGGTAGGTGCAAATGCTCTGACCAGTCGCTGCACTTTAGCTTGGGTCTGTTTATTGCCGGTGATGGCATAGGCACGCGCAAGACCGGAAACGTATTGACCAAAAGTGTGACCTGGAATGAACCCGTGGAAGCTTCCGTGAGGATCAAAATCTTTTGAGTTATCGTACCAACCGCCCATGTCGTCTCCAGGCGCGGGAAGACCAGCACGCTGGCGGAATGGCTTGAGCAATCGATCCTCGTCCATTGCCAGGTAGAAGGCGTGATTTGTATCGAACTGCTGGCGCATAGGGCCTTCCAGCAGTTCGATTTGGTGATAGCCAAAAAGATGAATGGCCGGAGCAATGGCAACAGATGGAGCTGTCTCCGAAGCAAATGACCGATAGGATTTAGAAGCAATTGCGGCTACGCCAACTGCTGCAGAGCCAACAGAAAGAAAACGTCTCCGAGTGTACTTCTGCATAGGTTTCTCCTCAAATCTGAAATTGACTTTTTGAAACAGGCAATAAAAAAGTGGTGAAGTGGCTGCTTAAACAGCCACTTCACCTTCAGAGTTTTCAGATTTTAAAATTTGAAATTAGCGCCGATCTGAAGCCAGCGAGGATTATATTGCGCGGTAGATTTGCCGAAACTGCTTGACGACAAATCTGAAGTAACACTCTCCAAATTGGGACGATTAAAAACGTCGTAAAATTCAAAACGAAATTGTAGGCTTGCAGACCCTCTTAATTTTGTGTTTTTTGACAAGCTGACATCAGTGTCAGCATATCCTGGATTCCGGAATCCATAAGCTTTTTCATTTCCCTCCGTTCCCATTGTTGGCACGGAAAAATTTGCATAGGCACCGTTTGTCGCTGTTCCAAAAATGCCATTGATGTAGTTTTTCCGATTTGAAGAGGTTGTGTAGCTTGCAACGTTGGGATAATCAAGGTTGTCACCATCAGCATTGTAATCGCCGCTTCCTGTAGCCATTCCCGTAACTTTTCCATTTGTAAAAGTCGGAGAAAAAGAAGCAGTAGTATCCACCATAAAAGGAGTACCACTTTGCAGAATTGTGGTGCCACTCAATCCCCATCCACCCGCAACTCTTCCTATGACGCCCTTACCTCCGTTGAAAGAAGGCAGATCATAAGCCCACGACAACGAAAAGCGGTGTGGAACATCCCACACAGAAGGTCCATACCATTGATGCGGGTTGACCCATGTTGGATAGACCTGAGTGTTATCCTTTGAAACAGAACGAGTATAGGAAGCATCAAAGAACGCCACTTTGGCAAATCGTCCACGAACATCGACAGTCATGGCATTATATCGAGACACTCGATCATTCTTCGTGTAGGAAATGCTGCCGAAACTTGTGTTTAACCTTTTTGGCGTCACACTTGTTGTCGTTGCGTTAGCGACCAAATCACCGGCATAGCTGTTGATGTCCTGTCCGTAACTCACGTTATAGACTTGGCCACCGCCAGAAAGAAGATCTTTGCCATCTGTGCCGACGTAGCCAAGACTGGCAACGATGTTTGAAAATAGTGGCCTTTCTAAAGTAGCAGACCACGTATAAACAACCGGCGTTTTTAATTCTGGATCAATGCCTCCGATACCAAAGATTGTGGAAGTAGAGCCTCCTTTTGAGTCCAGAATTGGTAGCGTAAGTGTTGGATAGCTGAAGCCGTAATCCTTTTTTTGGCTTGTGCCAAACGAATAAATTGGCGCTTCAGTCGTGCTTCCTCCGTAAAATGTTGGGTAAACTGATCCTGGAGGATTGCCACGGAATTCCTCCGTAACATTAGCCAAGGTTGGCCAGTTATGATAAATACCGGCACCACCGCGCAAAATCCACTTGCTATTTCCTGTTATGTCCCAAGAAAATCCGCCGCGTGGACTGAAAATGTCTGTGATCGCCCGATTCAATGCGTGGTTTTTTTCTACAACGTAGCCATTAGCTGTTTCATTCTCGCTCGTAGATCCGCTTCCGTAGGTTCCACTTCCGTAGTAGAAATTGCCGAAAACGGTATTGGCGCTCCTTGAATAAGGATTGCCAAAATCATCCCAGCGAACTCCCATATTTACGGTCAGATTTCTACGCGCTTTCCAAGTATCTTCGGCAAAAATTCCATGTGTAAAAGATGCGGCATTCCATGTCCATTCAGTATGCAGGCCGGTCAAAGGGCTATATGAAACGTTAGTTTCCGTATAGACATTGTCCTGCACAAGATCTAGCAGATTGTTGAATGCAAAAACTGGATGATCATGCCAACCCGAAAAATCTTCAACATCATCGCCAAACCATCCTTCATAGCCGAACCGAAGGATATGAGAGTGATGTGTGTGTGTCAGAACATCCCGCCAATGCCATCCATGCTGAATGAAATCAAGCTCTGGCTGAGAGATACCAAAGTTTGATCCAATTCCGGTGACTGTTGTGTAGGGAACTTCGTAGTCCCCTGTCGTATCCATCGTACCTTCCAGCCTCAGCAGCGCAAATGAGGCCTCATTGATCGTGTTTGCCGAGAAAGTATGAGCTTCATTGACTTGCAGTGCGTATTGCTCATAGTTACTTGCAGTAGATGTGTTCGGTCTCTGATAAGGAGAATTAGTATTCAGCGTGGTTCTAAAAAACGTTCCGTAAAAATGATCGTTTTTGAAATCTTTATCCAAACGAATGTTCCACTGATCTCCATTTCGGAAGCTTGAGTCAGCATAATTTCCCGTATCAATCATCGCAAGATCGCACGGAAGATTATTGGTTGACGACGTTCCGCATCCCGAAATGTTGGAAGTAGTCTCTGAGACTACAGCATTTGTAACATTTTTAACCGCATAGTTTTTTAATAAAGTGGTACCAACGGTACTTGGGTAATACTGTTCGGCCCACGCCGCAAATTGCGGATCTTCAAAAGTTACGCTGCTCGAACTCCCAGTAATACTACGCAATGGTTCAATCGAAAAGAAGAAAAAGGCTTGATGCCCCGGAATAATCGGTCCGCCAATCGTTCCAGACATATTGTCGCTGTGAAATTTTGGCCACTTATCCGTAAATTCAGTATGGGCGAAAAGAGACTGATTGGTAAAATAGTCACTTGCACTGCCATGATATTGACTAGTACCCGACTTTGTGGTCATAGTCATTTGCATGGAGCTGCCACGACCGTATTCCACATTATAAGTGTTTGTCTGGATGTTGGCTTCTTGAATTGTGTCTGGATTTGGGGTCATATTCAGCACCCCTGGGCGAATACCGCTGGTGACATCAAGTCCATCAACGATATACATGTTTCCTACTGCTCCTTGGCCATTAGCACTTGCATCAACTTGTGTCTCAGTCGAAAAATTATCTACTCCTGACCCAGGTGTACTACTAGCTGATGTGCCTAACCCTGTCACGCCTGGCGCAAAAGTAGCCAATGAAATCATATTACGACCAGCAAGGGGTAGTTCTGACACTGCTTGCGTTTCTAACGTCAATTGGTTTCGAGTTTCCGTCGTATCGACTATAGGCGCTTGCGTAGTAACTTCGATGGTAGAGTTCAATGTAGCAATCGAAAGTTTGACTGGCACATTCAGCGTTTGGTTTGTATCTAGCGTAATGTTGACACTCGTTTTTGTAAAACTTTCAGCCGTAACAAAAATTGTATATTCTGACGGCGCAAGGTTCACAAAGCGGAAATTCCCGAGTGCATCGGTAATAGTGTTTTTAACAGCTTTTGTACTTTGGTTTTTGAGAATGATTGTCGATTTAGGAACAGCTGCACCGCTGGGATCTGCAACAGTTCCAAGAATATTTCCGCTGAACTGTCCCCAAGCCCCGAGACTTCCAAAGCCCAACAGAATAGTCAAAAAAGCTGTACCACGGAGACACCGGCTGCTCCACTGTGATACGAAGTCACAAATGATTTTTCGCATGCTTTACCGCGTCCTTTCGTTTTTTTCAAACATCACGAGTAAGCGCTTTCTGAACCGACGATACTTTTAATCGTAGCGATGGATTTTGTCAAGAAGATTGAGCGTATTTTTTTAAGGACAAGCAACTCTTTTGATTTCTATACTTTGTATTTATAAAAGCAAAAAGAAACTAAAAAAATAAAGTACAAGCCTAAAAAAAACTGGAAACGCTTTCCTTCTACCAATCAAGATGAAGCCTCCGAAAAATCACAGTAGACAGAAAATCCAGGTCGGCTCCACGCTACCTGTAGAGGGTAGCCATGTCCGCGACAGACGAAGAGCCACAACCCATTCAAGTCAACGTGCGCAGCGACTGCATCTGTCGGAACCACGGCCAACCCATCGGCAACTTGGTCTTCATCAATCCTTGCTGCCGCGTGCACTACGCCGAGCTTGAAATCAGCGCACTGATCGCTATTCCAGAGACCGAGGTCACGGAAGCGGAGCTGAAAGAATGGCGCATCCGGCGCGAACCGACAAAGAAGCGCGTCAGCTACCCAAAAATGATGGTGGCCAAAAAATGAAACGTGCCAAAGCGAAAACGCGGATTGAGTTCACGGTTCTTGGCCATGCTGAGCCCCAAGGTTCTACGAGGGGTTATCTGGTCAAGGGTCACATCGGTATCACCAGCGATAACGCCAAGATGAAGCCCTGGCGCCAGCAGATCGGCTGGACTGCGCTCAGCGCGCGCGCCAAAGCCGGATATTCGGAAATTTTTGCTCCACAGCACGTTCCTGTAAAAGCAAACTTTCAGTTCTACCTTGCACCGCCCAAAAAGATGCCCAAGGGCCGCACGTGGCCTGCGGTCAAGCCAGACCTTGACAAACTCTGCCGATCTACCTTCGACGCGCTCAGCGGCATTCTCTGGTTCGACGATGCGCAAGTCGTCGATCTTACGGCCACCAAAAGCTACGCTTTGCCGGAGCGAGCGGTAATCACCGTAGAAGCCATCACAGGGGAATGAAAGGATTCCATGGCAGAAAAACCGCCTTTTCCGCTTTTGATCCTCAGCGACGCTCCCTCTGCATCGAGCGGCTTGGGCCGCATTTGCCGCGATCTGGCAACGCGCATCCACGAGCGCATGGGCGACGTGTGCCGCGTTGGCGTCCTTGGCTATGGCGGCCCTGGCTCCTGCAAGTTTAGTTTCCCGCAGTACGTGATCGAGGGCATGTCCGACTGGGTGATCCCAACCCTGCCAGAAGTTTGGGAAGACTTCGCCGGCAAGGAAAAAGGCGCAATTTTGAGTATCTGGGATGCCAGCCGGCTGGCATGGTACGCACAGCCCGAGCGTAGCGATCAACTGGCTGCGGAGTCTGTGCTGCGTAACTGGCTCATCAAAGCGCCATTCAAGCGCTGGGGCTATTTCCCGTTCGATGCGGAAGGTCCCAACGGCAAATTGAGCTTCCCGCTCCGGCAAACGCTGCTTGGCTTTGACCGTGTCCTGGCATACGGAGCATGGGCTAAGGATCTGATTGAGCGCTCGATCGGTGAAAAAGAAGCCGACTTGCGGCATCTGGATTACCTTCCCCACGGCATCAACACAAGCGTGTTTTACGAGCGCGACCGCGCGCAGTCGCGCCTGAAGTTCGGCTCCATCACCGGTGCGCGCCTGCTCATCCATGCTCCACAACTGTCCTCGATCATGGACAATGAAATTCTTGCCGGCATTATCGCCACCAACCAGGTGCGCAAGGACTGGGCTCTGGGAATCGAGGCAATTGCGCTGCTTGCCAAAGAGCGCAAAGTCCGGCTCTGGATTCATACCGACGCACTGGAACGGCACTGGTCCATCCCTGCCCTGCTGGCCGACTATGGGCTGCTCGACAAGGCGATGATCTCGCTTGGCTATTTGTCCGACGACGACATGGCACAAGCGTATTCAGCCTGCAATGTGACGTTGGGGGTAGGCGCAGGTGAGGGTTGGGGAATCCCCCTTGCGGAATCCCTCGCTTGCGGTACGCCTGTCATTCACGGCAACTATGCCGGCGGCGCGGAGATCACACCAAGCGAAATGCACGTTGAGCCAATCGCTTATCACGCAGAAGGCCTTTACTCTTGCGTTCGACCGGTCTTCAAAGCACAAGACTGGGCCGACCGCGCGCTTCAATTTGCAGGCCAAAGAGCGCATCTCGATCCGCAATACGACTGGAACAATCTTTGGCCACGTTGGGAATCTTGGCTTCAAAAAGGAATCGCCGCATAACGCGGCATCAAGGGAGAAGACGATGAGCGATAAGAAGATTGTGGTTTCTAAAGGGATGTTGCATGCGGCAAGAAGCGTTTTTTACGTGGGAAATGATCCCGTAGACGAACAGCGGAAGAGACTCGAAGCCGCTCTTCGCTGGTGGTCCGAGAATTCAAACGGGCCGACGGTAGAACAGGTACGCGAGTTCGGGGGATGGGCCTACGGACACGAAGATCAGATCATCACAGGCATTGCCATGTGGCAGAGCCGATGCTTTCTGGAACCCGAGCCGGTGATCAGTCCGTTCGCCAAGAGCATCATTAGAAGCTTCTGTGCTGTCACGTTATCCCCCGAAGATGCGGATGCCATCGTGGAAGAACTTGGCCACGTAGCGCATGGCTGGGACCGTTACGGGAAGGATGCCGAGTAATGAGCGAGAAGAAGTACATCGTGCCTGCAGGAATGCTTGATGCAACGTTCTCACACGCTCCTATGGTGACATGTAAAGCGTCCATGCGAGATGCCCTTGAAGCCGCTATTCGCTGGTGGTCTAAAAATCCGACTGTGCCAACCACGGATCAGGCGATGGAGATTGGGAAGAAATTCTCCAACCAGCCGTCTGTATGTGATTACGTGATGCAGGTTTGTGTCGAGTGGCAACGTCGCTGTTTTCTTGCACCAGAACCAGAAGTGCCGGAAGAAATCAAGGATTTGCTGTATTCAGAGTGCGAACAACGTCATGAACGTATTGGATGTTCCGACCCGAAAGAAGCAGGCCGCTTTATCACGGAGTCGGATCGACGTGTGCTCGAAGCCTACCGCCGCGGCCAGGAATCCGGCAAGGAGTAACCGCCAGATGATCACGCTCGTCACGCCACCATCGACTTTTTTGCTCGACCAGCGCGTCTTCATTTCGCTGGGGATCTTGAAGGTGGGTGCCTCGCTGGAGCAGGCTGGCGTGGCGGTGGATCATCTTGACCTTACCGGCGTGCGGAACTACCTCGATGTCGTACATGACTACCTGCGGAGTTCCCCTTCGCGCTGCTTTGCGCTCACCGCCACCACGCCACAGATGCCTGCCGCCACCAGTATTGCGCAGATCATCCGTCCACATGCCAAGGTCATCCTCGGAGGCCCGCACCCCACACTGGTCAATGCGGCCGCCAAAAGAGAGCAAACTCCCGGTCGCGCATCCAAGGCGCTGGCCGAGCTGCTTTCCGGCTTCGATGCCATCATTGCCGGTGACGGAGAGCGTGCCATCTTTCGCGCCATGGAAAAAACCGGTCTGATTGACGCCGACGATCCCAAATCGGAGTTGTGGCAAACTTCTGCGGACTTCAACAGCGCGCCCTGGCCGGCGCGCCATCTGGTCGACGTTGACAGCTACCACTACACGATTGATGGTCGACGCGCTTTGTCACTGGTTGCGCAGATGGGTTGCCCGTTCGGTTGCAATTTTTGCGGTGGCCGCTTGAGTCCCATGCTGCGGCGGATGCGGCGCCGCTCTACCGAGAACGTGATTGCGGAGATGCTGCACCTGCATGAAGCGTACGGCGTCAGCGCCATCAACTTCTACGACGACGAGCTGAACGTCAATCCTAACCTTGTAGATTTAATGCGAAGCATTCAATCTACCGGCATTGACTGGCGCCTGCGCGGCTTTGTCCGGTCCGATCTGTTCACGGAGGAGCAGGCCGAGGCCATGTATGCAGCCGGCTTCCGTTGGCTGCTCTGCGGCTTTGAGTCAGCGCATCCACGGATGTTGCGCAACATGAACAAAAAATCCACCGTGGCCAATAATACCCGCATGTTGCACATCGCTCACCAGCACGGGCTCAAGGTCAAGGCGCTGATGAGCTTTGGCCACCCAGCGGAATCGGAAGCCACAATCCTGACCACGCGCGACTGGTTGCTTCAGGAAAAGCCCGACGACTTCGACTGCACCATCATCACCACATATCCTGGCTGCGCCTACTACGACTACGCACGCCTTCAGGAAGATGGCCTTTATGTCTTTGAAACCCACGGGGACAAGCTCTACACGCACGACGTGAACTACGCCACGGATGCCATGTATTACAAAGGCAAGCCCGGCGACTACAAGTCGTACGTCTGGACCGATGACCTTTCGCCCGAGCGGCTGGTCGAGCTGCGGGATGCGGTGGAGGCAGAAGTGCGGGACAAGCTGAAAATCCCCTTCTATGCCGGTGTGGCAGCTCTTCAGTTCGAGCACTCCATGGGGCAGGGCAATATCCCAGCACAAATCTTACGGAGTTCACGATAAAGTACAGCGGAGGAAGCATGACAGACTATCGTGCCTATATTTTCCATGTAAACCGCGAAGATCTTCTCCAAAAAGCGGTGGCAAGCGCACGCGATTTGTGGAAGGAATTAACCGTCGTTGACAATTCCACAAACGGACTTGAAGTGCCGATCCCGTATGTCCACGTGCTTCGCCCTACGGTGCCGCTGACCGCAATCCAGTCCATTAATTTCGCGATGATGAATACCCGAACACAGGGCGCAAAGATTGCGATCTGGATGCATTCGGACGCTGAAGCCCATCCAGGCTCGTGCTTGGCTTTGGTGGAGTATGCTCGGCGGATGAATGTCGAAGGACGCAAGTGGGGCACTCTCTTCACCAACTATGACGCTTTGGCAGCGCTGAACACAGAGCTGATCGACACAGTCGGACTCTGGGATACAACGTTCCACTCCTACTTTGGTGATAACGACTATTACCGTCGTATTCGTCTTGCTGGCTATGAATGCATCGATACTGGTATCCCGGTTTACCATACGGCAAGCCAGACCATCAACAGCGACCCAGAACTGCGTTTTCGCAACTCGATCACCTTTCCGTTGTACCAAGCATATTACGTTGCCAAGTATGGCGGTTCACCGGGAAATGAAACCTACTCAACGCCTTTCAACCGGCAGGGCAGCACAAACCTCAAGTAGCCAAAAACCGTCCTTGACCGTCTTTAACTCTAAAGCGTTATAATTGGCGCGCCATCACAACGTAGTCAAAGTGCGTCGTAAAGATGCAACAAAGCGCAATAATTTTCTATTTAGGAGCGTTGCAGTAGCAAAGCAGTCGCAGTGCATCGCACAGATGCAACATTTGCACCACTTGAAAAATGCACAGAATTGGTAGCAGTAAGACAGTTGAAGTGCACCGAGCAGGTGCAACACCTGGAACTAATCGACCGTGTAGTCAAAGTGCATCGAACAGATGCAACGTTATGCGCCGTGACTTTGGCCAAAGGAATCACCACATAGCAATGCTGTTGAAGTGCATCGGATAGATGCAACCGGCAATTGATCGCAGCAACTTTTGGGGATCTGGAGCACTAGATAGTTAAAGTGCATCGCATAGATGCAACCGACCACGTTGATGCGATTAGGCAACTTTACCGAGGTCGCAAGGCAGTTACAGTGCATCGCATAGATGCAACTCCATCTTCAGCGCAGTATCGTTGCTGACAGTTCCGTCGCAACGCAGTATGAGTGCATCGAACAGATGCAACTGTTTGAGATTGGCCCGACAAAAAATCACCGTTGCGTTTTAGCTGGCATCGGGGGATGATGCGGTCATGGAACAAGTGACTGAACCTCTTTCCGAGTCCCCCGCCCCCGTTCTTCCCACAGAAACGGATGCCAGCTCAAAAGTACGCGGCGGCAAAGCCAGAATGAACGAGCTGACGCCATCCAAACGGCGTGCGCTTGGCCGCAAAGCAGCGCAGGCACGCTGGGGAAAAGACAAGAACCCAACAACCGACGAAAAGGCACCCCGCAAGCGCCGCAAAGCCAAGTTCGTCATTGAGCGTCCGGTGTCTGCGCCAAATGCACGACGTGAAACGCGAGTCTTCGGCATTGCGCTGACGGCTGCGGAGAAGCGTCTCGCTCGGGCGATCGAAGAGCGTGCGCGCGCGGCCTCTACCTGGGCTGTTTTGAATGCCGAGATCCCCAGTCTGCAAAGAACCATCGCGGCACTGCGCAATCAGCAGAATCCCAATACGCCGATGCAAGGCTACGAAGCACAACTGCCAGACGGTTCCGGCTATCAATCCAATGCCGGCTACGACCTTACACGCGTG
>Ga0255355_1000367_pt1 | contig 28438 bp, 31 predicted proteins | sample HBST75metaG_FD_189943 | JGI IMG/M metagenome (GOLD analysis project Ga0255355, IMG submission 189943) | Peat soil microbial communities from Stordalen Mire, Sweden - H.B.S.T75 | ecosystem: Environmental > Terrestrial > Soil > Wetlands > Peat | place: Sweden: Norrbotten County, Stordalen Mire...
TTGCTTCGTAGCGAAAGGATTCGAACCGGAGCGCGACCCCGTGTTGGAAGGAATGGGAAACCGTGGGTGTCCCAAACGGGGGTCGGGGTTGCGCGGAAAGGTTCCATATCCTGCCCTGCGCACAAAATAGGATTTTTGGAATCGTTTCTGGTTCCGATTGAGGCGGATGCTACATCCGCCGCAATTTTTTTATGATAAAATAAAAATATTCATGGGATACGACGAACTATATAAAAATTCAAATGTCTGGGGCGCAAAGCCGAATGCCTATTTGGCTTCTGTTGTGCCGCTCATAAGAGAAAAGGGCAGGTTTCTCGATCTTGGCTGCGGACAGGGAAGAGATGCCATTTTCATGTGGGAACAGGGATTCAGCGTGACCGCTGTTGATGTTTCCGAAGAGGGGATAAAAAATGTCATCGCGCAGAGCAAAGGAGAAATAAATGCTGTTTGCCAGAATATTGAGGGTTTTCATATAGCACCCAATACTTACACGGCTATCAATGCATGGAATGTTCTCCAGTTTTTGAAAAAAGGCGACGCCTTACGGATCGTAAGATCGATGCAGGAAGGGGTAGCTGATAACGGTTTCCTCATCATTTCTGGTTTTACCGTTGACGATCCGGCATTTCAGAACCAATCAAATAAAGATAAGGGATTTTTTGAGAAGGACGAACTAAAAAAGCTCTTTAACGGTTTTAAGATCATCCGTTACGAGGAAAAAGTGATTCACGATCAGGGTCATCTGGGAGCCGAACAGCCGCATAAGCACGGCATTGTTCGATTGATCGCTCAAAAATCCGCTATAAAATAGGTTCGAACCTGGTCCAATACCCCGCACAAAAGAAGAAAAACGTAGATTTTCATTGGATAAATTCGGTTCGAACTTTGAGGCGAAGATATTTAATTAGGAGTATGATTAAAAAGGGTAAACGCCGTCTATTAACGAATTAACACTTATTACCATGAACTCCTCATACGTTGCAGTGGTTGTCGTTGTGCTGTTAATAGCCGTCATTGTCGGCGTGGATGTTCTGTTCTTCAGAAACTTTTTCTGGGAACGACTGATGGCGAATGTAGGGATTGTCTTGATATTTGCAGCGTTCGGCTTGAGATTTCTGAAACATTAACGAACCCTCGTTTTTCTTATTTGCATATATGGCATATCTATTGTTTTTCATTGCAGGTTTAGTTGGCGCTAATGGTGTTCCTCATTTTATAAAAGGCATTACTGGCGAAAAGCATAGGACGCCATTCAAAAATCCATCCAGTGCGGCCACCAATGTGCTATGGGGTGCCGCTAATCTCTACCTTGCTGCATGGTTCTTTAATCTGGCGCTGCATTACCATGCAAACTTCATGTCTGCGAGCATATCGGTGCTTATTGGCATTCTTGTCATTGGCGTTCCCCAGGCCATTCTTTGGTCGCACGATGATAAGGCGCGTGGAAAATAGGACTATTTTAAGGGTTTAACCATTAAGTTCATTCGAACGGTGTATGATTAAGCCATGAAGAATCCTGCGGCAAAAATGTGGTTCCAGTTTTTCATAATGTCAATCATCATAGGACTCGTGTTGTGCCTTGTAGCGGGAACCGTTGATTATTGGCAGGTATGGGTCTATTTAGTGGCAAATGCCGTGTCGGGCATTCCTCTCGTCCTCTTATTCTTAAAGGATCCGATACTCCTTGAAAACAGGACGAAGGCCGGGCCGACGAAAGAAAAACGAACCATCCAGAAAATCATAGTTTCGCTTGCCGGAATTCCAGCTATCGCCAGCTTCATCCTTCCTGCGCTTGACCACCGTTTCGGATGGTCGAACATGCCGCTTTGGCTTACGCTCACGGGCGATCTCTTGATACTCGTCGGCATGTGGATGGTATATCGCGTCTTCAAAGAAAATTCATATGGCTCTGCAACTGTTGAAGTCGCCAAAGGCCAGAAAGTGATCTCCAGCGGTCCCTACTCCATTGTGCGCAATCCAATGTATGCAAGCGGGGCAGTATACCTTGTCGGACTGTCGCTCGCGCTCGGTTCCTATTGGGGCCTGATCGCATCCGTCCTCACGGTCCTCGGCCTCGTCTGGCGACTCTTCGATGAAGAAAAATTCCTTGCCCAGAATCTGCCCGGCTACACGGAATATTGCGCAAAAGTTCGCTGGCATCTTATACCGAAGATTTTTTAATTTTAATATTGGCTCGAAAATTGCATAAAATAGGTTTGAACTTGGTTCGACGTTCCGCGCCGTAATATCAAAGATAGTATCGGGGCTATTGGGTTTGGAAAATTTCGAATCCGCAAGCCCTGATTATTTGATAGAATAAAGGTATGAACTATAATTTTGACCTTAATGATCGGCCCTTTAAAGCGATAAAAGCAGGAACAAAAAAGATTGAGGGGCGCACTCCTGAAGATGAAAATGATGAACGATATGCAAAAATGGTCGCAGGAGATCATGTGACTTTTATCAATAATGTCACCAATGAAAAAATGGCATGCGAAGTTTTATCGGTCAGTAAATATCCCGACGTTAGATCGATGCTTGAGGCGGAAGGAATAAAAAATGTTCTTTCGAGCGGTCTTGATGTCGAGGGCGGGATAAAAAGCTATAATAGTCTTGAGGGATATGAAGAAAGGATAAAGAAGTTCGGCATTTACGCGATCGGCATAAAACCTATTTATGAATAATTTTACCGCGCTTCACGAAGAGGCCCGCAGGATCAGTGAAAGCAGAAAATTGAGCAAGCTGGCGAGCTGCGGCGGTGTCGGTGCCGCGCTTATAACTCCCAAGGGGAATATTTATACGGGTATCTGTATTGATGCTTGCTGCGGCGTCGGATTTTGCGCCGAACATTCTGCGATAGCCGAGATGCTGAAACATAAGGAGTCCGAGATAAAAGAGATCATCGCGATAACCGATCATGGGAAAATATTGCCACCTTGCGGAAGATGCCGAGAACTGATCTTTCAAATTAACCCCCGAAATAAAAAGACCATAGTGCATCTCTCGGCAACAAGACGGAAAACCATTCAGATGTTGTTGCCGGAGCCTTGGAGTACCGTTTAGCCCGGTAAATAAAATAGTTCGAACCTGGTTCAATATTCCGCACGCGAAAAGATCATAAGATGATCTCATCTTTTCAGATCGCCTTGTTCTCAACTTTAATTTCTATAGCTCCGGGCAAATCAGCTTTCTTGACCTCTATCATGAACAGGGGCTTTACTGCGCGATAGGAGATGAATTGATATCGATCCCGGGGGACGAAGTCTTCCTTGGCGAAAACATACACATATCCTTTTGCGCCTTTATCATCCAATTGATCCAGTGATCGTTGTGAAACGGAGAAACGCAGCTTCCCTCCATCATAAGAGAACTCGCTCTCAAGTCCTTTGGGGCAATTTTCTTCATTGATCAGTCCCATGAATATGGCGATGTCAGAAAATGGCGATGCATGGATCGCGGGCTTATCATCTTCCGTCTTTTTGCCTCTGACCCAAGAATATGCTTGGCGCGGTTCCAAGAATTTAAGGTGTGGGTTCCCCGAACCGTGAAAGACGTATTTATGTTCTGCTTCGAGACTTTCCAGTCTGTCTCTTCCTGAAATTGTCCGATTATTAAAACTCCGCATATACATTGAATTGTATCAATATCGTTCGAATATCGTCCACTCATTATTATGAGACGCAATTATATAGCCATCTTCTGGCTTTTTCCGGAATCGTTTCAATGATATTCCATCCTCATCCGCGAAAATGATTTAAAAAAAGAGGCCCATGCGGGCGCCTCTTCGTAGTGAACCATGCGTTTTTTACCGTTTCCTGTCCTTGAGAGAAATCGATCTCGAGGGGATGCGGAATTTCCATAAATGCCTTTTCTCTTTGACGGAACAGCTGTGACGGGGTTTGACGGGAGCGAACGCTGCCGCGGAAAAAGCGTTGTGGGACGATGTCCACGGGGCGTGACTCACACAACCGACTTTGTAGTCGCCACTGTCCTTGTGGATCTTTTCGGCCGATACATCGGTTGCTACCCCGAAGAATAAGCCGATTAAGATACAAAAAACGATATTGCGGACGTTTCTCACGGGGAGCCTCCTTCTGACTGACCTGATTTAATTATGGTAACCACATATTGATATGTCAATTTTTTAAAGAATATCAAAGTCCGCACATGAGGGTTATAATATAAAAATGAAAAAGAAAATATTTTTGGCAACCCGGAACGAAGGCAAGATTGAACGATACAAAAAACTTTTAAGGCAAACCGGTCTGGATATCGAGATCTCTACCCCGCAAGATTTTGGATTGGAGAACATCGACCCGGAAGAGAACGGAACAAGTTTGACCGAGAATGCCACGATCAAAGCCCGTGCCTATGAGGGGAAAGTCGATATGCCGATCCTTGCGAACGACACCGGTTTTTGGGTTCGGGGAGAGGGGCTCGTTGATACGCCGAAGAGGACGGCGCTTGGCGCTACCGATGAAAGATCGCTCACCCGACAGGAAATAGCCAAAGCTGTTTTGGAATTCTGGAGAGGCATTGCCCATAAACATGGCGGGAATGTCGATGCCGCTTGGGTGGAATCGTTTGTTGTTTTGAATCCCGACGGAACGATGCGCATTGCGGAATCAAGACGCGAGGTTATTTTGACCGACCGGATTTTCGGGGATGCCCATCTTCAAATGCCGGTTCGCGCGCTTTATCTTTCAAAAGCTACGAACAAGCCATCGATCTTACATACCGCAGAAGAGGAAATTCTTGAAATGCAACCCGTGATAGACGCACTCTTGAAGGTTGTGACGGGATAGAATTCAAAATAAAACAGGCCGAGACGTATCGTCTTGGCCTGTAGCGCCTTTTTGAAGTTGGGCGAAATGAAAGGATTTCATTCTTGATCTTGCCCGGCTCTCGGCCACCCTGCGACCGTTTCTCCGTAGTAGACTTTACCGCCTCGTTCGATGAGGGGGGTCTCTATTTTGAGATTGATCAGACCGAGATCATGGTCGACTCCTCCCACGAAACCGAGAGCGGCGAGCGTCGTGATGATGCCGGCTATCTCTGGGGGGAAGATTTTCCTGTAATCCCGTACCGGTTCAAAAAACAGCATGGTAGCTCCTTTCTGTCCTATTTTTGATTAATAGCTGATTTTTCGCAAAATATCAAGCTGTCGATCCGCGGAAATTTGAATATTTTCGAGAGAAAATTTGATGGCTGATTTTACATAACTTTCAGATTGTGCCATCATGGAAAACATGAATTTCGATCAGCCTCAAAAGAAGGAGATCTTTCCGGACGACAAAAGGGAGGTTCGCGGCGATATCATGACGACCACGAGGACCGTTCGCCGCACGGACGATGGTCAATATGAATTCTTCGTTGAGGTCTATTACGCCAGTGATCCGGGCTCCGATGGGATCCGCGTAACGGGGATCGGCCCCGGCATGAAGGGGAGCGAGCATGCGATGTCCGATCTCCGAAAAATGATAGGAAGAACCTTTCATTCCCGGCGGGAGTTGAACCAATTCCTGAACGGCAGCGAAAGAGAGGTTTAATGAGAGATATTGACAATACAATAGATATTGTGATATAATACTTTTGTTTGAAATCGGGTGGCGACCGCCGAAGTGTCGCAAGGAGGTTTTCATGGAAAGCGTTCTGGGTATAATCCTGATGCTTGCCCTTGTGAGCCTCGGTGGCTATCTTGTCGCCGTCGCAACCAAGAGTTTGTTCTTTTTTAAGGTGTTTTTTCTTGCTTTGGCGGTTTTTCTGGAGACCGCCAGCATAACGCTGTTCATGAATACCGATGAGCATGTGGATGTCCGGATCATTGGTGCCATCGTATTCTTGGCAGTGTTCACGCTGCGGGGTATCATAATCTGCTTGCGCGACTATCTGCGAGGTCAGAAAAACCAAACCAACATTTGATCGCTATGGCGATTCGCTCGGGCCCCTGCGTTAAAGGGCCTTTTTCATTTGTAACGAGGTTTACCCTATCGATCCCGTGTGCGGGAGAGCTTTAACTTTTTCCGTGGCAGTCCTTGTATTTTTTTGGTGTTCCATCGGGATTTTTTGCTCCGCAGGGGCAGGGATCATTGCGGCCGGTGCGGGCGGTGATGCCCATGTCTCTGGTCTTGCCTCGGAGCTTGTTATGTTATAATAAAAACATGAACAAAAAAATATTTTCGCCGATATTTATCGTTTCCGCTGTCGTTGTGATCGCTCTGATATTAGGAGGAGCGTACTATTTACAGCATAAGTCAGCTTTGTCCGGTCGGTCCGGAGCCGGAAAGACCCAGAATTCAAGTTCGACCGCCCAGGTGGGAGATTTCACCGTAGTTGCGCACTGTACTACCTTGGCCAGCGCGAGTGATACGTCAGTGGACAGCATAGACGTGGATCAAGCGAGTTCCGTAATACAGACCATTCCCATGAGTAATATATATTCCGGCGCCACCGGCTGTCCCGAAATCAAGAGTCAAGACATCAATTTTGATGGAGTTCCTGATTTCATGATCAATGCCGGCCATGGGACAACCGGAAATCAAGGATTTGAGTACTGGATATTCAATACCAGCACGAACCAATTCGCTTGTCCCGCCGCATCAGGGGATTGCACGTTGGTGGGATCTGCTCTGAATTTCGACGAGGCTTCAGACACCATAACCGTCGTTCGCTCCGAGGGATGCTCTGGCCAATGTTCAGATACGCGGACGGAGGAGATTATCAATGGGGTCCCGGTGATCGTGAAGGACGTCAGGGTTGAGCCGCTTTCCAATTCCCCGACTTCTTCTTTGATCCAGATAACGGCAAAGCTTATTAACGGGAATCTGCAGGTAGTTACGACCACGCCATATTCCGCTCCGGGATCCACCCAGGGGAAATAGAATACTTCGCCGTGGATAAGGTGTGTCGCCGTACTTAACGACGCGCGCCTTTTGGGCGCGCGTCGTTAAGTGGGTTTTTACAGCACGCCGTTTCTTTGCTATCTATTCACCGGTCACTTCATGCTTCGGACCTTTCTGTGCCATAAATCTTTGATGCTCGTCAGTATTCTGCAGGCCGCAGTGTTTGAATTTCCTTCCACTCCCGCATGGGCATGGATCGTTACGCCCCACATTATCGAATCGGTGGTCGTTCGCCGTTCCGCCCGCCGCCGCTAGTATCTTCGGTTGGCTGCGTTCGATTGCGTTTCCCGCACCGATTGCCAGTTTGAAAACGTTCATGAAGATCCATGCGTTGTAATTGGTCCAGAAGCTTTTGAAGAGACGATGCGCTTCCTGGCGGTATTCGACAAGAGGATCGTGCTGGCCGTAGGCGCGAAGTCCGACCGATTGTGACAGTGATTCGAGATCATCGAGATTGTTCATCCAGAGCATATCGAGAACGCCGAGAAGCTGATTGCGGGCGAGCGGATTCAGTGCGGCGCGATCCGCGGCTTTTTTAATGATGTCCCGTCGGTCAAGGTCTGTTTCTGTTGCTTCCGCCTCCTTGGAAACGACGGGTGGGTGAGATTCTTTCAGGCCGGCTTCGATAAATGCCTTATCGATGTCTTCCTCCGTCATGCCGTGCGCGACCATGGCGTCGAAATGGGCAAGCGCAGCGTCGCTTATGGCTGTCGCAATATCTTCCCTTGAGAGCATACCTAAGATATTCTGTCTTCGTTCGTAGACGGCGCTTCGTTGCTTGTTCAGGACGTCGTCGTATTCGAGAAGATGTTTGCGGAAATCGAAGTTCGAACCTTCCACTTTCTCCTGTGCCTGCATCACTGCCTTCGTGACGAACGAGAACTGGATAGGTTCATTTTCCGGAACGTCAAAGCGGTTCATGAGGCCTTTTAGACGATCGCCGCCGAAGATACGGAGAAGATCATCGTCGGGTGAGAGGAAGAACTGTGAAGATCCTGGATCTCCCTGCCGGCCCGCGCGGCCGCGGAGCTGATTATCGATACGGCGGGCTTCATGTCGTTCGGTGCCGATCACGTGCAGGCCTCCGGCTTCGCGGACGCGTTTCTGGTCGGCTTCGGTCGGAGGATTGCCGCCAAGCAGGATATCGACGCCGCGTCCGGCCATGTTCGTTGCGACCGTCACGGCCCCAGGCTTGCCGGCTTGAGCGATAATGGATCCTTCACGTTCGTTGTTCTTTGCGTTCAAAACCTCGTGTTTTACGCCGGCATTACTGAGTGCGGCTGATAATATTTCGTTATTGGCGATCGAAGTGGTTCCTAAAAGCACGGGTTGGCCCTTTTTTGATCGTTCCTTCACATCGGCGGCGATCGCCGCGATCTTTGCGTTCCCATTCTTATAGATAACGTCATTCAGGTCCTGCCGCGCGAGCGGCCGGTTCGGCGGAATGCTTACGACCTCGAGATGATATACTTTGAAAAATTCCTCGGCAGAGGTTTGTGCGGTACCGGTCATGCCGGATATCTTTTTATAGAGGCGGAAATAGTTCTGAATAGAGATCTTTGCATAGGTCCGCGATTCTTCCTTTACGGCAACGCCTTCCTTCGCTTCGATCGCCTGATGTAATCCTTCCTGATAGCGCCGACCGCGAAGCAAACGGCCAGTGAACTCATCGACGATCACGACCTCGCCGTCCTTTACGACATAATCCTTGTCGCGGAAAAAGAGCGCATGCGCCTTGAGGCTTTCTTCGAGGTAATGGACAAGGCGGATATTTTCCGGCGCATAGATATTTTTGACGCCGACGATGCGTTCCACTTTTTCGACACCGTGGTCATTGATGGAAACCGATTTCTTTTTTTCGTCGACTTCGTAATCCTCATCTTTCACGAGATTTGCGGCGACGCGGGCGAACGTACGGTAAGAATCGCTCGATTCGCTGTCCGGTGCGGCGATGATGAGCGGCGTCCGTGCTTCATCGATCAGAATGCTATCCACTTCATCAATGATCGCAAAATGGCGTTCGCGCTGGACTTGGTCCTCGATGCGATAGGCGAGGTTGTCACGGAGATAATCAAAACCGAATTCATTGTTGGTGCCATAGACGATGTCGGCGCGATAGGCGTCGGTTCGCGAGACCGGGCGCAGGAACTCCTGCTGGACGAGGAAACTGCCGGTCGTATCACGTTCCTTGTCGAGCAATTTTGATTCTTCGGGATTTTGCGTTGCTGGGCCGCTTCCTTCTTCAGGGGCTTTATAGAGCGGATCATAGAGGAATGCGCCGCTGGGCGTGAGGCAGGAGACCGAAAGGCCGAGCGTGCGATAGATCTGCCCCATCCAAACCGCGTCGCGGCGGGCAAGATATTCGTTCACGGTGACGATATGAACGCCTTTGCCCGTGAGCGCGTTCAAGTACGCCGGGGCAACCGCAGCCAAAGTTTTTCCTTCGCCGGTCATCATTTCGGCAACGGCGCCCTGGTGGATCACGATGCCGCCCACGAGCTGAACATCGTAAGCCCGCTGGCCGAGCGTCCGCTTGGCGGTTTCGCGCGCGAGTGCGAACGCTTCGGGCAGGATATCGTCGAGCGATTCACCCTGGCTTAATCGAACCTTCAATTTTTCGCTTTCCGCAGGAAGATCGTCCGTACTGAGTGCGCTCATTTTTTCTTCAAGCGCGTTAATGGCAGCGACCTGCTCCCAGAGCGGTGCGAACGATTTTTTTTGAAATGATTTTTTAAGAAAATCGAACATGGTTGTTGGATGTCCGCATCCGTCGGATGTCGGACATCGGCAGTGTTCCTTAACTTTTTATGCGGTTCCTTTTTCTGATTCCTTTGCGGTCCGTTTTGCCGCAATATCCGTTCTGCGCAGAACATAAAGTATGATGGCGAGCAACGCGGCTGCTGTTGCGGCGAAACTGATCAGGCCGATTCCAACAAGAACGCCGATGGCGGCTGTTGCCCAGACGAGCGCCGCGGTCGTTACGCCGTGAGGATGGTCATCGATCTTAATGATGATGCCGGCGCCAAGAAATCCAATACCGCTTGTGATGCCGGCGATCGCGCCAAGAAATCCGCCGCTCGCGATCATACTGTTCAAGTTCTCGGGTGAAGTCGCCGCGATGTAGGGCAATGAAAGGGCTACGATGGAAAAGAGCGCCGAACCGCCAGACACCAGCATTTCCGTGCGGACGCCGGCGCTTTCCTTGCCGACGAGCTCCCGCTCGATGCCGAGCACGGCGCCAAGAACCAGTGCGACCGCGAATCGGATCATCATTTGTTCAAAAGTGAGCATGGCATCATTGTAACATAAAAATTCGTTTAGCCAAAGATAATGTCATTTCTGCAAAAGCGGGAATCTAATGAACCTGTCTCAAGATTATGAGGGTTCGAAATTAAGCTCGGGGTCGAACCCTCATAATTTGCCTTTATCGGCGGAAGTGTTATATTTAATTCAATGGCAATGACGCCGCTGACGACGGTCGAGCCGAGGGAAGAAAGCTGTGACATGGTCAAGGAGCAATCCTTTCGACTGCGCTCAAGGCGAATAAACCCCTCCGGAGGAAAAGTCCGTGAAAATTCATAATAAGGTTCGACCGGGTTGTGTGGCCGAATGAAGTAAGGTGGCACAGCTGTTCTTGCGAACGCCCTTACCAAAGTCAGAATTCCGTTTTTCCTGGATTCTGGTTTTGGCAGGGGCGTTTTTATTTTGCGGTGTTCTATTGTTTCTGTCATTGCCGCGCAGGCGGGAAACCGTGCTTTAAAAAATAGAAGCACGGATGGTCCGCCTTCGCGGACCACGACAAAAATCTGTTATCCTGCTTTTCCGATGAAATAACAGGAGGGGCTGAAATTAAAAATTAAAACAAAAAATATGGAACGAACACACGTTGCAGATATCGTAAAAAATGAAGGGAAACAAGTCGAGCTTTATGGCTGGGTGCACGCCCGCCGCGATCATGGCAAGCTGGTTTTCATCGATCTTCGTGACCGGAGCGGATTGTGCCAGGTGGTTTTCGGTCCGGAAGTCGCGAATGCGGCCGATCTGCGTCTTGAATATGTCGTACACGTGACGGGTGACGTGAAGGCGCGGCCGGAAAAAATGGTGAACGACAAAATGGCAACGGGACATTATGAGATCTCCGCAACGAGGCTCGTGATCATGAGCGTTTCCGAGGCGTTGCCGATCCCGGTCGATTCCGATGGCTACGATATAGACGAAGAGTCGCGGATGAAATATCGGTATCTCGATCTGCGTCGTGAACGGATGAAGAACAATCTGCTGTTGCGGAACAAGGTGACGCGCATTGTCCGCGACTATTTTGCGGAGAATGATTTTGTCGAAGTGGAAACACCGCTGCTCACGAAGTCATCGCCGGAAGGTGCGCGCGACTTTCTCGTGCCGTCACGGCTCCAGCGCGGGAAATTTTATGCTCTGCCACAGGCGCCCCAGCAATACAAACAGCTTTTGATGGTTGCGGGCATCGAGCGATATTTCCAGCTGGCCAAAGCTTTGCGCGATGAGGACCTGCGTGGCGATCGCCAGCTTGAACATACGCAGATCGACCTTGAAATGTCCTTTGCGACCGAACAGGATGTGCGCGACATGGTCGAAGGGCTCATGATCCGTATTGCGGAAGCATGTGGAAAGAAGGTGTGGCAGAAGCCGTTTCCGGTGATCTCACATAAGGAAGCGATGGAAAAGTATGGCGCGGACAAGTTCGATCTTCGCAGTGAAGAAGAAAAGAAAGATCCGAACATCATGGCATTCGCGTGGGTCACCGATTTTCCGCTGCTCGAAATGGACGAAGAGACGAAGCACTGGACGTTCGCGCATAATCCTTTTTCCGCGCCGAAAGCGGAGTGTGTGGAAAAGGTAATGAAGGGCGAGGATCTCGGAGATCTGCGCGCCCAGCAATTCGATCTGGTTTGCAACGGCTATGAGCTCGCTTCTGGCGGCGTCCGCATTTCTGACCCGAGTTTGCAGGAGCGGGTGTTCGAGATCATGGGGCTCACGCCGGAGCAGGCCGAAAAGCGTTTTGGGCATCTCATGAAGGCATATCATTATGGCGCTCCGCCGCATGCCGGCATGGCGCCGGGGCTTGATCGTCTTGTGATGCTTCTCGCAAACGAGCCGAACATCCGCGAAGTGATCGCATTTCCGGTTGCGGCATCCGGCCAGACATCCGTCATGGATGCCCCGAGCGAAGTGGAACAGCGCCAACTCGACGATCTCGGTATTGAAATAAAAAAAGAAGAGAAAAAAGCAAAATAAACGACCTCTTATCACTTGCTCATTTAGCTAAATGAGCAAGTGATAAGGTTGCTTTTTGCGGTTCCGTCGGATATCCTGAAGAAAAATAAATCAAGTCGCGGTTTATAAATTTTTAATAAAACATTTTTATGGCGCATCCCAAAAAAGAACGGACATTGGTCGTTATCAAGCCGGACGGCATTCAGCGCAGTTTGATCGGCGAGATCATCAAGCGTTATGAGCGGAGCGGTTTGAAGCTTGTCGGTATGAAAATAATGGTCCCGACGGAAGAACTTGTTGAAAAACATTACACGCTTGATCCTGAATGGCGCGTGAAGACGGGCCTCAAGACCATCGAATCGTACCAGAAGAAAGGCAAGACGCCGCCCTCGGATGATCCGTTGAAGATCACGGAAGTGATTTTGCGGAATTTGAAAAAGTACATAACAAAAGGTCCCGTGATCGCGATGGTATGGGAGGGGATGCATGCCGCCGGCATCGTGAAGAAGATCACGGGCAGTACGGAGCCGCTGACTTCGGACATGGGTACGATCCGAGGGGACTACACCATTGATTCATATGAGGTGGCCGACATTGATAGCCGCGCTGTCCGCAACTTGGTTCATTGCTCCGGCAATGCGCAGGAAGCCGAGGGTGAAGTTAAGCTTTGGTTCAAGCCCGATGAGCTGATAGAATACCGGCTTATCAATGAAGCGATGCTTTATGACACTGAGCTTGGAAATATCCTCTAAACAACATGCCGGATCTCGATCCGCGATTACATTTCGTCACGGCAACCGCGATCATTGAAAAAGATGGCAGGTTTCTTATTGTAAAGCGTTCACCGTCCGAAAAAGCCTTTCCGGACAAGTGGACCGTTCCTGGCGGCAAGCTGGTCTACTCTGAATATAAAGACCTGCCGTACCCGACGGATTATCCGCAATGGTATGGCATGATGGATTGGCTCGTGCGAAAAGAAGTGCGGGAAGAAGCTGGCATTGAGATCGAGAAGCCGAACTACGTGACCGATCTTGTTTTTGTGCGGCCCGATGGTTATCCGGTCGTGGTGTTTTCGTTCTGGGCAAAATACAAAAGCGGCAAAGTGAAACTGAACCATGAAATGACCGATTTCGCGTGGGTTACCGCCGAAGAAGCAAAGAAGTACGATATGATAGATGGCATTGATGGAGAAATAGCGGAAGTGGAAAAATTATTAAAGCAGTAAAAATTCCATGGATATTGGTATTGATTATATTGGTGTTACGACCCCGTTCTATTGCAATGATGGCAAGGGGAATTTTCTTTTTAATAAACGTGGTGCGAACGCGCGCGATGAGCAGGGCCGGTGGGATGCCGGTGGTGGGAAGCTCGAATTCGGCTTGGAACTCGAAGAAAATGTTTTAAAGGAGATTCTTGAGGAATACGGATGTCACGGGGAAATTCAGGAACAGCTTCCGGCGCACACCATTATCCGGGAATTGAACGGCAAAAAGACGCACTGGGTTGCCGTGCCATTCTTCGTGAAGATCGATCCGCGCGAGGCGAAGAACAACGAGCCGCACAAGTTCGACGAGATCGGCTGGTTTCGCTTGGATGATCTCCCGCAACCGCTGCATACGGGATTTGCGTATACATTCGATCACTACAAAGAATTTTTCGATAACTATCGATAACTGTTTGTGCCCTCGCCTTACTTTTGGAATGCCTCCACGATCGGATCCATGTTGCCTTCCATGATCTTTTCGATGTTGTGCCATTTTTTTCCGATCCGGTGATCGGTGATGCGATCATCGGGGAAATTATAGGTACGGATCTTTTCGGAACGATCGCCTGAGCCGACCTGTTCGCGCCGAAGGTCGGTAACGTTGCCGGTCGCTTTCAGTTGTTCAATATCATAAAGCTTGGCGCGCAGGACATCCATCGCTTTTTCCCGATTCGCGAATTGCGAGCGTTCCTCGCGCGAGGCGACGACAATGCCGGTCGGTTTATGAAGGATGCGCACGGCAGTTTCCACCTTGTTCACGTTCTGACCGCCGGGTCCGCCGGCACGCGAGAACGTTACTTCGAGATCTCCCTGATTGACGTTCACAGCCTTGGCTTCGACGATCGGCAGGATCGCGACCGATGCGGTCGAAGTGTGCACGCGTCCCGCTTTTTCGGTTGCGGGAACACGCTGAACGCGATGAACGCCGGATTCATGCTTGAGCGCTTCATAGACGCCCTCGCCTTTCACTTCGGCAACGAGCGACTTATAGCCGTTCAGGGTGGTTTCGTTCTTGTCGAGGATCGTGAAGGTCCAGCCGCGTTTTATAGCGTAGCGTTGATACATGCGCGCGAGATCGCCCGCAAATATCGCGGCTTCATCGCCACCCGCGCCTGCGCGGAGTTCCAGAATGATTTTATTCGGTATGATCATAGCCTCACCATGATAGCGCATGCCGATTTTTTCGCAAGAATTCAAAAGAATGCAGGGGATTTTTATCATCGAGCTTTTACCGGGAAGGAACAGGTGGGGCTGTACTTTTTTTAAGAAATAGTTAATAATAAGCATTCAGATGATGTGATCCGCACGGAACTCTCTTATGAAGAAAACATTAAAAAAATCTAAAGCGGTGAGAATAGTAAAGAAAATAAAGAAGAAACCAGCACAAAAGGCTGGTAAATTGAAGGCTTTAAGGCAGGTAAAAAAGAGCCCGAAGAAGGCCTCAACCAAGAAGATCGAGCATAAAACAGAAAAGGTTCGCGGAAAGGAAAAGATCGAGAGCGCCGAGGTCAATGAGCTTATCGAACGCGGTCGGCCACGTGGTTTCGTTACTGACAACGAAATATTGTATTACTTCCCGAAGATCGAGGATAACGTAAGTCTGCTTGATGAGATCTATGACCGCCTCGAGAGCGCCGGCATCAAGGTCATTGAAACAAGCGCACTTATCGATTTTTCTTCGAAAGAGGATAAGGACGTTGAGGTGATCGATGATTCGATGGACCTCGGCAATGATGTGCCGGACGCGGTGCAGATGTATCTGAAGGAGATCGGAAAAACGCCGCTTCTCACAAAAGACGAAGAACGTGATCTTGCGAAGCGTGCCGAGAAAGGCGATGAAGATGCGCGCCAGAAGTTAATGAAAGCAAATTTGCGGCTTGTGGTTTCGATCGCGAAACGCTACGTGAATCGCACGCCGCATCTTTCCATTCTCGATCTCGTTCAAGAGGGGAATATCGGTCTTTCGCGTGCAGTTGAAAAATTCGACTACCGGCGCGGTTTCAAGTTTTCGACGTATGCGACATGGTGGATCCGTCAGGCGATCACACGTGCTTTGGCCGATCAATCGCGCACCGTGCGTATTCCGGTTCACATGGTGGAAACGATCTCGAAATACACGCAGGTGCGACGCCAGTTGATCCAGGAGCTTGGCCGTGATCCGCTCGCCGAAGAGGTTGCGGCGGAAATGGGCATCGACGTCGAGAAGGTGCGCCACATCCAGAAGATCTCACAGGAAGTGCTTTCGATCGAAATGCCGGTCGGCGACGAAGATGATTCGACGCTGTCGGATTTCATTCCTGATGAAAAGAATCCGTCACCGGCCCAATCGACGGCACGGGCGATGGTCCGCGATCTCATCAAAGAGATCATGATCGACCTTTCGGATCGTGAACAGCAGATTTTGAAAATGAGGTTCGGATTGGAAGATGGCGTAAGCCATACGCTCGAAGAGGTCGGCAAGGCGTTCGGTGTTACGCGCGAGCGCATCCGGCAGATCGAGGCGAAAGCGCTCGATAAGATCCGCGAGCATGGCAAGGCGGCCGCGCTCGAAGGATTCGAAAATCTTGTATAGAAAAATAGGTGCCGTTCCCCGCGGAAACGGGGACCCGGAATTAAAATATCGGAGTAATGACTCTTTCTGAAATTCGCAAGAAATATTTGGAATTTTATAAAGCTCGCGGGCACGCCGTGATCCCGTCGGCATCCTTGGTGCCGGAAAATGATCCGACAACGTTGTTCACGGGGAGCGGTATGCAGCCGATGGTGCCATATCTTTTAGGGGAAGATCATCCGGAGGGTACGCGCATCACGGATGCGCAAAAATCGTTTAGGACAGGCGACATCGAAGAGATCGGCGATAATCGCCACACGACGTTTTTCGAGATGCTCGGTAATTGGTCGCTTGGCGATTATTTTAAAAAAGAACAACTGCCCTGGATATTCGAATTTCTTACGAAGGAGATCGGGCTTGATCCGCATCATCTTTACGTAACGGTTTTCATTGGCGATGAACAAAACAATTTGCCGCGCGACACCGAGGCTGTGGGAATATGGCAGCGGCTTTTTAAGGAAAAGGGGATCGATGCCGAGGTGGCGCTTCTCGGTTCTGAGGCTGATGGTTATGAACGGGGTATGAAAGGGAATGAAAGAATCTTTTTTTATGATGTAAAAAAGAACTGGTGGAGTCGTGCGGGCGTTCCGGGAAATATGCCAGCGGGCGAGCCGGGCGGACCGGACTCGGAGATGTTCTACGATTTTGGAACTCCTCATGATCCGAAATTCGGAAAAGAATGTCATCCCAATTGCGATTGTGGGAGATTTTTGGAGATCGGCAACAGTGTTTTTATGCAATATGTGAAAAAGCCTGATGGTTCGTTTGCTCAGCTTCCAAGGAAAAATGTTGATTTTGGCGGCGGGCTTGAGCGTATCGCCATGGCGGTCTCGAATATCCCTGATATCATCGATGTCTGTCATCGCCCAATCATCGATGCGCTTGAAAGAATGTCAGGAAAAAAATATGCGAGCGATTCCCCGGAAGCGCCTGCATTCCGTATCGTTGCCGATCATGTGAAAGCGGCATCGTTTCTGATCGGCGACGGCGTTCTGCCGTCGAACAACGAACGGGGTTATTTCGTCCGGCGTCTGCTGCGCCGTGCCATTCGCTACGCCGACCAGCTTGGCATTCAGAATGTCGCGCTTTCCGCGCTCGTGGAGCCGGCGCTCGAACAATATAAAGAACAGTATCCGGAAACGTATGCTGCGCGAGAGACGATCAAAAAAGAAATAGATCAGGAAGAAGCGAAATTCAGAAAAACGCTTAAGGAGGGCCTTCGGGAATTCGAGAAAATTGTTTCAAAAATAAATCTTACGAACAGTTTTAAATTGGAAGGGGCGGTAAATGTTCCCGCCAGAATTTCAGGCCAAGAAGCATTTAATCTCTATCAAACATACGGTTTTCCGATTGAACTGACTCTTGAACTTGCTAAAGAAAGAAATATTTCGGTTGCTGTTGAACGTTTTAATGAAGAGTCGAAAAAGCATCAGGATCTTTCCCGGACGGCTTCGGCGGGTGTCTTCAAGGGCGGGCTCGCGGACCATTCGGAGAAGACGACGCGATTGCACACGGCACATCATCTTTTGCTCAAGGCACTGCAAATAGTTCTCGGTCCGCAGGTGAAACAGCGCGGAAGCAATATCACGAGCGAACGCTTGCGGATGGATTTCGTGCATGACGCAAAGATGACGGACGAGCAAAAGGCGGAAGTCGAGCGGATCGTGAACGAAAAGATTACGGAGGACCTGCCGGTCGTCCGGAGCGAACTTCCCCGTGAAGAAGCCGAAAAGATCGGTGCGGAACATGAATTTGGCCAGAAATATCCCGATCGCGTGTCGGTGTATTCCGTCGGCCCGAAAGGCGCGACGGTAGAGGATCCGCAGTTCGAAAAGGCATTCTCGATCGAATTCTGCGGTGGTCCGCACGTGACACGTACCGGCGAGATCGGTCATTTCAGGATCGCAAAGGAAGAAGCAAGCTCCGCCGGCATCCGCCGGATCCGCGGCGTTATCGAATAGATGGCACAGAACATAATAGGAGATACCCATGTTTTTCATTGGACTCGTTCGGTAGAATGAGTCCAATATTTTTTTGTTTTATTTTAATGGCAAAAATAGTGGCCGAGATGACATGGGCCAATGTTCGATTTCAACGATTTTAAAAAGCGTGTTACCATAAATCAATGATGGAATTTTTTCATTGCTCAAAAGAAAAATTCTTGATCGTGGACGTCTCTTCGAAAGGTGCGAGTGCGCTGTTCCTGAATTTCAACGAGCAGCGCGAACTGGTGTTTGAGAGAATAATCAAGGATATCGATTTTAAAAAATTTTTAGCATCGCAGGCAAGGAGTATTTTCCAAAGATCGTGGGAAGGGAGATATTTTTTCAGTTCACGGCGCAAACTAGTGGTTTTGGCAGGTGCGGACCTCGCGACGACCATTCCGGTTCCGCTCGATTTCAAGCGTGATGCGTCGATTGCCGATCAGCCGATAACGATCGGCGAAGCGGAGGATTGGTTCGCTCGCGCTACGGCGAAAATATTCGCGGGATGCCGCCTTGAGGCGGCACGGCGGCTTGATGCGGGGAATATCGATACGGTTCTCGTGAATCAGCGGATCGATCGAATAGCTATTGACGGCCGCGTGGTCGCTGATCCCATCGGACGTTCCGGCAAAAAGGTATCTTTTATCATTGAGCTTACTTTCGCCATCAGGGAGCTTTCAGAATCCCTTGCGCCGTTTTTCAATGCTCCTGGAGAGTTCTTCTTTGCTGAAGCGCCACAGGCTCAGCTTGCCGCTCTGGCCCGCATCAAGCCTCTGCCCCTCAACATCATTGCTGTTCGTGACGGAGGAAAGTCATCGCTCTTTATCTTCCAAGAAGCTGAACGGGGCTGCTCCGTGGTCTATCGTGAATCATTTTCCTGGGATGCGTCGACGGCAGTCCGGAATATCGCCCAGAACTTCGGCATATCTTTTCTTTCGGCAGAGGAGATTTACGGAATGTATGTCCGCGGCGAAGTCTCGGATGCAGCAAAAAAATATTTCGACGTTCTGGCTGCTCCATCGGCAGAGCGATTTTTTGGAGCACTTGATAAGGCGAATATCCATGGGTTGGCTTATCTTGACGCGCCCCGCAATATCTCGCTCAAAACTCCGTATCACCGCCATCATGTCACGATCGAAGACGTCCCCGTTGCTTCGCTGCTGGAAAAGTTCGGATTTTCTTCGCGTGACGGCAAATTGATCGACCCGCGCATCGTTCTCCGATACCTTGCGCCGTTCTTTGAACTGTATTTCGATAATAACAGATCCGAGCTCAATGAGCTTTTAAAGAGAAAGCTGCACTGGCTGGCATAGTGGTGATGGGATATTGATATCTTCAGGTGTCGGTATCGCAAGTCGATATTGGAATATGTTATACTTTTTAATATGGCTACCAAAAAAATAATTCTCGAAAAAGAAGAAGGTGCGGGTGAGGCAGTGGATCGCATTCTTGGAGAACCTGATCACGCATTGGTTCTGGTCGTGCCTCGCGGTTCGATGCTCGGAAAGTCGGCGCGAAATTTCAATCTGATCAAACGGGAATCAGCGGATGTCGGAAAGGAAATTTCCGTTGAGTCGGTTGATGAAAACATTCTGGCATTCGCGAGAAATGCCGGTATTCCCATCAGTCATCCGCTTTTTCGGGAGCGTAGCACATCGGGAGCATCGGGGATATCGGATATTGTTCCGGTTTCTCGTGACTCCGAAGAAGATGACGGGAACGATGAGGGAGAAGAGGCGGAAGTCGAATTACCTCGCGGAAGAAAGCGGGTCGTGCCGGCGCGAAGACCTGTGATGTTGCGGAAAACTTCCGTTGAGGCCGCGGAAGAAAATCAGCCCGAAGAAAAAGAGGAAGACGATCGTCAAGAGAGAGATATTGCCGGGGAGGATGCTGAACAGGAAGGTCAATCCTTCTTCAAGGAGGAAGATCGATTTTTCAAAAAACGCCAGATCCCTTCGGTCGATGAAATAAATGACGAGGATGATGCAGAAAGAATATCTTCTCGCCGAACGTTAAGAGGCTCCAGGATCGGATGGACCGTCGGCGCGCTCGCTGTCTTGGGTGTGGCCCTTTATGTCATAACCGTGGTTTTCGGTTCGGCAAAGATCAATATCACGTTCAAAAAGACACCTTGGGGTTATAACGGAAATTTTGTCGCGGAGACCGCAACCTCGAAGATCGATACGACGAACAACATCATTCCGGCGCAGGTCTTTTCGGTTCCTAAAAATATAACCAAATCGTTTCCGGCGACAGGCCAGCAGAATGTATCGCTCAAGGCTCAGGGGACCATCACTATCTATAATGCCTACAGTTCTTCGCCGCAGAGCCTTGTGGCCACCACGCGATTCGTGACGCCTGATAACAAAATATTCCGGCTGGTGAATGCCGTGGTCGTTCCGGGTGCGGCGGTTACGAACGGCCAGATCGTGCCGTCGTCCATCACTGCCCCGATCGTTGCGGACCAGGCGGGCGTTGACTACAACGTCAGCTCGACGCAAAAATTGACCATCCCGGGTTTTGAGGGAACGCCCAAATATGCCGCATTTTACGGTTCGATCACGACCTCGACGAGCGGCGGTTTCGTCGGAGAAAAGGCGGTGCCGACGGCAAGCGACATCGCTTCCGCAAAACAGGCGATAACCGACACGCTGACATCCGAGCTTCAGGGCAGCCTGACGGGGAGCTATACCAACAATTTCAAGATTCTTGATGGCGCGACCAATATCCAGATAACAAAGATCACGGTCAATACATCAACCGACTCGAACGGCAATTTCAGCGTGTTCGGGGAAGGTACGCTCTCGGCGATCGGGTTCGATGAGTCTTCTTCGGCCGCAACGTCATTGAAGAATTTCTTCCTTTCGATCGCGCAATCGACGGAAGCGAGTTCAACTTTCAGCGATTTCTCCGTGAATTACGCGAGTGCAACCCCGGATTTCGCGAATGGCAAGCTGACTTTCGGCGTCAATGCCCAGGGGACGCTTGAGCCGGCGTTCTCTCAGGACGATCTCCGAGCGAGTATCGCGGGACAAAAGATAAGCGTTGCAAAGAACGCCATTTCCTCGTTGCCGGAACTTCAGGAAGGCGCTATCTCAGTGTGGCCGGCTTGGCTGTGGCAGATACCTGCAAATGCGAAGAAGATCCAGATAACGGTGGACTAAATCATTGTTCCCGCCACTTTGGCGGACCTCGCGGTATAAAACTTCGGTGGGGGTAGAATTGAATTTATTGAAGTCGAACTTCGATGAATGTCGTTTATTTTTGTTGCTTGTGCGGGGATGACAGCAGAAGGGCCTGCTCCCGTGCAGACGGGGAGGAAGGATCCCGAAGAGATTCCTCACGGAACCCGGAATGACAATCATTCTTGTCATGGCCCCGGAAGCGGGACCATCCGTGCTTTTAGAAATAAAAGACAAGAAGCACGGGTCCTCCGGCCAAGCCGGAGGATGACGGACGGATAGAGAGTGGCACGGTTAAAGATCCCGGCTCTTATCCACCGCTTCGCTGATGACGGACGATGTTTCGTCTCCAAGCACCACGACCGACGCATGAACGGCACCGAAATCGGTGGCGGCTGGCTTGTTCGGCATCCAGATATCAATGGTATTTTTGATCCTTTGGTTCATACGGTCCTCGACCGTGAATATTTTGCTTCCAAAAAGCTCAGGGATCTGAATTTTAGTGCCGAAGGGGAAAATATTGCTGGCAACGACTCCGTCGTGGACCGTCGTTCCGTTTGCCGTGATGAACGGCGTGTCGTCGGTCTCATCAGGAGTGCTGGCATAAGCCGTTATTCTCATAGTGAAGGTTTTAACGACTTTTCCCTGAAATTCAGGAATATTCAGATCAGCGCCTGCTTTATTTATGAGGCCGAATAGGCCAAACCCGCCAATCAGGACCCCTACCGTCAAAGACAGTATGATGCGTTTCATATAGTTTTAGTGAAAATAGCTTTATCCTGCCGCTCTAGGCGAAAGACCGTCCAAGGTGGCAGACTTCAGATATATTTTCCAATAAAAAAGCCCCTCATCGGGGTATGCACGCTCTTCTATTAGATTGGTTTCATCTTAGCTTATAGGGGTCAATAAGTCAACCGCACAAACCTTCAGAATTACTGGAACATCATATTCTAGATTTTCGTCAAATATTCGCTATTTGGCTGTTTTTTGGCTGTCTCTGATCTATTTTTTGTGGCTCGCAAGTGGAGGAAACTCATTTTTTCTTCATTTTCAGTGTTTTTTGTATGGCGGCTTTCCGGGGAAGTTCGTTATTTTGGCCGGTAACTTTCGCATGTATGTGCTATCATACTCACATGAATGAACATATCTGGTACGAGAGCTTAAAAAAGCCCTCGTGGGCTCCTTCTGCGAGGATCTTTATGCCAGTTTGGATATTCCTCTATGTTATTATTGCATGGTCGTTTGCGTTCGTATTTTATGGTATCGCTACGCGGATTTTCCCTTGGGTGGTCGGTATTCCGTTTATTTTGAACCTTATTTTCAATTTTGCGTTCGCTCCGATAGAATTCAAGCTTAAAAACAGCGCTTTGGCGCTTATTGATGTTTTGCTTACGCTTGGGATGCTTATTTGGGCGCTGATCGCGATACTTCCGTTTTGGCCGCTGATCGCCGCGCTGAATATCCCTTATCTTTTATGGGTGATCTTCGCGTCAGCGTTACAGGTCGTAATCGTCGTGAAAAATCGCTAGTGCTCACCCCGGTTCGAACCTTTGGGTGTATCTTTCTAGAGCAGTCCCTTCTTTTTGAAGAAGATGAAGATGCCGCCGGTCAGGATGACCATGATGGCGATGATGATCCAAAATGAGTAGGGCAGGTTCACGAGCGGCGTGTTATTGACGTTCATCATGAACAATTGTTCGAAAAGCATTGCCGGAAAGGCGACCAGGGAAAGCGACGTAAGCCTCTTGATGGTTTGATTGGTTTTTATGTTCATCAGCTGGTTGTTCGTCTCCTCGAAATCGGTGATCGTCTCGCGATAATCCTGGATCTGTCCGATCACCTTCATTTGCTCGCCGATGAGCTCGTTCAGATAGACCTCGGCGTCGCCGCCCCAGAACTGTATTCCTTTTTGGAGCAGGGATTTCAGGATGGGTTCCTGGAGACGGACGGACAGGCGGTATTCGGAAATGTCGCGCTTGAGGGATATGATCCGTTCCAGCATGTCGCGTTCCTGGTCCTTGAACACGTCGCGGCCGATTTTTTCCACTTTTTCACGGATATGCCGAAGCTGGCGTTCTTCGAAAACGATGAGATGTTCAATGAGGCGAGAAAGGAGTTCGAGCGACGTTTTTGTTTCGCCGATCTCGAAATCGCCGAGAACGCGCGTGAGAGATTCGTAATGAACGGTTGCTACGATATTCTTGCTCACAATAATATCGATCTCGCTACGCACGGAAGATTCATCCTTCGTATCGTAGAGCGGAAAATAATAGATGAAAAAAAGATAATCCTTTTCTGTTTCGACGCGTGCCCGTGTTGATGGCGCGCGTAATTCTTCAACGATAAGGGGATGAAGGCCAAATTTCTTTTTGAGCGAAGCGAGGTCTTCGTCCGTTGGTTCGGTTATGTCAATCCACTGAACGTTCTTATTTTTCTGGATTTGCATATCAAAATTATAGCATAACGGATAAAAGAACTTCTTCTAAGATGTTTGTTTTTATTAATGTCGTTCCCGTGTAGGCGGAAATTCGGATTTTTTTACCTTCGGCGGCGGGGAGAAGTATAAAAATGATTTTTATGCTTTCCGAGGGAACCGAAGGAAATTTTTCTTTTAGAAAAATTTAATGTCTCTTTTGTTAGATTATCGGAATGAACAATCAAAAAGAGACGGGATTCGGTAAAAACCCTCGGTTTTCAAAAGGAAAGGTCGTTGCGGTAATAATAATGCTGGTTATTTTTATCGTTGGCGGAATCATTGTTTTCATTTCTTTTCCTTTGCACGAATTTCTGCGGCAGAGCGGTGCGATTGCCGTGGAATCATGGAAGGACATATTTGTTCAGGCTGCATCGGGGACTCTCGTGTCCGAGGTTGATCCTGCTTTATCCGGGGTGGTCAGCAGTTCAGAAAAGATACTTCCAGGAGTCTCATCGACCAAAGTTTCCGTGACCGACAAAGGGGTGAGCATGCATTCCGATTTATCTTTGCGTTCCGTCGCAAGTGATATCCCCGTAGCGGCAGATGTAACCAGCAAAGATGATCAAGCTGTTGCGGGGAATTCTGTTGATGTAGCAAGCTCCTCGCCGCCGCCCACGATACTTTCTGTACCTGCAGAAATTTTAGAAACGGGCATTTTGGCTTCGGATACAGCCAGTGGTAATAAAAAAAGCAATGCTCCGGAAGCTGGTTACGGTAAGTCCGTGAATTGTATTTTTCCTGCGTCTGTTCCGGCGAATATTTCACATGGCGTGATATTGAATGAGATTGCATGGATGGGCTCGCCCGTTGCGCCTGGTGAGTCGGCGGATCATGCCGCCGATCGCGAGTGGATAGAGCTTAAAAACATCTCCGGCACCGAAATTTCTCTCGAGGGATGGCAGATCATGGATGCGAGCGGCAAGATAAGAATATCGTTCGGTTCGGGAGATGAACTTTTACCGAATATGCTCTATCTGCTGTCGCGTAACGGGAATTTTGTGGATAGTTTATCTGATGATAAAGCGTATACCGGTGTCTTACCGAATAGCGGGGATAAGCTTGGGATTTTCGATGCTAGCTGCGGCGTTTCCGATTTTATCGATGCTTCATCGGAATGGCCTGGCGGTTCTAACTCGACAAAACAAACGCTTGAACGGACGAAAGATCTGAGCTGGCAGACAAGTATTGATGCGGGTGGTACGCCGCGTGCGGAAAATTCAGCCGGTGCGGCGATCGCTGATGCGACCAGCAGTTCAGTAGAGAGATACGACATGGATCTGGCGATCGTGGGCGACGGTAGCGGCAAGGTTACGGTCAAGCCCGGTAGTATAGTTTGCAAAATATCATGCGTTCATGAATATGCTGCCGGCACGACGGTGACGCTTACCGCAGCGCCCTCAGGCGGTACGACATTTATTGGCTGGTCAGGTGGTTGCTCCGGCACCGAGGAGTGTTCTTTCGTGATCGATGGGATGGTTTCAGTGACGGCAAATTTCAGGTTGAATGCGGATGCTTTGTTGGTAACGGATGATAACGTGCAGGGTGATGCTACGAACGTTGTCGCGACGACAAGTATCAGTAATGCGGCAACCACTGTCTCGGATGTGACCGGTACCGCGGACATAGCTGATCAGGCGTCACCGTCCTCATCTCCGCCTTTACCCTCATCCGGATCCGCGCTGGTCAATCATCCGGTCATTGCGGAGATCCAGATCGCCGGTGCGATGGCGGGCGATGATTTCGTAAAAATATATAATCCGACACCGGTCACTCTCGACATCGGCGGATGGAAACTTCGAAAAAAATCGAGCACGGGAAGCGATGCGTCGCTCCGTGAATTTCCGGCAGGAAGCACTCTTGCGCCTGATGCGCGGTTCACATGGGCATCAGACGCGGCCGGCTTCGCGCAATCGATCGGCGCGGACGTCTCGAGCACGGAGACTCTCTCGGCATCGAACAGCGTTGCGCTTTTTGATGGCAGTGGAACGCAGATCGATGCGGTAGCATGGGGGACCGGTACGAATCAGTATGTTGAAGGTTCGCCCTATCCCCAGAATCCCGTTGCCGATCAGGTGTTGCGGAGAAAATTCACGGACGGCATGGTGGTCGATACCGACAATAACAGTAATGATTTCAACTTATGAAACAAAAGATCATCATTCTGATTGCGGTTTTGATGACGGGATATGCGGTATGGTTTTTTCTGGTACGATCGTCGTCCGAGGAAAAAACAGGTTTGCCGGTCCTTCGCCCGGATACGATCGTGACCAGCACGGCAAAAAATGGAACCGTGCGCATCAATAATGAGTCCGCTGGCTATACGGTTGTGATCCCGCGGGATTGGTATCTCGAGAAAAGTGCGGGAACCGGAATGACGCTTTACCCTCATTACACGGGGACGGATAAAACGCTTCCAGCCTGCAAGGTGGAGATTTCCGTGCTTCAAAATGCGAACCGCAAAGATATTGCCGATTGGCTCACGATATATCTTTATAGCGATCCCACGGCATCGGTTCTTGAGACATCGCGCGTTGCGATGACGGTTGATGGGGCAACGGCCATCGTTTGGAGCGGGACGCTGAACGATATCGAGACGACGCTTGCATATATGGCAACAGGAACAGACGTGTACGAGATCGCACCATCGGCTATTCTGGCAGCGAATGGCATTTCGCTGAGCGAAAATTGCAAAGACCTTCTTCCGGATATCCTGAAAAATTTTCAATTTACGAAATGAAAAAGAAAATTTTCCTTATGACGTTCTTCGCTCTTCTTTCTCCGTATTTTATCGCCTCCGCTGCGGAAAGCGTGAAATTGCCGTTCGCGGCAGGGGAACGTTTCATTGTGGCAAACGGCTATAATTCGCCACCGACGCATATCAAAAAAGATAGCTATGCGATCGATTTCACGCAGAACGGTTGTGCGGCGTACGGCAAGCTGGCGGTCGCCGCGTTTTCGGGAACTGCATTGATCGTCGAGGAGGATGGCTATAACGGCGGTTACGGCACGCAGATATTGATTATCGAGAGCGGCAATGTGGTAGCACGTTATGCCCATATGATACCGGGCAGTATTCCGGTGCGGCAGGGTGATGCGGTATCGCAGGGAACGATCATTGGCGAGATCGGGGATACCGGATTGGTTGCGGGTGCGGCATGTACGGAACATCCCGGGACGCATATTCATTTTGCGATGTATACGGAAAATAAAGACGGCAGTTTCATGGCAAAGGATCCGGAGCCGATATCGGGCTATACCGGCATCGTTGAGGAAAAATGGTACACATCCGACAATATCCTTGCGGCGACCACGGATAACTTGGCAGCGCTTATTGAAGTAATTAAAAATTTATTTGGCAGTGTGGCGATCGTGGTAAATCCTGCAAGTTCTCCGATGGTTTCGACGACGGCTACGGCTACGGCCCAGACGCCGATATCGACGCCGTCAAAACAAATACCGCCGGTTATTTCCGTGACATCGCCAGGGGCGATCTTGTCCGTTCCTGCAACTTCCTTACCGCCATCTTTCAGTATGAATTCATCGCAACCAAATTCTGCTCCAGTGCAGACCGTGGTGAGTTCCGGGTCGGTCTCGTTGGTTGCTCCGACGCCAGCCATTCCGGGTTCGTCCGTGGGTGGCGGTTCCGGTCCTTCTGTCGGAGGTGTCGGCGCCGCAGCCACCGTTCAGGCGACATTATCTCTGCCGCAGTCCACTACTTCCATTTCGTCCTCAACGAATCAACCCATTGACGATCCATCGAACGATGTGGTTCAGGCGTGCCAATGATCGCGCCAAGTGGTATCATCCGTTCATGCAATTAGCCGCAATTTTATGCGATATTCGGAGCGTTCACAATGTTGGTTCGATATTCCGCACCGCCGACGGTGCTGGGTTCGAAAAAATCTATCTCTGCGGCATCACGCCGTCGCCCTTTGATCGGTTCAAAAAGATCCGGCCTGATTTTGAGAAAGTGGCGCTTGGCGCCGAGAAGGGCATCACGTGGGAATCCGTCATGGACGCCGGCGCGATCATTAAAGAATTAAAAGAAAAAGGATGGGGAATTCTTGCGCTTGAACAATCGGAGAGGTCGGTTTCACTCGCGTCGGCGAATTGCGATGTTTTTAAGGATATCGGAACTCGGCGATTTGCGCTTGTCGTCGGAAATGAGGTCGGTGGAATTTCTCCGGAGGTTTTGGCGCTGGCCGATGTCATTCTCGAGATCCCGATGTTCGGCAAAAAAGAGTCATTGAATGTCTCCGTTGCGTTCGGTGTCGCGGCATATTATGTGCGCCTCGCGATAGACTCTAAGTAAAACCCCTCCGGCCTAATCGGTCGGAGGGGCGATGTTCTGTGAGGGTCAGCATTTTCGGAGCCATTTTCTAAACCGGTTCCATGGTGCAAAACAGATTGTAATTGAAAGAACGATGAGGCTGTCCGGTATCGCCAAGAGAGAATCCATCTTCCGATATTCCTCCATGAGTGTTCCGGCGTTGATCATAAAGTGTTTTTTCCTTTTTCGCAACGGAAGTTTCTGCTTGGTTTCTATTTCGGCTTAGGCGAATGGCCGTGCGAAGGGTATCGTCCCGCCGCGGCGGGACGGATACCCTTATCGTGCTGCGCTCCGCGGAAATATTCCGCAATGCGGGCTGGAATAATTTTGGGAGAGGTTCTAAGATAGTCTCGTGGAGCTGAAGAGAACGATCGATTTTTAACTATGAAATCTCGTACGATGACCATTATCATCATTCTTGCCATTGTTTTGATCGTG
>Ga0255355_1000378_pt1 | contig 27804 bp, 19 predicted proteins | sample HBST75metaG_FD_189943 | JGI IMG/M metagenome (GOLD analysis project Ga0255355, IMG submission 189943) | Peat soil microbial communities from Stordalen Mire, Sweden - H.B.S.T75 | ecosystem: Environmental > Terrestrial > Soil > Wetlands > Peat | place: Sweden: Norrbotten County, Stordalen Mire...
TTTGAAGTGCGGGCGAACATCGTTGTAGTCCACCTTAAACTTGAGCACCTTCTCATCACGAATCGCGTCCGTGATTACGTAAGAATGCAACTCGCGGCCAAACACGCTAGCCGTAGTGTCTGCGCCTAGGGCGTTTTGCGGGAAGATCGGTGTGCCGGTAAAACCGAACTGGTAGAATTTTTTGAACTTTTTCTTCAGGTTCTTCTGCGCTTCACCGAACTGGCTTCGGTGGCATTCATCAAAAATGAAGACCACTTGCTTGCTGTAGATGGGCAGGTTGTCTTCGCTTTTCATCAGGTTATTGAGCTTCTGAATAGTGGTGACGATGATCTTGTTGTCATCCTTATCCAGGTTGCGCTTGAGGCCTGCGGTGCTGTCAGAGCCGTTCACGCTGTCCGGTGAAAAGCGCTGGTATTCCTTCATGGTCTGATAGTCCAGATCCTTGCGATCCACCACGAAAAGCACCTTGTCGATAAACTCGAGTTCGGTGGCCAGGCGTGCGGCCTTGAAGCTGGTCAGAGTCTTGCCAGAACCGGTGGTGTGCCAAATGAAGCCGCCGCCTTCCGTATTGCTCCATTTCTTGGCTAGATAGGCGCTATTGATCTTCCACAGAATGCGCTCAGTAGCGGCAATCTGGTAGGGACGCATCACCATTAGCGTGTCGCTGGCATCAAAAACCGAATAATGCAGTAATACGTTGAGCAGGGTCTTCTTCTGGAAGAAGGTGGCAGTAAAGTCCTTCAGGTCTTTGATCAGGTTGTTATCTGCCTTCGCCCAGTTCATGGTGAAATCAAAACTATTCTTATTGCGCTGGGTGGTGTTGGCAAAATAGCGGCTGTCGGTGCCGTTGGAGATCACAAACATCTGCAAATACTTGAACAAGGATTGCTCGCTGTTGAAGCTCTCCTTGCTGTAGCGATGCACTTGGTTAAAGGCTTCACGAATGGCCACTCCGCGCCTTTTCAGCTCCACCTGTACCAGTGGCAAACCATTCACCAGAACCGTTACATCGTAACGGTTAGCGTTCGTACCGGTTTGCTCAAACTGCTTGATCACCTGCATCTTGTTGCGTGCAATATTCCTTTTGTCCAGCAGATAAATGTTCTGGATGTGTCCATCGTCAAAGACAAAGTCGTGAATATAATCGTCGTGAATCTTGCGGGTCTTCTCGACGATGCCGTCACTGGATTGGTCGAGCCACGTCTCCACAAAGCGCGGCCACTCGTCGTCCGTGAACTGCATGCCATTGAGTGCTTGCAACTGCACGCGCACATTGGCCAGCAAGGATTCAGGGGTATTCAGCGCAGGCAGGAATTCATATCCCTGATTGACCAAATCCTGAATAAACTCGCGCTCCAGATCGCTTTCGCTTTGGTAGTTCTCCGCAACCTCCCATTCCTGGGTGTACTTGTCGAGAACGATGAAATTGCTCGATTCGGCGATGGTCTTGTACTCGCACATGTTCTGCCCTAGCTCCAGATCCTAGTTTTCGTATGGCTGAAAGTGGTAACTGCTGTTCAGGTGGTTCACCAGGTAACGAAAGACTCGCTTATCGTCTTCGGTGAGATCGGCCACTTCTTCGCCCGCGTGTTTCGAATGGCTAGAGATGTTGATGATACGGGCCTCATAAGGATTGGTTGTGCCGTCATCAGACCTTGGCAACATATCTCCCCACCTCTCATAGCCAAGAAACACTGAGGTCTTTTCCAGGATATTTCTCAGGAAGTTGAAATGGTACTTGTTTATCTCTCCACTCTGGACAGCCTTATCGACCTCTGACTTCAGGAAAAGATGGTATGAAAATGGTGAGTCATTGACTTTCTCGTCAAGATTGAACATGCCATCATCAAGCTTTGCCAGCCGATACTTGGCAAAATGTTTCCTATACTTGTAGCTGCCTTTATCGCTGTTCAGCTCGCTGTACATAACGTTATAAAAAAGTGGGTTATGGGTGGTGATGATGAACTTGACCACAGACCCGTTTGACTTGACCTGCTGCGCTAGGTCTACGGCCAACTGAATCAAATGATTCTCATCCAGCGAGCTGACCGGGTCATCGATGAATACATATTCAAGATGATCAAACTGACGGGTTTCGCGATTTTCTGGTTCGGCTATATTGAGCGTGTTGATGACCTGATCCAGAAGCGCGTAGAAGACACTCCAGATGAAATTACTCTCTTCACCTTTGGAAATCTTCAGATTGCCTGACTGTTCGTCGCTCCCGCGCTCCATCGTAAAAGTGACTTCCGAGAAGGCTTTGATTGTGATCTCTTTGTCGTCCCCGCCATTAACCCGGTATTCTTCGTTGAAGCGTGGCGTGAGCTTCTCATTGGTGTAACGCTGAAAAGTCGCGATGATGTTTTGGTCCTGGCCTTGATCCTTCAGCACCCAATCCGTGAAGGAGTTGGGCTGGATTTTCAATTTGGGGTCGGCATCCTGCTCCAAATCGTTATCCCAGAAGAATAAGTCTTCCGTGAAGGCGTTGTAATACAGAATTTTGTTCCGCGCCAACTCGGGTTCATCGACTTCATTGCCATCAGCCTTGGGCGCAATCAACTGCTTAAACTCGCGCGAAAGGCGTGTTTTACCCATGCCATTAAAGGCATAGATCAGCTGTACCTTTTTGTTGGCATCTTTCAGTTGCTGGGCGATTTCCGATAGTGTCTTGCTCATGTCAGGCCACTACTTCTTCCGACTTGGGAAAGCTAAACAGTTGATCACGGTAATACTCGTACTGCTTTTGCCGCAGTTCGATTTCGTGCGGCAAGCCTTCAGTGATGGAGTTGGTGAGGGTATCGAATCTGTCTAGGATGGCGACGATACGAGCTTGCTCCGCAAGCGATTTCTCAGGATCATTCGGATATGGAATCGGAATCCTGACTTTTTTCAAATTGTCATTGTACAAACGTTGAATTACACCGCCATCCGAGGGATTCCAGTCGGCAACTTGGTAAAAGTAAAACAAATACTTGTTGAAAACTTTTCTTTCATTGTTTTCAAGCCAGATGATATTACTGTCTTGGAAGTAGGCATCTTGTCCGTCGAATATTACGGCCCTGCCAATCGTTCCGCTTGCCGAAATTAGCACCTCTCCCTTTCGGGGGTAACTATACTTGTCTCGATATTCTTCAAAAAGTGCCCTTGTAATAAAGGCGTTCGGCTCTTTCCCGAATGTCCCAATTTTATAGAATGGAATATCGCCAACATCAGAGGTTTGTTCTTTAAATATGCGTTTGCACATACGAACCTCGCCGATCTCTCCCAGTGTCTTCCACTCCACTTCCGTTCCTTCAAAGCTCAACAACTGGTCACGATAGTAGTTGTATTGCTTTTTGCGAGTGGTAAGCTCGGTGGTAAGCTCGGTGGTAAGCTCGGTAAACGTATCCAGAATGCGCACGATTTCCGCCTGAATCTCAAGCGACTTTTCTGGATTGTCAGGGCAGGGGATGGGAATTTGGTAGTTCAATATCTGCTCTTTGTTCCCGCGGGGCATCTTTGCGCCCTTTGCGTGATCCATGTTGTACGAGAAGAATTCGTCTGAAGACAAGAGATAGTAGAGAAACTTCGAATCGACGATTGGCCTGTACATATCGAGGATGCGAACGGCAAGGACATCACCACTACACCCCCCGGAGTTAGTTGCTCCCCATACCTTCTTGAGGTACGGGCGAATATTGCCGAGAAGGATGTCTCCTGGCTCATATGCCGTCAAACGAGCTGTGTTTGGCAGATAGGTCGCATCAATACGTCCACCTTTATTCGCGACAAGATTGTCAACCCCCACGAACGACGTCGCGTCAAGTTCAGTAGCATCGACCCGCGTCGATGAATATTCAGCCACCTCCTCAAGCGCTTTCCACGCCACCGCAGCACCATCCAGCAGCTTTTCCAAGAAAGTCATGCTACTCATGCTTCCTGCTCCTCGCCTTCAATCTCCGCGACAATGGCATCGATGTCTTTCCGCAATTGATCGATCTTGGAGACTGTAGTTTTCAGTTCGGCATTGAGTTGGGCAATATCCACCACTTCGCGGGTGTCTCTGGCTTCAACGTAGCTGCTGACTGACAAGTTGTAATCGTTGGCGGCAATCTTCTCAAAAGCTACCGACTCTGCGAAGTGATCCACCTTCGCTTTGCTATCGAACACCTGCATGATTTGCTGGATATGGCCGGGGCTTGCCGCATCATCGTCATCCGTGAGGACGTTGTTTTTAGTTTCTTTCTTGAACAGCCCGCTGGCGTCAATGAACTGGATGGCGGTATCGGTTTTATGCTTGGAGAGCACCAGAATATTGACGGCGATGGTCGTGCCAAAAAACAGGTTGGGCGCGAGCGAAATCACCGTTTCGACGTAGTTGTTATCCACCAGATATTGGCGGATCTTCTGCTCGGCTCCGCCGCGGTAGAAGATGCCCGGGAAGCAGACGATGGCGGCGCGTCCTTTGCTGGAAAGGTAGCTGAGAGCATGTAGCACAAAGGCGAAGTCGGCTTTGGATTTGGGCGCGAGCACGCCAGCCGGGGCAAAGCGTTCATCGTTGATCAGTGTGGGGTCGTCGCTGCCAATCCAGTTCACCGAGTAAGGTGGATTGGAGACGATGGCATCAAACGGCTTTTCTTCGCCAAAATGTGGTTCTCGCAGGGTATTGCCCAGCTGAATATTGAACTTGTCGTAGTTGACGTTGTGCAGGAACATGTTCATTCGCGCCAGGTTGTAAGTGGTGTGGTTGATCTCTTGCCCGAAAAACCCGTCTTCAATGATGTGCGCATCAAAGTGCTTTTTGGCTTGGAGCAACAGCGATCCAGAGCCACAGGCAGGGTCGTAGATCTTATTGACGCTGCTCTGCTTGTGCATGGCGATCCGAGCAAGCAGCTTTGACACATGCTGCGGCGTGAAAAACTCACCGCCAGATTTGCCTGCATTGGCGGCGTAATTGGAGATGAGGAACTCATAGGCATCGCCAAACAGGTCGATGTGGTTGTCTTCAAAGACTCCAAAATCCAGCTCAGCTACACCTTTGAGCACGGCGGCCAAGCGTGTATTCTTGTCAGCCACAGTGTTGCCGAGGCGGTTGCTGGTGGTATCGAAATCGGTAAACAGACCTTTGATGTCACGCTCGGAAGGATAGCCGTTGGCGGAGCTTTCAATGGCAGCAAAGATGGTGGCCAGGTCGGTGTTTAGGCTCTCATTTGTGTTGGCGCTCGCAGCAACCTTGGCAAACAGTTGGCTGGGGTAGATGAAGTAACCTTTGGTTTTGACTGCGTCGTCTTTGATGTCAGTGGTGATGACGCTGTCGGACAGCTCGGCATAGTGGATGCTGTCGTCGCCGCCCTCGATGTAGCTGGCGAAATTCTCGCTAATGAAGCGATAGAACAGGGTACCGAGAACATATTGCTTGAAATCCCAGCCATCGACTGCTCCGCGCACACCGTTAGCGATTTGCCAGATGCTGCGTTGCAGTTCGGCCCTTTGTTGAATGCTTGTCATCGTAAAAGTCCAGTCCCAATTCGTTTCAGTGTGCTCACGCACAACTCTTAAGCCAAGGGAAATTTGTTGCTGTGGAAAAGCACCGGCGATTTGTCTTCCGGTCACTCTTGCCAGTTGTCGCCTGAAGCCTTCGATTTATCGGGCCAGCGCATCACGGCACTTCGGTCGCATACCTATCACCGGTAGAGCACAAGTTACCCAGCTCATGTGGCTCATTCACGTTCATTTCTGGTTTATCTCCTGCTCCAACGCAGCGAGGACTTCGATGATTTTTCCAAATGGCGGCGGCTGCCCGAAGATCATCACGCTCATACTGCGGTAGTCCCTCTCCAACGCCGCGCGCCGCTCATCAGGCGGGACGAGCCGAAGGCTTCCGACCCGCGCCAGATCGTACCTGGCCCAGCCGGACGGATAGAACGTCTCCTTATGGAGTACGACCTGATCCAAGAGGGCAAGGTCCGCCAGAGCTTCGGCGCGAACGGGGCTTTGTGCCAGCATTGCGAGATCGTAATAGTGCCGCGAATAGCGATCCGGCAGCGCCTTCTCTGCCGGTCGATGAAACTCGGCATGGAGAATGGTCGCCTTTTCCCAAAAGGTGCGCTTCGCCAGAAGCGAAGTCACGGCCACGTCGGGTTCGGCGAACATGGAAGGGAACTCTTCCGCCGCAAAGGCGCGCACTGTAAAGCGGTCGCGCGGCACAAATTCAGCATGGGTGCCGAGTTCCAGAATGACCTGGGGCTTGATGTAGTCGAGCGTCGGCGCAGCAGACGGATACTGAAAGCGGACTATATTCCTATCCTGCTCGCTAACTGCCAGTGTCCAATCTTCTCCATTGCCGAGAATTTCTTCGCAGCGTACCCGAAGAACTTCGATAAATTCACTGCCGATGTACTGCTGACAGGCGGCCATCATTTCCGCAAGAATTGCGGCCCGCTTGGTTTTCGACAATCCTTCCCGGCGCGGATCGCGGTCGCCCGTGAAGCCAAGGGCGACGTAATCCACTGCCAGATCGATATCTTCCGAAAAGCGGTTGATTGCGTGATTGATTTTCGACAACGATGTGCCGCCTTTGAAAAGCAGGCGGTCCCTCAGGGCATCAATCGCGAACAACTGTTTCAGTATCCAGCAGACCCAGAAGTCCTTTTCAACGACAGCTTCGGAAAGGTCCCGTCTCTCCGCCGTTTCTGCGAACAAGTCCGCGCGGTCGCGTTTCGTCATTCGTGCAACTTTGTTCACGCGGTCTCCTCTGCAATCCGGCTCGCAACTTCGTAAATCCAATCCACGCCGAATCGGGCATCCCGGACGAATTTCTTCCTCTCGGACGGCGTGAGCGCCGCCCGCAGCACTTCCATCTCGTGCGTCCCAACGTTTTCTTTGCCCAGATGACGCAATGCCTGGACGACGAGAGCGTTCTTCCCCTCAAGCCCGGCGAGCACCTTTGGACGAGCGTGTTTGAATACAATGCTACGCCGCCCAATCGGTACTTCATTGTTCGGCCCATCAGTCAGGTAGATGATTTTCGACGGCACCTGCGTCGAAAGCCCCAGCAGGTTTGCCGCCCATGCTCCATCCGGCACGATCTTCCAACGCTGCCGCCGCGCAATTGCGCGCGCGGCTTCGTCGATGTCAGGGCTGAGCGTTCCGCCAAGGGCGGGATTGACGCGCGGCATGTCATAGAGACCTCGGCGGATGCGACGTATCGTGTCCTTGTGCGCCAGTTCCGCCAGCGTCACGTCGATAGTCGTTCGGCTCGCAATGTCAAGGAAGTCCTTCGCCGAGAAGGCTTTTCCCTCGCCAAGTCGTTCAATCCGTCCAACTATCTGATCCCGCATGGATTCCATGCGACACCTCTCTTCTCTGTTAAGAAAAACTATACCTCTTTTTCTTAACGACGCCAAGACTGTTTTTCATCCTGAACCAACGCCGGCACCCCCCTTCAGCTTTTCCTTCCTGCGGCCCGCACTCCACACTTTTAACGACTTTCGAATCGGTATTCCTCATGAGTTTTTCTGCGATTGGTTTGGCGGTCTGTGCTGCGATAGACGCAAGGGAAACCAAAGCGCAATAATAACTTGCAACCGGATTTTGTGAATTTCTTTGGCCGTATCGACGGTGCTGCTGCCCCCGCAACAGCGTCCGTTCAAAATCTGGCTGTATGCCGTGAAAAAGAGGAAACGATGCCGATCCCTGACTACCAGACCCTAATGCTGCCATTGCTTAAACTGGCCGGTGACGGCACGGTGCATTCCAAGCGTGATATTGTGCCTGAACTCACCTCGCAGTTTGGCCTCACCGAGGAGGAGCAGAAGGAACTGCTTCCAAGCGGCAAGCAGGAGGTTTTTGACAATCGTGTCGGCTGGGCGCGGACCTACCTGAAGAAGGCTCTCCTCATCGACTACGTTCAACGCGGCCAATTCAGAATCACCGAGCGGGGCAAGCAGGTTTTGGCAGAGATGCCGACCAGGATTGATAACGCCTTCCTGTGCCGCTTCTCCGAGTTCGTGGAGTTCAAGAGGCGCTCTCAACCGGCAGAGACCGAGAAGAGCAACCCTGTTGTAGCGACGGCGGAGACGGATACGCCGGATGACCTCATGGCAACCGGGTATCTGAATCGCCGGAGTCAGATTGAGGAGGATGCACTGGAACGGGTCAAGTCCTGCTCACCGGAGTTCTTTGAGCGCCTTGTGGTCAAGCTGATAACGGCCATGGGATACGGTGGCTCTTTGGCCGACGCAGGAAGAGCGATTGGCAAGTCCGGTGATGGTGGCATTGACGGCGTAATCAAAGAGGACAGGCTCGGGCTCGAACAGATTTACATTCAGGCCAAGCGTTGGGACAACACCAGCGTTGGCCGCCCTGAAATCCAGAAGTTCGTTGGAGCCCTGCACGGCAAAAGAGCGAGGAAGGGGATATTCCTGACGACCTCGACGTTCACCAAAGACGCTCACGAATATGCCACCGGTCTTGACATCAAGGTCATCCTCATCGATGGCCCTGAACTCGCCAAGTTCATGTTCGACTTTGAGGTCGGCATCTCCACCGAGAGCACGTACGTGGTCAAGCGCATCGACAATGATTTTTTTGAGGATGATGCTGGCAACTAGCCCCGGTGCCAAAGTCTTGAAGGGAACGCCCGTGAAAGGCTCAGACTACTACGTTTACCGTGTACGCGCTGTCATCGGAATCGCATTGCTGGCCATCGCTGCGGCTGCGCCTGGACAATCACCAAATCCGACGGCAAAGAGCAACCAGTCAATTGTTAAGAGGCTCATGCCAAACGGCGGAGTTCATCCGCTGCTGCTGCCTTCACTTGAGCAGAGGCGCCACGTTGTCTGGCAATTGCAGCGGATGCAGAATGATGCAAGCCACCCGGATGCACAGCAGGTAGCGTTTTTGTTAGCGGTGCTTGACGTGAACTACGCGCGGAACCGCGATTATCTGGTTTGGGTCTTAAAAGGCTGCAACGTTCCAGAGGTCACCCATGGTTGCGATGATATGACTGGGGAGTTTCTTGCGTACCTTTACGAGCACGGCCACTCCGAGGTGCTCACGCCGCTAATGAAATACGGGAATAGCTACAACGCCGCTGGATCGGAATTTGTGGGTACTTTCCTTTCCGAGACGGTCGCGAAATCGCCGGACAACTTCCTCAACGCCGTTCGCTCATTTCCTGCTTCTACCCAGAAGAAGATCTGTTACTTTGCAGGATTGGCTGACGGCGGTGGAATGGCACCAACCAACCTTCGCCTCGCTTGGAAGGCTTTAACAGCTAGACCTGACGATGTGGCAGTGCGTTGTCTTCGGGAGATTGAGAATGCGAACAAGTCGAAGTAGATGGTGGTACGTCATCCTCCTTGTGCTTATTGCTTCCTGGCTCGGATTGGAAGTCAGCCAATGGCTCTTTCGTACTCGGGCAGAGCGACTGCTTGCAGACATTAAATCACTTCAGGTGAATCATAGCTCTTGGTCTGACGCGCAAACGCTCATGTTTCGGTGGGGGAAATGGGGAGGTTGGTATGGGAGTTGTACCCCCGAGGATTGTCGATACAGCATTACAGTCCGTCACTTTTCACTCATTTATCCGGGATTTGTCTTCGAAGAAGGGCCGCACCTCGGTGCAAGGATATTGGAATCGCTTGGGCTTCGCAGTGCTGGAGTGTCAGCGACATTTCATGTTGTTCACGGCATCGTGACAGAAAAAGGATTCGGAATGTCTGCGGCACTTCCTGTCAGCAACTGGATTACGCCGAATGGTGGCTTCTGGTTAAAGGATGAGATTGGAAGTACCTATTGGCCGAGCATTGATGTTGCTTCTTTCGAGGGCGCTAAGCTCAGGGGTGCAACTCCATTCACTATCGGGAGAAATCCATACCGTGGTTTTGTACAACGGCGAATTCTTCTGGAAGCAAGCTTCACCCCGGAGGAAGCGCCGACAGAGCAAGCTGCTCTCATGGATTTTCACTTCGACTGCATTACACGTTGGAAAGGATGTACGAATAGAGCGCAAATTCTGCCTCAAGCGGAGTCAGAATTCGAGGCAAGCAACCAGGAAGCACTTTTGGATATAGCCAAGGAAACGTCGGCCACCGCAGAACCGTGCCGGAACGCGCCTAGAGAAATGGGCCAGAGCGCGATTGACGTCCTCCGCGTAGAAGCACTCTCGACACAGCCGACAGATGGGACTTATTCAGATGAGGGCTACGGCCAAGGCGAATTCGACACGGTCAAACTACTCGAAGTATTGAAGAGCCCAATTCATTGGAAATCCGGCCATGTTTTCCGAGTCCATCCCTTTCCCGGCAAACGCACGGCGCAAGAGAATTTCTCCCCTGAACACCTTGCTGTGGGCAACACCTACATTCTTTTGTACACGTATTTTCTCGACAAAGAACCGAAAAGTGAGCACGATCTGATTGGATTGACCCGCTGTGGAGTGTTCGAAGACACGCCAGCGATACGAGGACAACTTCTCGATGGCGCTGGTAGTGCTCAGCATTCAAACTGACCATCGACCCATGCTGTAGACTCGGTGGTGAAATTGTTGCAGGAATGTCGCGACTCGGCTTCTCCCCGGAGAACCCACATCGGGCGGATAATAGATGTTCAACATGACTCTTCTGCTGAACATAGACGAAATTGATTTGGAATGCTCACGGAGACGATTGTCCCATGCCCATTGAGGAAGGAAAGTGCTATGTCACACCACGCGACAAGTCCGGCAACAGGCTGCGGATTGAAGTAAGCGAGAGCGATTACAAAAAGCTAAATCGCGGACGTGGATGGGAAGCGGAAATGACCGAGATTCACACGGGTCGGAAATACAGCCTCTACGCCGCATCGTGCGGACACCGAGATTGCTTCTGTGATGCAATTGCCGTTGAGATAGGCTCGAATGAAGTAAATTTGCCACCAGTTCCAGGTTTGGTGCCAATGGCCGTAGTTCTTGCTGGAGATGAAGATAAAGACGCGATTGGAAACGCCGCGAAGGAAGCCATCTCGTATTGCACTTCATTTAGCTGGTGCGAAGCTGCATTGGAATCGTATTTTGGAGGCGGAGTTGCGGGTATCTTCGCTGTTTTTCTCCTGCACATTGTTCCAGCGCGAGAGGAAATTGGCGATTGGATGTGGGTGGTCGTGGGCGACATCCCGTCCGCTTATCTTCCGGTGGATGATGCTGGGTCTGCTGCGGGCGTTTTCGAAGAATACATGGATGGAATGTCGCGATGGATCGAATTCGCCAGACAAGGCAAACAGGGAAGCGCGGACGACGGAGTGCCTCCTGTAGATATAGAGGCAACCCCTGAGTCGGCGGAACTCCTGCGCCAAAGGCTTGAGTCTCTGCGCCAGATTATCGCACCTTTGTTTAAACCGTCTTGACCGCACCTGCCGGGAATAGGACACTCAACCTACAATTACGGTCGGCTGACCGACAACATTGAAATACCGCCGCGTGGAGGGCCGAAAGGGTGCATGAATAACGACGAGTTGAAAAGTTGGTTCTTGGCGTTGTCGGACTCCGACAAGCAGATATTTCTCTGCTTCGTTTCAAATCAGCTCACGGTTCATGGTAGGGCATTTGGCCTCGACCTAACGGGGACAGAACAAATCAAAGCCTTCCAAGGTCTAAACGAAATCCAACACCAAATAAGCGGTCATGTCGCGGCAATTGGACTGAAGTGTGACAGGTATCCCGATGATGTCTTATGGAACATACTCAACGAGAAGGCTGCTTCGTTTGGCCTACTAGCTCATCTCAAACAGTCGTTGGATTACTCAAGAGCCAGAAATGTTTGGGATGAATCAAGGTAACCGACCATGATTGAATACCGAGTCACGAAATACGACCCCGCCTTGCGTGATGCCAGTGGCGCATACTTGGTTGACGACTGGACACTTGTCAAAGATATTGGTCGCGCGTTTGGGGGCGTAGTCCTGACCGAGGGCGAATACAGGAGAGTTGAACAGGCATACATCAACTCTGCCATCTGCTTCCTTCGGGCGGGCGGATTGAATTCTCTGACCGCCGAGGGAATAGAGAACCCCAAAGGACTTGCGCTCGACTTTGGCGAGGGCTCCGTTCTCTCCCTTGAGGAAGTCGGCGACGTGATTCGACAAATCCTGCGGGAAGAGTTTTGGTGCCGGTTGGAATGCCAAGGTGGATTCCTTCACTTTGGTTGGGACTACTACATGTACATTGGTGTGCCTCACCGCTGCCCGGAGGCTGAACTTCTAGCCGAAGGGCTGGGATTGTTTCCAGAAGAGTTTCCCTCACCTTACAAAGAAATCCCTGATGATTCGGATCGTAATCTCTGATGACTGCCTGTGAGAGTGCTCTGGCGGTAGACGCTCCGGTCGATGGGTCGCCACTCCTGTGCAGTCGCGGGTCAGTTTGAATGATTATCAGTGGTAGCCGAACTCGAATATGGCGCTTCGGCTGAAGTCGTCGTAGAACAGCTTGTACCCGCCCCGGTTGTAGTCGTCAATCGAGAAGACCAGTTCAGACTTGCCATCATTGTCATAGTCCCCGGCATCAACGAGCCACATATTTGAACCCAGAAAGCGCACCTGTTGCTCCGGCGTGATAACGAACCACTGAGACGTGAATGCCTCATCAGGAGGGCCGTCACATTCACCCCCGCTCAGTATCACTTCGGCGATGAGCCAGTGTCGGGTCGAGGAGTACGCCTTGTTCACCACCATATTCGAATCGGTGTATGGCCATGGCTTGGTGTGTTCAATGTCCTGCTGGCTACAGTTTGTCACCTTCGGGAAGCGGCTTCGGAATGCCTTGCGGACAGCAGCAGTGGTAGCAGTAGAAAGCTGCGTTGGCTTCCAGTCTTCTGGGTCACGATAATTCGGTTCGGTGATGGCAACCAACGGTCGATAAACAGGTTCACCGAGGAACCCTCCGAAGTCTGTAGAGGGCTTACCAATCGTAGGTGGCGCAACGCTGCCGACGATGGTCTGCTGGCCGACCGTTGCATAGAAGTCAAAGGACGGCGGTGTCCTGCTTACTACCTGACCGACCTGTTTACCGTCGAATGCAACTGTCCAATTCACCTGCGCCGGGAACTTTGCCGCAATAGTTTTCAAGCAACCTTGGTCTGGACAGTTGCTTGGGAACGCGACCCATCCTGCACCTTCCGTCCGAAAGACAACTCGCACATCACGATAATGTGGATTACCGGCATAGTGCCCCGGATTGTCCTCAAGGATGCCGACGAGCGTCGGCTGCACTTGTCCCGCTACGCCGGGAGGTAGGGTGAAAACAATAGCAGCAAAAAATGCAACAGCGAGATGTCGTTCCTTCATGATTTCCGTCACCTGTAATTGTCCGCCAATCAAGTGTTCTTCAAATTCGCTTCGATGGCAGTCCACGGGATTACTTTTCGAATTGCTGCGGACTGAGACGGAAAGCTTGGCTTGGCGCGAAGAGCGGCATTCTTCGCTTTGACTACTGCCGCCTTTTCTACCCCGGACGCTTCGCCAAGCCAGAGTGCCATCGGTGGACAATTGATGTGGTTGTACACAAATTCAGCAGTGCGATTCCAGTTCTCACGTCCGTAGTAGCCAGCCCCGTCGTAAGCTCCCAACCAGCACAGCCAGTGTTCTCTTTGGGAAGAGTATCGCTCAACACTGTTGTCAGGAGTCCCACGTTTTGCCAAAGCGGCTTCAAGTTGTGCCGTGACAGGCGGCAGAGCAGGAAGCTTTCGGATTCTGCGTCTCAGTTGGCTCGGTGACATCACGAACACACCACACTCGTTTGCATCGAATCAGACTACACCCAGTATCCACCCTTCAGCATCAGCAACCTCCCGCTCCCCTGGCGTCAGCGGTGGATTGAGGTAGTTTCTCAGTGAGCCGCTGCGTCCGCTCGTTGCGGCCTCGCCGTCGACACATCTGATACCGACCCTGCCCCGGCGTGCCGGAGCCCTCGGCGACGAAATCGGAGGCACGATGCTTACTCAACCGGAGATACGCGAGGTCTCTGCCGCATCAGTTCCAACAACACCGGGCGCAACCAGGCGTAGTTCGGCAAGTCTGCGATGAACGCGGCTTCGGCAACTGCCCGGATGAAGCCCGGTTGTACGCGCCAGAGCGAAGGGGCGCGTTGGTGGCAGACCGCGTGTGGTGTGTGACCGGGCGCGGATGATTACCCTCCACCGGGAGGGACGCTCTTTGGGCAAAATCGCTGCCGAACTGGGGCTGTCAAAGACCAAAGTCGCAAGAATCGTCGGCTAGTCCAACCAGCTTTGCCTTACCTCACCGGTCAGAGAGATGAACTCCTTGGTGCAGAGTGCTCGCGTTCTCAGGTTCAACTGATCCACTACGTCTTCCCCAACGTGCCAGTATTCGGGGAAATCATGATGGGAAATGAACAACAGACGATGCGGAGTAAGCGGGAGTGTAACCTCGATGTTGAGCTGTCCGAGCGCAGGTATTCTAAGCCTCTTAGGGCTTTTCAGCACGTCCTCATTGAACCAGACGCAGGGATCATCGCTCGTTATAAACCCAAATACATCATCGCAGTGGATGATAGTTAGGTTCATCTTCATGAGTCTTGGGGTTTCAATCTGGATTCCCCATGTTGCGGTCTGACCGTGTGCGTTCACGATAAGCTCCGACAGTTCGTCAGACCGCGTGTGCCTCGTCCTGTATGCGTTCTCCGCATCGAGAACATGGCGATACCAGTTCTCATACTGGCCTTTCCAGTGGTCTCCATTGCTACAAGACCGTGAGTGCATAGCGGCAGCGAAGAGGCAAAGCACCGCTCGATCTTCCGGCGACAAGGGGGCTAATTGGCGCACCGTCGTTAGCACTCTTACGAATCGACTCTCGATTGACCCCAACGCGTCTTCAACCGCAAGACCACGCCCACCCTCAGCCAGTTTGACAGTGTAGCGGTCTGATTCCCTGAACGATTTCTCTGGAGATTTCTTTCGTTTTGTCTGCCCGTCTTTTGAAATGCGCCAGATGTAAGTCTGACCAATAGGCGCATGAGGGTCACACCAAGATTTCAGATAGCAATTCGGGATAATGTGTTGTCGCTTCTTCTCCACGGTCTCAATCTATCCTCGGGATGGAATCTGCAATATCAACTCAGGCCGGTTGTTCCTCACGTTGCCGACATCGTTGCCCACCGGCCATGCCTTCATCTCCTCAGCCGGGTATGGTCTCAGCAAATCCACAGGTAGGTGGGAAGGTTCACCGGGCTGCAACCATCTGTCGTAGTCTCCTCGATGGAGAATCACAGGCATTCTATTGTGAATCGGCTGCATCAACTCGTTGGGGTCAGTCGTGATGACTATATAGGTTTCGAGCACCTTTCCACTTTCCTTATCCTTCCACGAGTCCCACAAGCCAGCAAAGGCGAAGAGTTCAGCGTCCTTCATGGCGATGGCATACGGCTGCTTCGTCTTTGCATCGACCCTCTGCCATTCGTAAAACCAATCTGCGGGAACAAGGCAACGCCGACGTTTCATCGCTTCTCTGTAAGCTGGGCTGGTCGTTATGGTCTCCGCCTTGGCGTTGATGGTGTTGAACGCCATCTTGGCGTCCTTCGCCCAAAACGGAACGAGCCCCCAACGCATGACAGTTAACTCGCGTTTACCCGTCTCCGTATCGAGCCGCACGACCGGCTGAAACGACTGCGGAGCGACGTTGTAGGACGGCGCTAGATACGTGTCATCGAAAACATCAGTGTTGTGGGTCTGCATCCACTCTGCGATGCGCTGCTTGTCCGCTCGTCTGCCGTATCGTCCGCACATGGCTCACCCTCCCTGTAACCCGCGAGTTTCAGCCAGCCGAATTCATTCGTCCTTCTTGCCTTGTGCAAACCACCACAATGCAATTGCGCCAAAAGCCATTGCAGGGGTTGAATACCAAAAAGCCGAATAAACCGCATTCTCTTCTGATTCAAATTGGAGTTGGTAAAAGAAACAGCACGTGTATATGATGGCGGTGACCAGCAGAACGGCAAGTTGCTTCGTCTTCTTCGTTCGGGGAACTAACCTGCTCATCGTCATAGGCGTGTTCTCCTCACTTCTCGGTCAATTTCTGCGGAACTATTCGGAACACTCGATTGTAAATCTCGTGAGCGAGTTCAACGGACTCGTCAATCGCGTGGCTAGTCGGGACGACGCGGACGTTGACCTGCCGCTCCCGTGCCAGCCGGATACCGGCGATGAGGCACGCCCCGAGGTAGACCATGCTCTTATTCAGCCGTGGCATCCCTGCGTCAGGATCGAACATCACCGTCCTCCAGTCCGTTGCTGCCGGGTGATGAGTTGGTCAGGCCGACCGAGGAAGACCTCGGAAGGCAGGTACCGGCGAAGTTCGCCACAGAGAGGGCATTCCACGGTGATGGATTGAAATGGAAAGTCATCCCTGCCAGCGGCCACATCTCGGCGGCACCGTTTGCAGGTGACGACGAACAGTCTCCGCTCTACGCTTGGGAAGCCGAATGCCATTGCATGAGTATAGGCGAAATAAAAGCGAATAAAATCCACAGGGCGGGGAGCAATCTCCTATCCGAAATCTACCCAAGGATTTACCCAAAACTCATACGTCTTACACGTGAATACAGGTGCTTAGGCGGTATTCGGTGTGCGGTTAAGTCGTTGATAGTACAGGTGATATTGAGCTTGACACGGAAGAGGTCGCTGGTTCGAATCCAGTCGTGCCTACCATATTTATCAATAGCTTACGGGAATTTCGCTATTTTCTTCAACCCGATATTGAGCCCGATATTCCACAACATTTGCAGCGCGCACTCCCGGAAACCTGAATTTGGAGGATGTCCTGGCTGTAATTGAAAGTTGAGCGGCGGTTCAACCCAGGTCTGAAAGAATCGGGTTGCCTACCGGCGCATAGGTCTTCATGCCCATGGAAGCCAATCGCTTCAAACCCTTATCGTAGTCACACTGGAAACTCGAATTTCAAGGCGATCAGGAAATAACACCACGATGAATTCTATTGCAGAGCCCTCGGGCAATCGGTGCGCCGCCTGGACGCACCGACTGCACCAGAGTCGAGTTACTGATTGAATTCAAACCAGTTCACATTGGCAATGCTGCCGGTTCCCTTGAAGACAACATACAGGTCGTGGACTCCGGAGGCGCCGGAGACGGTCGCGGTGACGGTCTGCCATGTAGCCCAGCTTCCCGTGACGGGAAGCGTCGCCGTCGCCGCCAGTGGACCGGTCAGGCTGTCGAGATGGAACTCAGCGGTACCGCCATTGGCGCCGCTGGCCGTTCGAACGCTGACGCCGCTGACTGAAGCACCGAAGTCCACATTCTTGTAAGCAACGTAGGCTTGGGGCACAAGATAACCCAGATCGTAGACGCCGGTTGAGTCGCTGGTGTTTTCCGCTTGAAGGCCAGACTCGCTATAGAAACTGGAGCCCTGAATCTGTGCCGTGGCCGCAACAGGAACCGCGGCGCTGCTGGGCGTGCCGCTCCACGTAAATGTGGCGGAGGCATGCGCGGGAAGCGAGTAGGAGAACGACTGTCCGCCCCACTGCACGGGAAAAGTTGCGGTTGAGCTTGAGTCGTTGTACGCGACCAGGACAGTTGAGCCGTCCGGATTCAGAAATGCGACGCTGGCGATGGCGGGCGTATTGCTGGAGTAGATGCGCACCGCTCCCGGCAACACATACTTGCTGTACTGGCCGAGAGTGTAATATTCCACAGTTTTGGTGACGGCGCCCGAGGTGCTGTTCACCGTCACGATGGGAGTACAGGTATTGCATCCTCCCAGAGGCGGCGCGTTTTGCGTGAGATCCGGTCCGAGATTTTCGTTCAGAGCGAGACTCCATTTGACATAGGCCTTGCCGGAGTTGCGCAATACGTTGGTGATCTCGACGAAATCCGATGTGAACTGATCGGTTACCCAGGTGCCGCCGGAGTGCTCGGTTTCCCAGTTACCCATTTTCGGGTAGGCATTCTGGACGAGCTGCTGCCCGCCGGGAACACCGCCGTAACCGTGCCATGCCGTACCGGCCACTTGCGTTGCCTGCTGCGCTGTCAGACCTGCCAGGATGGTTTCCGGATAAGTTATCTGATCCCAGTTGTGGTCATAGAGAAGAACCTTGGTGGAGAGGTTGGCGCTGGACAAGGCAGGCAGCACGTAGTCTTGCAAAACGGCCAGTTGCGTCTGCGAGTCCATGCCCATGCTCGGCATATAGGTGACTACATTCAGCGGCTCGTTTTGCAGCGAGATGTAATCGATGGCCACATTGTTGCTTTGGTAGGCCTGAATGTACTTGACGAAGTAATCGGCAAAGGCTGTCTCTTCGGTCGCAGTCAGAGACAGGTATCCACCTTCCAGGGAGTTGGTGGTCTTCATCCATGCGGGCGGACTCCAGGGACTGGCCATGAGCTTCATCTGTGGATTGAGCAGCCTGGCGCTTTGCACGATGGGCAGAATATAGCTCTGATCGTGCGCGATTGAAAAATTGCTGAGGCCTGGATCTGCCGCGCCGTCATCGTACGAATAGGCAGAGAGCGCAATGTCGGAGGCGCCCATCGGGATGCGCATGAAGCTGAGGCCGATACCGTTGCCGTTGCGCGTAAACAGATCGTTCATGGCGCCAGGCAGGTTTCCCGCGGTCGCCGCGACGCCATGAAGCAAATAAGTCGCCGAATCGGTGAATGCAGCGCCAAACCCTTCGATGGTCTGGTATTGCTGCGCTGGATCGACCAGGATCGTATTCGTTGTTGCATCGCTGGTGCTGGACGAGAAGCTGATGCTGGACTGCGGGGCCAGAAGTTGCGTCTGGTCGTGAGTGGTCAGCGTGACCGCTACCGCGGAAACCGGAATAGTGACGGTATAGCCGCCAATGGCCGCAGCGCTGTTGGAGTAGCCCGGAGCAACCGCGATCGCTTTGATCGTGGTGGTAAGGTAAACCGGAATCGGAGTCGCTGCCGAATAGAGCGCCGAACCCGTGGTCGGTGTCGATCCATCTGTCGTGTAATAAATCGATGCGCCGCTGACGCTATCCGAGAGAGTCACTGACTGGATCGACGTGTACGGGCCGGGCGCGGGAGAGAAAGTTGGCCCCACCACGGAAGGAAGGTTGATGGTATATGCGCCCGTGGCGACAGTGCTGCTGGAGGAGCCGGGAGCGATGGCAATCGCGTTGATCGTCATAGAAGAAGAAACCGCGATGGGAGAAGCGGCCGAAAAGAGCGTCGAACTCGTGGTCGGTGTCGATCCATCGGTGGTGTAATAAATCGATGCGCCGCTGGCTGAGTCCGTGAGTGTAACCGATTGGGCAGATGTGTAAACGCCGGGACTGGGAATGAAAGATGGCGCGGGAGCAGCCGGCAGATTGATGGTGAAGGTGCCCGAGGCAACGGCGCTGTTGGTATAGCTGCTCACTTCGGCGATGGCGTTTATCGAAGTGGTCACGGCAACGGCGATCGACGTCGTGTATTTCGTCGAAGAAGACGTCGGCGCGGAGCCGTCGGTTGTGTAGTAGATTGTCGCACCTGACGTGGAATCCAAAATAGACACTGTTTGAGCGGCAGAGAAGGTGCCAGCAACTGGCGAAAACGTCGGGGTGGCTACCGTCGGCGTAGTCGGGGGTACCGACGACGAACCGCCTCCGCATCCATTGCAGCCGGAAATTGCCAGAAACGCGGCGGTAAGAATCATGATGTGATTATTCAAGCGGGTAATCTCCTAGAGCCCATCGGCCGGTCGAGCAGAGGTTATGCGGAAAGAAGCGGCGCGGGGCGCAATCGAAGATGCGCCCCGCGCGACGGTTCAAGGTTCAGTTAGCGCGATCAGAAGTAGAGCTTCGCGGCTAACTGCAAGACACGCGCATTTCCACCTGAGTTATAGTCGCCGAAGTAAGTTCCGAGATGGTCCTTCGATCCGGCGGGGCGAATGTTGTTGGGGTTGACGGGGACCGTGTTGGCCCAGTTCCAGGCAAAACCCCAGTAGTTGCCGCCGTTGCTGCCGTCATTGACAGCTGGCTGCGCGTACAGGTTTCTGCCCCAGAATTGCGGGTGATTGAAGGCGTTGAAGGCTTCCATGCGCAACTCTATATAGCGCTTGTCGCCGGAAGAAATCGGGAGCCGCTTGAGCAGCGCCAGATCGGTGGAGTTGGTTCCACCGCCCCGGAGATACTGTTTGGGCCAGGGATTGGGTGTGCCGATATTGGGCATGACGAAAGCAGTCGGATCGACGGCCGCGTAACGTCCGCGTCCCTTGCCCGGCTTCATGCCCGGCTTGATGTAGGCGGTGGTGCCTTCCGTGTAGGAACCGGTGATTAGGCGCTGATACCAGCTCAGATCGAGGCCCACGGTTCCCGGTGTGCCTTTAATGAACTGGGAGATGCCGCTTACTTCATAGTTGTCAGTGAGCAGCGAGACGATCTTGGAGTGCCCCAGATAGTTGCTGAACTTGGGCATCTCGTAGATATAGTTGACGGCGAGGATTTGCGGACGATCGAAGCCTGCGAGTTGATAGTTGTAAATCTTCTCGCTGATCGTGTTGACCCAGCTTCCGTCGCTGTCGGTGGTGTCCATGGTCTTGGAGTAGGTGTACGCTCCGCCGAACTTGAGGCCATGACCGAAGCGGCGATTCAACTGCACCTGCAGCGAGTTGTAGTTGGCAATGCCGTTCCACAGGTAGTGATCGATGTTGTTATAGCCCTGATAAGGCTCCATCTCGGCTTGTGGAAGGACGCGGTCGCCCAGATAGGAGAGGCCGGCATACTGTGAAGGAAGCCAACTGCCTTCGCCACCCTGCGCGGGAGTGGGAACCGGCTGGCCGCCGTAGCCGCTGTTGCCGGGATCCTGGGCCGCATAGGTGAAGACATACCCATAGGGGATGTAATTCTGGTTGATTTTCTGCGAAAGGTGACGCTGCTGGTTGCCAACATAAGCAACATCCAGAACCGTGCCCTTGCCCAGGTCGCGCTGAATACCGAGGCTGTAGCTGTAGACCGTGGGCAGCTTGCCGGAAGGATCGAAGCCTATGACTTCGGTCGGAGATAATGTGCCGCTGCCTATCTTTGACAGGTCCTCAACTTGACCGTACTTCAGGCTGGCTTGCACCTTGTTGGGCGGGTTTTCGACGACCTGATTGTAGATTGGGTTGCCCGCGAAGCGGTCATGCGTGATGCCGCCGCCGCCGCGGATGATGGTTTTGCCATTGCCGCGGAGGTCGTAGGCAAAGCCGAAACGCGGCTCATACACGATGCCCTGGTCCTTGAATCCGCCCTTGTAGTATCCGTTCTTGGCCAGTTTCATGCCGTTGGCGACATTGCCGATTCCGGGAACGATGGTGCCCTGGAGGTAGTCCGCCACGTGCGCGGTCGGAGTCGTGGGATCGTACGCGTAATAGTTGCCGTTCTGCCATTCGTGGTATATGTGAACCGCCTGGGTGGGATCGTAAGCGTCCGCGACAAAAGCCACACCCTGATTCTTCACGTCGTATTGCGGCTGATACCAGGGGAAGCGCATTCCGTAGTCGAGCGTCAAGCGCCTGGTGATCTTCCAGGTGTCCTGCGCGTAGAAGTCGAAGTTCGTGTAGCGGTAGTAGCCGCGTGGACGTGTGGAGGACTGGTCGAAGGTGTTGTAGTAGCCGAGCAGGGCGTTGGCATAGGGATCGCCGGTTTGCAGCGGCTGGGATGCGTCCAGGCCGCTGAAGCCGAGCTGGCCGTTCATGTTGCCCCAGTCAGACTGATCCTTGCGAGCGCGCTCGAGGAAGATACCGAACTTCATGGTGTGATGGGAGATGGTCTTGGTCAAGTTGTCCGTCAGATTGATCGTCGTCAGCGCATTGGTGAAGGGCAGTGCGCCGTTGTAGTCCCACGCTCCCTGCTGCTGGTTTCTGCCGGTAAAGGAGATGTCCGGAACCGGGCTGCTGCCGGGGACGGAATACATCAGCGGAATGTTGACACCGGTGGTCGCATCGGAAACCGCGTTGCCGATGGACTCGTAATCCTGCTTGTTGACCGACCAGCCGGTCGTCACTTCGTTTACCATGCTTGAGCCGATGGTGGTGGTGAGATCGAAGGCAGTGTTGTAGCCCGGCAGAGAAGAGGAAACGCCCTTGCCGAACTTGTAGGTGCCGGTTCCGTAGAGGCCGCCGGCGCCCAACGGAAAGTTTTCGTGATCCTGGTTGGCAATAAACCGTGCAAAGAAGCGGTTGTCGGGGTTCACCTGCCAGTCAACACGGGCAATCTCTTCATTGCGAGGGTGCGTGGTGCTGGTCTCAATCTGGTAGTTGTAGTTGTTGTGGCCGGTGGTCGGGTCGACGGTGTTCGGTTCCGGCATGAGTTTCATCAACTGCTGAACTCCGGTCACAATCCGGCCCTGGGGAATCTGATTTCCCGAGAATGGCAATCCGTTGTTGGTTGGATCCTTGACGACAACCGGGTTGTTGAGTCCATCGGTGCTCTTCGTGAAGAGGCCGTTTCTTTCGTCATCTGTGGGCACGTAGGTTTGCGCGGTGCTTCCGGGAACCAGTTGGTGATAGTTCTCCTGGCTATAGAAGAAGAAGAGCTTGTCGCGGTTGTGATTGTAATGAGTTCTGGGCAGCATGACCGGGCCGCCAATCTGCCCGCCAAAGGTGTTGTAGCGGAAGAGCGGCGTGGACAGCATGGCGCTGCCGTTTTGCTTGGCGTAGTAATTGCTTTGGTCGTTGAACCAGGTGTTCGCGTTCATGTTTTCATGGCGATAGAAGTAGCGGGCATCGCCGTGGAAGTCGTGAGAACCACTGCGCACCGAAACAGCGATCTGTCCGCCGGCGGCCTTGCCATACTCCGCCTGGTAGTTGGAGGTTTCCACCTTCACTTCGGCGATGGCGTCGGTGTTGATGGTGACCTGCACGTTGCCGTTGTTGCCATTGTCTTCGTTGGAGACGCCGTCGACCGTGATCAAGTGCTCGTTGGCGCGGGTGCCGTTGATGTTCATGCTGCCCAGGCCTTCCTTGCTGCTCTCAGCGCCGTTGAAGGTGCTGTTGACGCCTGCAATCATCTTCATGTCATCGAGGACGTTGCGGCCGTTGTTGAGCAGGTCGGTGAGCTGCTGCGCGTCAATCACGGCGGAACGCTCGCCGGAAGCCGCCTGCAACTGCATTTGTCCGCCGGAGGCTGCTACGGTGATGGTCTCGGTAACCGAGCCAACAGAGAGATTGAAATCGCCGACGGAAAGACGAGCGCCGACGTCTAGGACGACGCCCTCTTTGGCGTAGAGCTTGAAGCCGGCTGCGCTGGCAGTGATGGTATAGGTGCCTGCGGGAAGGTCCGCGGCAACAAAACTGCCATCTTTGCCGGACTTGACAGTGCGCTCAATACCAATGGCGCTGTCCTTGAATGTGACAGTAGCGCCTTGCAGAAGAGCTCCATTGAGATCCTTCGTAACTCCGAAGATGGTGCCGGATGTGATCTGACCCCAGAGATTGCCACTCGATGCAATCAAGACGATCAGAAACAGAACGGAGACTATCCCGCTTCGGCGTACCGCAACGCTGGATTGGGAAGTTAACGACGGAAACATTGGAAGCGGTATGATGGAGGTACTGCAGCTTGCAGAATATTGTCTTGCGGAGCCGGTGAGGATGTTTCTTCGGCTCGCTTGACCGCAATGCGTATCTGCGGAACTGAACTGAAACATAGGGCCTTCCTTTAAGTTGATTTCAAGAGCGTCTCCGAAAGTAGGCTCTCGAGTGCGGAGCGGTCTTGGAGATAAGCTGATGGAATTCCGATGAATTTCCGATGGATTAAGATATTGAAATCATTCACTTTAATGAGGTTTCGGCAATGACGTTGGCCAGCCAATCCCCCTTCAAACTAGGCGATTGGCTGGTTGAACCCGGCTTCAACCAGCTTTCGCGGGGCCGCATGAAGCATCGTGTCGAGCCCAAAGTGATGAGTGTGCTGGTATATTTGGCGGAGCAGGCGGGACACGTCGTCTCCAAAGACGCAATACTGCGCGACGTCTGGCCGGACACGTTCGTGGGCGAGGATGCGCTGACACGATGCATCTCTGTTCTTCGCCATATCTTCGAAGATGATCCTCGCAATCCCCGCTTCATCAAGACCGTTTCCAAGGTTGGCTATTGCCTGCTGGTCGCAGCGCTCCCCGAAAGCGATATCGCCACCGATACTCCCGACCCTCATGCTGATGAGCTGCCAAATGGGGAGGCACACGACCTTTCGGCAGCGGTGCCCGAATCCGAGCGAGAAACGGCAGGCAGAAGCAGGACGCGAATGCGCGCAATGGCGACCGCCCTCGTCGTAGTGCTGGCAGGCGGTCTGGCGATCGGGGCCTTGCATGTCTTTCGCGCCGACTCAACTCCGCCCTCCTACCGCACCATCCAGCTCACAACCAACGCCGGTGAGCAGAGCCGTCCGGCGCTTTCACCGGATGGAAGGCGGCTGGCTTTTGTGTGGGCCAAGGAAGACGGAAGCCACCAGCGTATCTATATAAAGGAACTGGGCCGCGAGCAGTTGCTGCGCCTGACCGACCTGCCGGAAGATGAATACAGCCCCGTTTGGTCTCCAGACGGCAAGCAGATTGCATTTCTCTCCTCCTCGGCCACTGGCTTGGGACTCTATGTTGCCTCATTCCCTTCCTCGGGCTCGGTGCGCAAGGTCTATATTCCGGGCGAGACTACGCATTGGGAGCAGGGCGCGCTCTCATGGTCGCCTGATGGCAAAAGCTTCATTCTGGTTGACCATATCGGCTCCCAACCAAGTTCCTCCGTCTACCTGATCGATGTGGAGACCTTGCACGCGCGTCCGCTTACCACCCCTCCGGCGGGTTGGGAGGGCGATCTCTGCCCGCTCTTTTCACCCGACGGGAGCAAGATTGCCTTTGTGCGCGCCAGCGAGAGCGAGATCGCGGACCTCTACTGGATTCCCGCCAGTGGCGGCGAGCCGCGCCAGGTTACGCAAGACAGAAAGATGATCAATGGAATTGCGTGGTCCTCCGGCGGCAAATCCATCGTTTTCTCCTCGAACCGAGCTGGACAGGAAGCGCTGTGGAAGGTCTCGCTTGAAGGCGGCGCGGCTAAGCGCCTGCCGGTTGGGACCGAAGACGCCACGGAGCCCTCCATTCCCCCCAAGGGAAACAAACTGGCATTTGTGCAGGGTGGAGCGATCTTCGGCATCCTCCGCATTGGAGCCGCCAAGGAGAACGCGCGCGAGGAGAATAGGCAGACCATCGTCTCCTCGACCGCCCAGGATTCCGCACCGTCAGTCTCTCCTGACGGCACGCAGTTCGCTTTTCAGTCCGCGCGCTCGGGATACCAGCAAATCTGGCTTTCCTCGATTGACGGCCAATCGCTGCGCCAACTGACTCCGGACGGCGGCCCGCTCTCCGGTGCAGGAAGCCCTTCCTGGTCGCCGTTGGGCGATCAAATTGCTTTTGATTCTAGGCGAGACGGTCACTCGCACATCTTTATCATCCCGGTCTCTGGCGGCACTCCGAAACAACTCACCTTTGGCGACGTGAACGACATTGTCCCCCGATGGTCGATCGCCGGCCACTCGGTTTACTTCCGCTCTAACCGCGGCGGTCGCTGGCAACTTTGGAAGCTGCCCGCGGCTGGTGGCACCCCGCAACCTGTGACCTCGGATGACGGAATAGTCGGCCAGGAATCGACTGACGGAAAATGGCTTTACTTCGCGCGCGGCGGCGAGAACGGCATCTGGCGGATGCCACTGGCTGGCGGCGAGGCCGTCCGCATCCTCGATCAGCCGCCAACCAGATACTGGGCCTACTGGCAGGTCACCAAGAGCGGTATCTACTTCCTGGATCAGCGGCAGTCGCCGCCGTCGATCTCCATCTTCGATCCTGCCTCTGGCAAAACTTCGAGCTTTGCCAAGCTGAACCGCCTGCCGCCGTACTACTCCGGAATCGGGGTACTTCCAGGGAAACGGGAGCTGCTCATCAGCGATATGCATGAAGTCGGCAGCCACATCTCAATGGCGGAGGGAGCATTTTGATTTTTGAGGAACAATTTGCATGGCTGGTTGTTCCAACCGCACTTTCCATTCGTTGAGAATCGAAACCGAAGCGGTCTCTGTCAGTAAGCCAGCCACCTTCCGCCTGGAAAGTTAGGGGGAACAGTGGCATAGCGACGCCGCTTCGGATCGTCTACACAAAACTATTGCGTTGTGTCTCGCCAATTTATCATCCGGTCGGAACGAGGAATAGATTCTGACCTGAACGGTTGTATAGGAAGCGATTTTGAGCTGAGGGGAGGAGAGTTCCGTGGCCGCATACAACCATGAAGACACTTGCAAGTCGGCGGCGAAAGCTCATGGGACAGACTTCTCCCGCAGGGTTTCGTCGACTCCGAGGCGAAATGTTCGCAACAGAGACTCAGGCAGCCAAATCGTAGCGATGATGCAGACCGCCGAGCCTTGGCATCGCTATTACCCTGTTACTCACAACGCCGGAGTTACTCACTGCCTCACGATTCGCGGGCGTTTCCTTCGCCAGCGCAAGATGAGTTCTATCCTCGTGATAATACCGGACGTACTCGTTCATCAGGCGTTTCAGATGCCGTTCGTTGAGAACGATCACATGATCGATCAGATCGCGACGACAATTCCCGACCCAGCGCTCGGCGACACCGTTCTGCCACGGGCTTCGGAAACTGGTTCGCTTTGGTTGGATGCCAAAGCTCTTCACCGTGTCGATCACTTCTTCATTAAATTGCGCGCCGCGATCGAAGATCAAATAGCGAGGCGCAGAGTCGTAGGGAAATGCCTCGCGCAACTGCTGAACAACCCAAGCACGGCTCGGATGCTTTGTAACATTGCAGTGGAGGATTCGTCGCCGATCATTCGCACTGACAAAAAAGCAGTAGAGAACGCCGAAGGTCAGCGTCGGTACGGTGAAGAAGTCCATTGCGGCAATAGCCTCGCGATGGTTGCTCAGGAACGCCGCCCAGCGTTTTGCCGGCTCGGGATTGCGAGGCGCTTTTCGCATCCAGCGCAACACGGACCGCTCCGAAATATTGAAGCCAAGCATCTTCAGCTCTCCGTGAATGCGCGGCGCGCCCCAGGTTCGGTTCTCGGCGACCATGCGGAAGATGAGTTCGCGCAATTCCCGGCTCACGCACTTTCTTCCCACACGGTTTCGATTCCGCGAAAGCCAAGTCCAGTAAAGCTTGAATCCCACCCGGTGCCAGCGAGCGACGGTCTCCGGTTGGACGAGAATCAACGCCCGCTTCCATCCAGGCCAAAGTCGCCGCAGTATCACCCAGAACATTTTGTCGGAAGCGGCAAATCGCGGCTGAGGATGCCTCTGTTTCAAGATGGCGAGTTGTTGACGAAGGGCCAGGTTCTCCAAGAGGAGGCCGCGGCGAGAATAGCAAGACTGAACGATCAGATCGAACAGGAGCTTCAACGAACGGAGCATAAGCCAGTTTTAACAGAAGCATCGCGGATTTCAATGCAGACGGCGTTCGGCTCTTGTCCTCTCCATGGTCTGCGTTATCCAACCGAAAAAGCACGCGTTCCAGTCAGTCCCCATGGTCTATCAGCCGAAGGACGTTTATGTCGCCAGGTATGGCGTGGCTCCCTTGATAGGGTAGAGAGGTTGCGCTGAGAATGACCTCTGACGGACGGAGAGTTGTAGGCGGGAATCCAACGGCAAAGAGGCCGCGAAGACGCGCTCCGTTTGCGCTCTGTTTATCGGATTACAACTGCTTTTCATGGTCTAGAGCGGAACCAAAGTAGCTATATCCCGAAATTCTGAAGAGGGTTAGATTGGATTCGGCGATTTCCGCGAAGCGAAGAAGATGGCACAGCCCATTTCGGATGATTTGCGCACTCGGATTCTGGAA
>Ga0255355_1000380_pt1 | contig 27686 bp, 27 predicted proteins | sample HBST75metaG_FD_189943 | JGI IMG/M metagenome (GOLD analysis project Ga0255355, IMG submission 189943) | Peat soil microbial communities from Stordalen Mire, Sweden - H.B.S.T75 | ecosystem: Environmental > Terrestrial > Soil > Wetlands > Peat | place: Sweden: Norrbotten County, Stordalen Mire...
TCGGCAATCTTGTCGAGCGTGTTGGCGATGGCGGTGTCATAGGCGGCAGTGGTGCCGAAGGCCTGTTTCGCCAGCCGCCAGCGAGTTTCGCGGCTGAGCGAGCCGTCGGCGCTTTTTAGCTCTTCAATCAGAGCCGGGTAGTCCGAAACGCGGGTGACGATGGCCACGTCTTCAAAATTCTTGGCCGCGGAGCGGACCATCGACGGGCCGCCGATGTCGATGTTTTCAATGAGATGGCCGAAGGGGACGCCGGGCAGGGCAGCGGTCTTCTCAAAGGCGTAGAGATTCACCACCACCATGTCAATGGGCTCGATGCCGTGGGCGGCGACGGCTGCCTCGTGCTGGGCATTGCCGCGGATGTAGAGCAGGCCGCCGTGAACCTTGGGATGGAGCGTCTTTACGCGGCCGTCCAGCATTTCTGGGAAGCCGGTCAGGTCGCTGATGTCCTTGACCGCCAGGCCGGCCTCGCGCAGCGCCCGCGCCGTTCCGCCGGTTGAGACCAGTTCGACCCCAAAGCCGGCCAGCACCTGGGCAAACTCCACCAGGCCGGTCTTGTCTGTAACGCTCAGCAACGCCCGCCGAATCCGCTTTTCCGCACTCATGGTCGCTCTCCTTGAAATTGCCAATCTGTTTGTGTCGATTCCGCCTGGGTTGTGTACTGGCTGAAGCCCGCGTCGGGATGTGTTAGCCAGACCGGGCGTGCGACGGCCAAACTCCAGAGTACATCGAAATTCAGGGCCGGACACAGATTAGCGGAATGGCATTGAGGTTGAGGCTGGCCGCGCCACGTGACTCAGCCCACGGCAGTTTCAAAAAAATGCTTTAGAGTTAAGTCATGGGAAGCTATCCCCCCCCTCCTCCATCCCGCGAACAAGGACTCGTCTACGGGGACACCGGTCTCGAACCGGAGATTCTGCCTCCTGGAGCCGGCTATATTCCGCCGCCGCCACCGGTTCGCCGGCAGCGGCCGTCGTGGGCATCTTCGCCGGCCACTTATCTGCTGGTGGGCATCAACTGCGCGGTTTTTCTCTACATGGTGGCGCACGGTGTCAGCGCGGGCACTCCCAGCGTGGATCAATTGATGCACTACGGTGCCGACAACACCGGCGCGGTGCTGCTCGGCGGCGAGTGGTGGCGGATCGTTTCCGCGATGTTTGTGCATGTGGGCATCCTTCATCTGGCGACGAACATGTGGTGCCTGTGGAACCTGGGATTGCTGGCCGAGCCGCTGCTGGGCTCGGTGGGCGTGCTGGCGGTCTACATCCTCACGGGCGCGGCCGGCAACCTGCTCTCAACCTTCGTCAACTGGTGGATGTATTACCCGGACTGGCTGAAATATCGCGATCTGGCCGTGTTTCCAGCCGGCGCGGGAGCTTCGGGAGCGGTCTTCGGGATCGCCGGAGCGCTGATTGTGCTGCTCAAGTCGCATCGGCTGCCGGTGCCGCCGCAGGAGCTTAAAAGGCTGCGCAAGTCGGTGATTTACTTTGCGGCGCTCAACCTGGTGCTTGGCCTCTCGATCAGCTTTGGCACCCATGTAATCGGCTCCGGGCTGCGCATCGACAACATGGCCCATCTGGGCGGCTTCGCCTGCGGGCTGCTCTTTGCGGCTCCGCTGGTGCCGCGGTTTGGCTCGCCCAGGCAGCTTTTCCAGCGGCGTCTGCGCTTTGCGGTGGGGATGGTGGTGGGAATCCTGGTGCTGTTCGGGTTCTTCCTGGCGCAGTTGCCGGGATAGAGGCGCATTGCCCGCCGCATGGGATTCGTGCAAAAATAACGATTGCAAGCTGACTGTCTCAATCCAATCCCCGGAGGAAGACCATGAAGCGCCGCGACTTTTTGAAGCAGGCTGCCGTGACCGCCGCAGCCGTTGCATCCGCCAGCCAATTGAAAGCAACCAGTGCTGCCCCTTCCAACCCGATTGCCCGCCGCACTCTGGGCAAGACGGGGGAGCGGCTCTCGATCATCGGCTTTGGCGGCATTGTGGTGATGAACGAGGAGACCGGCGCGGCAGCGAATATTGTTGCCGAGGCGGTGGACCGCGGCATCAACTACTTTGACGTGGCTCCCAGCTATGGCAATGCCCAGGAACGGCTGGGGCAGGCGCTGGCGCCCTATAGAAACAAGAGCTTTTTAGCCTGCAAGACCGATGGCCGTATGAAGGATGATTCGCGCGCGGATCTCGAGCAGTCCCTCAAGCTGTTGAAGACCGATCATCTGGATCTCTACCAGTTTCACGCGCTGACCAGAATGACTGATCTGGATAAGGTTCTGGGGCCGGGCGGCGCGATAGAAACAATGGAAGCGGCGAAAAGGGAAGGGAAGATTCGCTTTATCGGCTTTTCAGTTCACTCGGCGGAGACGGCGCTGGCGGCCATGGATCGCTACAACTTCGATACGGTTCTTTTCCCGGTGAACTGGGTTCTTTTCAGCCAGGCTGGCTTTGGTCCGCAGATTCTGAAGCGCGCGCAGGAAAAGAAGATGGGCATTCTGGCGCTGAAGGGCATGGCCAAGACGGTTTGGGCGGCTGGCGAGAGGCAGAATCATCCCCAACCCAAATGCTGGTATCAGCCGGCCAGTTTCCCCGAGGAGGCGTCTCTGGGACTGCGCTGGACCCTCGGACATCCGATCACGGCGGCGATTCCGCCCGGAGATGAGCGCTATTTTCGGCTGGCGATGGACGTGGCGCAAAACTACAAGCCGCTGGATGCGCACGAAGAGCAGACCTTGCTCAGCGGCGGCCATGGAGTGGAGCCGATCTTCCACCTCGGCAACGATGTGTAGCCGGAGCTCTCGCCGTGGCTACTGGGAACTGCTGCCGCGATAGCCGAAGTACTTCCGCACGGCAACGGAGGTATAACGCCCCCATGGCCCGTTCGAGTCGATGTAAGCGCTACTCTGGCTATAGGTCTGGAACTGCTTGAACAGGTAATGCTGCGTAACGCGCGCTTCAAATCCCTTTGGCAAAGTAGCCGCCAAACCCCACTCGCGTTCCCATCCGATTCCCTGCGCCGACCATGTGTATTTCTTTTGGGGAAGATTGTTTCCGAAAAGAAAACTGGAATCGGCGAAACCATAGAACCTGCGGAGGACGGGGGTCTTGTTGAAGAGCCTGGACTCGAAAGGCCTCGCTTCAATGTGTCCGCTCAGCATATAGCGGGCAAATGCCGTGCAGGTGCTGGATGCGTCTGTTGAAACTCCGCAGATGCCGGGGTCGATTTCATTGTGCGGCGGCGCAAGGTCAAACTGCGCATAGCCGCGCAGCATGGAGGGCGCTTCAGTGATGGCGGGTTGCACCGCGGTGCGCGATGAATCCGCCTCGGAATGGAGCATCGTTTGCGCCGTTGCTTGCGCGATACCCATCAGGAGAGCACAAAGAACCATTGCAGTTTTCAAGGACAATTGTTTCCGATCTGACAGAATGGACCTACTCAAACTTCAAAAAGAACTCTTGCAATCGCCTGCAACCCGGCTCAATCAGACGGGGTTATTCAGCAGCCAGTAGTGGAAGCCATCCACAATGGCCATCAGGGCGGCCTGGTTCAAATCGCTGCTCACTCCGGCGGTTGTCCAGGGATCCTGGCCGTCGGAGTGGAAGCTGACCGTGACGCGGACGTGAGCCGCGGTGTCATGGGCGGATACATCGATTGCCGTGACGCTGAACCTGCCCAAATGCATCTGCGCAATCGCAGGGTACCACTTTTCCAATTCGCGGCGCATTGCCTTGGTAAGTGCATCCACCGGGCCGGCGCCCTCGGCCCTGGTTGTCGTCACGGCAGAGTCGCCGATGGACAAAAGCATGGCGGCCTGCACGTATCGGTTTCCGGTTTCGTCGGACTCGTCGATCACTCTCCAGCTTTTTACGCTGAAGCGTTCTTGCAGGGTCTTGAGCACCTTCATGCAGGCCAGGCGGAACGAGACTTCGCTGGCCGTGAAGCCGTCGCCTTCAATCATCGCCTGGTTGGCGTCAATCAAAGCCTGCGCCTGGGCGGAATCGAGAGGAACGCCAATCGCTTCAGAGAGCAGAATGATGTTGGCTTTTCCCGATTGGCCGTTGACGCCGATGAGAGGGTTGGCGCCGACTTTGGCAGGGTCGCACCAGAGGTATGCCCCTGGGTTTTTGCGCTCGCTGCTGCCATGCATGCCGGCCCAGGTGCCAAACGCGCCCGCTCCCACAATGGGAGCGCCGTGGGGCGCTTCGAGCGAAAAGGCCGCGTAAGCCGAACAGGCAAGGCTGGTGAGCCCGGCGAGCGATTCGGGAGTGACAAAGCTGGCTTCGTTCCTGAGTTGCATGCTGCCGATGACGGTGGTCAGGTTGACGTTGCCGCAGCGTTCGCCAGTTCCCAGAATGGTGCCTTGAACCTGAAATGCGCCGGCTAGAATGGCGGCGCGGGTATTGGCGACTCCAAGGCCGCGATCAGTGTGGCCGTGAAACCCGAATTTGACACCGGGGTAATCTCGCGCGAGGCCGGAAAAGACCTGGGCGACTTCCTCGGGGTTGGCGCCGCCGGTGGTGTCGCAAATCACGATCCGGCTCACTTGCTGGCGGACGCATTGCTCCGTCATGCGGTGGAAGTAATCCAGGCTGCGCTGGCTGAACTCCGCGTCGCACGAGTTGCCGTTTTCGCGCCGGCCGCAATTGGCATCCATGGCGTGCTCAAAGTCGACAATGACTTCAATGCCGTTGTCGTGAAGGCAATCGATGGTTTCGCAGGCCATCAGCAGGTTTTCTTCGGGCGTGGTTTCGAGCGACCGGGTCACATCGAGCAGGCGGGATTTGACTACGACGACCGCTACGGGAATGCGCTTTTTGTGGCTGACCATGAATTGCACGTCGGGCCATTTCTGGACTTTTGCGCCGCGGCCGCGGGTTCTGCCGAACAAGGCCAGCTTCATGGCGCCTGTGTCGGCCGAATACAAAGATTCCGTCAAATTCACTATGAATTGGTTGGCACCGGCAAAGCCGATTTCAGCATACTGGACGCCAAATGCGGCCAGGCGTTGCAGCAGGCTGACGGCATTCGGAACCGAGATTTCGAGATTCGGCTGCTGCATTCCGTCGCGAAGGCTCGTTTCAAACAGCTCGACTTTTCGAGTTTCGGTTTCCTTCATCTTTGCCTGTTCCCGACCGACGATGGCAGTTTCAAGGTTTCCGCAATGGGTGCGATGAACTGAAGCGGCTCTTTCAGCACCGGGGTTCCCGTGGACAGGTTTTCGTCCGTGGGTGACACGCAAGAAGCCACCCGGCTGAAGTTTTCACAACAGTATGCCAACCCTGAAATTGCTCTAGACAGGATACATCCAGAAGAAAGCCCGCGTCTCGCTGTCGAGACACAGGCTTCCTCCGGTGGCGGCAACGCCCGTTCGTCGGCCACGGCGGGATAACTGCGAATCCCGGCGGCTCTCCTATTTTGTTCCCGCCGCCGCCGATGCGATGTAGGTGTCCACGTTGCTTGTGGTCACCAGCGAGGTGCCTGTATCAACAAACACCGGGTAGGGCGAAAAGGAGTCGGAGGCGTAGTCCTTGCTGAGTCTCTGGGGTGGCGCATGGAAGATTTCGTCGAGCCCCTTCAATCCGATGTAGCCCATGGTGAAGGGCTTTTGCGCGATCGTCGAGTCGATGGCGCCGGCCTTGATTCCGTCCAGCGTATCCTGGCTCACGTCCCAGGCGACCAGGAGCCGGCCGGTTGCATTTTCCCGCTTGATGGCGTCGGCCACCAGCTTGCCCGACGCCGATTCCAGGCAGACAAAGGCGGCAATTCTCTTTGGCCCAGTGAGCGCCAGTAACTCGCGGGTTTTGTCGAAGGCGGTGCGCACATCGCCCTTGATGTCCACTACTTCGGCGATTTTGATGTTCGGGCGGGTGGCGAAAATATCTTTGAATCCCTTCAGGCGCTCTTCCATGTTGGGCTGGCCGGAGATGGTGAAGAAGACCACGTTGCCCGTGCCGCCCAGCTTCTCAATCACGCGATGGCCGCCTAGCCGCCCCGCCTCAAGATTGTTGGTCCCGATGAAGTAGAGCCTGTGGCTTTCAGTGTCATCGGAGTCCATGGTAATGACGGGAATGCCGGCGTTTATCGCGGCATTGATTCCCGATTCGAGCACGGAAGCGTCGGCCACAGAGATGAGAATGCCGGCCGGTTTGGCCGCAACCGCTTTTTCGAGTTCAGCCAGTTCGGCTTGCGGATCGTAGCCGTCAGGCCCCACCACTCTTGCCGTCACCTTGTATTGCGCGGCCGCCTGCTTGAAGCCAGCCGCCGCGGTCTGCCAGTAGGGCAAGGCCGAGTTCGCTGAAATCAGGTAGAAAACCTCTTTGGTCGAGTGCCTGCCGCCGCATCCCGACGTGAACGCAACTCCTAGCGCCAACATTGCCAGCGCAACTCGCTGAATAGCTTTCATGCTTGCCTCCGGGTTGAGCCATGAACGATCTGCGGGGCTGGCGCGGGGTTTCGTCCCACGCCAACGCTCTCAAGAATCCGGCAGGATCGTACTCCCACGCGAATGGCTTTGTCCAGTCCAACTCTGGACGAGGAATTCCGGAGCATGGGGCGACAGAATCGATGGCGATGAAGCCATTGTTTCAGCGCTGGGGCGGCCGGTTGCGGTATAACCAGACGTGAACCGTTGAGTTGAGCATCCATGACCGGACCGGAAACCAAGCCGCCCGCCAAACTGCCCCCGGAAATTGCCGTCCGTGGAGAGGACGGCGGCGAACTGACCCGTCGCGCGCACGCCGAACCGCCCCACCCCTACCGCTCCGCCTTTGCCAGAGATGCCGCCCGCGTTCTTCATGCGCGCGCCTTTCGCCGCCTGGCCGGCAAGACCCAGGTTTTTACCCGCCTGCTGTCGGATGCGCCCTCGGATCACTTCCGCAGCCGCCTGACGCACACGCTGGAGGTTACCCAGATTGCCCGCACTCTGGCCTCGGCCCTGGGGCTCAACGCCGAATTGGCCGAGGCTCTGGCGCTGGCGCACGACATCGGCCATCCGCCCTTTGGCCACGCCGGAGAAAAAGCTCTGGACGGCGCGCTCAGGGCCCACGGGTTGGGCTTTGACCACAACCTGCACGCCCTGCGCATTGTCACCTGGTTCGAGGAGCGCTACGCCGCCTTTCGCGGCCTGAACCTGAGCTTGGGCGTGCGCGAAGGCATCGTCAAACACTCGCGCGACTACTCCTCCGCCACCCATCCGGAGCTGTCTGAATACTTTCTCGACCAATTTCCGCCTCTTGAGGCTCAGCTGATCGATCTGGCCGACGAGATCGCCTACCTGACCGCCGATCTGGACGACGGATTGGACTCCGGCATTCTGACGCTGGGGCAGGTTCGCGACGGCGTGGAGCTGTTTCGCGGCTTCAATGACGGCGTACTCAAAGATTATCCCGCAGCCCCAAAGAAGCTGGCCACTTACGAAACGCTCAAGCGCGTTCTCAATGCTCTGGTGACGGATCTGATGGAGGAAACGCGGGCCCAGGCGGCAGCGCTGGGCGCGGCTACGCTGGGCGATATTCGCCGCGCACCCCACAGGCTGGCAGCCCTCAGCCCGCGGATGGAAGCCGCTCGCGCCGCCGCCAAGGAGTTTCTTTACGCCAACTTCTACAACTCCCCCGGCATGGAGGAGCCGCACAACCACGCCGTCGAGGTTGTGCAGGGACTGTTTGCCGCGCTGATGGCCGACCCCGGCCTGCTTCCCGAGGACCACCAGGCGCAGATTGCCACGCAGGGCCTGGCCCGCACGGTGGCAGACTACATCGCCGGCATGACCGACAGCTATATCGAGCAGGTTTGGATGCGCTATGGAAGGTAGCTTCCAGGCTTCGTAAAGTGCAGAATCAAAAATGCCTTAGCAGGCTGTGTGGCGCCATTAACCTGAACGGTTTTACTGCACCGTTCCCTGCGGACGGAGCCGGCGCAGGTCCAGCGCGCACTCGACGGCATTTTGCGCACTCAGCCGCAAATTGTCAGAGGCGGCCCACAGCCAGAGCCGGGAGGTTTCGCCGGCCTGGCGCGAGCCTTCCACTTCGGGGCGCAGCCGGACCAAGACATCGTTTTGCCCGGTGGCGGCCAGGTTTGAGGGCGAATCCGTGTCTTCAAGCACCAGGTCAACGTGCTCGCCGCTGAGAGCCTCTTCCAGCGCGGAGATTGCCACCGTCTGCTCCAACTCCACGGCAATTGAAAAGGTGTGGCCGTGAAAGACCGGCGCCTGAATGACCTGCAGGGAGAGCGCGGGCCAGCGTCCGTTTGCCAGCGCGTCATAGTGGCGTCGAATCCGCGCCTCGACGGCGGTCAGGCTGACGACGGCGCTTTCACCCAGGCCGGTGAGCAGGTTATAGGCAACCTGCGCATCGAAGATGGCGCGCGGCATGTCCTGAAAGCTGAGCAGGCTCACGGTCTGCTGATGCAGTTCGTCCATGGCGGCGCGGCCAGACTCGCTGGCCGGCAGAAGCAGCGTAGCGGCCGCAAATCGCACCGGCGCGGCCTGTTGGAGCCGGTCAAGCACCAACGCCAGGGCCAGCGCCGCCGGGTGGGCCGGAACGACGGCGGGAGTAAACAGGTCGGGGGAAACCGCCTCGGAACCCAGCCAGGGCGCCCGCACCAGCACACCGGTTTCCTGGTCGAGCGCGCCGGAGAGATCGAGTACCGTTGAGCCGGCCCGGAGCGCCCGCCGCCAATGCTTGCGGGTCAGGGCCTCCGTGCCGCAGAAGAACGTGAAGTCCACGCGCTCAAAGGAATCCTCTTCAATGGCATGAACGAAGGTGATCTCGTCACCCAACTGGCCCCGCACAGCTTCCTCGTCCAGCAGAACAAAGCTGGCGGTCGCCAGGGGCGACTCCTCCAGCGCTTCCTTCAACTCCCGGCCCAACAGGGTAGAGGCTCCGGCAATTGCAATCTTGTACACAGGCATCCTTTTGTCGATCAAGAGAATTTTGGCCGGTTAAACGAGTCGGGTTCTTCCTCGGCCGCATCAGCGCCGGAAACGGCAAGATCGGCCGGCCGCCTGCGCCGCCGCGACCACGAGTAAGCCGCCCGCGCCCAGATGCCGGAGAACATGTAGACCAGCGCCATGGAGAAAAGCACCACGTTGGAGAACCGGATCATGATGTAGAGCACCACGGCCAGCAAAAATATCCCTTGGAAGGGATGGCTGCGGGAGAAGTTGATCTCCTTGCCCGACCAGAAGCGCCAGGTGCTGACCATCAGGAATCCGCATAGCCCTACCAGAATGAGCCAGGGAATGGCGATCCACCATGCCTGCACCGGAATGCCGTAGCAGAGATGGATGGTGGCAGCCAGCAGGCCGGCTGCCGCCGGAATCGGCATGCCCACAAAATACTTTCGCCCCGGCCGGCCGGGATTGCGCGGCTGCGCATCGTGGCTGATGTTGAAGCGGGCCAGCCGCGAGACTCCGCCGATGAGAAACAGGAAGCAGATGAAGGCGCCAGCCTGTTGCAGGTGCTGGTGCAACTGCGGGTTGATCGTATCGGGCAGGAAGTGGAATCCCCAGATGAGCGCCAACAGGCTGGGGGCCACGCCAAAGGCAATCGCGTCGGCAAGCGAATCCAGCTCTTTGCCAAACTCGCTGCATGTGTTGGTCATGCGGGCGATGCGGCCGTCCAGGGCGTCGAAAGGGATGGCGAACAGGATGGCGATGGCCGCCCAGTCCAGATGCGTTTGCGCGTTGCCGCTGATGGCCTTGATGGTCTCGGTGATGGAGAAAAAGCCGGCGGCGATGTTCCCCATGGTAAAGAGCGATGGCAGCAGATACATGCCGCGGCGTAGGCGGGCCTGGGCGTTGGCCCGAGCCTGGGCGGAATCCTGGCTGTTCACAGGCAATCTCCATCTGGCAGCAGGCTGTCGCTCATTGTTCCATTGACTGCCGGGGAGAGCGGCGCCATCACCGCCTCGGCCATGGCCGCCAATACACTGGAGCCGCCCTTGACCCTTTGTCCCACTTTGACGCGCAAGACTGCTTCGGCCGGAACCAGCACGTCCACCCTGGAACCGAACTTGATGAGCCCGACGCGCTGCCCGCGCTCCACTGTATCGCCCTCGCTGAGGTTGAAGACGATGCGCCGCGCCAGCAGGCCGGCAATCTGCTTGAAGGTGACCTCGATGCCCTCGCCGCGTACCGTGACGATGTTCTGCTCGTTCTTGTCAGCGGAGGCCGGGTTCATGGCATTGAGGTACTTGCCCTTTTGATAGCGCACACTTGTGAGAACGCCGCCGATCGGCGAGCGGTTGATGTGCACATCAAAGACACTGAGGAAGATGCTGATCCGCTGGCGGGGGCCTTCGGGGGTGGAGATGGTGACCGTCTCGGTAACCAGACCGTCACCGGGGGAGACAATCAACCCATCGCCGGCCGGAATCGCGCGCACGGGGTCGCGGAAGAACCACAGAAAAAACGCCGCCAGCAGCAGAGGCACAATGACCCACGCCCAACCGCCAGTAGCCCACGCCAGCACCAAGGCGACTGCCAGCAAGCTCAAACCGTAGATGTAACCGTCACGAACCATAGTTCCTAACGATTATACGGTTATCGAGCCAGCCAGTCGCCTGGGCAGAGCACGATTTGAATGCGCACCACCAGAGGCAAGGGCGGCGAGGGCCATCGCTCAAGCGAAACGCCTGCATGAACCGACAACTGAAAACCCCAGCGGCAGCGGGTTACCGGTGCTCCAGGGCAAAGATCAAGTCCTTGGCGTGCAACTTGAGCTTCTTGAGGCGCACTTCCTCGAGCTGTTCCTCCGAGGAGAGATAGGTTTTTTGCGTCAATTCTTCCAGCCGCTGAGCGTAGCTGTGGTGTTCGGCATGCAGGCGATCGAGTTCTTCGCTCAGCGAGGGATCCAATACTTCATCCATCAGGCACCTCCGGTGTTACAGAACAATTACATATACCCCGGCAGACGCACAAGCGGCAAGACGGAAAAATGACGAAAGTGCATCAAGGCGATTTGATGCTGTGGATTTCGGGACAAAAAACCAATCATGCGTGCCGGAGATCACATCTGGGCGACGGCAGCCGCAGGGTGGGAAGCTAGGGCAGCAGCAGGGTAAGCAGAACCGCATCTTCTTGAGGATGAACGTAGTAGCGCGGACGGCGGCCGGTTTCAAGGAACCCGAGAGACTGGTAAAAGGCCAGTGCGGGGCGGTTCGAGGCGCGCACCTCCAAAATGACTTCCGTTACCTGCTCCGACTTCAACTCCTCAGCCATTGCCGCGAAGAGCAGGCTGCCGACGCCGCTGCGCTGCCCCTCAGCAGCCACCGCAATCGTCTCCAATTCAGCCTGGGGAGGGAGCAAACCGGCCACCAGGAATCCCGCCACTTCGCCGGTGTCCAGGTCTGCCGCTGCCAGGGCGATGCGGCGGGGTGCAGATTGCGGATTCAGGGCGGCTTGGTAGGCAGAGAGGGGCCAGCGCGGCGCCGGGCTCAGGCTCAGCGCAAGCGCCATCACCTGGTCCAGGTCCGCCGGGGTCATGGGGCGAACGCGCAAATTGGCTGGAGGGAGATTCATGCGTGTTGCGGCGCGGCGGGGTCGCCGAAGATTTCGGCATCGGACCGGCGCAGGTAGTGGCCGTCGAGCAGCTCCAGGTCGGCAAACTCCCCGGCCTGAATGCGCGCCACGCCAAGGCTGAGCGCATCCGCGGCAGTTGGCGCCGAGATCCGGATCAACTCCGCGGTTGGCCACACAGCCGCCAGCAGTGCTTGCGCGGCATCGTCGCAGAGGGCGACTTGCTTGGGCGCGGGGTTGATTGCCGCAAGCTCCGCCGCCCCGGCCAGCAACTCGCGAGGGGGCAAACCCGGGCAGGCTACCCGCAGAAAGACCTCGTTGCGATGCGCATCCAAGGCAGCCGAAGCTGCTCCGGCCTTGCCGGCCAGCACCAGAAGCCGCGAAACCGCAACCACTGGAATCCGGGCGGGCTCGGCCAGTCCTTTGACCGCGCTGAGGCCCACGCGGACGCCGGTAAAACTGCCCGGCCCGCTGACAGCCACGATGGCTCGCAATTCGTTTAACTTGACGCCGCTGTGGGCCAGCAATTCAGCCACAGCCGCCACCAGTGTGGCGGAGTAGCTGCGGCCTTCAAGTTCGATTTGGCCGAGAATTTCGACCGCGCCCACGGCAAGGCGACCCAGGGCCACCGAACCCGACGGTCCGCAGGTGTCAATGGCCAACAGAAGCGTAGGTTCAAGCATGATTCTCCTTTTGGAGGATTTTCACAGTTCCAATGTTGGCCTTGTGCTATTCCACCCAAGATCACCCCACGGACGAAGACCTGTCCGGGGGGCCCCGAAGCCGCAACAACAAAGACGCGGCGAGGGCGGGGCACCCAAACCATACGCTGACATTGAAAATGCGCTAGACCGCCGCCAGCGCCTGGTCCAGGTCGGCAATCAGGTCTTCCTTGTCTTCGATGCCGATCGACAGCCGCACCCGGCCCTCGGTAATGCCCATGGCAGTGCGCGTCTTCTGGCTGACCGAGCCGTGGGTGGTGGTGGCCGAGTGCGAGGCCAGCGACTCGACGCCGCCCAGAGACTCCGCGCTGAGGAATATTTTGATTGCCGCGAGGAAGCGTCCAGCGGCCTCGCGCGACTCCAGTTCAAAGCTCATCATCGACCCGAAGCCTTTCTGCTGCTTCACGGCCAGGTCGTATTGGGGGTGGGTCTTGAGTCCCGGATAGGCCAATCGGGTGACCTTGGGGTGCGTGGAAAGAAACTCCGCCACGGTGCGCCCGTTTTCCTCGTGCTGCTTGATGCGCAGGGGCAGCGTCTTGATGCCGCGGAGCACCAGGAAGCACTCGAAGGGCGACATGATTGCACCGGCGGCCTTCTGCACCAGCAGGAAGCGCTCCTTGTGTTCCGGCGTGGAGCCGATCAGCGCCCCTCCCAGGCCGTCCGAGTGGCCGTTGAGGTACTTTGTGGTGGAGTGCATCACGATATCCGCGCCCAGCGCCAGCGGGCTCTGCAATGCCGGGGAGAGGAAGGTGTTGTCCACGCTCACTTCAACGCCATGCGCGTGGGCGATCTGGCTGACGCCCGCGATGTCGGTCAAGATCATCAGCGGATTGCTGGGCGTCTCGATGTGGATCAGCTTTGTGGAGGGCCGGATGGCCGCGTCGACGGCCTCAAGATTGCTGGTGTCAACATATTCGATGTCGATGTCGTATCCGGTGACGATCTGGTCGAAGAGGCGCACCGTGCCGGCATAGACATCGCGCGAACAGATGAGGTGGTCGCCGGCCCGGAGCATGGCCACCAGGGCGGAGATGGCCGCCATGCCGGTGGTAAAGGCATGCGCGCTGTATCCGCCTTCGAGCGAGGCCAGCGCCTCTTCCAACCGGTCGCGCGTGGGGTTGCCGGCGCGCGAGTAGTCCCAGCCCTTGTCCGTGCCGATGCCGGTCAGCTCAAAGGTGGATGAAAGGTAAACGGGCACATTGACAGCGCCCGTCAGCGGGTCAGGGTATTGCCCGGCATGCACGGCAAGAGTCGAGTATTTGTATTCAGACATGATGGGGTTTGGCCTCTAGCTCCTGACTTCCAGCTTATCGCGGCGCGCCGGGACCGGTTTGCTGGAGGGCAGAAAAATGATCGGCGCCGGCAACAGCCGGCGCCGATCATTGCATCTCTGCCTGCGGACCGCCCTACTTGGCGGTCACCCGCAGCAGCAGTACGCCGTGCGAAGGCACCGTTGCCGTATACACGCCGCCGGCGAACTTCACGTCTTCATGCGCCCAAAGATCGCGCGCCTTTTTCACCGGGCCGCCGAGTTGCAAATCACTGGCATTGACCGTAGCCTGCGCCGCGGCGGAGCCAAGATTGATGACGCCGACCGCTACGCTGCCGTTTGCCAGCGGCTTGATCCAGGTTTCCAGATCTCCGTTCTTGATCGGCGAGGCCTGCTTGCCCAGCGAGTCCTGGTCGATGGCGATCACTTCCTTGTTCAACAGGATGGACTTGATAGCGGGCGTCATGGTGCGGATGTCGTTGCCGGCCAGCAGCGGCGAGGCTACCAGCACCCAGAGGCTCATGTGGGTACGATATTCATCGTCGGACATGTGCCCGTTGCCGATCTCAAGCATGTCAGGATCGTTCCAGTGTCCCGGCCCCGCGTAGGGTGCAGTCGGCACCTGCTTCTCAACATTGCCGATCATGCTCGACCACGCGTCGCGAATGTCGCCCGTGGTGCGCCACAGATTGCCGCCCACCGCCGTGCCCCACTTTTCCACGCTGTTGTTTCCGTATTCGCACAAGCTGTATACAATCGGCTTGCCGGTCGCCTGGAGCGCATCGCCCATCTTCTGATACACGGGCTGAAGCTGCTCATTTTTGTAGACCCTGCCGGCGCTGCACCAGTCGTACTTCAGATAGTCGATTCCCCAGGCCGCAAAGGTCTTTGCATCCTGCTCCTCGTGCCCATAACTGGCTGGATAACCCGCGCAGGTCCGCGGTCCGGGGCCAGAATAGATGCCCAGCTTGAGGCCCTTGGAGTGGACATAGTCTGAAAGCGCCTTCATGTCAGGGAACTTGTGGTTCGATTGCAGGTTGCCCTGCGCATCGCGAACGCCTTCCCAGGTGTCGTCGATGTTCACGTAGATGTAGCCCGCATCGCGCATGCCGCTGGTTACCATGGCGTCGGCCATCGTCCGTACCGTCTGGTCGTCGATCTTGCCCTGGAAGAGATTCCAACTATTCCATCCCATGGGAGGCGTCTTCGCCAGGCCGTTATAAGGCACATTGTGCAGCGCTGGAGGCTCGATATAGCTGACGGTGGGAAGATCGTCAGCCGCGGTGGCAGGCTTGGCCACCATCGGACGACGGCCGCCTTGCATGGCATGCAACTCGCCGTTCACCAGATCGCCGACGAGAAACGGCCTCGGCTGGGGTGCGGGTTGTCCCGTCGCTCCTGGGCCGCCTGGCGCTCCTGGTCCACCCGGCGCTCCCGGTCCTGCTTGCGCTCCTGGCGCTGGCGGTGCTTTCGGCGGCGCTGGCGGTGGTCCTCCCGGCCGTGCCGGTCCAAATAGCTCGAAGTGGCTCCCGGTCGCCGTTCCCTTGAGCTCCATCGAGAAACCCTCTGACTTCAATGTTCCAGTCAGGTCGCTGCCGTTCTGCTTCAACTCGATAATGGTCTTCTGCTGTTCACCGTTATCGAGCGTTCTGCCCACTGTTGTCCAACGTCCTGTCAGGCTCTGGCCGAATCCCTGAGCCGCCAGGAACACCAAACAGAAAAACACTCCAACTGCGCTTGCAGCAACCACCCGCAGCGCATTTTTTCCACTCCGCCTTTGTTCCATTCGCCTCACACTCCATTCCGTGGTGAAGTACCGCTCCAGAGGTCGCCGGAAACCGTAGGCAGCCCCTCCGAGTCTTGTCTTCACCGCGCACCGAATTGTAAGCCATTTTCCTTGTTGCGCGATTTTTTCAATTGTTGGGAGTTGACGGACAGGGTACAACGAGCGTGTTGGGAGCGGCGAGGAGGTCGCTCCGACGAGTACCGTGACTGTGTGAATTTGTACTTCCCAGGTCACCTGATGAACAAAACTGGTTGAGAGTTGGGTCTGCTCAATCCATTCGCCAAACCGCGTTAGGACCGGTTAACTATTTAGAGCCTTTCTCCTATTTGTGCAGAGTGCGGCGTGGACCGGGAGGTCCACACGACAGCCGGCCAGGAGGCCGGCGATCCCTGTTATGCGACCGGCAACATTGTGCCAAGCAGGATATCCACTCTATACCAACATGAAAAACGCTCTAGCAGGTTAGCCACCGCTTCGCGGTGATGGCGAGTTGGCAGGTTAGCGGGTTGATTGCTGAAGTAACTTGCAGCGGCAAGTCGGGCCGCTCAAGAGCAAGATGGATGCGCCCGACGCTATTTGCTGGCCGGAGCGGCGCTCTTTTTGGCTACGCGAGCCACCGGGAAATATCCTGTGCGGGTGCGGACGATGAGTTTGCCCTCGTCTTTGCCTTCGGCTGTCACCTGAACGCGGCGGAAGCCCGCCTCTGTGGTTGGCTTGGTGGAGTGGTAGCCGAGCGTGTACTGGTTGCGGATATCCCGCGCCACCTCGGCCGCGATCTGGTCGACCTGGTCGATGGATTTGGGAAAGAAGGCCATGCCGCCGGTCTCGGTGGAAAGCAGTTCGAGCGCTCGCCGCGCGTGATGCGCCTCGGAATGGCCCATCTCGTCGCCAAACAACAAGCCGATGGAGTAGATGGTTGGCCCGGAGAGCTGCTGGACCCGGCGGATGGTCTGTTCCAGGTTCAGGGTCGAGGCGTTGTCTTCGCCGTCGGTGATGAGGATAATGACTTGCTTGGGCCGCTTGGCATCCGCCACCAGCTTGTCTGCCGAGGCCACCACCGCATCGTAAAGCGCCGTGCCGCCGCGGGACTCGATGTGGCCCAGTCCATCGCGCAGTTTGTTCACGTCGGAGGTGAACTCCTGGTCGATGAAAGCCTCGTCGGAGAAGTTCACGACAAAGGCCTCATCCTGGGGATTCGATGCCTGGATCAGATCGAGGGCGCTCTTGTTCACCGCAGGACGCTTCCTGGACATGGACCCGGAGTTATCCACCACGATTGCGATGGAGACTGGAAGGTCACTGTGCTGGAAGCTGATGATGGTCTGCTTTACGCCGTCCTCCAGGATCTGAAAATTGTCCTTTTTCAGATCTGGAACGAGCTTGGTACCCTGCAAGACCGTGCAATTCAGCACCACTTCTTCCACGTCGGTGTGGAGGACGTAGCCCTCGGCCTGCTTGCTCAGAGGTTCCGGGGGGGCGGGCGCGGCGGCATCGGGTGAGCGCACCGGATCGCGATCCACCGTGAGCGGCGGAGCCTGAGACGCGCCAGACGGGGCGGGCGACTGTTGCGCAGGCAGCGAAAGCACCGCTCCCGCAAGAAGAATCGTAAGAATCGCGTTATTGCAAAGGAGCATAGTATCCGGTTCGTGCGTGGACAGTCAGCGGGGGCAATCCCTGTGGGGGATTGACCTTCACCTTCACTTTACGCCACTTACCGTCGCGGATCAGGTCTCTTGGCCGGTAGCCGATGACATATTGGTTGCGCAGTTCTGTGGAAATCTTTTCCGCAATGTCGCCCATTTCGGCGATATCGTCCACGCGGAAGAGCCGTCCGCCGGTCTCTTCGCTCAGATCGTCGAGCAGTTGAGGACCGTTGCGCTCTTCGGGGGTGGGCGCATAAGGATCGAAGATGCCGATCGAATAGATTTCGACGTCGGACTCGCGCACCTGCGAGCGCACCTCGCCTTCGGTGTAGCGGGAGCTGTTGTCGCCGCCGTCGGAGACCACCAGCAGCGCCTTGCGTTCGTGCCGGGCATCCTTCATTTTGGCCACGCCGAAGTAAATGGCGTCGAGCAGGGCGGTTCGGTGGCCGCTGCGCACGGTGGCCAGCCGGGCCTGGATGTCTTCGACCGAACTGGTGAAGTCCTCAATCAACTCTGGCCGGTCGTTGAAGCCGATGACGAAGAATTCGTCTTCCGGATTGGAGGTCTTGATGAACTGCATGATCGACTCGCGTGCGCGGATCAGCTTTGATGTCATGGAACCGGAGAGGTCAAAGATGATGCCGATGGAGACTGGTGCGTCCTCACTGGCGAAGGTGCGAATGGTCTGCTGATTGCCGTTCTCTACGACGAGAAAGTCTTCCCGCTCAAGGCCGGTGACCAGGCGGTTCATGGGATCGGCGACGGTAACGGGCACCAGCACCATGTCCACGTTCATCCTGATGCGCGAGCCGGGGTGAATCTTGAGGGCGTCGGGGCCGGTGGCGGCAGGCGCTTCAGCTTCGGCGGGTTCTGCCGTGGACGGCGTGGAGGCTGCCGGCGGGGCCACATGCACCTTGTTCAGTTGGTCGTCCTGGGCCTGGGCGCGCGCCAAACATAAAACCGCCGCTAATCCGCAAATCCACAGCCGGCGGCGCAGCAACCGCGGATGGCCGTGCCAACCCGGAGAAAATTGCCTGAGAGGAAGCATCGTCATGCCGAAGCACCACAGATTGAACGCGATCTTAGCACGATCCGGGCAATGCCGGCGTTGCCGTTTCAGTCCCATCAAATCCCACGTGCCGGTACTTGAAAGGCAAGGGCCGCAGCGGCTGCTGGGATACAATCAAGCCTGAGCGCGCAAGCGTCCCGGAGTGAGCAGGATGGGATTGCCGAGCGCAAATTTCGCTGTTTGACGGGGAGCAAAACCTTCAGTATGGCCCGCATCTACCCATTTCGCGCCTGGCGCTACAATCCTTCCACCGTAAAACTGGATGACGTGGTTACCCAGCCCTACGACAAAATCTCTCCGTCGATGCAGCAGGCTTACTATCAGCGCAGCCCCTACAACCTTGTCCGCATCATTCTTGGGCTGCCCGAGCTCTTCGATGCCGAGCACGGCGAAAACGTCTATACGCGGGCGGCGCGCGACCTTCGCGCCTGGCGCGAGCAGGGCGTTCTGGTTCAGGAGAAAGACCCGGCGATCTTTGCCTATTCGCAGCGCTTCCAGGTTCCGGGCACTGAAATCGTCAAGGAGCGGCGCGGTTTTATCGCTCTGGGCAAGCTGCACGACTATGCCGAGCAGGTTGTGTTCCGCCACGAGCAGACACTCTCAAAGCCCAAGGGCGACCGGCTCAACCTGCTGAAAGCCACCCATGCGCATTTCGGCCAGATCTTCATGCTCTACTCTGACCCGGCCGGCAGCGTGGAGAAGATTTTGTATGACGGCAACGGCCCCGCCGAGGCTGAAGTTACCGACGAGTACGGCGTGCTGCACCGGCTGTGGCGCATCAACGATCCTGCGGCCATTCGCCTGCTGACCACGGCCATGGCGGACAAGAAGCTCATCATCGCCGATGGCCACCACCGCTACGAGACCGCGCTGAACTACTCCAAGGAACACGCGCCCGCCTCGCCGGCAAAGGCGGAGTACAGCACCAGCCAGTTGCCCCAGCCGGCCTACCCTGAAGCCGCCGTGATGATGACCTTTGTCAACATGGACTCCGACGGCCTGGTGATTTTGCCGACCCATCGCGTGGTTCACAGCCTCACGAACTTTGATCCTGCCGCCTTTGCCCGCGCCGCCGAGGAGTTTTTCACCGTCAAGGCGCTGCCCGCGGCTGAAGCGGCCAGCTACATTGAGACTCTGGGCAAACAGACGGGAACAGCTTTTGTCGCCGTCACCCGCGCCGGGGCCTTGCTGTTGCGCTCCAAGCCGGAGGCCGTGGCCGCCGCTTTGGCCGGGCTGCCGGAGCGCCAGCGCCGGCTCGATCTGAGCCATTTGCACTCGATCATGCTTGATCGCCTGCTCGGGCTGGACGCCGAAAAGGTCCGCGAGCAGACCAATATCCGCTACCTGCGCGACGCCGCCGAAGCGGTGGACCAGACGAGGCGCGGCGAGGCGGACGTCACCTTCCTCACCAACGCCGTCTCAATGGAGCAACTGCGGGAAGTGGCCTTTGCCGGCGATGTGATGCCGCAAAAGTCCACGGATTTCTTCCCCAAGCTGCTCAGCGGTTTGACTATCTATGCGCTGGACTAAGCACAGGCTGCCAAAAAAATCGCCGGTCTGGTGAGTTTGGCTGATTTACACCCCAATGACAGGACTTCGTGGTTGGGGTGCAAACCGGTTACAATTGAGCCCATGCTTCGCCGTTTTCTATTTCGTCTCAGCCTTTTCGTAGCCGTATTCGGCTTAGCCGTCAGCTCTCTCTCAGCGGGCGCCCAGCAGGACGCCGTCAAGCGCGGCCGCAAATACAAGGCGCCGCCGCCAACAGCGCGCGTCGAGGTCACCGTTCTGCGTGATGCCAATGGCAAGCCCATTGAAAGCGCCGCCGTTGTCTTTCACCCCATGGAGGGCGAGCGGGACAAGGGCAATATGGAGTTGAAGACCAACGAAGACGGCAAGGCCGTCATCGACGTGCTGCCCATCGGCGACACGGTCCGGTTGCAGGTGATCGCCAAGGGCTTTCAGACCTATGGCGAAGACTACAAGATCGACAAGGCCGAGATAACTATCGAGGTCAAGATGAAGCGGCCGGGCGAGCAATACTCCATTTACAAGAGCCATGGCACGGATAAGACAGCAAGTCCCTCAAAGGATGCAGCTCCGGCTCCAACTGACGCCAAACCGGCCGGCTCCGCCGCGCAACCGGATGCGCAGCCCAGCCCGAGCCCAGCCCAACCAAAGTAAAGCTGGCCGCACGATCGACTCCAGCAAGAGACTTCCGCAAGATCGCAGTCAGAACTTGTGATGCAAACGCAAATCCTCAGCGGCAAATCGGCACTGGTGACCGGCGGCGCGCGGCGCATAGGCCGGGCGATTGCGCTGGCTCTCGGCAAGGCCGGCGCGGATGTGACGATTACCTGCCGAGATTCCCGCGCCGATGCCGCGCAAACTGTTCGCGAGATTGCGGACCGTGGACGCCACGCGTTGGCCTTGGAATGCGATGTGCGTTCGGAGGCCTCGGTGCGCGCGGCCATCTCCGCCGCAATCGCCTTTCACGGGCGGCTTGACGTGGTGGTCAACAACGCCGCGGTCTTTGAGTCCGTTCCCTTGGAGCAAATCAGCCTGGATCAATGGGACGCGGTCTTCGAGACCAACGTGCGGGGGCCGTTTCTGGTGGCGCGGGAGGCGCTTGAATCTCTTCGCGCGACCCACGGCAGAATCGTGAATATCGGCTCACTGGGGGGAATGCGTCCCTGGGCCGGCCACGCACACTACTGTAGCTCGAAGGCTGCGCTGCACATGCTGACGCAGGCCATGGCCAAGGCCTTTGCGCCGGAGGTGACCGTCAACTGCGTGGCGCCGGGCTGGATTGAAATGGATGAATCTGCCGGCGACGATGCCGCCCATTTTGCGGCCAGGACGCCCATGCGGCGGAACGGGACAGCGGAAGACGTGGTCCAGGGTGTGCTCTTCTTTGCCACGGGGCCGGGATTCGTCACCGGCCAGATTCTGGCCGTCGATGGCGGGTTGGGGCTGTAGCGGCTGGCCCGGATTCGTCGATGGAACGCTACGCTTGCTCTGACTCCCACGGCTTATGCGAAAAGAAGCGGCGCTCCGCTTTGCGTCTTGCCTTTATCTTTATCGTTCGCTCGACAAAAATGAGATCTAGAATTTGATAAAAGTTCCCCAGCGTATCGGAAGCAGCGATTTAGGCTGAAGGGCTGTAACGGTTGCAGAACCTATTGCATGCCGCACAGGTCAACACCATGTTTGAGTAATCTTCATACCATTCATTCGGAATATGCATTGGCATGCAAATGCTGGCCGTGAGCGGGAGTCAGATTCCTTTTGCGCCCTGATCCTTGAGATGATGCCCTGAAGCGGCGGCGGCATCAGAGAAACGTACTCGTCCACGGAGGCATTCAGGGCCGGTGAGATTTCGCGCCTCTTTCGCATAACAATCCTTCAAAAACCCTTGCGTTCAAATACCCGGCTTGTACTATTTCCGCAAGGACGGAAATTCTGGTAAGTCGTTGAATATAAGGTGGTAGGCGAGTCGGGGATCGAACCCGAAACCCCCGGCTTAGAAGGCCGGTGCTCTATCCAATTGAGCTACTCGCCCGTGCTTTTCAATTGTAGCTTTGAAACGGCGGTTTCGGGAGCCGCAGCGGTAGAAATTGCACCGGCAAAGGCAACCAGCGCGGCAGCCAAGGCGGTTGCGGCTGCGGATTGATCCCGGCCCGTGCCGCTCAGATATGCGGTCACGCCAAAACCCTCGGCCTCGCCCGCGATTGCCTGCCGCACGATCAACTCCACGCTGCACCCTGGAAGCCAAACGGCTGCCAGCCGGGCCACCCACTCCCGGCAAAATGCTTCTGCCTGTTTCCATTGCCCAAAAACCTCGCCCGCCCGCGGAAGCAGGTCAACATAGCAGGCCAGAGCGGATTGCGCGAGTTCGTCAACCGCGCATGGGCCGGCCAACCCGGCTGCCTCCGGTTCCCAGATGTCGCATTTCGCGGTCCACACCGGCGAATCGGTTCCATTGAGCGCCTTAAGCAGGCCGGCAAGCGCCGGAAACGCCGCCGCTTCCGCAATCTCCGCGATGCGTTCCGGATGCTTGCGCAAGTCTACAAATCCCGGCCAAAGCGCCTCGATTACCGGCACTCCGCCGCCCACCTCGATCTCCCAATCGGCTTCCATGGTCCTCAACTCTGGATGCGCGGTTACACCACAAAATACTTGGCTTGCGAATGATGCACAACGACGGCGTTGGTGTTTTGCTCCGGCTCCAGATGGAACTGCTCGGTGAGCCGCACCCCTATGTTTTCCTTGGGCTTGAGCAGCCGAAATATCTTCGCCTGATCTTCCAAATTTGGGCGCGCCGGATAGCCAAACGAATAGCGTGAGCCGCGGTACTTCTGATGAAAGAGAGCGGCCATGCGCGACGAGTCTACTTGCCCGTCGTGAGCGCCTCGACCGGCACCAGCATGTCTTCCTTGCGCATGACCAGGTTGGTGGCGTTCAGGGTGGCCAGCTCAAAACCGTGGCCGTGAGTGATGGCGTCGGTGGGGCAGGCTTCAACGCAATAGCCGCAGAAGATGCAGCGGTTGTAGTCGATGTTGTAGATCTTGGCGTAGCGCTCGGAGGAGGAGATACGAACCTCCTCGGTGTTTTCGGCGGCCTCGATGAAGATGCAGTTCGCGGGGCAGGCCGCCGCGCACAGGAAGCAGGCCACGCACTTCTCCAAGCCGTTCTCGTCGCGCTGTAGCACGTGGGCGCCGCGGAAGCGCTGCTCGAAGACCGCTCCGCGCAGGGGGCCGGGGCCGTCGGGGTAGTTCTCCACCTGCGAGGGTTCCAGCATCTCCTTGAAGGTGATGCTCATGCCCTTGGCGATACCCGCGATGTTGCCCACGATCGACATGAGGCCAGTATACGATGAATTCCGGGAGGAATTCAGGATGCGGATGGAGGTTTGTGCAGCGTTTTTCCTGTTTGGGCTGGGTGCGCAACCTGATGGCCGTCCGCGTACTGACGGTGCAGTGATTGCGCACCCGTTACCCTGACATTCGCGGGATCCGGGGCTGATGTCAGGCAAGATGCTACTTTTTAGGGCGCTCCTCTTGGTGCTGCGGGGCAGCTTGCCGTTGCTGTGGCGCCGCTTGACGCTGTGGCGCAGCCTGCCTTTGCTGCGGAGCCGCCTGCCGCTGCTGCGGAGCCGCTTGACGCTGTTGTGGTGCCGCTTGACGCTGCTGCGGAGCCGCTTGACGCTGTTGTGGCGCCGCCTGCCGTTGTTGTGGCGCAGCCTGCCGTTGCTGCTGAACAGCCTGATGTTGTTGCTGTTGCTGAACAGCCTGATGTTGCTGCTGCTGCTGAACAGCCTGATGTTGCTGCTGTTGCTGAACAGCCTGATGTTGTTGCTGAACAGCCTGGCGTTGCTGCTGTTGCGGCGCAGTTTGATTATGTGTCTGCAAAGCCGCCGGGGGTCTCACGTTGCGATCGGCGGCAAGGGGCTGGCTGATGGCTGCATTGGCCGGGCGGCCATGATTTACGTTGGCAAACTGGGCCCGGTTGGTGCTGGCGGCGCGCTCATTCTGGACCTGCGCCCGCATAGGTGCGGCATGTTGCTCGTGCAGCGCCGCCACTTCCGCAGGCCGTGCCCGAGCTTGGAGGCCGCCTGATCCGCCGTTGAAGCTCACATGGGAGTAGTTGGTGTTGCCAACGACCGAGCGGTTATAGATGTTATGCACTACGCTGACGTTCACATTGTTGACTGAGCGGTTGTAGTTGAAGTGGCCGCCACCCCAGTAGCCGCCCTGGTAGCCGAAGCCGATATAGCCAAAGCCGTAGTTGACGCCGCCGTAGAAGCCGATATGCTGACCCCAGTATCCACGGTGAAATCCGTAGCGGTTATGCCAGAAGCCCCAGTAGCCGGGCGTCCATAGAGCGCCCTCATAGGGAGCCTCGACCCACACGCCGGGCACCCAGTAGTAGCCGGATGGAGCCCAGGCCCAGTAGCCGGGCGTCCACAGATAATCGTCGCCGGGGGCCTGAGGCTGGTCATACTCGGGCAGCGGCGGCGGCGGTTGGGGTGCGTAAGCCACGGGCTGGTCTTCAGAGCTGGAATCGTCGTAAGGCTGGCTTGGCGCCTGGGAGTAGGTGCCGCTCGCATCCGGCGGCGGAGCGTTCTGCGATGCTGCATACGTTGCCGGCGCAGGGGCCGAACTGGGTGCTGAGCCGCCGGAAGATGAATTGGGCGCGGCAGAGTTCGTCGCTGCTTCGACAGGAGCCAGATTTGAAGCTGCCGGATCTGTCGATTGGTCCTGTGTGCCCGCCTGGTTGGCATCCGAGGCCGCATCGGCTGAATTCTTGTGGCATCCGGCGGTGCAAAGCGCCGCTGCCAGGGCGAAGATGGCCAGTAGGGAAAATTTAGAGAAAGGTCTCATTTCACGCTCCATTCAGTTGGATGCTATCTGAAGCGCGCGTGGCCAAACAGTCTTGAATTGACCATTGCAGGCGCATTTCAGTGCCGGGAACCCGGCGGCACGGATTGGCCGTGGTTGTTGGCCGGTGGAGTGGTGACGGGTTTGCGCTCCTGGCGGGGCCGGGCAATCGGCTGGCATAGCGGCGAGTCCTGCCCGCGGGCCAGCCCCGGAAGACTGCCCTCCGCGCTGCACAGGCGCAGTTTCATGGCATCGGCGTCCTTGCCGCTCAGCAGTTGGGTGCGCTCCAGGCCGCTGAAGGGGTCCAGATCGTAGCGGTAGACAAAATCGTCGGCATCCTTCTGCTTGCCATAGTCGAAGTGGTTCCAGGTGCCGATGAGTTCCCGCCCGTTGGGCTCGGCCAGCCCCGCGTAAACCTGTGTCCATGCCACCCCGGCGGGCGTGTTGGCGCTCCAGACCGGCACTCCCTGGCCGCCGCGCATCCACCGGGCCGCCCAGGCGCGCTGCGGAACGTCGTAGTGGAAGGCCGTGAAATAGGTATTCGCCGCGCACTCCTGGCAGTTGTCGTAAAGGGCGGTCAACTCCTCCGGCGCGCCGTCGGCAAAGCGCATCCAGTCAAGCCAGCGCAGGTTCACGCCCCTGATGAGCGGCGTGATGCCGTGATTGGTCAGCGACACGCTCCACACGGTGAAAGTGTCCGCGTTGGCCGGCGACTGCGGCGTGGCCCGCCTGGTGGTGACGACCAGCGCAGTGTCGTATTCGACGCCGATCTCGCGAATCGCCGACCAATTCTCCACGACTAGCGACCGGGTGACCCAGACAACAATGTCCTGATCCTTCGCCGAGTGGAAGTCGATCCAGCGAAATTGCTCCGGGGCCTGCTGGGCCGACAGGGGCGCCGCTGCGGCCAACGATGCTGCGATCAGAAGAGAAAGAAGCCAGGAAGGGAATACCCGCATGAGTCTAGGGTATCGCAGAGAGGCGCTGCCGTAAGGGGCGCATTTCCCAGGTCCGAAAAGCCGGACTTGAGGCACCCGGCTAACTTGCATTAGATCGACGCTCTGTAGCGCCGACCTCCTGGTCGGCTGTGCTGGCGGCGTCCTCGCCGCCAGAGCAAAGCCTCGTTCATCTATACCGTCTGCACATACCGTGACGGAGCAAACGGCGTCCGGCGTGGGTCGGGAGACCCACGCTACAGCCGGCCTGGAGGCCGGCGCTACAAATTCGTTGGTCCGGACTCTATCCTAATCGCTTAGGTTTATGGTACTCTGCTCTCATGCCAACCGTCTTGAGACTGGGAGTTTGCGCGTCGTAATCTACCCCAACGATCAAACGATCACGGGCCGGCACACGTTCACGTCATCGGGCAGGGAAACAGCGTCCTATTCAACTTGAATTGTCCGGCTGGCCCACCGAGTTTGCGGGCAAATTTCGGTTTTTCAGATCGCCAGTTACCCGGCATTCAAGCGAAGCTGCTGGATCACATCGCCGAACTGTGCAAGGCATGGGAGGAAATACATGGACGAGCATGATGAATTCATTGAAGCCAACCGCAGAGGGCAAGAGATGCTGGCTGCAATTCCCCACGCCCTCAGCGCCCGCTACGATCGCCGCACCAGACGCGTTGTGGTGCGCCTGAGCACTGGGCTGGAGATTTCTTTCTCGCCGCGCGATGCTCAAGGGTTGGAAACGGCCACAGTGGAGCAGTTGCGGGAGATCGAGATTGACCCGCCGGGCTTCGGCCTTCACTTCCCGGCGCTGGACGCCGACTTGTACATTCCGGCGCTGTTGGAAGGCTTCTTCGGGTCGAAGCGATGGATGGCCGCGCGCCTGGGAGAGCTGGGCGGCAAAGCTCGGAGCGCCGCGAAGGCAAAGGCATCAAGAGCGAACGGTCGTATGGGCGGCAGGCCGAAGAAAGTAGCTACCGCAGCCTGACGACAGAGATCAGGGGTCAGAGATCAGAAAAAACGCTGGTTGGGGTTCGTGGCGGCTGGCAACGCCCTACTTTGCAGTGGTCGTCCTTTGAGTATCTTCGTTCAAGCAAAATTCTCTAATTGCCAGCGTTTCCATCATGCTCTCTTCAGAGCCGAAGAGAGAAAGTGCATTCAAATTGTACGCATCGAGTAATCTGAGTACCTTTGGCCGCTCGGCCACCGGGATTGTAAATCTCACGCAGGCAGCCTGCTGGCGAAGGCCTTGGTCAAATACAGTGTCATATTGCTCAGACCGCCATTCGCTGTCGAACCCCAAGCAAAGCGTGTATTCGCTCTGCTGCAAAACATGCCTGCGATGCGTCCTGACATATGGTCCATATCGGTAAAGCACAGGCATCCCATTGCCTGATAACCTACTCGGAATATTTGAGTAGACATAGATGGAAACTCTGTTCGTGGAATTCATATTGGCTTTACCGAACGCAAAGTATCCAGCCACATACGGTGATCGGGTCCAGTCCAAAAGTGGTGACGGAAATCCGTGGTGTCGTAGGTAGGCCATATAAGCATAGCCGGGACACCTCCCCCAAAGGAGTTGCAGACTGAACGCGTCGTATTCTTTCGTTGATTGCTCCACCTCCGAGTAATCAGGAATCGGCCATTCCTTTTCTGTTAGCGTCTCGATCTGCGGTCGAATCCTGCAGATTACGCGGTAATAGTCGCGAAACAGCATCCCCTCTTGTTTGCGGTCGAGCGTTGTCTCAAGTGACCAGCAGGAGTTCTCTTGACCGCGAAACAATAACGGAGAATTTAGCGATTCGCTTGATGCGTCGCGTTCTCTCCGCAAGTCTTGCAATTGTTTCTCAAAGTCTTCCCAAGTGTCTACATTTCGCTCATCCATCGTGTCATGCCTTGGTCTCGGTTATCGGCGGTGAAGTGTGGGCTGCCAGCCCAGCAGACAGTGAATCGTGAACAGTGGTCAGAAACCCGCTGGTTGGAGTTCATAGTATTCCAGCTCCGAGAATCCGGCCCTGGGGCACCCGGCCATTACGCACCTCCAGCGGCAAGGGTCAAGCTACAGGACTCATCTGCCCAAACATTACTGAAGGATGGCCTGAACGGGGCAAATTCCTTGAAGGCTTTGAATGGTTTAAATTCCTTAAATCCCTTAAACGGTTCCGGTTCAGTTGTCGTCAGTTTCTCTTTCGTCGCACATGCGGCATCACCGTCGTGGTTACGGATTACGCCTTTCACGAACCATCCTAGGGCCTGTCATCAAACTAGCTATATGCAAAGAGCCGTATGAGTTGCTAGCGTTTTTGTATGAGTACGAAGCGATATGGATTGCGGGACGACCAGTGGCAGCGCATAGAGGGTTTA
>Ga0255355_1000383_pt1 | contig 27541 bp, 26 predicted proteins | sample HBST75metaG_FD_189943 | JGI IMG/M metagenome (GOLD analysis project Ga0255355, IMG submission 189943) | Peat soil microbial communities from Stordalen Mire, Sweden - H.B.S.T75 | ecosystem: Environmental > Terrestrial > Soil > Wetlands > Peat | place: Sweden: Norrbotten County, Stordalen Mire...
CCGTCCTGCTGAAACGTGGTGGTATTCGCGCCCCGGCCGCGGCCCCCCTGCCCTCCCTGGCAGAGAAAGATGCACGTCTCCTTGCCCGACCCGACGGCGCCAAACGTGGGAGGAGTTCCCCAGTCCCACAGTTTCTTCCATCCCCACTTCTCAAACCACGCGAACGTGCCGGCGATGTCGGACACATTCAATATCGGCGTTAATGCCTTGGCTTCCATATTGGGGGCAGAATAACACCAGGTAGGATCGAGAGATCTATTTACGTTTGCAAAAATTTCGAGGCCTTGCCCCAACCTGCGTAAGGGAATTCCGAGTGGCGTTCGATTTGTCCCAGACTGCTCTACCGCCCCAGATACACCCGATACTGCTGTTCGATAATGCCCGCCGAACGGGCCAGGGCGAGCTTCGCCAGGTTGTATTGGTAAAGGCTCTCCACCAGGTTGCTTTGCGCGGCGGCAAGCGTGGCCTGCGCGGTGACCAGCGGCAGGTTGTCGTCCACGCCGGCGCCTACGCGGTCGGTTTCGTCAGCCAGGGCGCGTGTAGCCAGGTCCACATTGGAACGGGCTACCGTGACCAGCTTTGATGAGGCGTCCACGTCGAGCAGCGCCGAGCGCACCTGCTGGTCGATCTGTCCGCGCAGGCATTCGAGCTGTGCATTCACCCCGTCCATATTGGCCTGGGCGGCTTCCACGTCACCGCGCAGTCTGGCTTCGCGGAAGAGCGGGACACTGAGGGTGCCTTGCGCCACAAAGTTGCCATTGGTGCCGAATCCGCTCACCTGGCTGACAGCGTAGTAGCCACCAAAGCTGAGGCTGGGAAGCCGCTGGCTGCGATAGGCGGAATGGATGGCCTTGTACTCGACTGCCTGATTCTGCAGATTCTGATAGTCCTGGCGGTTCTTATAGGCGACGGCGCGGACCTCTTCAGGCGTTTGCGCGGCCAGGTCGCTATAGGGCGCCGGATCGGTAAGGGAAATCTTCTGGCCGGGGTCGAGGCCAATCTCCCGCTTGAGCAGGATCAGGTCCTTTTCGACGGCGTTCTGCGCCGTGATCAGCGCCTGCTGCTGGGCCTGCAGCTGAACCCGCGCCCGCAACTCGTCCAGATTCGCCACCACGCCGGCCTCGTGCGCCGCGTGCGCCTGGTCCAGCGTCAACTGGTCCGACGCCAACTGGGCCTGCGCGTTGTCCACTTCGCTGGAGGCGGCAATGGCGTGAAGATAAGCCGAAGCCACTTGCTGCACCACTTCGCCGCGCGCCGACATCTTGCCGAAATAGGCGGCTCGCGTCGCTGCCTGGGCGGCCTTCCAGCCAGCGATCACCGGCCCGGAAAAAAGCATCTGGCGAAACTGGATCTGCCCCTGCGTCAAATCGTCGCGGGTGATGAGCGAAAGTCCCGTGGGCACCACGCCGCCGGGAAAGAGCGGGGCAAACATCTTGATCACGCCCGGTCCAAAGCCCAGCGCGGCCAGGTCGTGCTGGTAGATGCCGGTCGAGCCGTTGAGGGTAATGGTGGGCAAAAAGTTCTGCAGAGCCTGGTTCTTTTGCCCCTGGAGCGATTTTTCGCTGTTTTCCGATTCCTTCAAGCCCAGGTTGTTCTTGAGGCCCAACTCGATGGCCTGATCCAGCGAGAGCTTCAGGGTCTCTTCGCTAGCCGGGCGCAGGGTCACGCTGCCGTAAAAAGGGTTGGTGGCCGAGGTCGGGTTCGGCGTCTGCGCAGACAAAATCGCCCCGGCTGCCGTCAAGGTCAGCAGGGAAAGAAAGGCCGGCAGTCTCATCCGGCGCAACTCAAAATGTCGTTCTCGTCTCAATAGCACTATTCTCTCAGATGAACGAGAAGGCCGGAGGATTCCGGCTCTGAACGGAAAACTGCCGCAAATGTGCGGGCAATCGCCCCCTGAAACGGCGGCATTTGGTCAAATCAGCACTGAAGGAGCGGAGTTTATGCAATCTGAAAATGTTGGCCGGCGATCTTTTTTGAAGACCATGGGAGCGGCGGGAATGATCTCGGCCTTGCCGGAGGCGGCTTTCGCGCTGCATCCCGGCGGCAGCACGATGGTCCACGAGGTTGCGGCCCCTGGATTTGACGCCGACGCCCAGCCCAAACACTCCATCAAGTTTGCCGTCATCGGCCTCGACCATGGACACATCCTGGGCATCACGGAGGCCGTGATTCGCGGCGGCGGCGAACTGGTGGCCTTCCATTCCACGCTGCCCAAGGAAACCGCGGCCTTCCAGAAGGCTCATCCCACGGCGCGTCTGGCCAAAAGCGAAGAAGAAATCCTCAACGATCCCTCCATTCAACTGGTGGCCAGCGCGGCCATTCCCTACCTGCGCGCGCCCCTGGGGATTCGCGTGATGAAGCATGGGAAGGATTTCCTCAGCGACAAACCCGGCATGACGACCCTGGAGCAACTGGCCGAAGTGCGCAAAGTGACGGCGGAAACCGGCCGGCTTTACGGCATCATGTACTCGGAGCGGCTGGAAGTGCCCGCGGCCATCCAGGCCGGCTACCTGGTCAAGCAGGGCGCCATCGGCAAGGTGGTGCAGACCATCAACATCGCTCCCCATCAGCTCCACGCGCCCAGCCGCCCTGCCTGGCACTGGGACACGCGCAACGGCGGCATTCTGTGCGACATCGGCTCGCACCAGGCTGAGCAGTTTGTCTACTTCACCGGCTCGACAACCGCCGAGGTGACGGCCTCGCAGATCGCCAATGTCAGCCATCCGGAGCACAAGGAGTTTCAGGACTTTGGCGACATGATGCTGCACGGCAACGGCGGCGCGGGCTATGTGCGCGTCGACTGGTTCACGCCCGACGGGCTCGGAGTTTGGGGCGATGGTCGCCTCTTCATCCTGGGAACCGAGGGCTACATCGAGCTGCGCAAGTACGTCGACGTGGCCGGCCGCCCGGGCGCCAACCACCTGTTCATCGTGGACAACAAACAGACGCGCTACATCGATTGCAGCAAGGTGGAGCTGCCTTTTGGACCGCAGTTTGTGAGCGACATTGTGAACCGCACCCACACGGCGCAAAACCAGGAAGCGGCATTCCTGACCATGGAACTGGTATTGAAGGCGCAAAAAGGCGCCAAGGTGCTCACCTTGACCGCATAACGTCAGGGAGCGAGATCTTCACAGCCGAAAAAGCAGACGTCCCGGATCCGAAGCCCGGGGCGTTTGTTTTGTTCGTTGACAGCTTAATAGGTTGCGGAAAGAGGGAGAATGCAAATAAGAACCGAGGGCGGGGGCGCTGGTCGGCTCCCGCAGGTTAATCGCCTTTGATTTCGGCAGGCACATTCAATGTTCGAGTCTTCGGGAAGTGCTTATCGAAAACCGCGTTATTTCCGACCTGAACAATAATCATGATCGCCAAACCCAGGAGGGCTAAACTGACGATTTTCAGCAGCGACCGCCATCTGAGCGATATGCCCTTGAACCACACAATGGAGCCACATCCCGCGAAGAACAGGACAAGAAAAACAAGATCAATGGAATGGCCTGAGGGATTTGCTCCCAACGCAGTCTGCGCTTCTTGCCACTCTGTAGCGTCGTGTCCACGTCCCTCTAGCAGGAAGCGAAGCGTATAGATTCCGGGAATTACAAGACAACCGGCAAGGATTGCCACTCCTGTTTGGCTACGTTTGAGGACGTACCACAAAAGAGAGCCGGAGACGACCAGAACGCTGGCGAGCACGCCACCCAGCGAAATCCAGGTCCTCTGGTGCCATTCCACCTGCGATTGCACGATGTACTCCTTGGCCGGAGTCGGCATGACCGGGACGCCCTGGAACCAGCCAAAGATGGCATGTCCGATCTCGTGGAAGTACATGCTACAGATGCATGCCGCCAAAAAAACCAACGTGAACCTGAGTTGCTTCTTCATCCGATACGCTTTCGAAAAGTGCATTAACTATAACAAGCTCAGTCAAAACGCTGGATGTCGATTCTTCATTCCATGAACCTCGGTGCAGTTCCGATGATGTCGTCGTCCAGCCGGAAACTACCCACTCGTCACGCCCTGCAGGGTCGACCGAGATCGAAGGCGCAAAAAAGTTGCAGCTATTAGGCAAGCCCGCTCAGGGACCAAAGCCCGCGCCTTTCTCTGACGCGGATTTCTCCGCAGCCTCTTAAAGCGCTCCGCCACACGCCGAGCAGAAGCGCGCCCCCGGCGCATTGGTCTGTCCGCAACGTCCGCAAGCTAGCAGTGCCCCTGTCCGCACGGCGGTGGACGGCACATTGACCGTCACATGCACCGGCTGGCCGCCCCATCCCGGCGGCGGAATCCCCAGCATGGCGGCGATGCCCGCGGCCTGAATGGCGTTGAACTCCCGCACCCGTCCCGGCATGAAGAAGCACTCGACAAAGCCGAGAAACCACGGCAGAGGTGTCCAGCAGAAGAAACAGTACAGGATGCCCAACCCGGTTCGCCGTAGATAAAAATGATGAATGCCGAAGCCGCCCAGAAACAGGGCCAGCAGAATGCCGACTACTTCATCGCGGCGCACGGACTCGTATTGCTGATAAAAGACCGCTTGCGGGGTGGGATACGCTTGGCTGCCCATGAGTGGTTCTCCTTGCTGTACCAACAGGATACGCAAACGGCTTTGCGGCGGTTCCTGCTGGCCGGAATCGGCAAGCGCCCGCCGGAACGCGGCGCGCAAAATTCCGTGGCGGGGCAATTTAGCAGTTGATTGAGAGAGTAGATTCACCTTACTCTGGAGCCAGGACGGACGCCTTGACTGACTCCAAACCGGTCGTACTGCACAGGTTAACAACCGATGAAAATTCCGGAGCGCTTTCCCTGCGCGGCATCCGGAAGGCCTATGCCGACGTGGTCGCCGTCGACGGTCTGGACCTCGAGGTCTCCTACGGGGAGTGCTTCGGCCTGCTGGGCCCAAACGGCGCCGGCAAAACCACCACCATCGAGATTTGTGAAGGTCTGACCCCGGCCGACTCCGGCACGGTAACTCTGCTCGGATTGAACTGGGAAACCTCGCCAGTCGAACTGCGCCACCAGATCGGGATTCAGTTGCAGCAGACCGAGTTCCCGGCCAAGCTCACGGTGGAGGAGACGTTGCGGCTCTTCCGCAGCTTCTATCGCAGCGGCCTTTCGCTGGAGGAGTCCATCCAGCAGTCGCAACTGGAAGAGAAGCGCAGCGCGCGTGTCGGCCGGCTCTCCGGCGGGCAGAAGCAGCGCCTGGCCATGGCCTGCGCTCTGGTGGGCAATCCCAAGCTGCTCTTTCTTGACGAGCCCACCACCGGCCTCGATCCCCAGGCCCGCCGTCATCTCTGGGATCTGGTCGACCAGTTGAAGCATGCCGGCCGAACCATCATCCTGACCACGCACTACATGGACGAAGCGGAGCGCCTCTGCGACCGGGTCGGCATCATGGACCACGGGAAGGTGATCGCCCTGGGAACGCCGCAGCAACTGATCGCCTCGGTGGGTGGCGACCACATTGTCGAGTTTGCCGTCACCGGCGGCTCGGCGGGCGATGGCGGCGTAAATGCCGCGCTGCTCACCGCCATTCCCGGGATTCAGTCGCATCGCGTGGACGCGGGCGTGCACCAGCTCTCCGTCACCGAGATGCACACCACGGTGCCGCGCATCTTCTCCGCGCTCCGCGACCAGGGACTGCACCTGAGCGAGTTTCGCACCCACTCCGCCACCCTTGAAGATGTTTTCGTTGGCCTGACAGGAAGGAATCTGCGCGATGAATAACCTCGAGGAGAGTTCCCTCTATCAACTGACGATTACCCGCTTCCTCCTCTTCCTGCGCGAGCCGGAGGCGATTTTCTGGGTCTTTCTTTTTCCCATCCTGCTGGCGGTGGGCCTGGGAATCGCCTTTCGCAACCGGCCGGCGGACGTGTTGCAGGTAGCCGCCACCACTCCCCAACTTACCGCAGCTCTCAACCGCGACAAGGGCCTCACGGCCGCGACGATGGACGAGACGCAAGGCACGCATGAGTTGGCAACGGGGCAGATTCTGCTGCTCGCCATCGAACGGCCGGATGGCGTCGCCTACAAATACGACGACACCAACCCCGATGCCCGCACCGCGCGCCTGGTAGCGGATCATGCCATTCAGATCGCTTCCGGACAGCGCGAAGCTCTGCATGCTGAGAATCAACTGGTGCATGAAACCGGAGCGCGCTATATCGACTTTGTAGTGCCGGGTCTGCTGGGAATGAACCTGATGGGCTCGGCCATGTGGGGGCTGGGTTTTTCCATTGTCGAAGCGCGGCAGAAGAAGCTGCTGAAGCGCATGGTGGCCTCGCCCATGCCACGTTGGCAATACCTGATGTCGTTCCTGCTTTCGCGGCTGGTCATGCTGGCCATCGAAGTGGTGGTGTTTCTAGGGTTCGCACGGCTGGTCTTCGGCGTGCCGTTTCGCGGCTCGCTCTGGGAGTTGGGATTCCTGTGCATCCTCACCTCGCTGGCATTTTCCGCGCTGGGTTTGCTGGTGGCTTCGCGCGCGCAGACCATGGAGGCTGCGTCGGGCCTGATGAACCTGGCGATGCTGCCCATGTGGATTCTCTCCGGAGTGTTCTTCTCCGCCACGCGCTTTCCCGCAATCGTTCAGCCGGTCGTCCGCGCTCTGCCTTTGACCGCGGCCATCGATGCCCTGCGCGGCAACATGCTCCAAGGCATGAACCTCAGCCAACAGGTTGCGCCGGTGGCGATTTTGTTTGCGTGGCTGGTGATCCCGTTCATGGTGTCGCTGCGCATCTTCCGATGGAAATAGAAAGGTCTCAAGCCCTGCGCTTGATCGAATCCAGCAGCGCGCCGTCAATCCGTGTCTGCCATCCAGGCCCGCCGGCTTTGAAGTGGTCGATAACCTCCGGAGAAAGCCGCAGCGAAACCAGCTTCTTCGTAGGCGTTTTTTGTGGGCCGCGCTTGCCCTTGCGAACCACTTTTCCCTTGCGGATCAGGTCGGCTTGGGCAAACCACGCGCGGGTGGCCTCGGCGTCGTTCGGGTCGTAGGGGCCGTCTTCCGGCTCATAAGGGATCGGGTCGCCCTCTTTGAAGGCCTGCACGCGCTCCCAGTCGGTTTCACTCTTTGTCTTCTTCATTTCTCTGGCGGTTCGGAACGGAATAGCAATTTAATTGTAGATACAATATAGAAAAAATGCGTGCATAATTTTAGAGATACCGTGAGCTTGCAGAGCCAAAGCGGAATACAGAAGCATATTGACTTCGCCCGGTGAGCTTCCCATACTGGCTGCATGGCGTACACCGTCCAACAAGCGAAGATTCACCTTTCCCGGCTCCTGAAAGAGGCTGAGGAGGGGCAAGACGTCGTGATTGCGCGTGGCAAAAAGCCTGCCGTACGGCTGGTTCCCGTGGAGGAGCCGGTTCGCAAGAAGCGGATTCCCGGGCAATACGCCGGCCAATTCCAGTACTCCGACGATATCTTCAAGCCGCTCGAAACCGACGAGGAACTCCGGGAGTATGGTTTCGACATTATGGTGGACGACAAGCCGGAAGACACCGAGAAGCCGGACGAGCGCGTGGCGTGAAACCCCTGCTCGATACGCATACTGTGCTTTGGTGGCTCGATTCCCCGGCTAAGTTGGGCAAGATCGGTTACGGATTGATCGCCGATCCGGCGAATGAACTGCTGATCTCTCCCGTCGTGCCCTGGGAAATGGCCCTGAAAGCCAACAAGTACAGGAACCAGCCGCACGCTCTGGTCACGAACTTCCTCCATGTGGTTCAGGAGCAGGGTTTTACTTCCATTCCGATCGATCCCCTCCACGCCATCCGCTCCGGCCTGCTGCCCTTTCACCATCGCGATCCCTTCGACCGTCTGCTTGCGGCCCAGTCTCTGGAGATGCGCGTCCCTCTCATCAGCATTGACGCCATCTTCGACCGTTACGGCGTCGAGCGCATCTGGTAGAAGAGCCTGCATCTTCCCTTCCCCTCCCGCATCCAAGCAGCCATGGAATATCGACTTCTTGGAGGCTCCGGCCTCAAAGTTCCCGCTCTCAGTTTCGGCACCGGCACCTTTGGCGGCGCCACGGAGTTTTTCAAGGCCTGGGGCGCCACCGGCGTTTCTGAGGCCACCCGGCTGATCGACATTTGCCTCGAGGCCGGCGTCAACCTCTTCGATACCGCTGACATCTATTCCGACGGCCGCTCGGAGGAAGTACTGGGCAAGGCTCTCGAAGGCAAGCGCGACCGCTCCCTCATCTCCACTAAAACCACCTTCCGCCTGGGCGACGGGCCCAACGACGTCGGCTCCTCGCGTTACCACCTCCGCCGCGCTCTGGAGGCCAGCCTGCGCCGCCTGGGCACCGACTACATCGACATCTACCACCTGCACGGATTCGACGCCCTCACGCCCATTGAGGAGGTGCAGGACACTCTGAACAAGTTCGTCCGCGAAGGAAAGGTGCGCTACATCGCGGCCTCCAACTTCTCCGGCTGGCACCTGATGAAGTCCCTGGCCGTGGCCGAACGCTATGGCTGGACGCGCTTTGTGGCCCACCAGGTCTACTACTCTCTGCTCGGCCGCGAGTACGAGTGGGAGCTGATGCCCCTCGGCCTGGATCAGAAGGTTGGCGCGCTGATCTGGAGCCCGCTCGGCTGGGGCCGTTTGACCGGCAAGATCCGCCGTGGCCAGCCGCTGCCGGAGGTAAGCCGCCTGCATCAGACCGCCGAAATGGGTCCGCAGGTCTCGGACGAGCGCCTGTACACGGTGATCGATGCCTTGGACGCGGTGGCCGCCGAAACCGGCAAAACCATTCCCCAAGTGGCTCTCAACTGGCTCCTGCAGCGCCCCACGGTTTCGTCCGTCATCATCGGCGCGCGGACCGAAGAACAGTTGCGCCAGAACCTGGCCGCAGCCGGCTGGAACCTGACCGCGGAGCAAGTGGCAGCGCTGGATAAAGCCAGCGCTCAGCAGCCCATTTACCCTTACTGGCACCAGCACCAGTTCGCTGAGCGCAACCCGCTGCCAGTGTAAGGGAATGACCGCAAAGCTTGGAGGCGGGGAGTTTCCGTCTCCAGGCCCTGGGACCAAATCCAACGGGGACGCTCACCGTATCCCGCTTGGATATTTCATAAAGAGGACAAGATCGTCGTGGGTTCGGATGACTACGCGCTTGTATGTCCGCTTCCCGTTGCAGGCGGAACAACCGCGGCATTGGACTACCGTTTCCCGCTGCCCGCGCGAATCCGGTCGAGTTTTTTGAACAACTCGGCTATTCGGACAGCGATGGGCGTTCCCGGCACGGAAAGCTGACCATCCGGAACCAGTTCCAGTCCAGCGGCAGAGCCGCGATAGGCAACGCGCGCATGGGGGTCGATCACCCATACATGCTCGACGCCAAACTGGGAGTACTCGGCCGCTTTCTTCGCCGCGCGCCGAATGGTGTCCTCCGGGGACAGTATCTCAATTGCGATCAGCGGCGGATGAGTCACAATATCCTCGGCCGGCGCGCCCACCCTGAGCACGCACACATCTGGAATGCGAAACTGGTGGGGCGCAATCTGGACCCGCTGCTCAGTGAGGCCGTAGACTCCCCAGCGGTCCATATTGACGGTAAATAATGTGCCTAGCATGGTTTGCAGGAAGGAATGCTCGAACTCGCCCAAGTTGCGCTCCACGACCACGCCGTCGTCGTACTCGCAGTCGGGCTCGTAGCCGGTGGAAAGATACTCTTCCACAGAAATATGTCGGCCATCGAGAGACTGCTCGCGGATGGGCTGCGTCGCCATGGCAACAGTATCCTCCGTTTCGCCGTCCAGGCAAAGCGGAATCCGGCCCGTTTCTTCAAATTGCCACCAGGCCTCCCGCAGCCGCTGGCTTATCCTCAAGAGAGCAGCCCCTCCGAAAGAGCCCGTGTCCGACTTCGCCCAAACCGTCAAGCAGCAGGCCGACATCGTCAAGGTGATCGAGGGCTACATCCGCCTGCGCAAAGCCGGCGCGCAAAACTTCACCGGCCTCTGCCCCTTCCACAAGGAAAAGTCCCCCTCCTTCTCCGTCCACGCGGTGCGCCAGTTCTACCACTGCTTCGGCTGCGGCGTCTCCGGCGACGTCTTCAGCTTCGTCGGAAAAATCGAGAACGTCGGCTTCCCTGAGGCGGTGCGCATTGTCGCCGGCAAATGCGGCATTCCCCTGCCCAAGCGTGAGTATTCGTCCCCGGAAGAAGCGGCCGAGGCGCGCCGCCGCAGAACGCTCCTGGACCTGCACGAGACGGCGACCGCCTGGTTTCAGGAGCAATTGCTCGGCCCCCAAGGCGCAGTCGCCCGCGAATACCTGGCCGGCCGCGGACTTACCCCCGAAGGCATCAAGACTTTCCGCATCGGCTACTCGCCTGACAGCTTCAACGCCCTGCGCGACCGCCTCAGTGGCATGGCCGACAACGAAACCCTCCGCCTGTGCGGCCTTTTCAGCGCCAAGGAACAGGGCGACGGCACGCTCGGCCCCATCTACGACCGCTTCCGCAAGCGCGTCATGTTCCCCATCGCCAACGAGAGCGGCCGGGTCATCGCCTTCACCGCGCGCACGCTTGAAACCGGCGACAAGGCTGGCCCCAAGTACGTCAACTCGCCCGAGACTCCGCTCTACTCCAAGGGCCAGATCCTCTTCAATCTCGACAAGGCCAAGACCGCCATTCGCCAGGCCGGCTTTGCCCTGCTCGTCGAGGGCCAGATGGACTGTATCTCCGTCTTCCTGCGCGGCATTCAGAACGTGATCGCCACCAGTGGTACGGCCTTCACCGAGCAGCAAGTTGCGATTCTCAAGCGCCACACCTCCAACGTCGTGGTCAACTTCGATCCCGATGCCGCCGGCGCCAACGCCGCTGAAAAATCCATTTCCCTACTCACCGAAGAGGGCTTCACCCTCAAGCTGGTCACCCTCGACGACGGCCTCGACCCCGACCGCTTCATTCGCGAGCGCGGTGTTCCGGCTTACACTGCCGCCATCCGTGGTGCCCGCCGCCAGTCCGACTACCTTATCGAGCGCGCCCGGGTAGCCTTCCCCGGCGCCAGTTCCGAGCAGAAGGTCAAGGCCATGAACTTCCTTCTGCCCCACATCCGCCGCATGCCGGAAAAGCTGGCCCGCGACCAGTTCGCCGCCGACGCCGCGCAAAAGCTGGGCATCGACTCGGCCGTTCTGCGCGAGGAACTGCGTCAAGCCGCTCTCCGCCGCCGCGACCACATCGAAGTCCGCGCCACCTCGCTCACTGAGGTCGAACGGGTGCTCCTGCGCGCCCTGGCCATTGAGGACCCCGAGTTCGAGCAGGGCCGCCGGCTGGCCATCCAGGCCCTGGCCGAGCAGCCCGCCTGGTTTGAGCACCTGGGCGCCTGTGCCGCCCTGCAAGCCCTCGCTCTCCGCCAAAACCGCGACCCCATGGACGCAGTCGAGGACCCGGCCCAGCGCGCTCTCCTTGCCGAAACCCTCCTGGCCGAGACCAAGCCGCCCGAAGAGGGTGAGGTTCAGAGCGCCATCCAGGAGATTCAGGAGCGCGCCCTCGAAGTCCGCCAGCGCGACCTCCGCGCCCAAATCACCGAAGCCGAACGCCGCGGCGATTTCACCGAACTTGCCCTGCTTACCCAGCAGAAGATGGACCTCGACCGCGCCCTCCGGCAACTGCACAATCAGCGTCCGCCGGAGCCGGTATAATCCCACCAACGCCTCCGCGAGGCAAACTGGGAGGACTTCATGATCCTCAACCTCAAACCGGAATATCAAAAGGTGCTCGACCAGGCCGCTCGCTCGGGAATGAGCCCTGAAGAAGTTCTCGACCAGGCCTTCGCCATCCTTCACGAACAGTACCGGAATGAGGACTGGATGATGGCTGAGCGCGCATCGGTCGCCGCCCACGTTGCGGAAGCATTTGCCCAAGCCGAACGGGGCGAACTCATAGATCCCGAAGAGGCGATTCGCGTCCTGCACGAACGCCGGTCAAAACGGCAGATCGCCTGAAAAATGCCAGCTCGCTACCTGTTGACTCCCAGGGCTCTGGACGATCTGGACGACATCTGGAATTTCATCGCAGAAGACAGCATTGACGCTGCAAATCGCGTAGAATCTGCCGTCTTCGAGGCTTGCGAGAGCTTGGCGCGTCATCCCCTGCTTGGTTCCAGGCGTAGCGACATTACCCCTCTTCCCGTTCGATTCTGGCCGGTTACCCGCTTCCCAAACTTTATCGTGGTGTATCGCCCCGAATCCAAGCCGCTTCAGATTGTCGCCGTGCTTCATGGAATGCGAAATATCAAGGCGCTGCTTGGGCCGCCCGGAATTCTCTGACGCGCTCTCGCCCCTTTCATCCCCTCGAATTCCTGCGTCCAATTCCACCTTCCCGCGTCTAATTTCTTAGAGTGAGCAGAGGATCAAACAGGCAAACGCCTCTGAACCTGCCGGGAAACCGGCCCAGAACGCGTTGCCTGGGTCGCATTCCTGCCTTGGGAAGACCGGGCAGAGTGTGGTAATCTATTGATCTCTGTGAGGATGTGCGCACCCTTGCCCCATCTATGAGCTGCGGCTCGCGGGCGACACAGGTGAATCCTGAAGCGCTTGTCATCCTGTTCCGAGAAACCACCTGAAACCGCAATTTTTGCGGGTGACCGCTGGGCTGTGTCCGCGCGCGCCGGGATTTTTACGATTTCCACAGGGAAATCCTCATCCCGTGCGCCTTCGACTGGCCTCCGCACCGGCGCCCAAGACGGCATCGGATCCAGCATCCATAAGAGAGTAGGAACATTTTGGCAATTGACGAGAAGTTTGAACACGACATTGACAGCCTGATCGAAGTAGGCAAGGAAAAGGGCTATCTCACCTACGGCGACGTGAATGACATGCTGCCTGAAGAGATCGGCTCCGCAGACGACCTGGACGACCTGATTACCACCATCGGCACCCAGGGCATCGACCTGCTGGACAGCCCCAAGTTCGGCCACGACAAGGATTTCGAGCTGGAAGAGGGCGAAGACGTCGAGCTCGACCTGACGCCTGGAACTCTCGAAAAAACCAATGACCCGGTGCGCATGTATCTGCGCGAAATGGGTACTGTGCCCCTGCTCACCCGCGAAGGCGAAGTCGAAATCGCCAAGCGCATTGAGCGCGGCCAGTTGCGCGTCCTCAAGGCCATCTCCCGCTCGCCCATCGTGATTCGCGAGATCGTCGCCCTCGGCGAGGACCTCAAGCGCGGCGTGCGCAACGTAAAAGAAGTGGTGGTCTTCGACGAAGAGGAGCTCACCGAAGAGGTGGTGCAAACCCGCGTCCGCGCCACCGTCACCAAGATCGACCTGCTCATCAAGCACCAGAAGAAGATTCTGGTCCTTGAAGAGAAGCAGGCTGCCCCGGTCGCCGGCGCCAAGCCCAAGTCCGCCGCCGCTGCCGCGCGTCACACCCGCTGGATGATCGCTCGCGAAAAGGTCCTCATCTCGCGCATTGTCCGCGATCTCAAGTACACCGCCCTGGAACGCAAGCGCCTGCTCGACAAGGTCAACAAGACCGTCGACACCATGCGCACCCTGGAGCGCCAAATCCGCTCGCTCGACCAGAAGCACGAAGCCTCCAAGAGCGAGGAGCTCAAGAAGGAGTACCGCCGCCAGCAGAAAAACTGCAAAACCGATCTGGAAAAGATCGAGGGCGACGCCGGCGTCTCCATTGTCGAGCTCAAGCGCACGCAGCGCGAAATGATTCAGGGCGACATGGACGCCGAGCAGGCCAAGCGCGAGCTGATTGAAGCCAATCTCCGCCTGGTCGTCTCCATCGCCAAAAAGTACACCAACCGCGGCCTCCAGTTTCTCGACCTCATTCAGGAAGGCAACATCGGCCTGATGAAGGCCGTCGATAAGTTCGAGTATCGCCGCGGCTATAAGTTCTCGACTTACGCCACCTGGTGGATTCGCCAGGCCATCACCCGCGCCATCGCGGACCAGGCCCGCACCATCCGTATCCCGGTCCACATGATCGAGACCATCAACAAGCTCATCCGCACCAGCCGCCAGTTGGTCCAGGAACTCGGCCGCGAGCCCAGTAGCGAAGAGATTGCCCGCCGCATGGACATTCCCGTCGCCAAGGTCCGCAAGGTGCTCAAGATCGCGCAGGAGCCCATCTCGCTCGAAACTCCCATCGGCGAAGAGGAAGACTCGCACCTTGGCGACTTCATTGAAGATCGCCAGGCAGTTTCCCCCTCCGAGGCAGTGATCAGCGTCAACCTGAAGGAATACACCTCGCAGGTTCTCCGCACCCTGACTCCTCGCGAAGAGCGTGTGATCAAGATGCGCTTCGGCCTGGAAGACGGCTCCGAGCACACCCTGGAAGAAGTCGGTCAAAGCTTCCAGGTAACTCGCGAGCGCATTCGCCAAATCGAAGCCAAGGCCCTGCGCAAGCTCCGTCATCCTTCGCGCAGCCGCAAGCTGAAGGCCTTCGTCGAAGGCGTCAAAGAGATGTAACTTCTTGGCTGAACCTTAGCCAATAAAGAACCGCAGCCATGGAAGGGGCTGCGGCTCTTTTGCGTTTGCTGGCAAACAGCCTCGCGGCTCAGTGACTCGGGATGTTACTTTGAATTGCCCGCCGCCGCCGGGATTACTCTCCTCCGGCATAGCCCACAAGCCCAGACAAAAGCCGTCGGCATGTCGCGTATGCTCTCTCAGAAAAACACCAAAGCCTGACCTCTTGCATTGCTACGCTGGGTCCGACGTGATGGTTGTCGGTGATCCTGAGTTGTCTTGTCCCTTTATCGCTGCAGCAGCCGGCGCGTTGATAGCGTCTACTGGAAATAGAAGATTTTCCTGTCCGTCTGCCCGATGGGATTTCATGATCCTATCTACCCGCGGATCGTTACGTATCACCCTGAATATTGGCCATTCCTCTAACTGCTTCACCCCTAGTTTATTTCTGTTCAACTGATCCTCTATTAGTGGAACAGCGTCATCGACCCTGTCGAGGAGAACGAATCGAGCTAGCTGGCACAAGTCGTCTTTGGCGGAGAAATCGGCAGCTTCAATCTCGGGCCGAAGCGTTTCGAATTGTCCCGCCCACTTTTTGGTCTGCCAGAAGTTCAGTTTACCAATCAACTGGCGCTTTTCCGAGAGACGCTTATCGTTCATCGTAAATTCGCTGGCCGCTTCCGCTACCCCGTACCTCTCGTTCTCTAGAGCCTTTATGGCCAAATCTGTAAGGACACTTGCCCGTTCCTCATCTGTTGGCTCCAATTTCTTCCAGAGTTCGGCGGCAATCAGCACGAAATTGCGCTCGATCAAATCGATGGCGCAATTGACATACTCGGCGTCAACCTTTAGCCCTTCTCCGAGACGAACGACATCCCGCATAGCCGCGGGTACTTTCGATATATATGTCTGATTCACAACGCCATTATTATGGACCAGAACATTTCGCCTCTGAAACACCTCTACAATGAGAGCTTCATCCCGTTCAAGATAGCTCATCGAAAGTTTTACGTTGTTGCGAAGGTACTTTACCCAATCCTCATATCCTCCCCACATGATTTCATCAATGCGGCTCGTTATAAGAAAATTCTCGGCCTCTTCGATCGACCCGATCTTTCGCAAATCGTCAAGCGTCAGCGTTTTTTCCTTGATCGCCGCGCTGTCATGGTTTGCCTCGAAGTAGTTTCTGAGTATCTGTGATAAGAACCACTCCGCCGAGCTTATGAGACTTATGAGGCAATTACGCGTTAGAAGATTCTGGTGATCGGCCTTTATGCTCATGCCATCAACTGCGGCTCGGAACTGCTTCCCGTGTTCACCCATAATACTGATTGAGCAGCTTTTTGCGCCTGGTTCATGCTCAAGTTTGATCTCGGCCCCAAACTTGTTTCTCAAATTCGACTCTTGCTCTTGAGACAAGGAGAAATCCGAGTCTGACACAACGGTGGCCATAGCTAATCTAATCGGGATTAACGCTGTAAGATTCTCGCGGACAAATTTGTCGGTTTGTTCCGATAGGAACGGGTTGACCAAGTTAAGAAATTCTCTCAAGGAAGAGAGGTTGCCGGTGAAGTTTTCTATTGCTTTTCCGAGCGATGGCTCTGCTTTCTTTTGATTGGGCATGACTGGCAATAAACTCTCCTTCTATCCTCTGATTCTGCACAATCCGTGCAATTGTAGAATGCGGATGTCACGAAGTCTATCTTTTTACGAATTGGGTCGCTTTCTCACAAGTGAAGAATTCGGGGGGCCGCGGCCCCCAAGGGGCGGTTAGCTCTCCGAGCCAGCCAGATCCAGAAGGACCGACGCCTGCAAAATAAGTGGCTTTAGCCACGGGCCTTTCGTCTATATTGCTGCCATGCGCTTTGCGCCGCAAGAAACTCGCACCTATCTTGTGACCGCCGTAACGGCCGAACGCCGCAGCCTCTTTCAAGTTACGGCCACGGCGGAATTACTGGAACGAACCATTCTCGACTATCGCGGCCAGGGAAGATTCCTTCTGCATGCCTTTGTCATCATGCCGGACCATTTCCATGCCCTCCTCACGCCCGCTCCCGATGTTTCCCTGGAAAAGGCCGTGCAATTCATCAAGGGCGGCTTCTCCTTCCGTCTGAAAAGCAAGTTCGAAGTGTGGCTGCGCGGCTTCAACGAGAGCCAGGTCCCGACGGAAGAGAAGTTCCTGAACTGTGTGCGGTATATCGAGGAGAACCCGGTGCGGCGTGGACTCGTGACGACGCCTGCAGATTATCGCTTCAGTTCCGCTTCCCGCGGCCCCATGGACCCCATGCCTCTTCACATGCACGCGCATAAGGCCCGGGCCTAAAGGCCGCCCGTTTGGCCCGTCGTATTCAGGGGCCTGAAGGCCCCTGCTCCCTCCGTGACGAAACGAAGTTCATTGAACCGGAGAGAAAAGGAAAGTCCATCGACCCGTTTTAAGCCGATTCTTGAAGATCCCCGGCAAGGCAAGGCGAGGCATGCCAAGGCGCGCTCAGGACCCAGCCACGCCTTCCAACTCGCCCATCTCCTCCGCACTGAGCTTCACTCCCGCCGCGGCGACATTCTCCTCCAGATGCGCAACCTTCGACGTGCCCGGAATCGGCAGCAGCACCGGCGACCGCCCCAGCAGCCACGCCAGCGAAAGCTGCGCCACGCTCGCCTCGTGCCGCGCGGCAATCTCTGCCAGCTTCTGCGCCGCAGGCTGCTCCGTCTTCAGCAGCTTTCCCGCGGCCATCGGGTACCAGGGGAGAAACGCAATTCCCTCCCGCTCGCAATATTTCAGCGTCTCCTCGTGCCGCCGGTCGGCCAGACTGTATCGATTCTGGACACTCACCACCTCCACAATCTTCCGCGCCTCGGCAATCTCCGCGGGAGTCACTTCGCTCAAGCCGATGTGCCGAATCTTGCCTTCTTCCTGCATCCGCTTCAGCGCGCCCAGGCTCTCTTCGAGCGGGGTACGCGGGTCGATGCGGTGGAGCTGGTAGAGCTCGATGCGGTCGAGCTTCAGCCGCCGCAAACTCATCTCGACACACTGAATTAAATAGCCCGCGCGGCCCACGTACTCGGTCTTTGCGGGTCCCTGCCGCGTGACGCCGCCCTTGGTTGTGATCACTAATCCAGCCGGGTAAGGGAAGAGCGCCTCGCCAATCAGCCGCTCGGCAATCTCCGGTCCGTAGGCGTCGGCGGTGTCGATCAGTGTAACGCCCAGCTCGACGGCGCGACGCAGCACACGCCGCGCCTCGTCAGGATCGGCGGGTTCGCCCCATGCGCCTTCGCCCACCAGCCGCATGGTGCCGTAGCCAAGCCTGTGAACGGGCAGGTCGCCGCCGATGAAAAACGTGCCGCTGGCTGCTGCATCGCGAGTTCTTGGTTCCATCATGGCTTCGATTCTAAGGCGGAATCGCCAAACCCGCCCGCACCCTGCGCTACCATGAAGACAGATGGGGGACGCGCATGTTCGTTGTCGTCTGGCAGTTTGAGATTGCCGAGGAAGAGATTCAGGCCTTCGAGGCCGCCTATTTGCCGGAGGGCGCCTGGGCCCAACTCTTTCGCACCTCGCCCGAGTACCAGGGCACTGAGCTGCTGCGCGACGCCTACATCCCCGGCGTCTATCTGACCATCGACCGCTGGGCCAGCGAGGCGGCTTTCCGCGCGTTCCGCAAGGACCACGACCAGGAGTACGAAACCCTGGACCGCGCCTGCGACGAGCTCACCAGCCGCGAAACCCGCATCGGCGCCTATACCGTTTGAGCCACCCCCCGCACCGCGGGGCAACTCCAGTAGCAACAGGGGTCTACAAGCAGTACACGCAGCTTCTCCATTTCTTCGCTATTTTTCACTGTCATTGTCGCTTGCGCCCTGCTACAATCCCATCGAAATGCATTCCATGCCTTGACCTTTTCTCACCCTTCCTGGAAGGGGAGCGGGCGCGGAGTGTTTGAGGAGATTTATTCAATGGCCATCGCCGACGACCGCTCCAAAGCCGTGGAACTCGCCCTTGCACAGATCGAAAAACAGTTTGGCAAAGGGTCGATAGTGCGGCTCGGGTCCAAGGAGGCTCTGCTTCCGATCGCTGTGATTTCCACCGGCTCCATCAGCTTCGACGCCGCCCTCGGCGTAGGCGGCATTCCCCGCGGCCGCGTCATCGAGATCTTCGGACCCGAGTCTTCGGGCAAGACCACGATCACGTTGCAGATCATCGCCGAGGCCCAGAAGGCCGGCGGTCTGGCCGCCTTTGTCGACGTTGAACACGCCCTTGACCCCGCCTATGCCAAAAAGTTGGGCGTGGACATCGATAACCTGCTGGTCTCGCAGCCCGACTCAGGCGAGCAGGCCCTCGAGATCACAGAAACCCTGGTTCGCACCGGCGCCATTGACGTGCTGGTGGTCGATTCGGTGGCTGCGCTGGTTCCCAAGGCCGAATTGGACGGCGAGATGGGCGACTCCCACATGGGCCTGCAAGCCCGCCTCATGTCGCAGGCGCTGCGCAAGCTCACCGGCACGGTCTCGAAATCCCGCACCGCCCTCATATTCATCAACCAGATCCGCGAGAAAATCGGCGTCATGTTCGGCAACCCGGAAACCACCACCGGCGGCCGCGCGCTGAAGTTCTACTCCTCGGTCCGCGTGGATATTCGCCGCATCGCCGCCATCAAGGACGGAGACCAGGTCACCGGCAATCGCACCAAGGTCAAGATCGTCAAGAACAAGGTGGCCGCGCCTTTCCGCGAGGCCGAGTTCGACATCATTTACGGCGAGGGCATCAGCCGCGAGGGCGACGTGCTGGATCAGGCGGTGGCCAATAACATTGTCGAGAAGTCCGGCGCCTGGTACAGCTACGCCGGCGAGCGCATCGGCCAGGGTCGCGAAAACACCCGCACCTTCCTCAAGGAAAACAAGGAAGTCTTCGCCAAGATGGATGCCGAGCTGCGCAAGGTGCTCAACATCGGCGCCCTGGCTGCCAAGGTCGAGGTTCCTGAAATCCCCGCCTCCGGCCCTGCCGAAGCCAAGGAAGTCGTTCGCGGCCGCAAAGGATAAGAACTGCGCATTCTGGAAGGCTCTCAGTTCCCGGAATTCGGACCTGGGAGCCTATCCAGTGGCTTCTCGATCAGTTTTCTTTTCCCAACCACTTCATCGCCGCCATCACAACCGGATCCTGCTCCGGAGCAAGAGCACGATCTCCGGCGGAAATCACTTCGTCGGGGTCGATTCCATTCGGATAGCGCCTTCCCTGGCGATCGGCACTCACCCCCACGGCGATAACCGGATTGGCTCCGTCAATCAGCGTCCAACCATTGGTCACTGTTGTCGCTCCCAGAGTATGTTCGCCGAAAAAGCGAGCCTTCGCGCTGCCTTTGAAGGCCAAAGCGGTAATTTCGCCGGAACTGGCCGTACTGTGATCGACGAGCACAGCCACCAAGGCAGGGCTCGTGAGCTTATAGGTCGACCCGTTCATCGGCGGATAGCTATATGTGTTACCTTGCGGTCCTATGAAACCAGCCGTGCCGTTACGGTAATAGTTCGTACTTTGGCCATCCAAGGTCATGCTCTGTCCAAGATTGTCCTGATCCCCGAGCAGAGGGCCGAGTCCGGCCAGCATCGGCCAAACATTCCCGCCCAAATTGCCGCGCAGATCGACGATCCACCCCGCAGGATGCCCGTCGTCCAGTTGGGCTATGAGTTTTTGCAGTGCACTCTCGAAAGCGACGCCCTGATCGTCGGACTGGGGAGAGAAAGCCGGCACTACGACCAGTGCATACATCTTGCCGTTCGACGGCAGCAGCTTTCCCTCCACGGCAGTACGTGCGGCCAGGGGCGAGGGCGTCGTCTGCGGGAAGGCGAACTCCTCCGCGGCCAGGCGGAGGGATGCCTTTCTCTGTGCTCTTCGGCGTGCTTCCAGTGCCTCCAGTTCAGGCGTCAGTTGCAAGTGACTGTGATGGTCGCCCAGACTATAAAGCGCAAAGCGGATCGCGTCATAGGTGTCTGCGGGAATCTGTGCCCCTTCGGCGCGGGCCAGTGCCGAGGAGCGCACCTGCTTCCAGTCCACATCGCTGCGCCGAAATGAGTTCGTAGCCATCAGTTCCAATGCGTGGTTCAAATACTCGGTGGGGTCTTGTCGCGTACTGTGGCGAAACACAAGTCTCCAGGCCCCGTCCCCCGAGCGGACCCACATGTCAGCCAGTGCGCGCTGCTCGGCGAAGTTGGGCGCCTCGAAGAGCGCTACGCTGAAAGTCCATGCGGCATTGCCATAGACTTTCACGTCGGAGTCGATGGCTGTACAGGAACTAAGCGCATCGCGTTTCATCTGCTCAAAGAGCTGCTCGCGCGGCGCCCCGCCATCTTCGTCGACAAAGACAAACTCTGGCGCAACCATAGGCTCCATCTGGCTAGAGTCGTGCCCTGCCCAACTTTTGCAGAGCTGTTTCTCCTGAGCCGCAAGGGCCTGGTCCTCGCTCCGTTGCCCATTCTGCTGGGCAAGAGCTGGAATGAAAGACAGGCTGCAAAGCAACAGGTTGGCGGCTGTGGTGCATGAGAGCGTGCGCAGAGAATTCATCGTGCTGGGCCATTTCCTTCGTCAAAGATAAACACAAAAAGAATCAACTAGTTGTGCGCATCAGAAAAGAAACCTTCTGGACAAAAGCCCGACGATTTTGCGGTTGCCTGCCGAAGCTAGGCCGTTCAGTGAACAACCGCAAATCGGTACTGCCGGTATTTTGCGTACAGTTTCTCCAGGGCCGCGGCCCGATTGCGTCCCGTAAAGGGGAATCGGAGCCCTCTCCCCGCTGCTAGAATCCCCTAAGAGCCGTCCCCATGACCGTCAAAGCACTCTATCCCGGCACCTTCGACCCGCCGACCAACGGTCACGTCGACCTGATCCAGCGCGGCGCCAAGCTTTTTGACCATCTCGTCGTCGCCGTTCTCAACAATCCGGGCAAAAATCCCTTCTTTACCGTCGAAGAGCGCGTCGAAATGTTGCGTGAGTCCATCACCGGCCTGAGCAATGTTTCCGTGGCTACCTTTGACGGCCTCATGGTCGACTTCGCCCGCCAGCAGGGCGCTTCCGCGGTTCTGCGCGGTATTCGCGCCATCTCTGACTACGAGTACGAGTTCCAGATGGCCCTGATGAATCGCCGCCTGGCCCCGGAGATCGAGACCGTCTTCCTGCAGCCTGCCGGCCGCTACTCCTTTGTCAGTTCGCGCATGCTCAAGGAAGTTTTCAGCTTCGGCGGTGAAGTCACGGGACTGGTTCCCCCCAATGTCCTCAAGCGCTTGCGCAGCCGCTTCGGCAAAAGCTGACCTCCGCCCCTCGAATCTCGGGGTTTCGCGCCGCACATGAATCTGTAAAGATAGAGCTGTGATGACAGTCTCTACTCCCTCCCAAGTCTTCGCCGATCGCATCGGCCGCATCGAGGTTTCCGCCACCATGGCCGTCGCCGCCGAGGCTGCCAAGCTGCGCGCCAAGGGCGCCAATCTGGTTGACTTCGGCGCCGGAGAACCTCACTTCCCCACGCCTCACCACATCAAGGACGCGGCCATCGCCGCCCTCGAAGCCAACTTCACGCGCTACACCGTCGTCCCCGGCATTCCCGACGTGCGCAAAGCCATCGTCGACCGCCACTCGACCGATTTCGGCTCCGACTACGGCATCGACGAGGCCATCTTCACCACCGGCGGCAAGCTGGCCCTTTTCAACACCATTCAGGTCCTCGTGGACCACGGCGACGAGGTAATCCTCCCCGTCCCCTACTGGGTCAGCTTCAAAGACATCATCCAGTACGCAGGCGGCAAGGTCGTCCTCCTCCAGACCAGCGAGGCGGAGAGCTTCCGCATCACGGCCGACGCCATTGAGAAGGCGATTACGCCGCGCACCAAGGCCATCATCCTCAACTCGCCGTCGAATCCGGCTGGCTCGGTCGTCTCCGCCCAGGATCTGGAGCGCATCGTCCAGCTTGCCCACGATCGCAAGATCTTCCTGCTCCTCGACGAGTGCTATGTGTACCTGAACTATGCGGGTAAGCCCGTCTCCGGCGGCTCCTTTACCTGGGCCAAGGAGCACATCGTCGTCCTCGGCTCGCTCTCCAAGACCTACTCGATGACCGGTTGGCGCGCTGGATTTGCCCTGGCTGCCAAGCCCGTGGTGGCCAACCTCAGCAAGCTCCAGTCGCAGTCCACCTCCAACGCAACCAGCTTTGTGCAAAAGGCCGCCATCGCCGCCCTCACCGGCTCCCAGGAGTGCGTCGCCGAGTTCCGTGCCGAGTTCATCGGCCTGCGCGACTACATGCTGCAAAAGCTCTCTGAGATTCCCGGCCTCACCTGCACCAAGCCGGAAGGCGCTTTCTACGTCTACCCCAATATCTCCGCCTTCCTCGGCAAGGGCGGCATCACCACCTCCACGGAGTTGGCCACCCGCCTGCTCCATGAGGCGCATGTCGTCACTGTTCCCGGAGAGGCCTTCGGCACCGCCGAGCACATTCGCATTTCCTACCCGGTGACCCGCCAGAACATCGATGAGGGAACCCGTCGCATGAAAGAATTCCTCGCCAAGCTGGCATAAGCTAATCGGCTTTCTTAGGCTTGGAGCCGGGCCTCTCACGCCCACTATGAGGCCCTGCCTCCCGTCCACTCCGCCCTCTGGCCGGAATAGAGTCGGAGGCCATACTTTGTCTTGCATTGTGGGAGAACAGACCTCGGTCCAGCGGCGCAGCACAGTGCGCCCGCTGTGATTCGCAGTCAAAAAGAATAGACTGCCCCTGTGCAAACATGCCGCTTGTCCAGTACGATGTGTCTTCGATGATGAACTCAATTGAATTTCGTCCTGTGATTCTTGCAGGAGGCAGTGGAACGCGCTTCTGGCCTCGCTCCCGCCGCGCCCACGCCAAGCAGGTGTTGGCACTCGACGGGGAGCGCTCCATGATCCAGCAAACCGTCGAGCGGCTCAAGCCTGTGGCGACGGAAAAACATATCTGGGTCATCACCAATGAGTACCTGGCCCACGAAATCGCCGAGCAGTTGGAAGGTGTGCCCCCCGCGCAGATCGTCCAGGAACCCGTGGCCCGCAATACCGCACCCGCTTGCGGACTGGCCGCCTTCCTCATTGAGCGCGAAACCCCGGACGCTGTCCTGGGCGTCTTTCCCTCTGACCACGTCATCTCCGACGAGCCGCGTTTCCTCAAAGCTCTGCAAAAAGGAATCGCCGTGGCCGCTGCCGGCGACAACATGGTTGTCCTGGGCATTGAGCCTACCCGCGCTGAAACCGGCTACGGCTACATCGAGACCGGCGACTACACGCACGACGACTCCGCCATCCACGTGCGCCGCTTCATTGAAAAGCCCAACCTGAACCGTGCCCAGGAGTTTGTCGCCGCGGGCAATTACTACTGGAACTCGGGCATCTTCCTGTGGTCGGCGCGTACCCTGGCCAACGCCGTGCGCGAACACCTGCCGGAAACCGCCCCTCTGCTCGAAAGCATTGCCGCCGCATACGGCACGCCTCAGTTCGAGGAGGTTTTTCACTCCCTCTATCCCAAGTGTGAAAACATCTCTGTGGATTACGCCGTGCTGGAGCCCCGCTCGGCCAAGGGCGAACACCTTTCCAACCTCTTTTGCCTCCCCGCCGAGTTCAGTTGGAACGACCTGGGCTCCTGGGCCTCGCTCTACGAGTACCAAATGGAAACCCGCCTCAGCGGAGACGCGGAGGGCAACGTCTCAGAGAGCGACGGCCACCTGGCCATCGACGCCGGAAACAACTACATCTACAGCCCCCGCAAGTTTGTCGCGGTGGTCGGCGTTGAAAATCTGGTCATCGTGGATACCGAAGATGCGTTGCTGATCGTCCAGCGCGACCACTCCCAGGATGTGGGCAAGATCGTGAAGGAACTCGGTCTCTCCGGCCGCACCGAGCTGATCTGATTCGCCGATGTAGCTTGATCGCCGCAGGAACCAGTAGCGTGGACCTCCCGGCCCACGCTGTGGTCCACGCTATACGCAACACCAACAGGAGAATTGCACTCAGGATGGTAAGCCGGATGCTTCGGCGGGCCCTTTGAAGCCGGCGGCTTGCGCCGGTTCGCCAGTCGATACGCCTGCCATCTCGCCCCGCCAATGCGGAAGGCTTTGCGGAAAATTCTTCTGCAGAAATTCAATGAGTTTTTCGCGAACCAGGCAGCGCAAATCCCACGCGTCGCTGGAGTCCTTTGCGTCCATCAGGGCCCGAAGCTGCACCGTGTGCTCCGTTGCATCGGTCGCTTGCAAAACGCAGACCCCGCCACTCCACAGCTTGCTTGACTCGCAAATCCTCTTGAGCTCTGCCCGCAGCTCGTCCATCGGGACGGTGTAGTCAGCGTAAAGGAACGTGCTGCCGAGAATATGCGAACTGGTGCGCGTCCAGTTTTGAAACGGGTGGTCGAGAAAATAGGAAAGTGGCAGAACCAGCCGGCGCAGGTCCCAGATCCGCACCACCACGTACATGGTGCCAATCTCCTCAATCCATCCCCATTCGCCCTCCACCACCACCGCGTCTTCCAGGCGGAAAGGCTGGGCGAACGCGATTTGCACCCCCGCAATGATATTCGACAGCGTGCCCTTCATGGCCATGCCCACCACCAGTGTGGCCAGTCCGGCAGAAGCCAGAAGGCTCACCCCGATGTGCTTGATGGTCGGGAAGGTCATCAGCATGACGGACAGGGTGACGATGGACAAAAGCACAACCAGAATGCGGCGCAACATCAGGAACTGCGTCTGAACGCGTCGTGCCACCAAGTTATCGGCGACGTCGATTCGATAACGCTCCGAGAGAACGTCGGATGCCACTTCAATGAACAGCATGAAGAGCCAGGCGACAGCGGCAATCAGGCCTAGCCCCGTGATATGTTGAAGGGCCAACATCGCAATAGGTGGCAGTGAAAGGCTGGGCAACACCGCAAGCACTGCCAACAGTGGGAAAATCCAGGATGTGGGCTCTCGTCCGTACCTGGCCAGTGACTGGCCCAACACGGCCTTGGTGCGGCGGGTGTACCGGTCTAAAAGCCGGAAGAAAACAACATGGCCGATCAGCGCGATCAGGATGGCTGCGGCCAGGGTGGCGGCGGACCACAGGAGGCTATGCCAGTTTTGCGCGACGTACGCGATCATAATGGGCAACATCATAGCAAAGGCTCATTGCGTCCTCTGAGCAAAGCTGCCCTCAAACCGGCAAGAACTTGGAACGCTGTCCTCCTGGTCGGCTGTAGCGTGGACCTCCCGATCCACGCTCCCTCTCGGCCGATGGGAGAGGTCCCCTGAATATCTCTCTGCAACTCCGCATAAACTCCCTCGCTGCTCTCATATACCCTAGTTGTCAGGGAGCGGAAAACCCAACCATGCCTGATAGTCAAATTAAGTTTGGAACCGACGGCTGGCGCGCCGTCATTGCTGATGACTTCACATTTGCCAATGTTCGCGCTGCGGCTGAGGCCATTGCCGCCTATGTGCACGCCAAGGAAGACCCCACCAAGGGCCTCTGCATCGGCTACGACACTCGCTTCGGTTCCAAGGCCTTCGCCCGTATCTGTGCCGAAGTCATTGCCTCCACCGGAATTCCCGTCGATCTCGCCAATGCCGTCACGCCCACCCCGGCCCTCAGCTTCGCTGTCCGGGGACGCAAGGCCGCCGGCGGCATCATGATTACCTCCTCGCACAATCCGGCGCAGTGGAACGGCGTCAAATACAAGGCCTGGTATGGCGGCTCGGCCAAGCCCTCCATCATCGCTGAAATCGAGTCCTTCCTCGGCCAGCCGGTGGCCCGCGCAGCACAGCCCGCGCCCATCCGCGAAGTCGATTTCATGCCCCCTTACCTCCAGGCCATTGAGAGCTTTGCCGACCTCGACCTCATCGCCAAATCCGGCATGAAGTTCGCCATCGACTCCATGTACGGCGCCGGCGGCACTTTCATCTCTGACATCTTCACCCGCATCGGCGTCGACCACGTCCAGATTCGTTCCAACCCCGACCCGCTCTTTCCCGGCATCAACCCCGAGCCCATCGAGCCGCACATTCGCGCTCTCGGCGAGGCGGCTGTTGCTCACCACTGCCACGCCGGTCTCTGTACGGATGGTGACGCCGACCGCATCGGCGCGACAGATGAGAACGGGATCTTCGTCGACCCCCACAAGATCTACTCTGTCCTGCTCAGTTGGGTGCTCAAACGTAAGGGATGGCCCGGCGCCGTCACACGCGCCTTCAACACCACCAAAATGCTCGACCGGATCTGCAAGAAACACGGCCGGGAGCTCATCGAGCACGGCATCGGCTTCAAATTCGTCTGCGATTACATGCTGGAGCGCGAAATCCTGATGGGCGGCGAGGAGTCCGGCGGCATCGGCTTTCAGCGCCATCTGCCGGAGCGCGACGGCCTGCTCAATGCGCTGCTTCTGGCCAACGTCATGGCGGAAGAAGGCAAGCCCCTGGGCCAGCTTGTGGCCGACCTCCAGGCTGAGTACGGCGAGCACCAGTACGGCCGCATCGACCTGACCATTCCCGACGAAATCAAGAATGGCGCAATTGCACGGGCGCGAGCGCTCGAGCCGGGCAATACGGTCTTTGCCGGCATGCCCATCCTCCGCCAGGAAACCCTCGACGGCGTCAAGTTCTATCTCGACAACCCCGAAGCCAAAACCAAGCCCAACGCCGCGGAAACCTGGCTCCTGCTTCGCGCCAGCGGCACCGAGCCCCTGCTGCGCATCTACTCCGAATCCTGTTCGAAAGAGTCAGTCGCCAAGCTGCTCGAGTCCGCGCGCACCTTCGCTCTGGCCAGTTAATTGGGAGTTACGCCAGTTGCAGGGGAGTAACGCCGGCCTCCTGGCCGGCTGTAGCGTGGGCCTCCCGGCCCACGCTCACTCTCGACCGATGGAAGAGATACTCGAGTGTTATGAGTCCAAACTTCGCATCAAGAAACAAGCTGTCATCCTGAAAACATGATGTCATCCTGAGCGTAGCGAAGGATCTGCATTTCCAACGCTTTCCGCACAGTAATTAGTCGATCCTGAAAAAGTCATTTTCAAGCAGTCTGTAAGCTCCATCCTGAGCCGCTGAAGTTCCCCTGGAACAGAAGTTGGCTGAGGATGGCGTAAATCTCAGACACGCGAGCACCTTGGAC
>Ga0255355_1000384_pt1 | contig 27458 bp, 16 predicted proteins | sample HBST75metaG_FD_189943 | JGI IMG/M metagenome (GOLD analysis project Ga0255355, IMG submission 189943) | Peat soil microbial communities from Stordalen Mire, Sweden - H.B.S.T75 | ecosystem: Environmental > Terrestrial > Soil > Wetlands > Peat | place: Sweden: Norrbotten County, Stordalen Mire...
TCCCTTGTGAGCCATCTGTGCCGTCCTCCTGGAATGTCGTCTTCGTAAACAACATCCTAAGGAATCGACCGGATGGCTCGCTGACGCTCGCCACTCAGACGCTTCTACAGAACTTTAAGGACTTAATCAAAAAATCCCTACAGTGGTTGTAGACTCTTTCCGTCTCCGATGCAACGGCTTTCGATTTCCTCTCACTCCTTTTTCTGCGCTCTTTACTGCTTCCTCAGAGCCGCGGTGCTTCCTTGTTACGCTGCGGATTCAGCGTGTGCTTCTACCTCTTTGCAGTTTCAGTCACCGTTCAAGATCGTATCTGCGACATGACGCCCCAATTCTGACACGATCTATTGCGCATCTGACTGAATCTCGCTTCGCACTTCTTCTGCGTTCTGGACAGCAGGAGGTGCGCGTGGCTGCCGTCGCTGCTCAGTTCCCACAGCGCAGAGGTGTGGGTTTCGCTGTTCAGCAGTGTCAAACGCAGCGGGACCCGTCCGGTGACCAGCGCAGCCAGAAAGTCCTGTCGGGAAGGGCGGCGAAGTGCCGGATGTCGCTGCCGTTTTCGCTTGCCATATAGAGGTCATCGCCTCTGGCGCAGAGGATATACTGACCGTCGGGCATCCAGGTGGCGTCATGCGCGAGGATGCCGGGAATTCGCTGCACGGTGCCGCCGATTGTGGAGACAATCCAGAGCGCCTGTCCGGGTGCGGTGGCGAGATGGCTGCGCAGCAGCCGGAGGGACCCGTCCGGGGAGATGTCGTCCAGGGCGGCGCGGCCAGTTCGTCGGACAGGGTAAAAGTATCGGTTTCTCCGTCCGCAATCAGCGCCTGTGCCAGCACGGCACGCCCGTTCTCAATTTCCTGGAAATAGATTCGCGGTTCAACCGTAGCCGTGCCCGGAAAACTTTCAAAGAGCGGATCGCCCGGCGAAACCCGGCCGGAAAACGTGATCTGCGTGATGCGGGGCGGAGGCGTGTAGGCAAGGCGCAGCAGACAAGCCGAGCAGGAAGGCGACGATTACCACGGCGGTGGCAGCCAGTGTCCACGCGAGCGCGTGCCACCTGGACTTTCGCCCCGGGGCTGAGGCACGCGGGATCTCCGCGCTGGTGGGTGGGGGCATCAGATTCGTGGCGACGCCGGGGAGACTTGCGGCGCCGGCGATGGATTGGAACGACTCGGCGGGCGCATCCGCGTTGACCATAACCGGAGCAATAAAGCGGTAACCGCGGCGCGCGAGAGTCTCAATGAAGTGAGGATTGTCGGCTGAGTCTCTCAGGGCTTCGCGCAGTTTATTGAGCGCGGTGCCCAGGCTGTGGTCGAAATCGACGATCGTATCGTCACCCCACAGCCGCTGCTGGAGCTCTTCACGGGTTACCAGTTCCCCAGGCCGCTCCAGCAGACAGAGCAGCACACAGAACGGCTTCGCCTGCAGCCGGAGCCGAACACCGGATATGCGGAGCTCTACTGACCGGAGTCAGCCTCAAAGAGGCCGAAGCGATACCGTGCTGCCGTCTTTTCCTGATGCTCCGCTGAGGCCGACATAGGAGGGAAACTATATTAGAGTTTGTTTTGTACCCCCTCAGAGACGTTCAGTTCAATGCCCTTCTGTATCGGCTTCCCGGATGAAAGTTCTATGTATGTTACTGAAAGCCAATAGCTTTTCAGATCACCATCATTTGAAACAAAAAAGGCTTGCTGTGCATTGCCGGTTATGGTCGCAAGCGCGTGTAGTTCCCGCAGGTCCGGCAATGTGAAAACAGCAATCAGCCGTCGGCCAGAAGGATTTTGGAGGGACATCTGAGCATGAGGAATCGAGGTATCAGAGCCGGACGGAGGACAGTATGGACTGTTCTCGTGGGCGGAGCGCTGCTGTGCGGTGCCGGCCGTGCGCAGGCTGCTTGCTCAGCCGACAACAACGTGGAGTGGAACTACCTGTTCTCGGACCAGGGATCGCTGTTCGACAGCAATCCGGAGCCCACCGCAACGACTGCGGTAACTGTCAAACTGCGCACCTGCAAGTCAGACATCACCAGCGCGAACGTCAAGTACTACGATACGGGGGACAGCTCCTACCATTGGGTATCGATGGTCTGGGTATCCAACGATCCTACAGGCACGTTCGATTACTGGCAGGGAACCATTCCCGCCAGCAGCTCCGAGAAGTACTACCGCTTTCAGATCAACGACGGCTCGGCCACCGCATGGCTCAACGCCGCCGGCATCACATCGAGCGAGCCCTCCTCGGGCGACTTCTTCGTCATCCCGGGCTTCAAGACGCCGGATTGGATGAAGAAGGGGGTGGTATACCAGATCTTCCCCGATCGCTTCTATAATGGAAACACATCCAATGACGTCACCAACGGCGAGTACACGTACGGCGGTTGCGCGACCGAGCAACACGCGTGGGGCACGAGCGTCTTATCCACCGTCGACCCCACCAACTGCAACAGCGAGGTATTCTTCGGCGGTGATCTGGCAGGCATCGACCAGAAGCTGAGCTACATCAAGCAGACGTTGGGCGCGGACATCATTTGCCTCAATCCCATCTTCAACTCCCCCACCGTCCACAAGTACGATACACAGAACTACTACGAGATCGATCCCGCCTTCGGCACCAGCTCGACCCTGGAGCAGCTGATCGGCGACATTCACAGCAGCACCAACGGTCCGAAGGGCTACATCATCCTCGACGGCGTGTTCAACCACAGCGGCGACAGTAACTGCTGGTTCCAAAAGCAGCTCTACGACAACATCACCTGCTCCTACCAGGGCTCCTACCAGTCGCATTCGAGCCCCTATTACGGTTACTACACCTTCCAGACGTGGCCGAACTCGTACTCCGACTTCTACGGTTTCGGCGGCATGCCGAAGCTCGATTACGGCGCGAGTGGCTCGGCGGTGCGCAACCAGATCTACGGCAGCTCCTCTTCGGTCATGAAGACCTATCTCTCTTCTCCCTACAACATCGACGGCTGGCGGCTGGATTTTCCGCAGGCGCTCGATTCGGGCGGCAACGGCGGCAGCGACGCCACCAACCACCAGATCACGCAGGAAATGCGCTATCAGCAGCTTGCCCACCATGAACTCGGCATGGGCTACGCCACCAACCACCAGATCGCGCAGGAGATGCGCTCGGCGGTAAAATCCGTCAACTCCAATGCCGACATCCTCGGCGAGTACTGGGGTGACGCCTCACCCTGGCTCGATGACGGCACGGAGTGGGACAACGTCATGAACTACAACGGCTTCACCCAGCCGGTGTCGGAATGGATCTGCGGCGTGGACTACCACGGCAACAGCGCCTCGATCAACGAGAGCTCGCTCGATAGCTGGCTGCTCGGTACCCGCGCGGACATTCCGATCAATGCGCAGGAGACCTCGACCCTTGAGCTCGGTTCGCACGACACGGAGCGGTTCGCGACGCGCTGCGGCGCCGACATCTGGAAGACCTACCTCGGGCTCATCTTCCAGTTCACCTACGTCGGCACGCCCACCATTTATTATGGAGACGAGTACGGCGAGCAGGGCGGCAACGACCCGGACGACCGCCGCACCTTCGACTGGACGCAGGCGAATACCGGCAATTCGGCCGTGGCGCTGACACGGAAGCTGATCTCGATCCGCAACCAGTATCCCCAGCTGCGGACGGGCTCATACAAGACGCTGTTGGTTGATACGACCAACCACATCTACGCGTTCGGACGGTGGGACGCCAACCACCGGGTCGCGGTGGTGCTCAACAACACCTCCAACACGAAATCCATGACGATCCCCGCGTGGCAGCTGAGCATGATCAATGGATCGTCGGTGACGGATCTACTCACGACCACTACCTATCAGGTCATCAACGGCAACCTCACCGTGACCGTCAAAGGACACTACGGCGCGATTCTCGAGCAGTAGGGATTGCAAAGGCATGCACGCTTCGCCGCGGTCGCCTCGAAACAGTAGTCGGGGCGATTGCGGCCGCAGTATCGGGGATAACGGTCGGCTCAATCCACGCACTCTCCACCAGCGATCTGGCTGACGCGGTGTTACGTCAGACTTACAAATATTGCAGTCGTAAGCGGAGGAATCACAACTGTACCAGATACTCGGTCGAATCTTGCTTTCCGAGCAACAGGGTCAAAAGAAGTCCTTAGGACAGGATGCAATCGCAGATGCAACTTACGGAGGGGTACAGACGTTATCGTCTGTTGTGAAAGTGTAGCGTTGAAAACAACCACGACATGTTTGTAGTCACCATTTGTTCCCTCGCCTGAGTCGAGCATCATGACGATTGTCCCTGGAATGTGTTCGGGCCCAACGTTGAGAAAATGCAAATGCGTTTCTATCTCGCGACTGGTAGATAATCGGAAAAGGCCCGAACTATAACGAATCTTGAGAAACTCTCGAAAAGTCGTTTCCGCGAGGCGAATGTCCTCAGGAGCAGGTTTCAATGATGGATCGGAGAGAAGCGGCTGCTCCATTTCCCAGCGCATTCGGTTATGCCGGGCGAGCGGAAGCCCCGTTCCCCAGTTGCTGGTTTTACCATTCCAATCGATGTGGTTGAACCAGTCCCCCGAATTGTAGCTGTCCGAGTCCATATCTTTCGAGCGCAAGAGATCGTCTGCACCCATGAAAAACGGAATACCTTCCGCGAGAGCGACGACGCTCATGGCAAGAATTTGACGCCGGGTTCGGACCTGTATGCTGTCCGCCAAAGAGGACTTGAGTTGAATTGCATCAAACAGGCTCTGATCATCGTGAACCGATACATAGTTGACGGTTTCAGCCGGTGTGTCCGCATAGCCCGTTGCGTGCCCATGATAATCAATCTGAGAGGCAGAGACTATGAATCCAGATTCGTCCGGGATGCGGATATCTCTGAGATTGCCAGCAAGGCCGGCGCGAATCCACGCCTCCTGCCGCAGGAGCTCGGCCTTTTGCGATGACTCGGCCATCGTGTGTTTTGTGTAACTATTTGGATCAGTAAAGAGACCGGTTGCGAATCCCTGGACTCGTGGATCTCCTGCGATATCGCCACCACGGAGTCCATCGCGGATGCGATCGTTAAAACTCCCGATTCCCGTTCCGTGCAGATTCAATTGCGATGCATTCGTGCCCAGCGCATTATGAGCAGTTTCGCCAAAATCCCAGCCTTCTCCATAGATGTAAATTCTGCTGCCATCCACTCCATCTTTCGCCAGTGTTAATGCGGACAGCGCCTTCCTGATATTGCGAAGATTGTCGACGAAGGTAAAGCTCATGAGATCGAACCGGAAGCCATCGATCTTGTAGTACTTTGCATTCCACAGAACTGTATCTTGCTGAAGCTTTGCCATCATGAGGTGTTCAGTTGCCGTATCGGCACAGCATGTGTTGGTCAATAACACGCCATTTGCATCCAGGCGGTTATAGTAATTCGGCACAATCTTGTCGAGGACTGATGAAGATTCCTGGCCGAAACCGCTCGTATGGTTGAAAACAACGTCCTGGATGACTCTGAGACCGCTGCAATGCAATGCCATCACCATTGCGCGGTACTCTCGAATTCGATTGTTCGGATTGGTTGCATATGCTCCTTCAGGAGCAAGATAATGGATGGGCGCGTATCCCCAGTTATAGCCATCTGCGGACTGAACGGTGGCCACGGCCGCCTGCTGTTGATCGCCGCTCGATGAATACTGCGTTAGATCGCCTGTGCTCTTCCAATTGGCTCGGTCCTCATCGACACCATCGAAATGGAAAGTCGGGAGCAAATGAACCGCTTTCATCCCGGAGGCTGCGAGTGCACGAAGGTGTTTCATGCCGTCCGATTCCGTATCAGTGAAAGCAAGATAGGTCCCTCGGTGCGCGGCCGGTACCGTTTCGTCGGCAATGCTGAAATCGCGAATATGGAGTTCGTAAATGCTCAGATCAGTAAAGTGCGGCAGATGTGGGGAAACGTGCTCGTCCCATCCTGCCGGCTTATTTTCATTCGCGGTAATGTCGCACAATCGGCTTTTCGTGCCGTTGGTGGACAGATCGATTGAATACGGATCGGTAACAATGTCCTCAACGATGGCGTGTGCGCCAGGTGCATAGACAACCTCGTCGATGAGATAGTAGTAGCCGACCCATTTGCGATCGATGACAGCAACCCAAACACCACCGTGGCGATGCATTGGAACGACTTGCGACGGAGAGACCTGGGCAGCATCGAGATACAGCCTCAAGTGCATATCCTGCGCGGTCGGTGCCCAAACCTTGATATTTGCAAACCCCGCCGCATCGTCGGGAAAATCATGCCGGGCGCTTTCTGAAACAGTGGAGTTCCGAATCACGGGTCCCAAAGTTCCGGAATAGGCGTATAGGTCATCCAGTACGCCAGCGGTTTGTACGCCAGTTGCATATTGCAGAGAGCCATCTGGTTTTTGTACCGATACGATAAGCTCCCCGATCAGGAATCGGTGAGCCTGTTCTTCCGTCCATGCTTCGGGAAAGTTCAGAGCAGCGTAACCAGATCGCAATTGGGGGAATCGCTCCATCTGTCGCGCAGTAAGAGCGCTGCCCGGCGCTAGTGGAACAGATATGCCTCCTTGGATACCTTTCAGAGTGACCTGCAGCGCGCCATGTTCATCGCTGAACAGCGTGTAGATTCCATCCGGGCAGACTTGCGCGCGTGGGATGAGGATGGTTGCACGGTCAATCCAGAATGCCTGTAAATGGCTCGGAGGTGCTTCATTCAGTTCCTTCGGCGCATCTGCGCGAGCAGTAGCCGCCAAGCTGGTTGCGGCTGCAATGGCTATGGACAGCATCGCTACAAGCTTCAGCAACTTGTTTTGCAACCAACTGCTGTCTAGAGGAGGGTGCCCATGAGCAGTTTCTGCTGTGTGAATTGTGCTGAGTGAAAACCGGGTATCTGATTGCCAAGAGTTCATCTCAGTACCACCTGTAGCCCTTCGGGATTGTCGCTAACTTGCTTAATGATCACGGAGTCATGCGAGGTCTGGTTGCCATTAGCAGAAACGAGGTGATCCCAACCATGTACCTCTAGCCGAAAGCCGTTCCACCACGGCGCATAAGTGCCTTGACGCTTGCCGACGATCACCATCACGGAGCCGTCCTGGTTGGCAACGCAGCTGAAGTGGAGGCGAAGAAAATCTCCAGCCTTGAACGCAAACGTGTGACCATCATCCTGGTAAACATCTCCTGAGCAGATTTCAGACGGATCACTCATCTTCCGCGAGCATCGTCTAGGTAAATCCGAAGACTCAGGGGGCCATTCGGAGCGACCTCTGTGTTCTCGGTCTGCGGAGCCACCGGGATAATACTTCCGCCGCGAACATAGACAGGCAGCTCCGAAAGGGTCGGGGTTACCATCAGGCGCTTGCGGAGCAGTAACTCCTCGCGTTTTTCTGAATCCTCGCCCCTTATCGCGGACTGATGTTCAAATCGTTCCCCCGTCCAGTAGTCGTACCAAACTCCCGGCGGTAAATGAACTTCATAGGGAGCGATTTCTTCAGGAGAAGGATTCTGCGCGACCAGCAAATCAGGTCCGAACATGAATTCTCCCGATGCGTCGAGGTCCATTGGGTGTCCGTCATCAGTGGCGTGCGGAAACTCCAGGAAGAGTGGCCGAACAACCGGAAGACCTGTGCGCGAGGTTTCCTCAACGGTGGTGTAAAGATAAGGCATCAGCCGATACCGTTCTTCGATAAACCGCCGACGAATCGATTCGTGGTCAGGGCCGTCGACCCACGGTTCATGCGCGCGAGTCCCTTTTGCGGCGTGGTCGCGGTCGATGGGCTGGAACGCCGCAACTTCTAACCATTTCGTGAGCAGGTCGGGAGAGGGCGATCCCGCGAAGCCGCCGACATCAGCGCCTGCGAGGGCGAACCCGCTGATGCCGAGATTGAGTAGTTGAGAAGTCGTTTCCCGCAGATGATTCCAGGTAGAACTGTTGTCTCCGGTCCAGGTTGCGGCATAACGCTGCCCACCTGCGTAGCTGGCTCGCGTAAGAACGAAGGGCCGTTCCTGTGGATTCAGTTGCAGCACTCCTTCATAGGTGGCACGCGAGTTTTCCAAGCCATAGACGTTATGGATCTCGAGGTGAGATGCTGTTCGTTTCTGGAAGCCTGGCTCGTCAATCCGGTGCTGCGTTGCATCAGGCATTGTCTTGGACGGATATGTGAAAACGGCCGGTTCGTTCATGTCATTCCAGAATCCGCTGACATGCTCCGCTGCAAACTGCTTGTAGAGCGTGCCCCACCATGCACGCGATTTCTCCTGCGTGAATTCGGGAAACACTGCAGCCCCAGGCCAGACCGGGCCAACATAAGGGGAGCCATCAGGGTTTTTGACAAAGTGGTCCCCGGCAATTCCGGAATCATATGGGGCGTAGTTGCTGCCCGGCAGGTCAGCGATGTGCAAATCGGTAATCAGAACCAGATGAAAATGGTCATCGGATAGCTTCTTCACCATCTCCGGAAAACCAGGGAACGCGACTTCATCCACCGTAAATGGGCGATATTTGCATTGGTAATCGATATCCAGATAGAGTACATCGGCTGGAATATGATCAGCACGCAAGCGTTTCGCTATATCCAAGAGCTTGCTTTCGGTTTCATAGCTGTATCGTGATTGCTGAAACCCCAGTGCCCAGATTGGAGGAAGAGGGGTAGGCCCGATGAGCCAGGCGTATTCCTTTTCGACTTCCTTGGGATCTGGCCCGTACATCAGGTAATAATCCACGGGACCGTCCGGTGCGCCGAATGAGTACTCGTTAGGCAGTTCATGGCCGAAATCGAAGAACGTTCGCCATGTATTGTCGAAAAGCACACCGAACGCCCGTCCACCGCGGAACTCTAGAAAAAAGGGGATGCTCTTGTAGAGTGGATCTGTGGATTCCTGCCAACCGAAGCTATCGGTATTCCACATCACGTAGCTCTGCCCGGCACGATCCAGAGATCCGGGCTTGTCTCCAAGACCGAAGAAATGATCGTCAGGTTCTTTGTGCTTATAGATACGGAATCGGGTGCCGGTCCAGCGGATCGGTTCAGCATCCTGCTGGAGCAGATGGCCTTCCATGTCGGTCAACGTGATGAGCAGGTCCGGCCCAACCGTGATCCTGATTTGGCTGGTATGGAATCCGTCATGTTCCGGCACAACTGAGATATGTGCAGCCCGTGCCGAGGGCAGCACGGACCATGAGGCGTCTTCCGGCAATGAGCCGCTGTTCGATTCCCTGACCCGCAGTATGTGGTCGGTCAATGCTGTAATGCTCAAGAGACGAGCGCCCTGGCGCGCCTCCAACCCATTAGGAAGGTTTTGAACGACCGATGGTGCCTGGCAGAATGCTGCAGCAAAGGAGGGTAGAAGGAAAGCAGTGAAAACAATTCCGCGCATGACTATATAGAAGAGCGGCCAAGGACTTGTTCGCAATGCAGAACGTATGACCTATGGATGACTTTTGAATCATCTGATAACGTCTTGAGGATGAGCCATTTATCTCGTGTAGCTATCTGGTTTGGAATTAAGGTCCATGGTATAGAGGTTACTGCTGTCGGTTTCAGCATGGACCAGCGGGGAATTGTCCGGCGCAATCCCCGAGAAGAAATATCGGGCGATCGTTCCGACGGGGAGGTTCTTGAGGCTCGCAATTTCCTCAATGCGCCCATCGGGAACGCTGATGCGGCAAATGGGTTCCGTGGGGGCCATGTAGGCATGAATATAGATAGCCTTGCCATCCGGAGCCCACACGGGATCAGCGGCGGATGTTACGGTCAAGGTTTTCCATGTCTGCGCCGCCACGTCATATAGCATTACTTTTTGCTGATCTAGCGTAAGAGCTGCGATGTAGTGCCCATCGGGCGACCATCGTGGACTGAACAATCCTTCGGAGTGAGGCAATTCGGAAATGCGGCCTGACGGCAGGTCCAGGATTTCAACGGATCGCGGAGTGCTTCCTTGTCCCATCAAATCGGGCACGCCGCCGAACGTGATGGATTTGCCATCGGGCGAGAAGGACGGGTCGGCCACATTCCGGTCCTCTTTCATTAAGCGCTCCGGGCTGCCGCCATCTGCGTTTACCAGGAAAATCTGCCACGTTTGACCGGGATATCGCGCCATTAATGCCAATTGATGGCCATCGGGCGACCAAGAAGCCAAAAAGACGCGCATGGATTCCGGAGTAAGTTGAACCCTGTCGGTTCCATCGACCTTGGCGCGCCAAAGCCGACCAACTGGATCGATCCAAACAACGGATTGACGATCGCGCGAAAAGCTCACATGGTCGGCATGGGACAGAAAACCCTGGAGAGGTGCAAACTCCTTTTGCTGTGGGTCGTACTTCTCTAGTCTCGAATGGTAGTCGTGTGCGACAAAGAAGATTTGATCTGCTTTTCGCCCGGCCGCCGGAGCTTCATAATAAAGAGGACCGTTTGTGACTCGAACCTGATTGGAAGTGGCAGCCCCTTTCAGCATCCATAGGTCGGTACGGCCGCCTGAAACTGCCTGAAAAACAAAAAATTTACCGCTCGCTGTCCAGACACCGCAGCATTCATTTGGAGACGAACCGGAAGCCCTCAGAACCGGCCGCGCGGTATGTTGACCTGCGGAAATCTCCCACAACGAGGAAGTATGATTTTCGGAATTGATGAGCGTAAAACGGAGCAGTTTGCCATTCGGCGACCAGCGAAGCCAGAAAGCACGGCCCGGAATCGTGGCAAAGTGGGTGGACTTTCCCGTTTCTAACGAAACCATCGCGAGTTGATTGCCGGACGCGTAAAGGATGTTTCTCCCGTCAGGCATCCAGGTTGCATCATGAGCCAAAATGCTGGATACCCTGAATGCAGAACCTCCGTCAATAGGAACAATCCACAGGGGTTTCTCCGGCGCAGGCGACAAGTGACTACGCACCAGCAACTGAGTGCCATCCGGGGAAATATCGTTGATTTCAGGCGAAGCAATTTCGTCTGGCAGCGGTAGGGTCAGAATTTCGCCTGTGGAAATGGTCACCTCTGACAACACGTCGTGTCCTTGTTCGATAGAAGAGGTAAAAAGGCGTGTTCCGTCGGTCACTGTGGCAGGAAAGGACTCGAAAGAAGTATCTACCGATGTATAGACGCGTCCCTCCTGTGTAATCTGCGAAATGCGCAGTGGAGATGCGGACCTGGTTGGCACGAACCATACGCTGTATGCAGTAGCCGCAACCGTCAGGCCCAGTCCAAAAGAGAGCACTGCCAGCCTGTATTTCTGCCAGGATTGAGCAGTGGAATCAATGTGCGCCGAAGAGCCCCGATCCGTCTGAGGAGATTCGTCTTGCTGCCCCGGCTGCGCTGGCGCGACGGAATCCGGTTGTGAAGCAACCTCGACGGGCGGATTCAGAGATGACACTGGGGCGATAAATCTGAATCCCCGCTTCGAAAGCGTCTGGATAAATCTTGGATTATCAGCCGAGTCGTCTAGCGCCTCGCGAACTTTTTTAATCGCACTCCCGAGCGAATGCTCGAAATCGACAACAACATCCGGACCCCATACGCACAACTGGAGTTCTTCTCTTGATACGACTTCTCCGGCGTTTTCCAACAGGACTGTGAGGACTTTGAAGGGTTGGCTTTGCAGTTTGACCTGGCGGCCCGCTTTCCACAACTCACCGGACTTCAGGTCGGCTTCAAAAAGGCCGAAACTTACCCGGGTGGAAAGAATGGCAGGGGAATTCATGTACCGCCCTTCTAATAGAATCGTGTTCACTATACCACGAGGCTTTCTCCATCTTCACGTTTTCCAGATCAAATAATCTTGCAAGTTATTGAAAGTGAGCGGCTTATGAGGTCACCTTGAAGTTAAGGAAAATGGATGGTTCAGCCATTGCGTTCACCCCCGTTTATGCAGGATGGTCCCATTAGTGATTTCATCGAGAACGAAGATCATCCAGGAAGACGTCTTATGAAATGCTGCAGTTCGAGATTAGGGTTCACGTTATGGCTGATGTTTTCACTCGTCAGCGGTTGTGGTGGGGGAAGCCAATCCGGCTCGGGAACGAGCGCCCCGACTGTGCCCACCAATCTTGCGGCCGGGACCCTTACCTCAAGCAGCGTCTCCTTAAGTTGGACGGCCTCCAGTTCGAGTGCCGGTGTCGCCGGCTACAACGTGTTTCGTAACGGGACCAAGGTAGGGACATCAACAACGACCTCCTATACCGACACAGGACTCTCCGCCTCTACCTCGTATTCCTATGCGGTTGAGGCTTATGACAGTTCCGGTGATACTTCCGCGATGAGTGCCTCGGTCACGATCACCACGCTGGCCGCGCAGCCTCCAACCGTTCCGACCAACCTGACTGCCACGGCGATTACCTATACCAGTGTGACGTTGAGTTGGACAGCGTCAACTTCGAGCGCAGGAATTGCCGGATACAACATTCTCCGGAACGGAACCAAAGTCGGCACTGCAACCAGCACGAGCTATACGGACACGGGACTGTCTCCATCCACTTCCTATTCCTATACTGTTTCCGCCTACGATGCCTCCGGAAACACATCCGATGCCAGTGGGGCGCTCACCGTGACGACTCTCGCCGTTTCAGCACCAACCTCACCATCGGGCCTGAGCGCCAGGAGCATCTCAGCGAACAGCATTGTGCTGAGTTGGGTGGCATCGTCTTCACCGGTGGGTGTTGCCGGCTACAAGGTCTTTCGCAATGGGACGACGGTAGGCACTCCAACCACAACCAGCTATACGGATTCGGAACTGTCTGCCTCAACCTCCTACTCCTACACAGTATCTGCGTACGACGCTTACGGTGACACGTCGGCCCTCAGTTCTGCGCTTTCGGTTACCACTTCAGCCCAATCAGCGACGGCGCCCACGGCTCCGGCCAACTTTACCGCATCGACCACCGACTTCACCGCGTCTGCCACGTATTGCAATGTGACCATGAGTTGGCAAGCCTCAACCGGCTCAGCCGGTATCGACCACTACGCAATTCTTCGCAATGGAACCACGCTTGCGACAACCAGCAATTTGAGCTATCAGGATGGCAGCGCGGCCGCGAATACCACGTACAGCTACGAGGTCGTGGCCTACGATCCGTCCGGTAACGCTTCGAATCCCAGCACTTCGGTATCCGTCAGCACCGGCTCGTGCACAGTTGGGCAGAACTTCCGCCTGGGCGTGATGTATACGTCGACGCAGTCGACCTTCTCGGTTTGGTCGCCAACCTTCACCAGCGTTCAGTTGAATCTGAGCGGCGTTCTCTATTCGATGACGCTGATGACGAATCCTCCCAATGGCTATACCGATGTCTATTCGGTAACAGTACCGGGAGACTTGAACGGACAGACATACAACTTCGTGATCAACGGGACGACGTCGCGCGATCCATACGGCGTTATGACCCGGCCGGGTACCAATAACGACATCGTAATGGACCCAAGCCAGACCAAACTGACGGCCGGTTGGACTCCTCGTCCAACACTGACCAACCGGGTCGACTCGATTGTCTATGAAGCCGATGTGCGCGAGTTTTCCAACGATTCCAGCTCCGGCATTCCGGCAGCTGATCGCGGATACTTCGAGGGAATGACCGATACGGGCGCCACTGTCAACGGAGTGGCCGGCGCGCCCAGCACCGGTATCGACCATCTGGTCGATATGGGCGTCACACATATTCAGATTATGCCGTTCTTCGACTATAACGATTGCGTGGGTACGACTGAGGAGAATACCTGCTTCAATTGGGGATACGATCCGCTTAATTACAACGTGCCGACGCCGAACTACTCCGAGACTCCCACCAATTACACGAATCGTGTTCTGGAAGTAAAGCAGATGATCGACAACTTCCATAAAGAGGGGATTCGGGTAGTCATGGACGTGGTATATAACCACACCACCAGCGAAAGTGTGCTCGGCGATATTACTCCTGAATACTACCTCTCGAACGACATCACCGGTACCGGCAATACGCTCGATGGGTCCAATGCGATGGTGGCGCGCATGATCCAAGACTCGCTCGAATACTGGGTCACGCAATATAACGTGGACGGCTTCCGGTTCGATCTGCTTGGAGTATTCCCGCTTGCGACGGTAAATCAATGGGGAACGTATCTGACGAGCATGTATCCTGACCGCAACCTGCTGCTTTATGGGGAACCATGGGTTGACGGGACTCCGGCTTCGACGGCGTTCAACCTGGGTGACCTCGGCACCATTGCATCGTCGCATTTCGGCGCTTTCAATGCGGCATATCGCGGAGCCGTCAAGGGCACGAACGACGATGGCGGCGGAAACACCGGATTCCTCTTTAACCAGAGCACAAGCGACAGTTTCTTTGGAGCGTATGTTTCCGGTCAAAAATGGCCAAACGGTAATCCGGGTTACGGCCCTATCTCGTTGGGCTTTGCAGCTTCTCCAGTTGCATCCTTGCCGGCCACGACAAACTCCAATGTATGGGCTCCGTCATTCTCCGCGGCCCCGGAACAGGCGATCAACTACGTCTCGGTGCACGACAACCTTTGCCTCTATGACAAGATCACCCTGTGGCAAAGTACAAATGGCCAGACTGGCCAGTCTGTAACCAACAGCCTGCTCGCATATGCGTTCGGCATGATCCTAACCCCTCAGGGCATCCCATTTATCTATGAGGGCGATGAGTTTCAGCGCACTAAAAACAACAACTCTAACAGCTACACAACGGAATATGACCTTCTCTGGTCCAATCTGAACAGTACCAGCGATGCTGCTACCTATGCGTATGTAAAGGGGCTCATCGCCTTACGAGAAGCGCATCCTTCTCTGCGCTTCAGCACCTGGAACGACATCAATACAAACGTACAGTCCAGCCAGGAAAGCGCATCGCTGGTTGTATCGACCATCAAAGCTTCGGCAGCTGCGAACGAAACCTGGAAGACAGCGGTAGTTGTTTATAATTCGAGTCCCACGGCACAGCAGATCACGCTTCCATCGGGCTCCGGCACCTGGTACGTTGCGGTATATGGCCAGACCATCGAGCCTACCGGAACCACGGCCAGTTCAGTGGCCGGCAGCAACGCCACACCTTCCGCAGCCTGGGGGTTGACCATCTTCTATCAATAGAGTTCAGGCCACTATACTTCGCAATCCCACGAAGTGTGGTGGCCAAAATAACTCGCCGCGTCTCAAACGGTGAATCGACCGAGTTTAAGGCGGTTCCAAGAGAGATGTGCCCTATCCGGCTTCTGCGGCAGGGCGCTCCTTCTTTGGGGCGGATCGACTCGGCGGTATTGCCTCCCCGGGTATAGCAATCCTGGAACCGCCATATGACAGCAAATTACTCCTTGCGCTTTCCGATGTCGGCAATCCGATCAACCGGAACCCCCTACATGTGACATCCGAGCGTTGCGGACGAACCAAGTACCTGTTGATTCATGGGGGCGGGCACTGCGGCGACGGTGTCGCGAAGGCGCAGATTCCACAGGGCATCGGGATTGCATCCCGGCAAGTCCATAATACTCGAATCCTGATCGTGATTCATTCGTAAAAATCGCGGCCGGCTCCTCTTGCGGTCTAGATGATAAATGGCGGCAAACCATTGATAATACAATATCTAAGTGGCCATCCAAAAATGACTCAAAAAATAGAACATGAGTATTGCGGTTATTTAACCCGTAGGCAGATGGTCTTCTACGAAGTTCAAGCACCCAACTATGGCGATTTCAAAAGCCTGGGTTGAGTTCATTTGGAGGCAAGATGAAAACGCATGTGGTTCATTTACAGAAAATTCCTTTAGGGCTCTGGGCCGTTTTGTTGGCCATGACAACCCTGATCTCGCCGCTCTACGCGCAAACCGACTCAGGAACCGTGAAAGGCACAGTCTCTGATGCAACCGGGGCCGTCGTTCCCGGTGCGGTGATCACGCTCACCAATACACAAACCGGACAAGTACGTTCTACCAAAACGGATTCCGCTGGTGTTTTCGACCTTGAATCTGTTCCCCGCGGACAGTATAAAGCCCACGTCGACGCCCAAGGATTCCAGGCACAGGAACAGTTGTTCCAACTTCAGGTTTCTCAAACGCAGTCCTTGAGATTCTCGCTAGGACCGGGAGCCGCAAACACGACGATTACGGTCACGGGCGCGGCTCCAATCGTAGATGTTTCAACTTCTACGGTTGGGCTTGTCGTTGAAGCCGCTCAAATGTCAGACTTGCCGTTGAATGGCAGAAACTTCACTTCATTGGCGTTGCTAACCCCGGGAGTAACGCGAGGAGCCTACGGAAGCCAAGCCAGCGGTGGAGCATCTCAATCCAACGCGGAGACTTGGCGTTATAGTCAGACAGGTGGGGCAGCCCTCTCTGTCAATGGCTTGCGTCAGCAAGCAAACAACTTCGAGCTGGACGGCGTTGACAACAATGAGATGCTCGTCGGCACCATCGTCTTTTTCCCACCCGTGGAAGGAACACAGGAATTCCGTGTAACAACTTCGATGGCGTCTGCCGAGTTCGGTGGCGCCGGCGGCGCTATAATCCAGAGCTCCATCAAATCGGGTACCAACCAGTATCACGGATCGGCATTCCTCTTTTACCGCGATCAAGTATTTGACGCAAATCCCAACTACAACTTTGAGAATATTACGGGCGGTGTTCCGGCTCCAACCTTTCACCGCATTCAGACCGGCGGCACACTGGGTGGACCGATCTGGCGCGACCGCCTCTTCCTCTTCGGCGATTACCAGGGTCTTCGCCAGAGGGAGCCGCAGGGAGAAACCTTCACGAGCGTGCCTACGCAACTCATGCGCAATGGCGATTTCTCCGAATTGCTTAACACGACCATCACTCAAGGCAATAATCAAACGGATCGAATCAACAGCTTTTGGATCCCAACTTGTAGTCAATATGGCGGTCAGTCTCCAAATATTGTCGGCGGAATTTACAACCCTTTGACCTGCCAGCAGTTTCCCGGCAACGTCATCCCTTCTAGTCAGATAAGCAAAGTCGGGAAGAACTTTCTCAATGCGTACCCGTTGCCGACTCCCTCGCTGGCGACCACAACAGTCGTAAATAACTACCAAACGAACCCAGTCAACACCCAGCACATGGATGACTTTGACCTGCGCCTTGATGCGAATATCACTTCGAAAGACAGCGCATTTGCAAGGTACAGCTACGGACAGGATATCCTCAACATTGCCAGCCTGCTCCCGAATCTACCGTCAGGGTCTGGTGCGGGGTATAACCCCACTCATCCTCGTGGTGTAGCAGTTGGTGAAACGCATATCTTTTCTCGTGCGCTGGTCAATGAAGCGCGTTTTGGCTATATACGGCCGTATTACGCTTACATCAACCCTTTCAATAACGTTGCGCTCGCCACTCAACTTGGCATCCCGGGCGTCAATACGTCCATGGAAGGTGGACTTGGGATCATCGGTAGCTCATTTGCGGGAGTTGGCGACGCTGGCCCTTACGAGGTCCCGCAGAAAACATTGCAAGTTGCCGACAGCCTCTCTTGGACAAGAGGAAATCACAGCTTTAAGCTCGGCGCCGACGTCATGCATCATCAAGTCAAGTACTTTCAGATTCCGGACGCTAAAGGTTACTGGAATTTGTCAAATGACTTTACAGGTTATTCCGGTTCGGAGCCTTTAGCGGGATTTGTGAACGATTTCGCAGCCGGCGTTGGAGTGCCACAGGGCTTTATTGATTCGCGCAATTGGTATTCTGGTTATTTTGTGCAGGATGACTGGAAGATCACCCGCCGCTTGACTCTGAACCTTGGTTTGCGCTATGAACTCTTTACCTACCCAACCGAGGCTAACAACAACCAATCGAACTTCGATCTGACTGATCTGACCTTGCACGAAGCCGGCAAGAACGGCCACTCGAGTGCCTTGGTCAACAATAATCACAACAACTTCGGCCCCCACATCGGATTCGCCTACGATCTGACGGGTAAGGGAACAACTTCACTCCGCGGTGGCTATGGCATTTTCTACTTCCAGGAGCGCGGCGGTGGTGGCAATGGACTTTGGAGCAACCCGGACTTCAATGGAACGGAGGTAGTTGACGCTTGGCTTGGTTCACAGCGTAGGATCAATCTCGATGGCGAGATCCCGGCTTGCTCCGCAACGGTCACGACAGCTTGCCAGTCATCACCCAACTACGACAACAACGAGGCCGATGCGACTGGTCCTCTCCCCATACCGAAATTCGGAACCTTAGTTAATCCCTTGGACCCAACCGGCGCGTCGCTGATCTCACAAGATCCTCATTCCCCTACTGCCCAGGTTCAGGAATGGAATCTCCAAATCCAAAGGCAAATCGACCACTCTACATCCCTCACTGTCGGCTATATTGGAACGAAGTCTGACCACCTGCTAACCTCCTTCAATCTGAATGAGCAGGAAATTGGTTTCGTAAACGGTCAGCACGTCGCTTACGACCAAGATCTGTACCCCGCATTTGGGCCGATCAACCGCCTCGTCAACGAGGGAACTTCGAACGATAATGCTTTGGAGGTGATGCTCAAACGTAGCATGAACAAAGGGCTGCAGCTCACAGCTTCCTACACATGGTCACATGCATTGGACGATGGCGACGGAGCAATCTCTACCGGAACAGCCGACCAGGGAATCCAAATTGTCAACGGTGTTCCCGCAATGAATGGATCATCGGGAGATTACGGAAATTCCGACGAGGACATCCGTCAGAATTTCTCGTTTAGCGCTCTTGGGCAACTCCCATTTGGGCGCGGGAGAGCTTTTGGCAAGCATCTTTCTCGTCCGCTCGATTATGCGGTTGGTGGGTGGCAACTGAATACTATTATCCATCTACAGACCGGTACTCCTTTCGACGCTTATACAGGAAAGGGCTTAATCCCTGGCGACACTAGTAACTCCTGTGGTTGCGAGTGGACAGTTCCCAACGAGCGGCCCGACCTTACAGGAAAGATCAAATACAAGAAGAGCATCTACGAGTGGTTTGATTACACACAGTTCACGTCTCCGCCTGCAACTTGGGCCAAGGGAGTCGGAAACGGCTACCCGGTCATGGATCGTGAGGGTACACTTGGGCGAAACCAACTTTATGGCCCGTCCTACCGTACCTTGGACGTCTCTCTCTTCAAGGATTTTCCCATCGCAGAAAAGGTCACCGCCCAGTTCCGCTTCCAAGCCTATAACTTGGCCAATACACCGGAATTCAAGAATCCGAATGGGCAAATATCTGCTCTTTACGATATTCCCGCCCCAGGCATAGACAATGGAGATGCCTCGCAAATTAACGGTGTGCAACTACACAGCGAACGTCAGATCGAATTCGCATTTCGATTGACCTTCTAGCGAACATAGATAGTCCCACCGCAGCAATGCGGTGGGACTATATGCTTGACTGGTGCGCTTATTGATCCAAGCGTACTTCTAAGAACAGTTAATTTCAGGGAATGGTCAGTTTCGCGGTCGAACTAAGATTAGAGTTGTCTTCTGTTAAAACTCTCAGCCTTGACCAGAGTGGTCGAGAAGCGATTGCAGTTGGGAGACGACGCCGACGGCATAGACCCTTGACGCGGATCTTGTCGCGTTGCGTGTGCAAAGAGGAGGGCTTTTGGATGGCGGTCACAACCTGCATTTTGACGGCGCGCGCACTTTAGGGCCGGTGGTGGCCGTTATGTCCATGCTTGAAGCGAAGCAGGGTTCCGAATAGTTGTTGATCGAGGAACTATGCAAATTGGTGCGCAGCAACCGACTGCCGACCGGCAGCAATCCCTTTGGAACTCATGAATCGATCATGACCTAGCACGCCAATCCATCTCGGCGAGATGGTGCTCGGCCAGAGGCGGTAGACCCAACCGGCGATCGTGCCCCATGCTTCAGGGGTAAGCTGAGTCACACTGAGTACAACCGCAGCAGCACCTTCCAGTGAGCCGGTATTTTCCTCAATCGTTGTTCCGTACTCGAAAAAACACCGTAGCCACCCCGAATCGCTGTTTACCCCGTCCCAGCGCTGAAAATTTTTCGGCTGGAATGACCTCGGCTGAACACTGGATCGTCGCCGCTTCTTGAAATCCACAGAATTTTTTGGAACAGCCATCAAAACAGCCAATTCGACCAAAATAAAAATGGCAGCCATTTTTGGCTGCCTCGCATCTTATTGATTTTATTTGACTTTTGGCTCCTCAGGTAGGACTCGAACCTACAACCCTTCGGTTAACAGCCATCGAATTCGCCGACCCTCCTGCCGTTATCGGTTGCTATAAACCACTATACAAGATACGTTTACGCCCTGTTTAAAAATCGCTGGTTGCTACCCACATAGCCTGAATTGTGCCCTATTTTGAATGAGCGTGGGCACAAAACTGGGCACAGTCCACCACGCCTGGAATTTCTGCCCTTGACAAACCTGCGACTTCCACCGTGTGAAGGTGGTTCTGATTTGGCGTTTTGTTGACGGTAAAGGGCTTTTAAGTCCGACATGATACTTTCACAAACTCCCTGTTTTCTTTGTTTCCAATAACTTACGCTGCACATAGAGTTAGGTTTCATTGAGTTCTGTAGAGGCCTATACGGGTTGTTCGAGCATAGTTTGAGCATAGCCAACCAGACCTCTATTCCGGCGATTGATCCAGGCAGAATCCACTTCGCCGTCTAATCGTAAACGAAGTAAAACAAAATATCGAGACGAATTCCCTCGACATTCATAGAACACGAAAATCCGCAGTAACCATGCTGCAATGCTCCGAATGAGCATTGCGGTGGTTGTACAGGCTCTCATCCTTGTATTACTCGGTTATATTGCTTTGCGAGTGCTTCAATCGTGCTCGGGGTCTGGCGATGAAGACGCCAGATCCTGATTTCCGCCCGAATCCGCTTCATGGCATCCACGCTCATCCCAGGCAGGAAGCTGATGAATACCTGCTCCTCTCCCTGCTTCTGACTAGTCATAGCGTCGGCCCCGCGACGAACAGCACACGCCACGGGGCCAAGAAGGAACCGGCCCAAACAAGCCATGTGTACTAGAACCCCGGAACGATGCTGGGCGTGGCTTGTGAGCTGCGTTGTCCTGTGGATTAACCGCAGCAACCGTGGCCACTCTTCGGCTTCCCCGCCTGTTTGTCCAGGTATTGCGCTGGATTCTTATCGAACTTTTCTTTGCACGCGGAGCCGCAGAAGTGATATGTCTGACCAGCGTGCTCGGTGTGCCCGGCGGCTTTAGCCGTCTCAACGTCCATGCCGCAAACGGGATCTTTCACAACTGTGGTGCTGCTCATAGGAATCTCCTTGGTTGGTGAATATGGGCCGGTTGCGCCTCAACGATTGACTGGCGGTTTTCAGCGGCGCATTTCAATTGCCCTGAAAACTTTGTTTCGCTCACACGATCCCAATTGAAACTTCTCACTTCCGATATCGGCAGGTCTGGTCGCTTTTGCTCAGGGCGGAAATTGCCCCTTGGCCAAATTCATGGGACGAACAGAGCCTGCCGGCGGCGACTCATAGTTTTGTCGTCCGCAGTCTGAGCGCATTGGCAATCACCGAGACGGAGCTGAAGCTCATGGCAGCCGCGGCGATCATCGGGTTGAGAAGCAGACCGAATGCAGGGAAGAGTACGCCGGCGGCAAGCGGCACCCCAACGATGTTATAGACAAAGGCGAAGAACAGGTTTTCGCGGATGTTGCGCATGGTGGACTTGCTGAGATGACGGGCGCGGAGAATGCCGCGCAGATCGCCTTTCAGCAAGGTGATGCCGCCAGCCTCCATTGCAACGTCAGTGCCTGTCCCCATCGCAATGCCTATGTCGGCCTGGGCAAGCGCGGGCGCATCGTTCACGCCGTCGCCGGCCATTGCGACCACGGAGCCTTTTTGCTGACGCTCCTTGACGACCTCGGCCTTTTTTTGCGGCAGTACATCGGCTTCAAACTCGATGCCAAGCTTATCCGCGACTGCCTTGGCCGTCGTCGCGTTGTCGCCGGTGACCATGATGATTTTCAAGCCCGCTGCTTTCAGTTCGCGGATCGCATCCGGCGTGGATTCCTTAATGGGATCGGCGACGCCCACGATGCCTGCCGCTTTACCATCCACGGCAACCAGCATCACCGTCTGGCCCTCCTTGCGCAGAGCTTCAGCCCGATCAAGCAAAGGGCCGGGATCGACGGACAGGTCGCGGAACAGCTCAGCATTCCCGACTGCAACCTGCTTGCCTGTAACGGTTCCCTTCACACCTTTGCCAGTCGTCGAGTTGAATTCATCCACATCGGACAGGGATAGCTTCTTTGCCTCGGCTCCCTTCACGATGGCTGCTGCCAAAGGATGTTCGCTGGATCGCTCAAGGCTGGCAACAAGCTGTAGCAGGTCATCTTCGTTGATGCCCGGTTGGGGGATGACGACGCTCAACGTCGGCTTGCCTTCGGTCAGGGTCCCCGTCTTGTCGATGATGAGTGTGTCAACCTTGCCAAATGTCTCAAGCGCCTCCGCGTTGCGTATGAGAATGCCGGCGCGAGCCCCGCTGCCTGTGCCCACCATGATGGCCATGGGAGTGGCGAGCCCAAGAGCGCATGGGCAGGCGACGATCAGAACGGCCACAGCATTTACGAGTGCATGAGCGAAGCGCGGCTGCGGTCCAACAAAGTACCAGACGATGAAGGTGATAATGGCTGAGCCGATTACAGCAGGAACAAAGTACGAGGAGACGCGGTCTGCCAGCCTTTGAATCGGTGCCCGTGACCGCTGCGCTTCGCTGACCATCTTTACGATTTGCGCTAAGAGAGTGTCGGCACCAACTCGTTCCGCACGCATAATGAATCCGCCGGTTCCGTTCACCGTTCCGGCCGTCACTTTCGCGTCCTTGTCCTTTTCAACGGGGATGGGTTCACCGCTGATCATCGATTCGTCGATGGAACTGTGGCCTTCGAGTACGATCCCATCGACTGGAATCTTTTCGCCGGGGCGCACGCGGAGCCTGTCGCCAACCTGGACCTGATCGAGTGGCACGTCGGCCTCGCCACCCTGATCATCCAACCGCTTCGCCGTCTTCGGAGCCAGTCCCAGTAGCGCGCGAATCGCACCGCTGGTTTGGCTTCGAGCGCGCAACTCCAGCACCTGTCCGAGAAGAACCAGAGCGACGATGACTGCTGCTGGCTCGAAGTACACATCGATCTGCCCCCCAACTCCGCGAAACGACGCTGGAAATATCTGAGGGAAAACGGTTGCGAAGACGCTGTAGAGGTACGCCGATCCGGTTCCAAGAGATATAAGCGTAAACATGTTGAGGCTGCGATGCACGACCGATTGCCAACCTCGAACGAAGAAGGGCAACCCGCACCACAGGACCACCGGAGTTGCCAGCGCAAACTCGATGCATCCCCATGCTCTTGCCGTGAACAGGTGTTGCATGGGCATGGAAGATAGAAAAGCAGAGACCATCAGCGCGAGCATGGGCACGGCGAGCGCTAAGCTGATCCAGAGCCGCCTCGTCATATCGGCCAGCTCTGGATTGGAGTCTTCGGCGGTGACTTCGCGGGATTCGAGCGCCATTCCGCAGATTGGGCAGTAGCCTGGCCCATCCCGCACGATCTGCGGGTGCATCGGGCATGTATATTCGGAGCGATTGGCTGGTGCGGGAGCGGTCACAGGCTCAAGCGCCATGCCACACTTCGGACAGCTTCCCGGCCCCGTTTGCTTCACATCCGGATGCATTGGGCAGGTGTATCTCTCTTGCGGCTCAGTTTTTGCCGCCGGGTGCGGCGGGGCTGCGTCTGGCTTGGCCCGCATATACTTCTCTGGCGCGGCGCGGAACTTTGCGGCACAACTCTCACTACAGAAGTAGACAGTTGCGCCATGGTGTTCAATGCTAGCCGCAGCTTCCGAGGGATCGACCTTCATCCCGCACACGCGGTCGTGCTCTTCTGCCTGCTTCATCTCTCGATTGTGACCCTGTTCACTCATTTCAACCTGTGTCTTTCTGCACAGAGAGAGGGAGCAACACAAATGAAGAATTGTGCGATTGTTGGTATCATTCTTCCATGCGCACCAACCAAAGAGATTGGCAGCGATTGATCAAACACTGGACAACGGTCAAAACAGCATCGGGGGAAGAATACAAGGCATGGATATTACGTTTCAGACCGGAACGCTCCTGCTATTGATTGCTGCTGTCGTGGCTATGCTAACCAGGAGACTGCATCTCCCATACAGTGTGGGACTGGTTGTCGCTGGAATTGCTCTTGCAATTTTGCCGTTTGCGCCCAATGTTAGCCTTACCAAAGATCTCCTCTTTACCGTGCTACTTCCTCCACTTCTATTCGAGGCCGCATTTTACATTTCCTGGAACCAACTACGACGAAATTCTCCGGTCATTCTTGTACTGGCCACCCTTGGCGTCGTACTTTCAGCCTGCGTTACGGCAACGGGATTGCATTTCCTGATGCGCTGGCAATGGATTGCCGCGATGGCGTTTGGCGTTCTGATCGCCGCAACCGATCCCGTTTCCGTGATTACGACCTTCAAGGAAGCGAAGGCGCACGGTCGTCTGCTGGTGTTGATTGAAGCGGAGAGCCTACTCAACGACGGAACGGCAGCCGTTGCTTTTGGCGTAGTGATCGCGCTTGCTGCGGGCCAACAGATCTCATCGGTTGAGATCGCCGCCATGCTCTTGAAGACAATCGGTGGAGGTGTCCTCTGCGGCGGTGCTGTTGCGCTTGGCGCGCTGTTACTCACTGGCCGAACGGATGACCATCTCGTAGAGATTACATTCACGACGGTCGCAGCATATGGGTCGTTCATGCTCGCTGATCATTTTGGTTTGTCCGGTGTCTTGGCAACGATCACCGCAGGACTGTTCATGAGCAATTTCAAGCCCCTGGGTGGTATCTCGGAAAAGGGGAAGGAATCCGTGCATGCATTCTGGGAATACGCAGCGTTTGTCGCAAATTCGCTGGTATTCCTTCTGATCGGGATGCACGTGGCTCATCAGAATTTCATGGCGATATGGCTTCCTGCGGTGACAGCAATCGCACTAGTAACATTAGGCCGGGCGGTTGCAATTTACCCTTGCTGTCTTCTCTTCTCGCATAGTGCGCTTCGCGTTACCGCGAAGCATCAGCACATCCTTTTCTGGGGTGGACTGCGAGGTGCGTTGGCGCTCGCTCTTGCCCTCGGACTTCCCGCTCAGATTCCATTGCGCGAAGAAATTATTACGATTAGTTTCGCCGTGGTCGCGTTTTCCGTCTTTGTGCAAGGATTGACGATGGTTCCCCTTCTGCGCAGAATGGGAGAGATTCCTGTAATTTAGGATTTTTCTTCGGGATACAAGCCGCAAAAGTGAGTGCTTTCTCTGAGTTGTTGTTATCATTCATACGTGGAGCCCTCCAAAACAAACCGAATGCGTTTTGCCCCGCTCTGGAGAGCTGTGGTTGAGACCGCACTTCTTGTCTTCTTGCTCTATTCCGTTCGTTTGATGGGAGAATTTACTGCCACCAATGGTCCGGGGAAGGGTTTGGTGTTTGCATTGAAGGACATATTTACAGGTACGAACTTCCTCATCGCGGTAATCTCCGCTCTGATTGGGTATATTGTGTTTGAGTACCTCAGAAAGAAACTATAAGCTTGCGGAACGGTTGCAAGGGTGGCACCAAATCTGCGGGCCAAAGCTGATTTCGATGTTTGAATGGAGTCGAGGATTGGCCGCAGTTGTTTTCCCTACCTCAACTGCACGTTGAAGGTGGCGCGACAATGGACATTAGGTTTGAATTCCACGATCTCCTGCTTGTCGTCTTTGTTGATATAGATATACATAGGCTTCTTCAGAGCCTCGGGAAGATTGGTGACCTTGATTTGTCCGTTGCCGCCTGTAAAGGCCTCAAGATCGAGCTTCTTTAGACCCATCAAGCCGTACCGGACACGCGTGGTAATCTTTGCGCCGTAAATTGGCTTCAAGTCAACGCCAGTCACGGTAATGAGCGCTGAGCACGAGCCAAGATCCGCTGATATTTCTGCTTGCGCAGTTGCAGTCGCGGCGGTCTGGGCGCTTCCCGGCTGGGGAAATGGCACCAGCAGCGTCGCCATAATCAGGAAAGTCAATGAGAGACTACGCATGGCATCAGTATAACGCTGTGCCGTAAGCGCAATACCTCTTACACTAGAGAAGTGAAACCATTGGGCAGCACTCTTCCGGCATTCTCCCGCTATTCAGTCAGGCTTTCCGAGTTGTATGCGCTTATCTATGCGTGGCTCGTGCGCCGGATGCCGACTGAACGGCAGCGTCTATTCGCGGTTACGATCCTTGCTGGTGGTCTTTGCGGTTTGGCCGCCGTCGCCTTCCACTTGAGTATCGGCTGGGCTGAGTCGCTGATGATTGATCGCGCCAACGCCGCTCCCGGTCATAGCTGGATTTGGTGGACGATTCTTACGCCAGGACTGGGCGGCCTCATCGCTGGTTTGGGTCTCACATATCTGGCCCCGGCTGCGGCAGGCAGCGGCATTCCTCAGGTCAAGGTCGCTTTCACCTTTAGTCACGGCCTGATCACACTGCGAGAAACGGTGGGCAAATTCTTTCTGTGTGCTTTTCAGATTGGCTCCGGCGCTTCGCTGGGCCTGGAAGGACCCACGGTGCAGATATGTGCCGGCGTCAGCAGCCTTCTGGCACGTGCGGCGCGGCTCAATCCCACAAACCGCCGCCGCATGGCATCCGTGGGCATGGCGGCAGGTATCGCCGCAGCCTTCAACGCGCCTATCGCCGCCATCACCTTTACACTGGAGGAGTTGATCGGCGATCTGGATCAGACCATGCTGACCGGCGTGATCGTAGCCGCGGCTCTTTCCGCCGTTATTGAGAACACCATCCTCGGCTCAAATCCTGTCTTTCATGTGAATCGGACCTACACGTTAGGCAATGCTTCATCGCTGCTGTGGTACTCCGTGCTCGGGCTCCTGGCGGCCATTGTTTCAGTAGCGTTTACTGACTCGCTGCTCTGGCTGCGCGCACGATTCAAGCATTTGACCGCAATTCCCAAATGGGTCCATCCGGCTATCGGCGGTCTGGCTACAGGCTGCCTGGCGGTGGTGGCGCTGGCGCTCTTTCACTTGAACGGCATTGCCGGCGATCCTTATAAGACCCTCACGCTGGCGCTGACCGGCTCGATGGGCACACTACCGGTGCTGGCGATGGTGGCTTTTTGTGTCTTGAAACTGCTGGCCACGGTCTGTTCATATTCGAGCGGCGGATCAGGCGGAATCTTCGCTCCGTCACTGTTTATGGGGGCCATGCTGGGCGGCGCCGTTGGCTACGTTGATGTCACCGTCTTCCACCATTCGACCAATTCTATTGGGGCCTTTGCCGTAGTTGGGATGGGCGCGGTCTTCGCGGGAATTGTGCGTGCCCCCATGACCTCCGTGCTCATTGTCTTTGAAATGACAGTATCCGTCAGAGCAACCGCATCTGTTAAACAGTTCATGGTTGTGATGGACTGTAGCCATGAGTGGAGAGTCAGTAGGGGTAGTTCATCGTCGCGGTCGCGCGGAGATTGCGCGGGTTGCAGG
>Ga0255355_1000393_pt1 | contig 27201 bp, 29 predicted proteins | sample HBST75metaG_FD_189943 | JGI IMG/M metagenome (GOLD analysis project Ga0255355, IMG submission 189943) | Peat soil microbial communities from Stordalen Mire, Sweden - H.B.S.T75 | ecosystem: Environmental > Terrestrial > Soil > Wetlands > Peat | place: Sweden: Norrbotten County, Stordalen Mire...
CCTTACCACTGGCCACTGACCACTTACCACTGTCCACTGACCCCTTACCACTGACCACTGACCACTCGTCACTGTCCACTGACCACTCGCCAACAACCCTCCCCTCCCTCCACGCCGCCGCCGAACCCGTACCAACCAGCAACCCGCAACCCGCAACCGCCTACGTCGTATGGTCGAGAACGATCTTCCACCCCTCGCCGGTCTTTTCCAGCACCAGCGAGAACTGCCCGTCGGCCGGCCCGCCCTCTTTCTTGGAACGGTCCAGATGGAACTTGCCGATGCAGATCGCGAAGCTCTCGCTCAGCGGATGCACCTCCAACTCGGAGAACGCCAGCGTCCCCATCGACGCCGCCGTGGGATAGGTGCGCTTGTAGTCCTCCAGGATCTGCGCGTAGCCCTTCAGAACCTGCCTGCCCAGCAACAGCGTCTCCGGCGAGTCCTTATACCCCTTCGCGTAGCCCTCCAGATCGCCGCGGTTCCAGGCCTTCTCCTGCGCCAGCAACACCTTCGCCACGTCCAGCTCCACGCGCGAGGCCGTGTGCAGCGGATCGTCCGCCTGTATTTGCTTGTCCGCCTGTGACTGCGTCTGCGCCTGCGCAACTCCGCCGGCCGCAAACAGCAGAACCAGCGCCAGCGCCCACACCGCCCCGCGCCGCACAGTCCGAAACGCACTCACTTCATCGCCCAGTGGATTGCCGCTCATCGCCACACCTCGCGTGCGAAGAGTGTAAATCCTTTGCGATTGATAGATCAGGATGGCAAGAATATACTTGACACACCATCACTATTGGTGCATCATAGTGTTGCCATGAATAATATTGAGTTCCCAAAGAGCTTCTTGCAGGCCGCTAGATACTTCGCCGACCCCGATGTGTGCGTGGACTTTGTTGCGTCGATGCGTTGGCCTAATGGTGTTATGTGCCCACACTGCGCGGGTCGCAGAGTTTCGTACCTCAGCACTCGCCGTATTTGGAAGTGTATGCACCGAGAGTGCCATAAGCAGTTCTCCGTAAAAACTGGCAGCGTGTTCGAGGATTCCCCGCTTCCGCTGGACAAGTGGCTCACCGCCGTTTGGCTGATCGTGAACTGCAAGAATGGTATCAGTTCGTATGAAATCTCCCGCGATCTCGAAGTAACTCAGAAATCGGCTTGGTTCATGCTCCACCGCATCCGGCTGGCCCTTCGCAAAGGCAACTGGAACAAGTTGGGCGGGGAGGATGGGGGTCCTGTAGAGGTCGATGAGACCTTCATCGGTCCCAACCCTCAGAAGATGCATCGCGGGCGCAGGCTGCGGATGCAGAACGCATTGCTGGGATCTGGCCACGGCAAGACTATCGTGATGGGGATGCTCGACCGCGACAGCAGACAAGTACGCGCCCAGGTCGTGCCAAACGTGAAGCGGGAGACTCTTCAAAATGCCATCCTCTCTGAGATAGCGAAGGGCTCAACCGTCTACACCGACGGCTACCCGGCATACGACACCCTAGCGGCGCAGGAATACATTCACGAGACTGTGAACCACGTCGAAGAGTACGTCCGAGGCAATGTCCACACCCAAGGGATCGAGAACTTCTGGAGCCTCCTCAAGCGCGGGCTGAGGGGCACATACGTTTGTGTTGAGCCCTTCCATCTCCACCGCTATGCAGACGAGCAGGTATTCCGCTACAACAACCGCGCAACCAAAGACAATCCGTTGGATGACGCGGATCGCTTCATGCTGGCTGTATCGCAGATTTCAGGAAAGAGACTGACCTATGCAGAACTGACCGGCAAGGTGGGAGAAACGGCGTCGCTCTGAAGCGAAGTGGATGCGGAGACAGATGCGGGGGAAGAGGAAAATCCCTCTTGAGTAGCGCGATTTAGAGGAGAACAAAATAATGCATCTTCAAGTGAGCAGAGATCAGGTTTACTGTCAAAATCGCGCATGTCGGAACCCCATTGTTCTCCCGCATCGAAGCCCTTTAGGAATATTCCAAGGGTTGGAAGATCAGCCCACGGATGAGTGGCCCGCAGAGTTTCTATGCCCTGTTTGCGGGCAGCGGTTCGTCTGTTCGGTCGATATGATTGACAGTGCCGTTCCAGTGCCGATCCCAGACTCACTGATACCGGATATACTGCGAGTTGAGTGCGAATGTGACCAAAGAAACAGCGCAACGAGGAAAACAATATATACAACTTGCCCCAAAGGTGCGGACCTAAAAGGCGAATTGCAGCGGTTGCTGGGCCGTCTCTTAGAAGTGAATAAGATTTCGAGAATGGAAGCATTTCCTTACTCATGATGCGACAGAGTATCACACTGGAATAGAGGAACGAATGACCGTACACGCCCAGAAGTTCTTTGCCGCAATCATCTCGCGAAAGCGTGGCATCTGCATCTGGCTGGCCTTTGCGGTCGTGCTGGCTCTCACATTCTTTCCGCCGTGGGTGTCAACTATAAGATTTGGCGAGCGGACAGGAGAGCGAATAAGTATCGGCCACTTCCGATATTCTCATGCCCCATACGAGTCGAACCGATGGGTATCCTGCAAGGTAGATTACGCACGCATGTTGGTTGAAATCGCGGTGGGTGAGTGCTTTGTGCTGGCACTGTATCTGACATGGGGTAGACCGAAAGGAATACGTGGATAAACAGCTCGCACTTCTCCTGTTGGACCAGATCGAGAAACTTGAACTAGAGAACAAGGCACTTATCGTGCTGTTGCCAGTTCTTGCCCACACCGGGGACATAGCGCAGGCTGAAGCCTTTTTAGAGAGACTAAAGACTGCTCCGGCAGCTCTAGCCGTTGTTCACGAACAATGGCTCCCACTGCGGCAACGAATCGAATCTGACTCGTCTCTGGAAGAGGCATTGAAGAAATTCGCTCAAATAGTTCCACCGCCGAAGGATGTGAACTAGCGGATGTGAGAGTATCGGCCATGCGGGGAAGAGTATCACGGCAGTTGCTCTAGCTTACTTTGAGGGCTGCTCTTTCCGCGTCTGAATTGCCGTTTTCGGCACCTTCATAATCGTCTGCATCGCAGCCGTGAAGCGGGCGAATTCAGGATTGTCAGGCGGTTTCTTCATAGTCTTATTATTCTCCTAAACGCTTCCTCGCCCAGCGATCAAATGCGAAGAAGGCGATGCCAACAACGATTAGCCCTAAGCCTTGCCAGTACATCTTGAGATATAGAAGCCACACGCCGACCACGGTCGAACCGGTTGCGGTATAGAGAAACCAGAAGTCGATAACCTTATGCTTACCCATCGGCTGCAAGTGTACCTCAATCTTCAAATTCTAGGGGAATGGGCTCTCCGCGTTTCCGCAGTCCACGCTTCAAAATCGCCGCAATATATGGCTCATCCCATCGGGCCAGAAACGCGATATTCTCCCGCATCTCAACCAGACCAGCCCGAACATCTGGATTTTTAGAGCCGATGTAAGCGGCGTGGTTTGCTATCAGATCCCCCGCCTGCAATTCAGCAGTTAGTTTGTCATTTAAGAACCCAAACCCGCCCAAGTGCTTGGCGGTATTGGGATTCATTTTGCGGAACTCTTGATAGGAGGCGAACAAGTTTTCTTCATCGCCGTCATCATGGGTGAAAGCCACCATGCAGTTCCGATCTCGACTCCGCACACGCTTCACAGTTTCAAACATTACACTGCTCAGTGCGGCTTTATAAGGGTCGCGCGGCAGCACTCCTTGTGCTTCCGGCAATAAAGCCAGTCGCTCATACGGAGATAATTCTACGGCCACACCCACGCCCACAATTCCGCGATGCCGCGCTATCACACCGAGGAAATCTTCGCGTATGACTCTTGCCTGCTCTCTATCGTCCGCCTGTGCGCGTTCGCCCTTCCGAAACTTCCGAAATTGCCCATCTACATGATTGCATTCACTGCTCTTGAAGTAGTCGAGGCCGTGTCGTAACCGCGCGCTTTCCCAATCCTTTCGGAAATCAGCCCATACTTCACGGTTCGCGCAGAAACCGGCCGACACCATCAGCTTTTTAGCCTTATGACCGCTATCGTCTAAAAAAGTCTGGAAAACCATGCACATGTACCCATTGCCTTCCCGGTCAGGGGGAAAGAAAAGATCAAACCAATCATCCAAGGTGAACTCGCAAGGCTCATCCTCTTCCACGTCAACTACATTGTTACCTAAAACTCCTACGTTTTCCATCGGAAAAACCCCTTTGCTTTCCGATAGAGGAGCAAGTTTTACCGACCACCGCTATGGTGTGTCATGTATGTTCTTGCCATCAGGATTCTATTACTCGTCACTGCGTGCGTTGCCGAAAGTATCCCGTAGAGTTACTTCGCCTTTTTTATTGATAGACGCTGTGAATGGAGGTGGTTGGGTCTGTACAAGTTCTTCCATACGAGGGAGCGCGCTCCTCAGAGCAGCACCCATTTCTTGGCCCGATAGTTGGTTACAAGAGAAATAGAACATTCGTACGCCGTTTGAACGAACGGCCTCTTTCTCAAGTGTATTTTTTCGGATGCGGGCATCCGTCGTTAGGAGGCACCACCCGCGCTGACCGATGACCGGTAACCATTCGGTATCCTCGGAGCCTGCTTGAAAATGATCCAAATGCTTCTCGCAGACGATGTCATGCTCCTCAATAGCCTCAATCACATGAGGATTGCGACAGTGGTTTTCGTCGAGGAAGAGAACGAGATTTGTTACGCCGCCTTGCCTCTGTTCATCTCCCATCGAATCGCATCCTCAAGGACGGCAGGAGCCACGACGTACTCGCGAGCTAGGTCGGCGACAGAATCTCGAGCATTGAATCTGCCAACAATAACCGACGTCGAAATAGCAGTACCGGACAAAACAGGTTTGCCGAAAGATACTGTAGGACTAATCGAGATGTGCCTTGGTTCGCTCTCTTTCTCCGTTACAACAAATGGGTAAAGGCGGGTGACTCTACCAGAATCGTCACGATTGATTCGCTGAAGATAGAGAGAAACAAACTCGCGAATTTCTCTCTGACTTCTCTGCGAAAGATTAATAACTTCGTCGTTGAAGCGTATGCAGAGATTTATACCATCTGTTTCAAAGTTTTCGTCGAGAAGAGGATGGTCTGTATGTCGAATTTGTTCGAGTTCACGCAGAGCTTTGCGGATACCCTGCAAAGAAAGCTTATGGATCCTGCGCATAGACTTCAAAATGTGTGCTTCTGCAAGATTATTGAAGGAGAGAGCACTAGGTTCAGGAGTCTTGATAAGACCTTCACCGCCGATCCATCCCCTCAAGGTCTGGTACGGAAGCCCGGTATAGTGGGCCGCCTGGAGGCAGCTATATGCCGGCGTATCAAATACGGATTGGGTCAAGCATGCCATAGGCGTAGTTTACTCCAGTCCGTTATAGCATGCCCCCTACGCCAGCCCGGTCGACTTCGCCTGCTCCTGCGCGTGGTAGCTCGAGCGCACCAGCGGCCCGCTCTCCACATGGCGGAAGCCCATCGCCAGTGCCTCGTGCTTCAGGAAGGCGAACTCGTCCGGCGTGTAGAAGCGTTGCATCACCAGATGATCGCGCGAGGGCCGCAGATACTGCCCGATGGTCAGGATGTCCACCCTCCGCTCGGCCAGGTCGCGGAAGACCGCCAGCAGCTCGTGCATCTCCTCGCCCATGCCGACGATAATGCCGGTCTTGGTCACCTGCGTCCAGCCCGCCTCCGCCGCAATCTCCTTGGCGCGCCGCAGGAACTCCAGCGAGCGAGCGTACTTCCCGCCGCTCTTGGCGATGCGGTAGAGCCGCGGCACGGTCTCGATGTTGTGGTTCAGGATCTCCGGCCGCGCGGCGACGACGATACGCAGCGACTCGTCGTTGCCCTGGAAGTCCGGCGTCAGAACTTCAACGCGGCATCCCGGTGCCTGCGCGCGAATCTCGCGGATCACCTCCGCAAACGCGCGCGCCGAGCCGAGGTTGTCGTCGTCGCGGTTGACGCTGGTAATCACCGCGTGCGCCAGCCCAAGCTGCGCCACCGCATACGCCACGCGCCGCGGCTCGTCCAGGTCGATCGGCTCCGGCCTGCCCTTGGGCACAGCGCAGAAGCCGCACCGCCGCGTGCAAAGAGTGCCCAGCATCATGAAGGTGGCCGATTTCTGGTTCCAGCACTCTCCCAGGTTGGGGCAGTTCGCGCTCTCGCACACGGTGTGAAGGTGAAGATCGCGGGCCAGCTTTTTCAGGTTGTGGAATGTCTCGCCGCCGGGAGCGCGCGCCTTCAGCCACTCCGGCTTGCGCACGGCGCGGCGCGGCTGGAGGTCGATCTGCACAAGCTCCGAATTCAGTCCATCAGCAACCGGAGGTGTCATTGAATAAATTGTATAGCCCGCGCCGCTGTTCCTCGAACCTCGAACCGTGTACCTCGCCCTCACAGCGTATGCAGATACGCCATCAGGTCGTCGCGCTCCGGCGGAGTCATGCTGCCTCCCAGCGCGGGCATCATCGGCCGACCGTACAGCACCGCGTCCATCACGCGGTCGTCGTTGGCCGGAGCGCCGCTGGCCAGATACTGCTTCTTGAAGATTCCGCGCAGCGACTGCCCGTTCAACGGGTCGTTGGTGCGGTCGTTGTGGCACTGCGCGCACCGCGCCTGGTAGACGTTATACCCGCGCGTCTGCTGCGCGTTCAGCTCCGAGAGCGGCGTGGGCGGAGGCAGCTTGGTGCATCCCACCGCTGCCGCAATCATCATCGCCACGCCAACACCGAACATCGCCGCTGCAATCCGTCTCATATTCACCATTCTCGCATCTGCCTCTGCATTCGTCTGTACTGGATCGCTGCTCCCTCCGCACCGATTGGCGTTAAGCCTTTGCTCTTGTCTTTGCAGTTGCTTTTGCTGTTGCCTTTGCCCCGCCTACTCCGCCGTGGCAATCGCCGCCACGATCTTGTCCATCGCATCGCGGTCCGCGCTGTCGCCGGGCAGGTGATTGCCAACCAGAATGGAGAAGATCACCGTCTGCCCGCTGGCGCAATCGAGATAACCGCTCAGCGCATTCGCCTCGCCCATCGTGCCGGTCTTGGCGAAGACGTGGCCCTTCAGCGGAGCCGCAGTGAACCGATCCGCCAGCGTCCCATCCACGCCGCCAACCGGCAGGCTGGCCTTCCAGTCCGCGAACCACGGCTGCGGTGTACCGGTCTTTGGATCGTGCGCCGCAAACGACAGCAGCTTCGCCACCGCTCGCGGCGTCACCAAATCATATCCACTCAACCCCGACCCGTCGTAAAACACAAAGTCGTCCTTGTCGATTCCCGCGTTGATGAGAAACTGGCGGACTATGCGAACTCCCTGCGCCCGTTCGCCTTTGCCCGTAACCGCCAATCCGAGTTGCAGCAGAAGCAGCTCCGCGTGCAGGTTCAAGCTCTCTTTATTGGTGACGACGATGTCTTCCCTCAGTGGCGCGGAGGCGTGCTGTGCAAACGCACGGTTCACATAGTGCTTGTCACAGGGCTGCCCGCCGCCGCAGGTGGTGCCATACATCGGCGGAAACACACGGCTCTCTGGCACTGGTGCAAGGTCGGTAATCGGTTCACTCGACTCTGTCAAAAAATCTACCGTCGGCACGCGAGGGCTATAGACGAGTGCATGGGATGCCTCTGCTGTGCCCGTCACCGCAATCCCGCGGTCAACCAGCATCTGTTTGAAAGTCGATGCTGCAAACGCCGCGGGATCGTCGATTGCAATCTCCTCCACATCTGGCTGTGCGCCTTCAGCGATGTAGCCGTACACCAGTACCACATGAGACCCGGGAGATCTCTCAATCTGGATGTGAGTAGGCTTCTTCTCCGCCGAACACACCACGAAATTCTCCACGGTGTAGTACGGTTCTGGCTGGTTCAGCTCTATCCGAGCGGGGAAGTTGTCAACAACTCTAGATACAGCCTCATATCCTTCTGCTGGGGACGGATAGATGGTCAGCTTCAACTCGTTGTCCGCGACGGACAAACCGCTCACGGGAGCCGCATAACCCCAGACAGCATCGTCCATCGACCAACCCGATGGAACGAGTTTCCGATCAAAATGAAAATCCTCACCCCAGATGTCGCCCTCCAAGCGCTTCACGCCTGCGGCCTTCACTTGGTCCGCCATCTCTGCCAGATAGCGCAGCGGATCGTTCGCCGGAGGCGCTGGATTTGGCCGCAGTGCCGGAGGAATGTATGGCAGATCGCGTCCCGAAAGGTTCGCATCGCCGACTCCGTTCAACTCCAGACTGCCGTGCAGCGTACCGTCCTCCATAAACAATCCATTCCCGGTAACGGTGGTTACAAATACATGAGAAGGCGGCAGCAGGGCCATGGCCGCAGCGGTGGTGAAGAGCTTGGCGTTGCTGGCAGGCTGGAAGAGTTGAGCTTCGTTCAGTGCGTAGATCGGCCTGCCGTCGAGGGTGGTGACGATGATGCCCCAGTGCGCGCGAGCGACAGCAGGATCGGCGAGGAGGGCGGCAATTTGTTGAGCCAGGGTGAGCGGCGGCTGTTGCGCCGAAGGCAACGGGGTAGAGACAGCCTCGGGCTTCGCTCTTGCGTCAACCGTCGTCTGGGCTATTGCGGCGAGGCACACGGTTGCCATCGTCAGGACGCACGCTGCTGCACGAATCGTTCGCTGCACTTTCATTCTCCAGTAAATCCGCTACGCTTTAGTTCTCCAACACATCCTGCTCGTTCGTCGAATCCTGCGCGCAGTCTAGCATCTGGCGCGGGCGGGCTGATAGACTTGATTGGTTGCGCCGCGGACCGGCGCGTCCGTTCTCTTCGCAGCTTGCAGGAGAGACCGGCGCAAGGTCCCGAGCCAGTTCAGCCCGAGAGCAGCACCAGCTCGAGCACAAAGGAAACAGACACAGTGGACCAACAGACCAAGGCAGCCCTCAAGAAAGACAAGTTTGTCAGCACCACCACGCACGGCCTGGAGTGGGCCAGCGAGAACCGCCAGTCGGTGATCGTCAACGGCGGGATTCTGCTGGTGGTGATTGTGATCGCCGTGCTCAGCGCCGTGATCTACAACAGCCGCGCAGAGGCCGCATCCGTCGCCTTCGGCGCAGCCATGCAAGCTTACCAGACGCCGCTGGCGCAACCCGGCGAGGCTGTGCCGCCCGGCGTGACGACCTATCCCTCCATCGCGGAGCGGGCCAAGGCCGCGGGCGCGCTCTTCCAGGCCGTCGCCAACAAATATGGCATGACTCCCGACGGCCGCAACGCGCGCTACTTCGCCGGGCTGACCTACATCGAGGCGGGCGAGAACCAGCAGGCCGAAGAGACGCTGAAGAAGGTCGCCGGCGGATGGGACAGCGATCTCGCCGCCCTGGCCAAGTTCGCCCTCGCCCAGCTCTACCGCAACACGGGGCGCGATCCCCAGGCCATCGAGCTCTACAACCAACTCAGCGCCAAGCCAGCCGCCACGGTTCCCTCCGGTCTGGCGCAGCTTCAGCTTGCCGACCTCTACCAGTTGGAGGGCAAGACGGACGACGCCCAAAAAATCTACGCGAACCTGAAGGACAAGGACCCCAAAGGCGCGGCTGGCATGGCCGCGGCCGAGAAGCTGAACTCGACTTCGTCTCCCGCACTCCCGTAGAAACTACGACTTCGGCAGTAGGCAGCAGCTACGGATTGGCATGAAGGAAGCGCTTACGCGGCTTACTTGCGGGTGGCGGCGAGGCGCTTTTGGGTATCAACAAAGCGCCGCATCCGATCCAGCGAGCGGGCCTTGCCGAAGACGATGAGGCTCTCCAGCAGCGGTGGGCTGGCGGTCTTGCCGGTGAGGATGGCGCGCAGGAGCATGAAGTTGTCCTTGACTGACCACTCCTTTTCGGCGCCGAGTTTTTTGAGTGCGGGGTCGAGCTCTTCCTCGGTGAAGGGGGTTGCTTCGAGGACGGCGAGCTGCTCGGCGGCAAAGGCGAGGGTCTCCTCCAGCGTGTGCTTTTTCGACAGGAAGACCTCGTGCGGGGGCATGACGTCGTCCTTGAAGAAGAAGTCGGTCATCTCGCCGAACTGGGCGAGGGTCTCGATGCGGGTCTGCACCAGCGGCGCGATGCGACGGAGGTGGTCGTCGGAGAAGAGGGTGGCGCGCAGGGCGGCGAAGAAGGCGTCGGGGGTGAGGGCGCGAAGGTGCTCTCCGTTAAGCCACTTGAGCTTGGTGAGATCGAAGACAGGGCCGCCAAGGGAGATGCGCTGGAAGTCGAATTTTTCGAGCATCTCTGGGAGGGAGAAGATGTCTCCCTGCTTGACGCTGATGCCCTTGGAGACGATCTCCTGCTCGGTGGGCTGGGCCATGCCTCCGCCCATGAGACCGAGGAAGTTGAGCATGGCCTGGGGAAGGAATCCGGATTCGCGGTAGTAGATGAGGGAGACGGGATTCTTGCGCTTGGAGATTTTGGATTTGTCCAGGTTGCGCAGCAGCGGCATGTGCCAGAAGCGCGGAAGGTCCCAGCCGAAGGCCTTGTAGAGGAGGACGTGCTTGGGCGTGGAGGAGATCCACTCCTCGGCGCGGATGACGTCGGTGATCTGCATGAGGTGGTCGTCGACGACGTTGGCGAGGTGGTAGGTGGGGAAGCCGTCGGACTTGAGAAGGACCTGGTCGTCGACGTTATTGTGGGAGAAGGTGATGGCACCGCGGAGCTCGTCGCGGAAGGAGGTTTCTCCCTCGACGGGAACCTTGAGGCGGACGACGGACGGGCGGCCTTCGGCCACGAAGGCGGCAATCTGCGCGGGGGTTAGCTCGCGGTGCGCTCCGTTGTAGCGGGGCGGAAGCTTGGCGGCGATCTGCGACTTGCGCATGGCGTCCAGCTCCTCGGGGGTCTCGAAGCTGCGGTAGGCGTGGCCGGAGGCGAGGAGGAGATTAACGTGGGTGCGGTAGATTTCGGTGCGCTCTGATTGCCGATAAGGACCAAACGGACCGCCGACGTCGGGACCTTCGTCCCATTCGAGGCCGAGCCAGCGGAGGGCGTCGAAGATCATCTGCTCGGAGGAGGAGACGAAACGGGCGCGGTCGGTGTCCTCGATGCGCAGGATGAACTTGCCGGCGCGCTGGCGGGCGTAGAGGAAGTTGAGCAGGCCGATGTATGCGGTGCCGACGTGCGGGTCGCCGGTGGGCGAGGGTGCAATGCGGACGCGGATGGGTGCGGAATCGGGATTCGTGGGGATGGTCATAGTTGAGTCAACTGTTAATGGTAGCAGGGCGGAGGGCAGAAGTTGGACGCAGCAGGTGCTCGGCCGGATTTCGCGGACGAGGGCCACATCTCAGGAGCGAGAGGTGGGCCAGCAGGCATGCGCTAAAGTTCCATGGCGAATTGGTGGGATGCGGAGTGATTCGCGGCGGTGGGCTCGGCGGCGAGGGCGAGGATGAGGCGCTCCAGGACGAGGAGCTTGTTGGCGGGGGAGCTGCGGAGTTCGAGGTCGGCCTTGGCGACGAGGCGGAGGGCGCGGGTGAGCTCGCGGCGGGATTTGTAGCGGCGGGCCTGGCGGATGAGGTCTTCGGCGGCGAAGGGCGGCATGCGGAAGCCCTGCCAGAGGACGGCCCAGATGGCGCGCGAGTCGCGCACGTTCTTCTCCAGGATGATGAGCATCTGGCGGAAGGTGCGGGCCAGCATGTAGAGGTGGCCGATGGCCGCGTCTTCGCCACCGTCGGATGCATTGAGCAGGCCGTGCAGCAGAAGCAGGGCGAGGGTGCGGTCGTGCTGGCTGATGGCGTCGGTCAGTTCGTAGAGGGAGCGCTGCTTGGCGGCGAGGACGAGGGTTTCTACGTCACCGAGGGTGATGTGGTTGCGGGCGATGGCGGCGGTGGAGTTCGGCGGTGCTGCGGGCGAAATGCGGGGGGGCCTCGACTCGCTGCGCCCGCTCGGGATGACGGATTCAGGGGGAATGACGGCTTCATTCGTGGACGCGAGCGGGGCGGAGACGTAGAGGCAGAGTTTTTCCAGTTCGCTGGCGACGAGCATCATGTCGGCGCCGAGCGAGTCTACGAGCTCGCGGGCGGCGTCGGGATCGAAGTGGATGCCGCGGGCTTCGGCCTCGGAGGTGACCCAACGGACGGCGTCGGGCTCAGCCACGCGGGCAAGTTCGACGAAGCCGCAGTGATCGCCGAGGGTCTCACGGATGCGGTCGTAGCGGTCTTTATCCTGATAGTCCATGCGGCGGAGGTCGGTGGGGATGCGCAGGTGGTCGGCAACGAAGAGCAGGACGGCCTGCGGGTTGGGGCTGCGGAAGTAGGCGTCGATGGCGGCGAATTCGGCCTTCTTCGAGCCGCGGCCATAGAGGAGTTTGAGGTTGCGGACGAAGATCACCTGAAAGGGCGACATCAGCGATGGAGTCTGCGCGCAGTCGAGTATCTCGAAGATGGGGGTGTCGGCGAGGTCGAAGTCGTGCAGGGAGAAGTCGCGGGCCTCGATGGGCGCGAGCGCGGTGAGGATGCCGTGGCGACAGCGCTGGTAGAGGAAGGCCTCGTCGCCGATGAGGACGTAGCCGGGGCGGAGAGTTGCGGGCGAGGCAATCTCGGCGAGGAAGCGGTCGGACGATGCGAAGCTGCGGAGAGGTTGAGGAGACATGCCTGTGTGCGACCGCGATGCTGGGCCACATCTCTAGTGTGCGGCCTTGGCGGGCTTTCGCCAAGTAGCAAATAATGTTTGTTCTAAGTTGAATCGGCGTGGCCGGTTGGTTCGCAATGGGCGTGACTGGACTCGAGCCTGGTCTGGAGTGGCTCCGGATCTTGACTGCTATACTCCTGCCATGATGAAGCATGGGGATATGGGTGGGGAGAGCCGGTCTGGGTTACGCTCCGGATCCTGCTCTGGGTTCAATGGGCGCGACTGGTTTATCGTCTTCCTGCTGGTTATGGCGTCCATTCAGTGTATTCGTGGGTGCTATTGTGTGAATTCGTCGTCGCTCGACTGGAGAACCTATGCCCACGGGACCATGAAGCTGCCATACCAGGGGCGCGTGGGGATGATCGGCGTACTGCGCTGGGCGGAGGGTTCTCCGCTGATGATTCGCGGCGCGGCGAAGCTGGACCGAATGGACGTGGGGCGGTATCCGGAGCCAATGACGGTGGAGAAGTTCACGTCACTGCTGGCGGCGATTTTATCGATGCTGCTGATGCTGTTTTTCATGATCCGCTTCAGCTTGCGGCATGGGTATCGGCCATGGTGGCTTCCGAGCGTGCTGATGCTTGCGATTTCATTCATCACGCTATCGGTACGTAGCGAGAGCCTGGAGTGGACGCCGTACGATCTGCCACATGCATTGTTCTTCGGAGTCGCGGTGCTGTGCGCGCTGGACCGTCAGTGGTATTTGGTCCTGCCGCTGTTCATGATCGACGTTCCGTGGCGTGAGACATCGATATTCCTGATCGCCGTCTGCGTGCCGTTGTTCTACACCTCGGAGGCGATCGCCTGGCGGCAGCCCAGAATGCGAACGATCCAGAGTGCGCTGCTGGCGGTTGGGATGGGGACCTACTGGGTGGCGATACGCCATTGGATTCAGGCGCACTACGCCCGTAACGGGAACGATGCGTTTGTGCATTACTCGAATAACATACATGCCCTGCTGCTGCCACACCACTGGCCGCAGATACTCGGCGCGGGCGGCTATTTCCTGGTCTTCATCCTTCTGGAGCGGAAGCAGGCGAGCCCGCGGCAGCGATTGATTCTGTATAGCTTCCTTGTGTGTATGCCGGTGGTTCTGCTGTACGGCGTGTGGGTGGAGTTGCGCATCTGGATCGAGTGGACCGTGCCGTGGGCTATGATCGCCGCCTCTGAGCTACAGAGTTATCTCCGCGCGGGGCCGGAGACTCCAAAGGGGTACGTTCTTTCGTAGCTGAGCTAGAAGGACTCCAGCATATCGTCTACGAGGGCGTGGGCGAAGCTGCGGGCGAGACGGTTGACGGCAGCGGGATCCTCGCGCAGAAAGCCGTTGAGGTCCTGCGTGGATTGATACTGCTCGCGGTAGGCTAGAGCGTCGTTCTGGTAGAGGACGCGGCCATCACGCGCGGTGAGGACGACCTTCACGGTGAGGGTGACCAGATAGCTGGATGTCTCGCCGCTGGTGGAGTCGTAGGTGAGCGGAACCGAAGTCTGGGTGAGAATCGTTCCGCTGAGGACGGCGTCGGCATCGGTCGAGTTGCTGGAGAGGACGCGGTAGCGGGTGCGCGTATCCAGCTCGCGGACGACGGCCTGGGTGAGCGCCATCTCGCTGTGGTAGGCCTGGGAGTGCGTGGCGAAGACAGGTACGGCGATGGTGCGAACGCTGGCCGGAATGTGCGTGGCCGAGCCGGCAGTGTGGTATCCGCAGCCGCTGAGCAGAAGCGCCAGGGCGAGTGGGACCAGGCAGGAGAAACGGCGCGCCGTGGTGGGGGACAGGATGCGCATTCGAGGTGTTTCTATTGTCGCACTGAGGGGATGGGTTTCAGGGGAGTGTCTTTGCGGTGTGCCCAATTATTCAATGTGGAGCGGGTGTCTCCGGGGCAAGCAGATGAGGCGGCCCGAAGGCCGCCTCATGTTATCTCGGAGATGAAATGGATCTATGCGGGGCTGGGGCGGCCTTCGCCGTAGCCCGGCTTGCGGCCTGCCTCGGGCTTGATGACCTTCTGGCCTTCGCCTGGGCCAGGGTCGGCATAGGCCAGCGGTGACTTGAAGGGAGGAAGATCCTTGCCCGCGATGATGAGGTCGATCTCCGCCCGGTCGAGGGTCTCGCGTTCCAGCAGCGCGGCCGCCATGCGGTGCATAATGTCGGCGTTCTCCTCGAGGATCTGGTAGGCCGACCGGTAGCCCTCGTCGACGAAGGCGCGCACGGCCACGTCGATCTGCTTTGCGGTGTCGTCGGAGTAGTCGCGCATCTGGGCGATGTCGCGGCCCAGGAAGACCTCCTGCTCCTTCTTGCCGTAGGTCAGCGGGCCGAGGTCGCTCATGCCATACTCGCAGACCATCTTGCGGGCGAGTTCGGTGGCGCGGACGATGTCGTTGCCCGCGCCGGTGGTCTTGCGGTTCATGAAGATCTCTTCGGCGCAGCGGCCACCCATCAGGATGGCGAGCTGGGTGTCCAGATAGTCCTTGGAAACGGTGTGCTTGTCCTCTTCGGGCAGGTGCATGGTGACGCCGAGGGCCATACCGCGCGGTATGATTGTGACCTTGTGCAGCGGGTCGGAATTCCCGCGCTTGGCGGCGACCAGAACGTGGCCGGATTCGTGGTAGGCGGTGTCCTTCTTGTCGTCGTCGGAGAGCAGCATGGACTTGCGCTCCGCGCCCATCAAGACCTTGTCCTTGGCCACCTCGAAGTCGAACATGTGGACGGACTTGCGGTTGTAGCGGGCCGCGGTGAGAGCGGCCTCGTTGACCATGTTGGCGAGATCGGCGCCGGAGAAGCCGGGAGTGCCGCGCGCCAGCACGTTGAGGTCGACGTCATCGGCCATGGGGACCTTCTTGCAGTGGACTACGAGAACCTCTTCGCGGCCACGAATGTCCGGGCGGTCGACGACAACGCGGCGGTCGAAGCGGCCGGGACGAAGCAGGGCGGGGTCGAGAACGTCGGGGCGATTGGTGGCGGCGATGAGGATGACGCCGTCGTTGGACTCGAAGCCGTCCATCTCCACCAGCAACTGATTGAGGGTCTGCTCGCGCTCATCGTGCCCGCCGCCCAAGCCTGCGCCGCGGTGCCGGCCGACGGCGTCGATCTCGTCGATGAAGATGATGCAGGGGGCGTTCTTCTTGCCCTGTTCGAAGAGGTCGCGGACGCGGCTTGCGCCGACGCCGACGAACATTTCTACAAAGTCGGAACCCGAAATCGAGAAGAAGGGAACGTTCGCCTCGCCGGCGACGGCGCGGGCCAGCAGCGTCTTGCCGGTTCCCGGAGGGCCGACTAGGAGAACACCCTTGGGAATGCGGCCGCCCAGGCGCTGAAACTTCTGCGCTTCGCGGAGGAACTCGATGATCTCCTTCAGCTCTTCCTTGGCCTCGTCAACGCCGGCCACGTCCTTGAAGGTGATCTTTTTCTGTTGCATGGAGAGCAGGCGGGCGCGACTCTTGCCGAAGCTCATCGCCTTGTTGCCGCCGGACTGCATCTGGCGCATGAAGAAGAGCCAGAGGAAAATCATCAGGGCGAAGGGCGCGATGTTGATCAGCGCGGAAAGCCATGCGTTGGAGTTCGGATCCTTGATGGTGATGACGACGCCGTGGTCATTCAGAATCTTGTACATGTCCGGGTAGTTGGCCGGAATGACGGTGCGGAACTGGTCCTTGTTGGCGTAGTGGCCCACCAGCGTGGTGCCGTCGATGGTGACATCTGCCACCTTGCCTTCGTCAGCTTTACTGAGCAGGTCGGTGAAGCTGACAGCCGTCTCATGCACGGCACCCATGGGTTTGGCAACGAACTCATAGAGACAGATGACACCGGTGAACAGGAACACCCATATTACAAGTTGTTTGACGGTCGAGTTCAATCGCGTTTCCTCATTCTTCCGGCCTGAAGCGCCTGGCTGGAGCGGCGCTCGGTGCGGCCATCGACCCGGCAGGCAGACGCTCGCGCGCCAGAACCTGCTGCTTGTTAGACGCTCACGCTGGACTATAGGTTCCAGGTCTTCGGCAGGTATTACCCTTCCGGCCCGGAGTCGATCCGCGTCAGATAGAGAGATTCTACTCTGAGCGGGCCACAATATGCAGAGAAACGGGAACAAACAAGCGGGAACGCACCACCAGTTAGTTCCAATTTGGCCACTTCGTGGCGTTCTCGACGCTTCGCGCCACTTCGTGGCGTTCTGGACGCTTCGCGTAAATGCAAACCATCGCAAGAGCGGTGCGTGTGAGCGGTCAGAGGCTCTTCGGGCTCATTGGCGGCGCTTCGCGGAAGATGCGAAGCTCGCGCGCAGAGCGCTCGGCGCGCAACAAGCCCGGCAGATGGAGCTTGGCGCCGGAACGCGCGGAGACGGCAGACTCCGCGTTTGGCGCGAGGCCGGCGAGGGCGAGCAGGCGGGCAGTCTCGTCGAAGGTCAGGCGCGCACCCAGAGTCCGTGCGGCAGCGCGCACCACGCGGCGGCGCAGGGCCGGGTCGAGCGGGCGCAGGCGGTCGATCTCGAGGGCAACGCAGTTGGATTCTCCGGGCACGGTGCTGACCGCGCGCCCCCCCCCGCGGACTGGTTTGCCGGGGAGGAGAAGTTGCGGCAGGATGCGGCTGAGTTCGGAGTTCCAGCGCGCCTCGTCCTCTCGCGCCAGCTCGGCCAGGTTGGCCAGCGCCTGGTCGATGGCGGGATTCTCTGCACGCAGCACGGGCAGTACGGAATGACGGATGCGGTTGCGGGTGAAAGCTTCGTCGGCGTTGGAGGAGTCCGTGCGCCAGGGCTGGTTGCGGGATTCGAGGAAGGCGATAAGCGCGGCGCGGCGGACGGCGAGCAGTGGGCGCAGGATTCTGCCGGGGTGGGTGGCGTTGGGGACGAGGACGACCGGATGGATGCCGCTGAGGCCCTCGGTCCAGGCGCCGCGGAGGAGCTTCATCAGGACGGTCTCGGCCTGGTCATCCAGGGTGTGCGCGGTGAGGATGGAGTCGGCGCGGCCATCGGCGATGAGCTGACGGAAGAGGTCGTAGCGGAGGTTGCGCGCGGCCTCCTCGACAGTCTCTGGCTGGCCGGCGGCGCGCGAGTGAATGATGCGCTCTGGGACGCTGGCGCGAACGATGTGCAGTGGAACTTCGAGGTGCAGGCAGAGCGCCTCGACGAACGCGAGGTCGGCGTCAGCCTCGTCTCCGCGCAGTCCGTGGTGGACGTGGACGGCGGAGAGGCCGACGCCGAGGGCGTTGCACGGCTGGGCGTTGGCAGCGTGCAGCAGAAGCAGCAGCGCAACCGAGTCCGCGCCTCCAGAGACGGCGGCGCAGACGCGGTCTCCGGGGCGAATGTGGGTGCGGTCCAGCGCGGGCTTGGGGTTTGCCATCGTGACTTATGGTACTGCGCGACGCCGGTGTGGGAGCGGTTGGCGACTTATTTGCGGTTTAAGTCGTGGAACTCTTGTTATACTTCGTGGGCTATGCGAGTCTTTGTGATTCTTCCGGCGGCTGGGATTGGGACGAGGATGTCCGTAGGCAGCGCTGTGGGCGCGGGCGCGTCCACTCCGAAGCAGTTTCTAACCATTGCAGGCGTGCCCGTTCTGGTGCATTGCCTGCGCGCGTTCCTTGCAGTCAAACGCGTTTCGGCCGTCTACGTCGCGGTACGCCGGACGGAGATGGAGCGCGTGCGCGCGGAGACGGCGGAGTTTGGTCTGGACGGCAAGGTGCATGTCGTCGAGGGTGGCAATCAGCGGCAGCAGTCGGTCGCGAACGCGCTGGCGCTGCTGGTCGCAGAGAACGGCTGTGGCGACGACGATGTGGTGCTGGTGCACGATGCGGCGCGACCCCTGATCGACGCGGCCACCATCGAGCGCACCATCGATGCCGTCGCCGAGCACGGCGCGGCGATCGTCGCTCTGCCGGCGGTGGACACCATCAAGCAGGTGGAGCGCACCGCGCACGGCGCGATTGTGACCGCGACCATTCCGCGGGAGAGGATTGTGCAGGCGCAGACGCCGCAGGGAGCGCGCTGTGGGCTGCTGCGTCAGGTCTTCGCCGAGGCGGAGGCGGACGAGTTCGTGGGCACCGACGAGTCCAGCCTGTTGGAGCGCGCAGGCATCGAGGTCGCCGTGGTTGCGGGCTCGGCCAAGAACTTCAAGATCACGCAGCACGGAGACCTGGAACTGGCCGAGTTCTACCTGCGCACGGCCGCGGGCGTGTCATCGGAGGGAACGAATCGATGAGTATGCGGATCGGTTATGGCTTTGACTCGCACGTCTTCCAGGCGGGCATTCCGCTCATCATCGGCGGGCTGGCGATCGAGCACACCGAAGGGCTGGCCGGCCACTCCGACGGCGACGTGCTGCTGCATGCCATCACCGACGCGCTGCTGGGCGCGGTCTCGGCGGGCGACATCGGCAGCTTCTTTCCGCCCAACGATCCGCGCTGGAAGGGCGCGGCTTCGAGCGTCTTCCTGCAGACGGCGCTGGAAGAGGTTGCGACGGCGGGCTACCGCATCGTCAACGTCGACACGGTGCTCATCCTGGCGCGGCCGAAGATCGCGCCCATCGCGGGTGAGTTGCGGGAGCGCGTCGCCCAGTTGCTTGGCGTCAAACCTGGCGAGGTCGGCATCAAGGCCAAGACGCCCGAAGGTCTTGGGCTGGAACACACGGCGGTGGCGCATTGCACCGTGCTGCTGGAGAGCCTGCACGCGCCCGAAGCGCTGGCCGAGATGGTTGCGACCGCGGAGGCTGGCTCCGAAGAGGAGCTGAACGCCGTGGTCGAGGGGCTGATCGGCGGGCGGCACGACATGACGGCGCTGGGCCGTAAGAAACCTTTCGACACGGACGACCTGACATGACAGTGAGCAAATTTTCAGCCGTGGTGACGGACATCCGTCTAGAGTCGCGCGAGGGCGCGGCGGTGCGCTGGCGGATGACGCTGGACCGCACGGAATTTGCCGTGGGCGACGTGGGCGTACTCCATGCCATCTCGCGCAGTGGAACGCGCATCGAGGTGCCGGTGCTGGCGGTGGTCGCGGACGAGGCGGGCGATCTGTGGCATGTGGTGGAGAAGCCGTTGGCCGCCGGAACCGACGTTGTCGGCCAAGTCACGAGGTAAAAAACTGCCTCGACGATGGTGCGGATCGGCAATCCATTGATACGCCCCCCCCCCCGGGTGAAGCGTAAAGTATTCAAAAAATGTAGGTTAATCACGCGCTAAGCGCGCGAGACGTATGAAAAGCGAAGAGGCAGTGGAGAACAGGGAACAGGGAAATGCGAAGGCCGGTCTGGTTTCGGCTGCTTCGGTCATAATCTTTCTCCTCGTGGAGTTGCTGGCTGACGTGGGTGGTATACCCCCCTAAAAGTCCTAAGATCTTCAAAAAAAGTATGTTAGATCTGGACTCGATCTGGATCAAGTCTGCATGATCTTGATTCCAGAAGGCTTAGATCTGTTGATCTCTGGAATCAATAACTTAGAGCATTTTCGCCAACGATGTAGAGTATCGCGCTGCAAACAAAATGCGGGGATTCTTCGCTGCGCTCAGAATGACAATCTCAAGAGGCACTGCGTTCAGAATGACAATTCATTTCCCTCTATACCAATAGTGATCGTGCTTTAAAAGCGAAGGCCCAGCGGTTGGGCCGGGTCTGTTTGGTTTTGCTTACTGATTTAATTATACGGGATGGAGGGAAACTACTATGCCAAGTATTTTTAAGTTTTAAGTTGTTTGGTTGGTGTGGGTTAGGTGAAATTTTTGGATTCGAGGGGCTTGACAAGCGGATTTACTGGGGGTTTTGCGGGAACGAAAATGCGGGGGGGCCTCCACTGCGCTACGCTCCGGTCGGGATGACGGAGCGTGTGGGCTGCGCGCCTGCCTTGCAAAGAGGACTTGCAACCTTCCCCCATCCGCCGTACACTAAATACGACCAATACGGTCTGATTAGTTCTTGCGGACAGAATCCCGCCTTTCCGGCCTGAATCGCGGAACCGGGCGAGAGAGGAACCCCAGATGCTTCGTCTGACCAAGAAAGCGGATTACGGGCTGATGGCGCTCAAGTACCTGGCCGAGCAGCCGGGCGAGTGCGTGGGCGCGCAGAGCGCCAAGGACATCGCTCAGGCGTACCATATTCCGTCGCCGCTGCTGGCGAAGATTCTTCAGACGCTGGCCAAGGCCGGGCTGCTGGTGTCACACGCGGGAACCAACGGAGGGTACGCACTGGCGCGACCCGCATCGGAGATCTCGGCGTTCGAGGTAATCCGGGCCATCGATGGGCCGCTGTTCATCACCAGCTGCATCACCATCCACGGATCGTGCGACCTGGCCGGCCATTGCACCATCAAAGAACCCCTGCGCAAGGTGAACGACAGCATCAAGGAACTGCTCAGCAACATTTTTATCAGCGACCTGATCGAGACGCCGGAGGCTGCGCACGGCGACGAAGGCGTCGCAGTGGCCAGAGGACTGATGAGCATTCTGAAGTAGGTTCGAGGTTCGAGGTTCGAGGGATTGGAAGTACGGAGGAGTGACGGAATGAGTCTTCAGAATGCGATTGGCCACAACGGCAATGGGAACGGTTCAAACGGCGCGGTTGCTGGAACCAACAGCACCGGAGTTGTCATCACCAGCTCCGCCGCGCCACTTCCGGAGGGCGTGCATCTGCCGCTCTACATGGACAACCACGCCACCACGCAGCTTGATCCGCGCGTGCTGGAAGCGATGATGCCGTACCTGACGGGCAAGTTCGGCAATGCGGCCAGCCGCAACCACCAGTTCGGCTGGGAGGCGGAGAAGGCGGTGGAGACGGCGCGCGAGCAGATCGCCAAATTGATCGGCGCGACGGCCAAGGAGATCATCTTCACCTCCGGCGCCACCGAGAGCGACAACCTGGCGCTGAAGGGCGTGGCCGAGATGTACCGCGAGCGGGGCAGGCACATCATCACCCAGGTGACCGAGCACAAGGCCATCCTGGACACATGCAAGAAGCTGGAGAAGCAGGGATTCCGCGTGACCTACCTGCCGGTGCAGGCGGACGGGCTGATCGACCTCGACGACCTGAGGCGCGCCATCGTCACGGAAGGGCCGGAGAAGACGATCCTGGTCTCGATCATGTTTGCGAATAACGAGATTGGCGTCATCCAGCCGATCGCGGAGATCGGCAAGATATGTCACGAGAAGGGCGTGCTGTTCCACAGCGACGCGGTGCAGGCCGTGGGCAAGGTCCCGGTGGATGTGCAGGCGATGAACATCGACCTGATGAGCATCTCGGCGCACAAGCTTTACGGGCCGAAGGGCGTGGGCGCGCTCTTCGTTCGCCGCCGCAATCCGCGTGTGCAGATCACCGAGCAGATCAACGGCGGCGGGCACGAGCGCGGGATGCGCAGCGGCACACTGAATGTGCCCGGAATCGTTGGGCTGGGGGCGGCGTGCGAGATCTGCATGAATGAGATGGCCGGCGAAGCTGTCCGCGAAGCCGAGTTGCGCGACCACCTGCGCGCCAAGCTGGAAGGCGCGCTGGACTACGTCCATGTGAACGGCAACATGGAGCATCATCTGCCCGGCAACCTGAACATGAGCTTCGTGTATGTGGAGGGCGAGAGCCTGCTGATGGGGATCAACGACATCGCCGTATCGAGTGGCTCGGCCTGCACGTCGGCGACGCTGGAACCGAGCTACGTGCTGAAGGCGCTGGGACTGGGCGACGATGTGGCGCATAGCTCGATCCGCTTTGGGTTGGGGCGATTCAACGCCAGGGCCGAGGTGGACTACGTGGCGGACAAGGTCATCGACGTGGTGAAGAAGCTGCGCGAGCTGAGCCCGCTCTACGAGATGGTGAAGGAAGGCATCGATTTGACCAAGATTGAATGGGCCGCGCACTAAGAATCGAAAGTTCAGAAACTACATCGAACTTATAACGACGGCACAAGGAGACACATCATGGCATACAGCGACAAGGTAGTAGACCACTACGAGAATCCGCGCAACGTGGGCACGATGGACAAGTCGTCGGAGGCGGTGGGCACGGGGCTGGTGGGCGCGCCGGAGTGCGGCGACGTGATGCGGCTACAGATCCGCGTGAACCCGCAGACACAGGTGATCGAGGACGCGAAGTTCAAGACCTTTGGATGCGGGTCGGCGATCGCCAGCTCGTCGCTGGCCACCGAGTGGGTGAAGGGACGGACCATCAACCAGGCGCTGACCATCTCCAACACCGACATTGTGAAGGAGCTGGCTCTGCCTCCGGTGAAGATCCACTGCTCGGTGCTGGCGGAAGACGCCATCCGCGCGGCGATTGGCGATTGGAAGAAGAAGAACGGCGTGGCCGATGAGGCTGGCGTCGAAGTTGCAGTGGCAAGCTAAGGACTGGAGGGTGGAAAGATGGCAATGGTAGGGCTGCAAACCACGACACCCACGGGCGCGATGGCGCCACCACCCGCTGCTCCCGCGCCAACTCCGCCCGCGATTGCAGCCGACGGCGAGCCGGCCGGAGCCAAGGGCATCCATGTGACGGCGCGCGCGCTGAAGCGCATCCGCGTGGCCATGGCGAAGGAGAAGATCTCGCCCGCGGCGGGCGGGCTGCGCCTGGGCATCACCGGCGGGGGCTGCTCGGGGCTGAGCTACAGCATTCGCTTCGACTCGCAGCCGCGCGAGCGCGACCGCATCTACGCATTCAGCCAGACGCATCTCGACCCAGCGGCCACTGGCGAGCCACCGCTGCGCATCTTCGTCGATCCCAAGAGCTTCATCTACCTGAGCGGCATGACGCTGGACTACGAGGAGACGCTGATGCGCCAGGCCTTCAACTTCATCAACCCGCACTCCACCAAGAGCTGCGGTTGCGGATCGAGCTTCTCGACCTAGTTTTTAAGCAATTTGACAATTATTGCCACCTGCCGCGATAAACTTTTCGGAGGTGGCAAGTTGAAGTATCGCGAGATCACAAAGATGATCGAACTGGATGGCTGGTACTGGAAGCGAAGCAGTGGCAGCCACCAGATCTACCGGCATCCCAGCAAACCGGGAATTGTCGTTGTCGCCTATCACGGCACAAAAGATATTCCTGAAGGAACCGTGAAGAGTATTCTGAAGCAGGCCGGCCTGGAGTAAACGATGCGCGAGTATCTGGTCATCTTCGAGCAAGGGAAAGACGGCGGTTGGGGAGCCTACGCCCCCGATCTACCGGGCCTCGGCGTCGCGGCTGAGTCTCGCGAAGAGGTTGAAACCCTCATTCGCGACGGCATCAAAATTTACGTCGAAGAACTTCAGAGCGACGGCCTCCCAATCCCAGCGGCAAGCAGCACGGCCGAACGCATCGCTATCCCCGCATGACCCACTCCGAATGAGCCACGACCACTACAATAATTACTTCACGCAGTTCAGCCTTCCGCTGCATCTGCACATCGATCTCCCCGCGCTGGAGAAGAGTTTTTATGCGCTGAGCCGCAGACTGCATCCAGACCGCTTCGCAGTGAGGTCCGCAGAGGACCAGGCCGCGGCGCTGGGCGAAAGCTCGCGGCTCAATGATGCCTATCGCACGCTGAAAGAGCCCATCGCGCGGACGGAGTACCTGCTGAAGCTGGAAGGCGTGGAGATGGAGGAGCAGTCGAAGTCGGCGACCGAGGCCGCGCGCGCCAGCGGCACAGCCAAGAAGCAGATCGTCCCGGCAGACCTGCTGGAAGAGGCGTTCGAGCTGAACATGCAGCTCGAAGAGATGCGTGCCGCGAAAAAGATGGGCGAGGACGACCCGCAGTTGCGTACGGATCTGCTTGCTGCCAAGAACAGTTTTGACGCAAAGATGGCCGCCACGCAGGCGGAGCTTGAAGCGTTGTGGGCGAGGTGGGACGCGGCCCTCGACGCCAGTGACGCGCCAGCAAAGCTAGCCGCGCGCGATGCGATGGTCGCGCTGCTCAACCGGCGCAGCTACCTGCGCAACCTGGTGCGCGACGTGAACGACGCACTGGAAACCTGAAGCATCTTCACCGCGCAGAAACGAAAAAGGGGGAAGGCCTCGTGGCCTTCCCCTCTCGATAAATCCGTATCCCATCGCAACCAACAGGTCTTACTGATTGGCTTCGACCTTCGGCGTAATCAGTCCGATGTTGTCGACTTCCGCCTGGTGGCCCATGTCGATCACCTCGGCGATCTTTCGGAAGTCGAGCGACGCATCGCCTTTGACAAACATGACCTTCTCCTGCCGGGTGGCGAAGATCTCCGCCAGCTTGGGCTCGATCTCGGACTTGTTGAAGGCGTTATCGTTGATCTTGTACGAAGGCTCGCCTATCCCGTTGGCGACCACCTGGACCACGATCGTCTGGGCGGGCGGCGGCGCGGAATTGTCCTTGGGGGGCTGCGGGATCAACGTGCTCAGCCCCTTCGGCGTCACCGGGACGATCACCATGAAGATGATCAGAAGCACCAGAAGAACGTCGATCAGCGGCGTGACATTGATGTCTGAAACCGCTTTGTTTGTACCACCACCACCGCCCATTCCCATAACAATCTCCTTAGTCCATCTGTTGCGACCGGCCGTTGTCTGCCGGTCGCCCGGCCCTCGAACGGCCTGCGTTGCTGCTGCTTACTTCTGCACTGGCTCGTCGTTGTCGCGCTTCTCGGTGAGCAGACCAAGCTCGCTGACTCCAGCCGTCCTGATCCCGTCGACAGCGTCCATCACCTTGCCGTAGTTGGCGCGCTGGTCGGCCCGCAGGTAGACCTCTTTGTCGGTCTTGTTCTCCAGCTTGGCGGCGATCTTGGCTCCCAGGTCGTCGGGGTTTATCGGGTCTCCGCCAAGGTAGGTCTTGCCGTCGCGCGTCACCGCAACGGTGATCGCGTCTTCCTTGTTTGCGTTCTCCATGATGACCGCGGCCGTGGCCACTGGCAGGTCGAGGACGACCTTATTGTTCAGCATGGGCGTAATGACCATGAAGATGATCAGCAGCACCAGCATCACATCCACCATGGGCGTGACGTTGATGTTGGAGTTGACCTTTTTGCCTTCTGCGCGCTTGTTGATACCCATAATTGTTTGTCCCGTTCGGTCGTTCCCGGCCTGCGCCGTGGTTGCCGTCATCGTCACCGCGGAGATGCGCCTTCGGAGGCGGTTCGCTTGCCAGCCTCCGAAGGCCATGCTGTCCGAGGTGAAATTGCTCCCGTGCCTTTTGGCAGGGCGACCAGCTTACTTATGGCTCTGCTTGATGAAGTAGTCCACCAGCTCGCTGGAGCTGTTGTCCATCTCGACGTCGAAGGCTTCCACCTTGTTGGTGAAGAAGTTGAAGGTCATGACGGCGGGGATGGCGACGAAGAGGCCGAACGCCGTGGTGACCAGGGCCTCCGAGATACCTCCGGCGACCGCGCCGATGCCCGAGGTCTTCTGCGTGGCGATGGCCTGGAAGGCGTTAAGAATACCGATCACGGTACCCAGCAGCCCGATGAACGGGGCGGTGGAACCGATGGTGGCCAGACCGCCGAGGCCGCGCTTCAGCTTGGCATGGACGATCGCCTCGGCCCGTTCGAGTGCGCGCTGCGAGCTTTCCACCTGCTCCTCGGTGATGTTGCCGCCCGAGCCGAAGCTGCGGAACTCCTGCAGGCCGGCGGTGACGACTTCGGCGAGGTGCGACTTCTTGCTACGGTCGCCGAGCTTGATTGCCTCGTCCAGACGGCCATCCTTGAGCGCGCCGGCAACCTTGGGCGCGAACTCGCGCGACTGCTTGCGGGCCGCGTTGAAGTACAGGTAGCGGTCGATCATGACGGCCAACGACCAGATCGACATGATGAACAGGACGATCGCGATGCAGCGGGCTGGCCATCCCATATTCGAGATCAGACCGCCAACACTGAAGCTGACCCCTCCTCCACCGGACTCCTGGAAAAGCATGGCGAGCGGCGCGGGAACGTGAGCGAAGTTTACGAGATGAGCGAGAATCACTGGAATCTTTCCTCCTGATTTCTATACAACATTGGACTGGATCGATCTAAAAACCCGAACTGGACATCTGACATGAAACTCTGTGCAGCAAAACCTGACCTACAACTACTAAGACGCGCAGACTGAGATTTTCGTTTCCGAAGAGCGAGCTGCGTGAAAAGAAATTCGCGAGAACTGCATCCGGCTAACTTCCGCCGAAGGTAAAGTTGACCGTAATGCTTGTCTCCACTTCGACGGGTTCTCCGTTGAGGAGATAGGGTCTATAGCGCCAGCGCATCACCGCGTCGCGGGCGGCGTTGGCCAGCATCGGCGGACCGCTGACGATGGTCAGTTGCTCGATGGTGCCCTGCTTGGAGATGATGGCATGCAGGATGACCGCTCCCTGAACGTGTGCGGCCTTGGCGATTGGCGGATAGATCGGATCTGGCTTTGAAATCGCCGTGCCGGCGATTGTTCCGCTGGAGACGCGCACCGGCCCAGTCGGCGGCTTCGCAACCACCCTCGGGACAACCTGCGCGCTATTGTTCAGGCTGGCAAAGAGGCCACCCTGCACGCCTGGTCCCGTGCTGCTGCCCATGCCTTGCATTCCCTGCACCCCGGTACCGGACGACGGGGCCGCTTCTTCCTTCAGCATCTTGATCTCTTTGGGAATCTTGGTCGGGGCGTGCAGGCCCGAGTCGATCTCGGAGACGATCTTCACCGCAGCAACCTTGGCCTGAGGCGGCGCCGTCGTCCGGTACCGGGGTGCAGGGAATGCAAGGCATGGGCAGCAGCACGGGAC
>Ga0255355_1000400_pt1 | contig 26865 bp, 21 predicted proteins | sample HBST75metaG_FD_189943 | JGI IMG/M metagenome (GOLD analysis project Ga0255355, IMG submission 189943) | Peat soil microbial communities from Stordalen Mire, Sweden - H.B.S.T75 | ecosystem: Environmental > Terrestrial > Soil > Wetlands > Peat | place: Sweden: Norrbotten County, Stordalen Mire...
GGAAACACCTTCAGCTGTCTCCACCCCTTCATCCATCCAAGCCCTCCGTGGCCGCATGGCAGCCACAAGTCGAGCTTGAATCCTGAACAACACCAAAACAAGGCGGCCAGAAAATGACGCTTACGCATGAACGCACGGAGGGGTCTGGGGAGCGGCATGACTTCTCTCACTCCGACATTCTTCCGGCATCGGTGTTTCGCAATCCGGGAAGATCTTCTTGTAAGGCTTTATTTATGATTAACTTGACTTGGTGGGCCTGCAGGGATTCGAACCCCGAACCAAGGGATTATGAGTCACATATTTAGGGTTTTGCACCACATCGCAATATGTCGCACGCGAGCGAATAAAGTATTTGTATTCAAAAGTATAAGTGCGATTCTTCTTTGCAAAGAATCGCACCGAAACGCAGAAAAGTTGGAAACGAACAGCCATCAAAACAGCCACTAAGATTGGCCCATTTCAGCCCGTCTTATGGGCACTCAAACCGGCACACATTTTGTTCCTGGCTGGCGATGGCGGGCGCGTCGATCAAAGAGATTCAGGAAGCGGCGGGCCACAAGTCGATCATCATGTCCGCCCGCTACAGCCACCTTTCCCCTGCGCATAAGCTGTCTGTGGTGGAGCTGATCGCGTCTGCTTCCGAATAGCCGTTCAGAGGAGCTGACATTCCCCGGATATTGGATGATGTGCCGAGGCGCGAGGGCCGGTGTCAAGGCTCTACGACCACGAAGCGGCGCGCTTCAGCGCGGCCTTGACTCCGGTCCGGCCTCGGCTATGCTCTGTCTATCCGGGGAATGCCATTATCCGCTCTGGCGCTACAAGCCCCAATCCGAGTTCCTGGGCAATTTCTTCGATGTGACCAGATTGCGGCGCGATTCTCTGCGTAGCGGCTTCCGGTTCGATTGCTGGCGCATAATCGAGATACAGAAAACACTTGCCTAGGCACAGCAAAATATACTTGCTCCATCACGTCGCAATAGACTTGCAATAGCGCGGCATAATAAACTTGTAATCGAACGTCATAATAAACGTGCAGAGGCACAGAAGACTATGGCCACTCCAAATGAAAAACTCGCTGCTTCCCTGGAAGTTCTCCGTGAACTGCAACAGAACGGACAGCACGTCTTTCAAGCCGGACAGATGAGTCGCGTTCACCGCGACAGGCTGGTGAAGAATGGTTTTCTGCAGCCAGTCGTCAAAGGGTGGCTTATGTCGACCAGCCCTGGCGCTCGTCCTGGAGATAGTACCGCATGGTTTGCGTCGTTCTGGGAGTTCTGTGCGGCGTATTGCAATGGACGATTCGGCACAGATTGGCATCTTTCGCCGGAACAGTCGCTGCTGCTTCATGCCGAAAACACGGTTGTTCCAGCTCAGGCCACGGTCTACAGTCGCAAGGGGCACAACAATACAATTGCGCTTCCTTTTCGCACGGCGCTCTACGATTTGAAGCAGGCGAAAATGCCGCCGCAAAACCAATTGGCGCGTCGTGATGCCCTGCGGCTTTTTACGCCCGAAGCTGCGCTTGTGCGTGTCCCGGAATCGTTCTTCCGTCATCATTCCTTGGAAACCCAAGTCGTTCTTGCGCGCGTCACAGACGCTTCGAATCTTCTGCGCATTCTATTGGATGGCGGTCATTCAGCCGTCGCGGGCCGTCTCGCTGGCGCGCTGCGCCGTGCCGGTCGCGCGGAACAGGCAGACGAAATCCTCTCCACGATGAAGCGTGCCGGATACGACGTACGCGAGTCAGATCCATACGCGAACGGACAAACCATCTTTGCCGTGACTCGCCCCACAGAGGCTCCAATTGTCAGCCGAATTCAAGCTCTATGGGTATCGACGCGTGATGCCGTGCTGGAAATCTTTCCGACGCCGCCGGGATTGCCCGACAAAGCCGAGGCATATCTCGCGCATGTGGATGACATTTATAAGAACGACGCCTATCACTCGTTGTCGATTGAGGGGTATCGCGTAAGCCCGGAATTGATTGAACGAGTAATCTCTGGACAATGGGACCCCAAACATAATGAGGCCGACAAACACAACCGCGATGCACTTGCAGCGCGTGGCTACTGGCAGGCATTCCAACAGGTCAAGGCAAGCGTACTCAAGGTTCTTGAAGGCAAAAATGCTGGTGCCGTAGTCAGAACAGACCACCGCGAATGGCACAGAGAACTGTTTGAACCGTGCGTTGGGGCGGGTCTGATTCCCGCCTCAGCATTGGCTGGCTATCGTAATGATGCCGTCTATCTGCGCAACTCGCGCTATGTTCCGCCGCGCTGGGAGGCAGTGCGTGATGCCATACCCGCGTTGCTGAACCTGATCGAGCAGGAGCCGGAGCCCGCCGTGCGCGCAGTCCTCGGCCACTGGCTCTTTGGCTACATCCATCCCTACCCGGACGGCAATGGCCGCATGGCGCGCTTTCTGATGAATGTGCTGCTGGCCTCGGGCGGCTATCCCTGGACAGTGATCCGCGTCGATGACCGCGCCGAATACCTGAGCGCACTTGATCATGCGAGCATCGAAAGCGATGTGCGCCCCTTCGCAAACTTCATTGCCAGACAAGTGCAGTGGTCGCTCAAGAAGACACCATGATCCTCGATGCCATAGAAGCACGATAGCTGCTTCTACAGAACGAGCCATGCCTATTTCTGGTGGTCGATTTAACAAGAAGGGTGGCAGCAAGTGTGAGGCACTACGCTGTCTATTCCTATCGACATCAACTTTCAGGAGCGTCATACTGAACATATGTTGAAGACAGAATGGGATGCACTCTCAAAGCGGATAGTTGGCATTGTTGAAGCGAGCACGTTTCTTTTTCAGTGCCGCGAAAGCGATGAGGCCTTTTCAACCAATGTTTTGATAGAAACATGCAAAGAAACAGCAACCGCAGTGAAGAGTCTCTCCATATATAGAGACTCTTTATCGACAAGCGCAGTTGATGCACTGCATCGTTTCGACAAATGGTGGGACGAAACCGTCAAGCTGAACTCCAGTGGGTTTCAGGGAGTCATGGCTTACACAACAGTCCTGGCCTCTTTCCGATCAGAGTTTGACCATCTCTTTGCGGATTACGGGTCCATTATCCGCAGCAAAGTGGCTCTTGCATTCTTACATCTTCAGCGTAGCCTGGTTGTCGATGAAGTCCTTCGTGAAAAGTGGAACGATGCGTTTAAGAATCATGGCGAGCGCGCTTGCGAGCAGTTGGGCGCGGTACACCTGCTCTCTCATGGTATCTATGCTTTCAAGACTGATGGTGCTGGGGAACGAACTGACCTTATTCTTGGTGACCGCCTCGTGGTCAATGACGACATAATTGCTGGAACAAGCGGACTCGTCCTTACAGAATGGAAACTAATTCGGGATAATGATGCTCCTAATGCTCAGAGAATACTGGCAAAGAATCAGGCAAGACGTTATTCAGAGGGACTCCTGGCCGGTTTTGAGCTTTGCTCTGAACGATACCTCGTCTTAGTCGGACAAAAAGAATTTGCCGTTGAACCTTACGAACGAGATGGAGGCATTCTGTACAAATCGATATCGATTGTTTTGAATAGGGATGTCCCTTCTAAAGCTGCACACCGCAATTAGGTTGTTCGCAATATGACATGCGATCTGCCAGGAGAAACCGAACGAGGAGCCTCTCGGAGGAATATGGCGCAGAAGCAAAGCAAACCCGTAGTGGTCCATATGGATATTCGCAAGCTGAAACCTGAACCGGAAACCAATCTTCCGACTCTCAGCAAGGCAAAGTTGGAGGCGCTGATCGAGGAAGCCGTGGTCGATGCTTACAACGAAGACGAACAAAAAGTTGGTTTGCTCACCATGATACAAGAGCATCTTTCGCTTCCATTTTCCGTGAACATCCTCGGCGTTGAGGCCGTTGTGGAGAAAGTCGACATGACCCGCGACGGTCGGATTGTCGCGGTCTGTCAACGAGATGGGATGAAACAGAGAATTGAAATTCTCGATCTACCTCTGCCCAAACCTGCACCGGTAGGCGCGGAGTGGATTGCAGCATACAGCTATTGGCGCAAAGGGTTCTAATGAGCGAATACCAGTATTACGACTTCAAGGCAATCGATCATGCACTGACAAAAGCCGAGATGGCCGCCCTGCGGTCCATATCCACACGCGCCGTTATTACTTCTACGAGTTTCACGAATCACTATGAGTGGGGAGACCTGAAGGCCGATCCGCTCAAACTGCTGGAAAAGTATTTCGATGCATTTGTCTATGTGGCAAATTGGGGTACGCGAGAGTTCCATCTTCGTTTGCCGCAGGAGTTGGTTGACGCGAAGCAAATCAAGGCAATGCTCCCAGGGAAGTCCGCGCAGGTGCGCAGTTCTGGAAAATTCGTGACGCTTTCCTTTGAAAGCGAAGTGGAGCCGGAAGACGATTGGGATGATGGCACTGGTTGGATGGGATCGTTGATTTCTTTGCGCGGTGATCTGCTTCGCCGCGACTTCCGCTGTCTCTACCTCGGATGGCTTTTCAGTGTGCAAAATGGGGAATTCTCCGACGAAGTGTTTGAGCCTCCCGTGCCTGCTGGCCTGCGCGAACTTTCCGCGCCATACGATTCGTTGATCGAGTTTCTCGGAATCGATGGGGACCTTGTCGAAGTTGCCGCCTCTGCTTCAGAGCCGTTAAAAGCAGGGCCGTCGCGTAAGAATCTTACAGAATGGATTCGAGGCCTGACCGAAAAAGAGAAAGATGGCCTGCTCGTAAACGCGCTATCGGAGCCAGATGAACGATGGAGGATTGAGATGTTACGCCGTTTCGAGCATGAGAACTTCTCTGCCTCAGATCACGGCACAGTCGAGCGACGTTCAATCGCCGATCTTCTGACAGCATCCCATGCCCGCGCCGAGGAGCGTATGCGGAAACTGAATGCGCAACGAGCAGCGGAAGCGGCGCAGAAGAAGGCACGGGAAGAAGCAGACCGGGCACTCTTCCTGGACCAACTGGCAAAGCGCGAAAAGGCGGTCTGGAAGCAGGTGGATGCGCTCATTCAGAAGCGGCAACCAAATGATTACGACCGGGCTGTGATACTGCTAACCGATTTGCATGATTTGGCTGTCCGTCAGGGGGGTGAAGATGAATTCCTCTTGACGATGGAAGAGCTTCGCAAAACACATGCTTCCAAGGATAGCTTTCTGCGCCGCCTCACAAAAGCAAAGCTATAGGTGAAATCGGGGGAATGTGGTTGGGCTCTCAAGAACACCGCACGAAGCCAAAACAGCCAGCATGTCACTCTGTAAAAACGAAGAGCCATCAAAACAGCCACTAAGATTGCCCTATTTCGCCCGTCTAACGAGTACGTTATCCACGTGCAACAAGGCGAATGTCGAGGTCCATACCAACCGCTGCGGCATACCGGATCAAGGTTCGCATGTTGGCGTTTTCTGGTTTGCGCTCGGTTCGGCTGAGCTGCGGAGCACTGGTCCCGATTTTCTCCGCGACCTCGGCCTGAGTCAGCCCCTTTAGTCGCCGCTGATTCGCCAGCGCTAGGCCAATCTTCAATACCTGCGTCTCTTCTTCGTACGCCTTCTTGACTGCGGGCTTACGGAGTTCCTTTTTTACGTAGCTATCCCAAGCGGTCGTCATTTGCTTCCTTCTCCCTTTCCGCGTCTGGCCCCGGCGGGGCGCTTCGAGCCTAAACGAGCCTCGTGTTTTGCCATCCTTGCGCTGCCGATACGCTTGTCTGCTTCCTCTACTGCCGGAGTGTTCTTCGTCAGACCGTGCAGCAAGATTGCTGTACGGTCGTCATCGAAGAAGTACAGAACCCGGTAGCGCGTTTTTCCAAACCGTAACCGAATTTCGCGGAGCCGTCCATCAATCTGTGAAGTATAGGGATAGTCGAGAGTCGGGCCTCCCTCTTTCAGCAGATCGATACGGGCAATGACCTTGCCTCGAACTTCCTCTGGCAGGGTATCCAGCCATTTCATTACAGGCAGTTTTCCGTCATCGTCCTGATAGAAATCAACATTCCAAGCCATCGCTGGACGTTTGCCCTCCCAAGCAGTTTATCAAATTTGATAAGTTTCCGCTACGTTGCGCAATGTTTTTTTGAACCCTGCCGCAAACGAAGCATGAATCGAACATGGCGAGGCGCTCAAGCCACAATCCGTTCCGGGTGATCGCCGTTTGCATATTTACGCAGTTCGGCCACAGGAATCAAAACCCGACCTCCAATCTTTCTGAACGGAAGCCGTCGCGTCGCCACCAGATAGTCAATCCCGCGCACACTGATAGAGAGAAGTTGCGCGGCCTCATCGCGGCTAACCAACAGTTTGGCGTGGGACGGAACTGTAACCCGTACCGGCGGTTTCTTGGATGCGCTGTAAATTGGTTGCATGGTGCGTACCTCCAGAGAAGATTTCGCTGCGTAGAATTCCCAAACTCACAAACTTATCCCTAGTTCTGCCCCAAGGCTTAATTCGGAATGCAGGGCCTTCGCGATGTCTTGGGCAGGTTGAGCAATCCCGATTTGTGGCTCAAGCGCGCTCATATGCGAAACATCGCGGGCAAGAACATCTGCGAGCTTACCGGCGTTATTGGTGAAAACCTGCGCATCATTCTGCCCGCGCGAAATTGCAACGTAGGCCATGCGGTTGTTGAGCAGGTCTTTCGCGCCGAGTTCGGTATCGACGTGCACGAGCACGCGCTCGGCGGTTTGCCCCTGGCTGGAGTAGCTCGTCATGGCGTAGCCGTGGTCAATGTGCGGATGCTGCTCTGGGTCGATGGCGACACTACGCCCGCCGTCCAGTTTGAAACGCATCCTTCCATCTGCGCCGAATCCTTCCACGGTTCCAAGTTCACGATTGGCAATCTTCAGCTCATTGGCTGGCGAGGTGAACTGAATACGGTCTCCAACAGAAAAAGCCTTTTCCTGAGCACGGTAGGCGATAACGCCCATCTGTCGGCGCGGATCGTAGGTTTGCTCACTTCCGTCCGCACGCACCACCGTCACAAGATTTTTTTGAACATCAACACCGATAACGCGCGTGTATTCGCCCTTCTTGATGCCGGTTTCTTGAGAACTGCGCGAGTAGCGCAGAATGTCGTCCACTTGGTATTGCCGCGCCCAAGTGCGATCCGCGCCGGTCATCTCCTGACGCGGCACCAGCGTCTTGATGGTGTGTTCTTCGCGGTTCACCAATCCCCGCGACTGCATTTCACTATGAATCCGTTGATTGATCTCGGACCGTGATCGGTTGTCCGGCGAAACGACAAGCGTACTCTGGGGCGAGCGTGCGTATTCCTTTGCAATCGCTGCGATGCGTTCCTCGCGGCCCGTGTACTCGTGCACTCGTCCCTGCTCATCAAGACTGGCAACCGCCTGCCAAACTTCGCCGTGCGCCAATTGCTCCACGACTTGCTTCAATTCAGGATCACGCTGCCGAACAATTTCATCGAGCTTTGCTGTCTTCATCCCTGCTTCTTGAAGCTGAGCAAAGGGCCGTCCTGCCTCGACAGACTCATGCTGCCGCGTATCGCCAACTAACAGCACACGGTCATTTGTATGGAGACGTTGAATAAATTCGTGCATCTGGCGCGTGGAAGCGAGCGAAGACTCGTCGAGTATATATAATCGCTTTTCACCAGCGTCCGGTCTTGTGCCGTATGCAAGGTGCTGTTGTAGGGTAGATGTCTCGATTCCTGCCTCGGAGAGCTTTTGAGCTGCACGTGAAGTCGGTGCAAAGCCCTCCACGCGGTATCCGGCGCTCTTAGCACCCTCGCGGATTACAGACAATGTGGTCGTTTTGCCTGTTCCGGCAATTCCTTCCAAACCGACGATCTTTTCTCGCGCAAGAAAGATTTCATCGACGGCCCGAAGCTGTGAAGCGTTCAACTCCGGATGCCGGTCCTCTGTCCAGATGCGCACCTGCGGCGAAACCAGCATAAAGTCACCGTGATTACCTTGCTCCATTCCTGCAATGATCGCCTTTTCCATGTGGACCATCTCGGCAGTTGTGTATTGTGAAGCTGCGCGCCCTTCTCTTTGGCTAATGGCGCAAAATTCCCCACTCGTGACACGTTGCGAAAACTCCTGGCGCGCTTTGCCGTATGTGAGTTGTCCCATGCCACGGTCCAGCATCGATTGCAGGATTGTCCGCTCGTCCTGGACCGCTGAATGCTCGAAGACGTGATTCCGCGCATAAGTAGCAGACTGCTGCGCTGCCTTTTCTTGCCCTGGCTCGAACTGCTGAGCGTGTTCCCGCGCCTGCGCTACCACACGGTCGGCCTGATTGCCGAACTGCACAGCCAACTCACGATGCCGCCGCAAGACCTCATCCTGCGATTGAATTTCTTTTTTGTCGCGCGTCCGATGTGCCGCAACTTGTGCCGCGCCTGCGCCCTCTCTGCCGATCTCCTGCAAATGTTCTTTGATCTGTTCCCGCCGTGGACTCGATGCGTCCAAGTATTCCTGCGTGTATCCCTTAATCTCTGGCTGGCCGTGCTTGCCGATTTCAATCTCATAACCGAGCTTCTGTAACCTCATGGCAAGCTCAGAGCGATAAACGCTGGTGGCATAGTGCTGTGACTGAAACAAACTGCGTTCTTGCAGGGCATGAGATTGGCCGTTCTCGCACACTGTCATGTTGAAGACCACCGCGTGCGTGTGAAGCTGTGGCGCTGCATAACCATCGACAGGCCGCGCCGTATCATGCTCAAACGTCGCCGCAAGAAACTTGCCTGTGTTCTCCGGCGCATGAATATTGCCGATGCGCGCCTGTGTGTATCGCTCCAATTCTCCAAGCGCGACACGCACGCTCTCACGATGTGCATCCCGCACGCGAACATCATCGCCCACAAGCGCGGTAAGCGAAACGGACTTCGGCGCGGAAAAGGTTGCATCCCATCCGGCCCGGTGCTCGACGCTCGTTACCTGCTTGCCGTATTCGTTCTCGTAGGTCCTCGCGGGCTGATGTTTGACGAGTTGTGCTCCGTTCTCAGGATGCTGGCCATCACTCAGGTTCGCGAAGTGTTCTGCATGAACAGCACCGTGGAGATTCCACTCTTCGGCAAGAGCACCACGCCATTCGCTGTATGCCTGTCTATCTTGGCTCCAGTAGTTTTGTTTTTCTGAAGCGAATTCACGCGCATGGTAGGTTTGCGCCTGCTTTGCGGAAAGAGCTTTCGAGATCGTCAGCATCGCAAAAACTCCTCTGTAAGAGTCGCAGCATTTCACAAATGCCGTGCTGTTTAGCGTAACTCAGAATTGGCGCAAATAGTCGCATTATGACAAAAATATTTTTTCATTGATATTGCGTTTCGACCGCGTGGTTATTGATGTTTCGAGTATATAGCTGTCGATTATGCGCGTAATTGGATTCTGATTCATGGATGGATTACAAGGACAATTGCTGTGCGATTCAATCCGTAATATCGCACTCAATGCAAGCAGGATTACTCATCTCATCGAGTAACTAATCGCTGCCGATGAACACCTCTTGCCGTTGTCGTTACAGCCTGACAAATGATTCATGTTGAGCGGAAGTAAGGTCGGGGTCAAACAGGGCAAACCAACGCGGAAGCTGTTAACGATGACGACCGTATAGCGATGGGCTTGGAGAAAGGAAAATCCAGATGGATGAGAGGTCATTCCGTGTTGCTTTCATACATGCGAAAGAAGCATCGCGAGCATTTGTTTGCTTGGATGAATCACGGGCATCGCGTAGGTATTCGGCTCAGTCAATCCACTGCGATTCATCCCAGGCAATCGGCTCTTGCTGCACACCGTTCACTCTCCGCGCTCCGGGAAAGATGGACTGGCCTTGTACAGGGCTCTTCGGCTCGGCTTGAGAGGGCAGTTCCGAAGAAAGTTCTGTACGAGAATCAGCAGGCTGAATATTCGCTGGACTAGAGAGTGATTGACCCTGCAAAGCGGTTGGGATCGCAACCTTTTCCAAAGTCGGTTTACCGACACTTCTGCTGGTCCAATCGGCCAGCTTAGAGCGGACCTTTCCCAACCATTCCCGAGGCGTGATAGGGCGGCTGATTCCATGTCGATTCGGAGACACATCTCGCCAGTCATCCCGGGATGAATCCGCAGCAATTACCTCACGCCAAAGACGCTTCCATTCCCGCCACAACTCTGCCCTCGTTGTGAAGACGATGAATGCCACAATCGTCAGCGCAAAGGTACAGCCTTCGAGCAGAGGGAGAGCAATGAAATTCGAGTAAGAACGGTCATGATAAATGTTCGTCCCAAGAGCATCTTTCAGTTCGCCGGAATAGACCAAGTCGGGGGCAGATTTCTCCAAGCTAATCCAGCCGCTTTTGATTGCCGCAGAGGAGAGATGAAGGGACAGGTTTCCAGCCTTTCCGGTGGTCACATCGGAAGGGATTGCAGGCAAGCTCTTGCGTCCTGGGGCTGTCTTCATCAGCCACCGGATATCGGTTGCCGATCCTGCCTTTTCCGCTGCCTTGCTGCACTGCCAATAGTCGAGCAGATAATAACTTTGAAGCGGCTCGATCTCCCATACAAGCCATGCTGCAAATGCAAACACAGGCACACCCAAGAGCACGGCCAGAAGCGCCGCAGTTCGCCACGGAAATGCACGGCGAATCCACCGGAATCTCACGGCTATTTCTCCCCTGATTCGGGTGCTGTCTGGCTGCGCTTTCGGGCCAGCAATTCCTCTGCTTTCTGGTCCTTGATTGCGTCAGCATACGTGCTGATTCTGCGCAAGGTTTCGTCGCTCAATGGACCCTTCGAAGCAACCGCGAATAGGTTGACGATCAGGCTGCGCAAAGCCATCAGTTCCGCCAGTAGAACCGTGTCCGTTGTCTTCTCTTCACCTGTGGCGCGGGCCTGGGCGAGTGCGGCCTCGCGCAGCCATTCGGCAACTTTCTTCCCGGCGCTGGCAGCCGCAGATTCGACCTCGGCAAACTCGGCGTCGGTAAGCCGCGTCGCAATAGACTTGGTGCGATTGCTTTCGCTCGTCGGCACAGCAGGAACCACAGACGGAGCGGCGACGGGCGTTTTGCCATTGGCGGAGGTCATAGGCGAATACCTCAGTAGAGGCATTGTAGCGCCGTTCCTGTGGTGGTGCTATTGGGGCAGAACACGATAACCCCTTACGAGAGAATGTGTTCACGCGCAGAGCGCATTGGAACCATTCGACCTATTGCCGCGTTTACGGCTGTAAACGCAAAACGCTAACCGATTGAATATGCGCATGTTAACAAAAGCGCTCAATCGGTATACTTACAGCAACCCCACTGGGGATGACGTGTCAACGTTCATCCGCTGCGTAAGCAGCGCTGCGTCTGACAGGCCCGCCATAATCATCTGCTCTCTGAGAAGCAACCGAGGACGCTGCCTACGACAACAAACGCTTACTCCGGACCTGAGCAGTAGGATATTCAATGAGGAACGATCATGAGCCGTGAACGAATCCTGGAAGTGGCCCTGACGATGCTTGGCGCAGTTTTGCTGCTCATTGCATCTGTTGGCAAGTATCCTTATGGCTTTTACATGGTGCTCCGGCTTGTCATCACGGTTGGTGCGGTTTATTGGGCATGGAGAGTGTATAAGGCAGGTCAGCAATTTTGGACGTGGATATTTGCTGCGGTTGCGCTTCTTTTGAACCCGTTCGTACCAATACGTATGCAGCGAACACAGTGGCAACCGATTGATCTGTGTCTGGGCATTCTCTTTATCGGATGGTCAGGATATTGGCTCTTCCGCAAGAGAATTTGAAGTTAGTAGGCTTGCAGAAGAGAAGACGAAAAGCCATTCGTAGCTAACGAACTACTTCACCGTCCAGGGGGACGTAGCCATGACTACCACTGGGACTGTCGTCGTGACCACCGCTGCCGTCGTCCTCATCGCGCTGGAAGTGAAGGCGTGGTGGCAGTGGAGGAAGATTCCAGATGAGCAACTGCCGCCGCTCTTGAGAGGGACAACACAGAAAAAACTGACACCCATGCTGGTACGGTTCGTCCCCAGCGCTCTCGTCACCTGCGTCGTCTGGGTCCATATGTACAAGCAAATTTATCCCTATCTCTCCGAGCGCGTGGGGGAGGACGTCGCGTCCGGGTTGGCAGACTGGCTCACCACCGCAGCAGCCGCCCTCGCGGGTTACATCACCTACCACTTCATCAGCAAGTGCATGAAGCCGCTGCGCCGCAATGATAAATCTGCTAAAGAATCACGGGCTAAGGAGCAATGAGCCTTTGGACAGCAAAGCGAAAGGCAGGTTTCCAAATTCCAGTGGCTGTTCTTTTGGAGGTCTTTGAAATGATCATCTCAAACAGTTTCGTTCGGACTTATTTGTTCGGAAGCAAGATAGCGAGAATTCAAAACAACTCGTTCCAATGCTGCGTCAGTACGGCAAAAGAGGGTTGGTTTCTGAAGCGGTCAACCATAATCTTAGAACCTACTATTGGCAATATTGTCGGAGCAGCAGCCGCAGGATTACGTCCTTGTGGCAAGGTAATCTACTCGCCTACCCTCCGAACAAGTGACCGTTTCCAATTTCACGATGTCATTGCCAAAACGCTTGATGCGCTTGGAGAGGAAGGCTGCACTTTAGAAGAGGCACTCGAGCAGATATTTGCGGACTTGAAGCGCAGAGGCATAGCTGCGGAGACAATAAACCTCTCAGCGGATCAAGGCCAATCCGATGCGCAGTTCAATCTTGGGGGGCCGTACATAAATGGTGAGGGCGTCCCGCAGGACGACTTCACCCAAGAGGCAGTGCGGTGTCGCAAGTTGGCAGAGCAAGGCGACACCAAGGCGCAATACAACCTCGCGTATTTCTACTCGAGAGGCAGGGGTGTGCCCGAGGACGACGCCCAGGCTGCGTTTTGGAACCGCAAGGCTGCTGAGCAAGGCTACGTCATGGCGCAACACATGCTCGGGTATACGTACCGCTATGGCCTGGGTGTGACCGAAGACTACGCAGAAGCTTGTTTCTGGTTCGATCTAGCGGCTGCTGGCGAGTTGGACGCCTCAACAGCGAAAATCAATGCGGAGAATCGAGATGAAGTTGCGTTACACCTGACGCCGGACGAGTTGGCCCGGATTCAGGAGAGGGTGCGGAAATGGATTGAGGTGCATCAGGCGAAGCCACAATGACACGAATTGTGACGGAATGACCGTCAAGGTGACCAGGAGCGAATAAAATCAAAGCCAAATGCCGCTTGACCACTACATCCCGCAGGTGCATCTCAAGCACTTCTATTCGCCGGTCCTCGGTAACCGAATGTATGCAACACAGAAGAGCGACTTGAGACAGTTCACGCCCAAATCAGAAAATGTCTGCGGAATCAATGATGGCAGTACGAATGCCTATTTAAAAGAGGACCGGGCGATCGAGGAATTTCTGAAAACGATCGAGCCGGAATATAACAAGACCTTGGCGAAGCTCATTGAAGACAAGATCGACGAGCAGTGCATCTACACAATCGCCGGGTTTGCCGCCTACGTCGTATCCTGTTCTCCGGCAGGTATGCGCATTCAGTCTGGGCCGTTGAAGAGCACTGTCGAAACCGTGGCCGCCATGATGGACGCACGGGGGCTGATGCCGCCGCCGCCGCTCACGGAGCTAAAGTCGCTAGGACTACGCGGCGGGAGCCTTGTCGAACTTCTAGGTAACGGGGAGGTAAAAATCGAGGTTGATCCGAAATTTCCGCAGGCTATCGGCATCAGTTCGATCCGTCGGTCCCTCGCCATCTTCGGAAATTGCAGGTGGGACATCTTGCTCAATGACTTCAACGACAGCCCGTTCTTCACGAGTGATTTTCCAGCGGCAATCGAGGAGACGAGGAACCGGCTTATTATCAATCGCATCGTACCACTCGCACCAAATCTAGCAATTCGGATCAGGCCGGACTCGACCATTGACAAGAATCTCGCCGACTTCTCATTCACGAATTTTCACTACCGTAGGAGGAGTATCAGCCACCAGGAGGCAGAGGAGATCAACCGTTCGATTGTGAGGTGTGCCGAAGATACTGTCTTTTACCGCGATGACTCGGCATGGGTGCAAAGGTTCATCGCGAAAAACCGACACTACCGCGTCGAGTCAGGCATATCCAAGCAGCCCACGAGAAACGGCTCTCTCCTGACTTCGAGGCTGAAGATTGTCGAGACAAACCCGCGTCACACCTGACGCCAGCCAATCTTGCCCGCGAACTGGAACGAGCGCGGAAGTGGTTTGAGGCGTATCCGGCGAAGCCACAATGCTGGAAGGGGAACATGCCTTCGCGAATGTACCAGATGCCCCTGAATATATGACCTTCCCCGGATAATTCAATGACAAGCCGAGGCCGAGCCTCGGCTATGCTGCGGCTATCCAGGGATGTCAGGAGCAAGAATCATCCGTAACATTCCGGTGGCCGCGTTATCGGATTTGATGATATTCTTAGTCCGACAGAACAGCCATTGGAGGTTTTCAATGCGTGGCGTATATGAAAATCCTGCGGACAGCGGCATTTGGTGGATTCACTATTACGCGGATGGAAAACGGCACCGCGAAAAGGTCGGGCGCAAATCGGATGCGATCAAGCTGTATCAGTCACGCAAGGCCGATGCCGTAGCGGGTCGTAAGCTGCCGGAGTTACGCAACAGCAAAGTGGTAACGGTTGGCGAACTGATCGACGACGCTTTGGAGTTCGTAGCGAATCACAAGGACAACCGAAATTACAAAAGCAAGGCGGGCATCGTTCGCGAGGATATGGGGTCCCTTTCTGCGGCAGAAATGACGCCTCAAGAACTGGAACGCTGGCTTCGTGAGCACTGTAAAACGGCAGCGACGGCCAACCGATACAAGGCGTTCATTTCGCTCTGCTACCGGGAAGGAGTCCGCAACGGCAAGGTAACCGTCAATCCGGCCCGGCTCGTCCGCCAACGGAAGGAAGGGGGAGGCCGTCTGCGCTTTCTCAGTCGCGAGGAATACGACCGGCTGCGCGAAGTAATCGTCAAACGATTCCCCGAACATCTGGCGGAATTCGTGGTGAGCGTTCACACCGGAATGCGCCTTAGCGAACAATACTCCTGCACGTGGTCACAGGCTCACCTTGACCGCCGGACGATTGAACTGACAAAGACAAAGAATGGATCGGCCCGGACCGTTCACCTAAACTCGGATGCGATGGCGGCGATTGAATCGCTCCGGCTCCCAAAGCAGCGCTCCACGGATGCTGTCTTTCCGCGCGAAGGCACCAAGGGAAGATTCGATACGCGGTCATGGTTTCAGCCCTGTCTCGAAGAGGCGGGCATCACAGGATACGTCTGGCACTCTAACCGGCATACTTTTTGCTCCTGGCTGGCAATGGCCGGGGCCACGATCAAAGAAATTCAAGAAGCTGCGGGCCACAAAACGATTACCATGTCTGCTCGCTACAGTCACTTGTCGCCAGAGCACAAGCAGTCGGTGGTCGAGCGCATTGCCTCTGCTTCCAAATAGCCGTTCAGAAAAGCTGACATTCCCCGGATATTGGAAGATGTGCCGAGGCATAAGGCCCGGTGTCAAGGCTCCACGACCGCGAAGCGGCGCGCTTCAGCGCGGCCTTGACTCCGGTCCGGCCTCGGCTATGCTCCGTCTATCCGGGGAATGTCACTCGATCTTCGACGGGCCGAAGCCGAAAACAGCCACTAAACAGCCATTGACCTGCATCTCCGTGAGGCGTAGCTCTCTGTAAAACCCAACAGCCACCAGAACAGCCACCAAACGAAAACGGCCACTCGCTGAGGAGTGGCCGTTTTACGATTAAACTCTTTAGAATCTTGGTGCCGGGAGGGGGGGTCGAACCCCCATGACCTTGCGGTCGGCGGATTTTGAGTCCGCTGCGTCTACCAGTTCCACCATCCCGGCACATCTTCGATGTCTTTATTCTACTGTATTTACAGTAAATTCCGCGTCTACATCCATCAACGTTAAAGTGGTTGTCCCCAGTGGAGTCACCACCTCTTCCTGCAACTCGACCCGACCAACTTTTCTATAGCCGCCGGGTTGTGCTCCGGAGCCAGACGGGCGTAGCGCATCGCCATCTGTATTGTACGATGTCCGATCCATTGCGCACCAGCCTGAGCCTCTGCTCCCGACTCTACCAGTCGAGACGCGAACGCGTGCCGGTTGCAGCGTCACGTGTCGTTCGCCAATTTGCTTGCAGGCTCGAACCAGTCGCGGAATTCGAGCCACGCTCTCCCTTCGGATTGGGGAACAAAATCCCTTTCCGCCGACTTTGCGTCCTGATGCAGCACGCGGCATTCGGTTCGGAATGCCGCTTGCTGTGGGGGGGGCTAATAGAGACGAGACGTCAGTTCTTGACCGGCTCGGGAAGAAAACGCCACGAGGCTTTGAAATCCGGAGTCAGCTTCTCATTCGTTATGATGGCGCGCAGCATCGCAACGGGCATCATGTTTTCATGCAGGATGGCGTCATGATACTGGCGATCGGTCATTTTGCCCGAGTCGACCAACTCGTGATGCAGCGAGCGGAATTGCAAGGCTCCCAGCATATAGGCGCATTGATAGAGCGGGTCGTAGCTTCCATTAAAGGAGCGGCGAACCTCGGCGACGGCGTTTTCGCGCTCGTGCCCCACCTCTGAGACGAGAAAGTCGGAAGCCTGCTCCGGCGTCATTTGCCCCAGATGAAAGCTCAGCGTGAAGATGATGCGCGCCGCGCGGTGCATGCGCCAGAACAGAGCGCCCATGCGCTCTTCCGGCGTGGCGTCGAATCCGTGATCCCAGTAGACCATCTCCCAGTAGAAGGCATTGCCTTCGATCCAGAAGCCGGTAGAAAACAGTTGCCGGTAAGGCCGGTATCGGGCGGTCATGTACTCCTGCAGCCAGTGGCCGGGGATCAGCTCATGGAAGACGGTGGCGCGTGAAAAGCTGGGGTTGTTGCCGCGCATGCTCATCATGCGCTGGTCGAAGGTCATCGAATCGGTGGGATAACTGACGTTGATGGTGTCGCCGCCGGTGAAGAATGGGTTCACGCGCTGCTGCTCCGGCGTCATCATCTCCATGCGCCAGGTTTCTTTGGCGAGTTCGGGGACGGTGACCAGGTCGTTCTTCTCTGCAAACTCCGCGCCTTCAATGGCCATGTCGTGGATCAGTTGCGGCTGCTGGCCCGGCTCGACGTAGGAGGCCTTTACCTTTTCCAATGCCTTGCGCCAATCGTCGCCGTAGCCCATTTCGCGGCTGGCACGCAGCATCTCGCGCTTGCACCAAGCCATCTGGTCTTTCGCCATGGCGATCAACTCTTCGGGCGTGTAGGGAATCATCTCGGCATCGAGCTGGTCGAGCAGCGCCTGCCGGCCGACGGGCGTGCCGATGACGGTTGTCTTGTCATCCGGCGCAATGCCGGCCACTTTTTCGCGCAGGAAAGTGGCGTATGCCTTCATGGCCTCGTCGGTCTGCTTGTAGGGCTGGGCGGCCCACCAGGTGAAGCCGGGATCGTAGCCGTTGTAAAACTCGAACCAGCGGCGAAGCTGGTCGCGCAGTTGATCGAGGTCGTCGGCCGCGCGCCAGGCGGCAATGCGGCTGGGGTGCGAGGTGGGCTTGGCCAGGGTGGCTTCCAGCTCCGCGCGCCGCGCGGCGAGAGCCGTGGTCATGGCGTTCAACTGGCTGGCCACGTTCTCGCCCTGAGGGCGCTCGGCGTGGCGCTTGCTGTCTTCCAGCGCAAAGATGGCTGGCGCAACAGGCAGGAGCGGCTCGACTTCCTTCCATTGCGCAGTGGCCAGGGCCAGATCGCGTTCCTCACGGGTCAGGTGGTTGCCGAGCAACAGATAGTCGGCCTTGCCTTCCTGGTCGAGGGCCGCAAAATCAACCGACGCCAACTGCTGTCGCCAGCTTGCATGGAAGCGGCTCATGCGTTCGCGCGTTGTGGGCGAAAGCGGGTCGGTGTAAACGCTGGCCAGGGTGTCGTGGTCGGCCGAGTAGCGTTCAATGAGAGCCTGCACGGGATTCGGCGCGTTTGCCGCCACACTGGCGGGCGCGGCCATAAGCAGTTGTGGGAAGGCTACGGCAAGAATGATGCAAGAGAAGAATCGGGATGAAGACACGGGCACGGAAGATTTCCTCCAAGAGGAAGAATAACGGAGATGCATTTCCTTCCTGTATCTGCCATGATATACAAAAATGTACGCAATGGCTCTCTCAACGGGGAGAAGCGGAGAAAGTTTTGATCGCAAACCGCGGAGGGGAATTTTCCACCAGCAATGGCGCCCGGCGGAAGGAGCGTTGATGTTCGTCACGGTGAATGACAAACGCGTGCATGTGGCCGAAGGCACAACAGTAGCCGCCGCGGTGATGATGGCCAGCGAGCCGAGCCGGATTTCCGTCAGTGGAGAGAGGCGCGCGCCCTTTTGTGGCATGGGCATCTGCATGGAGTGTTGCGCGCGGGTGAATGGCGTGGAGCACCGCCGAAGCTGCCAACTGCCTTGCGAACCGGGAATGGTGGTGGTCACGAAATGAGCGCGCGCTTCGACGTGGTGGTAGTGGGCGCTGGACCCGGCGGAATTGCCGCTGCGGCTGTGGCGGCGGAAGCAGGCAGGCGGGTTTGCCTGCTCGACAACGGTGTCGCGCCGGGGGGACAGATTTGGCGGGGATACCGCGCAGAAACGGCGGAAAAAGCCGCGCACGGCAGGGAATATTTGCACTGGATGAAGCGGCTCAAGCAGAGCAGCTGCACGGTGTGGACGGGCTGGCAGGCGATTGACCGGCCGACTGCCGGAGTTCTTCGTCTGGAGTGTCGCGGCGAAGGGCGCGACGTAGAAGCCAAGGCGCTGATTCTGGCCACCGGGGCGCGCGAGCGTTTCCTGCCCTTTCCCGGCTGGACGCTGCCGGGCGTGATGGGCGCGGGCGGGCTGCAAGCGCTGGTCAAAGGGGGACTCGATCCGGCGGGCAAGCGCGTGGTGGTGGCAGGCAGCGGCCCTTTGCTGCTGGCGGTGGCGGCTAGCGTCGGCGGCGCTGGCGCGCGCATTCACGGCATCTACGAGCAGGCTCCGCTGGGCCGGCTGGCCGGTTTTGGGCTTACGCTGCTGCGTCATCCGGACAAGCTAATCGAGGGCGCGGGCTACCGGATGCGGACGTGGCGCGCCGCCTACCGCACCGGCTGCTGGATTGTGCGGGCCGAGGGGCGGGACAGCCTGGAGCGCGTTACGCTGACCGATGGCCACAGGCAGTGGAGTCACAATTGCGACTGGCTGGCCTGCGGATTTCAACTGGTGTCCAACCTGGAGCTGCCTCGCTTGCTGGGCTGCCGCATTGAAGGCGGCCTGGTTGTCGTTGATAAATTGCAGCAAAGTTCCGTGCAGGGTGTTGCCTGCGTGGGAGAACTGACCGGCATTGGAGGCATGGAAAAGGCTTTACTGGAAGGGCAAATCGCTGGATGGGCGGCGGCCGGATGCGCGGCCCAAGCGCGCGCACTTCGGCCGCGGCTGCAGCGTTGGCAACGATTTGCCCTGCGGCTGAGCCGCGCCTTTGCGTTGCGTGCTGAACTACGCGGATTGGCGGATGCGGATACGGTGGTCTGCCGTTGCGAAGATGTGACGCACGCCGCGCTGGCCGGCCGCGCTGGCTGGCGCGAGGCCAAGCTTTATACGCGTTGCGGAATGGGCGCCTGCCAAGGGCGCGTCTGCGGCAGTGCGACGGAGTTTCTCTACGGCTGGCAGAATCCGGGTGTGCGGCCGCCGGTTTACCCCACCCCGGTTTTCGTGCTGGCGGATGATGCGGATGCCGCGTCAGCTCATCGTTGATCCTGGAAATTTTCCCCGCTCTTAAGCGGGCGTAGCGTTTTTATCCGAGAGGCTTTTATGCGAGTGGACAAGAATTTATTGAATTTCCGTTTTTCCTTCCATGCACGTCATTCTTGGCGCTTTGTACTTGGCTTGGCCGCCATCTGCCTACCGCTGGCGCTGCCCACAGCACTCAGTGCGCGCGTTTCCGCAGCCGACTACGAACGTGGGCTGAGCCTCAGGGAAAAGTACCAAGGCCTCGTTCTCCATCTGCCGGATGGCGTCGAGTGGATCGACGGAACCGACCGCTTCGTTTATCGCCGGACGGTTCCCGGCGGACATGAATTTATGCTCGTCGATGCGGAAAAGCAGACGCGGCAACCGGCCTTCGACCATGCGCGTCTGGCGGAGGCGCTGAACAAGTCTCTGCCCGACGCGCATGGCCAGCCGGTAAAGCCTCTGACGCTGCCCTTCGAGCGGTTTCACATGGAGGCTAATGGAACCGCGCTGGAGTTCGAGCGCGGCCCGGAGCATTGGCGCTGCGATCTGGTGGCGTATACTTGCGCGCAGCAGCCGATGCCGCCGCAGCCTCCAGTGGCCGACGACGATGGTGGCTACGACCAGACTCCGTCGGCGATCAACGGCGATGCGCATCCAAGCACTTCGCCCGACGGCAACTGGCTGGCCTTCATCCAGAACTACAACGTGGCCCTGCGGCCGGCGCACGCCAAGCCGGGCGAAACGGAGCGGCAGACAATCCTGCTGAGTTGGGATGGGTCGGAAAACAACTACTACGCGCTCGATACGCTGGCCTGGTCGCCGGACTCGAAGCACTTGGCGGTCTATCGCATTCGCCCCGGCTACAAGCGCGAGGTCCATTACGTTGAATCCTCGCCCGCCGATCAGCTTGAGCCCAAGCACTCGATGATGGTCTATCCCAAGGCTGGCGATGTGCTGCCGCTTTTCCAGCCGGTGCTGTTTGACGTGCCTATGCGCCGTGAACTGCCTATCGACAATGCCCTATTTCCCAATCCCTACGAGATGCAGCCCTTTGTCTGGTGGAAAGATGGACGCGGATTCACCTTCGAGTACAACCAGCGCGGCCACCAGCTTTATCGCGTGATTGAAGTGGACGCCGCCAGCGGACAGGCGCGCACGCTGATCGAAGAGGCCAGCCAGACCTTCATCAACTACGAGCCGCTCACGGCGAACCAGTACGACCACGGCAAGCATTTTCGCTTCGACCTGGACGACGGCCGACGGATTATCTGGGCCTCGGAGCGGGACGGCTGGGAACATCTCTATCTGCTTGATGGGCGCACGGGCGCGACTGAGAGGCAGATTACCCGCGGTCCATGGGTGGTGCGCGCCGTCGATCGCGTCGATGAGGCGAACCAGACCATCTATTTCGAGGCCAGCGGCAGGTCGCCGGACGAGGATCCGTACTACGTTCACGGCTACAAGATTCGCTTCGACGGCACCGGACTGACGGCCCTGACTTCCGTCCAAGCCAATCATGAGCTGAGCTACTCGCCGGACGGAAAGTTCTTTGTGGACACCTACTCGCGGCTGGATTTGCCGCCGGTGATGGAACTGCATCGCGCCTCCGACGCCAGCTTGGCCATGACCGTAGAAACCGCTGACGACGGGCCGTTGAAAGCAGCCGGGTGGCAGCCGGCCGAGCCCTTTCACGCCCTGGGACGCGACGGAAAAACGCAGATCTGGGGAGTGATTTCCCGCCCGCTCGACTTCGATCCACACAAGAAATATCCGGTTGTCGAGGACATCTATGCCGGGCCGCAGGGCTCGTTTGTGCCCAAGAGCTTTACCACGCGCGTCGATCCGCTGACGGCGCTGGGCTTTGTCGTGGTGCAAATCGATGGCATGGGCACCAATAACCGTTCGCGCGTCTTCCACGATGTTGCCTGGCGCAATCTGAAGGATGGGGGCTTCGCCGACCGGATTCTCTGGCACCAGGCCGCGGCGGCCAGCTTCCCCTGGTACGACATCTCGCGGGTGGGCATCTTCGGCACCTCAGCGGGCGGGCAAAACGCTCTGGCGGCGCTGCTTTTCCATCCCGAGTTCTACAAAGCGGCGGTGGCCAACTCCGGCAGCCACGACAACCGCATGGACAAGATCTGGTGGAACGAGCAGTGGATGGGCTGGCCGGTCGGCCCCTGGTACGCCGAGTCGTCGAATACAGAAAACGCCTGGCGCCTTCAGGGCAAGCTGCTGCTGGTGATGGGCGAGATGGACAAAAATGTTGATCCGGCCACGACGCTGCAAGTGGTCGACCGGCTCATCAAAGCCAACAAGGACTTCGATCTTTTCTTCGTCCCGGGGGGCGGACACGGCGCTGGAGGCCGCTACGGGGAGCGCAAGCTGATGGATTTCTTTGTGCGCAATTTGCTGCTGGAGTCGACGCCGGAATGGAACAGAGTGGCTGAACCGGAAGGGAAACAGCCAGAAAATCAGCTTAATAATCAAGGGGATACGAAGTAATGGGTATGCGTGGATTCCGCTCGCTCCGGCGAGTGGAATCCACGCCGGGCGACGCCGTTAAAAGGCAGAGGCAAAAAAGAAAAAGATTTTGCTTGCATAAAATACAAAAAGGAATACATAATTTCATTCCAAGTAGACAACTGGAATCGTTTTCTACCCCAAAGGAATCGGAGACAAGAACGTTGAATGATCTGGAGGGCCTAGGCGTGAACTTCGCATCGTACGATGCGAAAAGGTTTTCCCAAAATGTTTCCAACAAGGAAAGGCCAGTAGTGAAAAGAGAGGACAGAATGACGCAAAAAATTTGTAGGACATTGTGCCTGCTGATGGCGCTGTTGCTGATTGCTTCGGCAGCCGGAAAGGCATGGGCACAGGGGGGCACGCGGGGAACCGTCGTGTTGACCGTTACCGACCCCATCGGCCGGGCGGTGCAGGGAGCGAAACTGACGATCGTCGATCCGACGACCAAAGCTGTGCGTTCCGGCAGTACGTCGGAGAATGGTTCGTATACGTTCTCCGGCCTGCTGGGAGGCATCTATAAGCTGACGATTGAGAAGACCGGTTTTGCTCCCGTGAAGTACGATGCCGTGCAAGTGGAAGCGGCTCGCGTCACGGGATTGAACGTCGCACTGAAGATTGGCGGCGACACGGAACAGGTTGTGGTAGTAGCTGAGGCGTCTCCCTTGGTGGAAGCTACCTCCAGCTCGATCGGCACCAACTTTGACCTAAAGGATATCGAGACTCTGCCTTTTGGCGAAGATGTTAACAATTTGACTTCTCTCGTTCCTGGAGCGGCTAACGGCGTCTTCAATGGCATGCGCCGGGAAGCTGAAACCTCTACCCTTGACGGCGTGGTGTCAAGCCCGCAGCGCTTCAAGGGCTATGGCGCCGATCCGGCTGTAGAAGCTCGTCTGGAGAACGTCGATGAGGCTGTGGTGCAGACCGACCAGCTCGATCTTAATCAAGGATACGGCCAGGCAAACATGATGACCGGTTTCAGCACCCGCCGCGGCGGCGATAGATACCATGGCCGCGTCTATACCATTTTGTCTGACCCCAGTTTGGCGGCGAACGGGTATTGGAACGACTACGAAATTAGCAAGGGTAAAGAAACTTCCAAGGCAGCTCGCGATAGTTTGGGCGTCCATACGCTTACATGGGGGCCCAGCGTAGGTGGACCGATCCCGATTCCTGGCTATAAAGACAAGCTTTTCTTCTTTGCCAGCTATACGCGCATATCGACTGGTGGCAGTACGACCGCGACATCTTATATTCCCAGTGCAAATCTGCAGTCTGGTATCTTCGGATATGCGGGCACGGATGGAAGCACCTACGATCTCAATCTCTTCACACTGGCGAAAACTGTTGATTTGGGTGCTTCGCGCTGGTATTCGGCGAACTCCGGCATCGCCACGGAAATTTCGCAACTTAACACCTATGCGAAAGCTGCGTCTTATACCGGTGCGGATGAATCTGACCCGTACAACATTACCGATATTAAGTATCAGGTGCCGGGCCAATCCGTAAGCAAATATCCGACGTTGCGCCTCGACTACAACGCAACCAAGAATCTGCATGTCGATCTTGCACTGAATGAAAACACCTACTCGGGTCCGAATACTTCTCCAATGTATCCAGGAGATACGGACTTTGAATCCAAGCAAAAAAATAAAACCTATACCGCTGCGTTGGGCGTGGATTGGGTTGTCAATTCACAGCTCGTCAATCAGTTGCGCGGAGGGTATCTCTACTACTACAACTCTGTAACGCCGACGGACGGCGACAAGAACCAGTTGGAAAATCCTATCGAGTGGGATGATCCGCAGGGCAAGTTGCAATCTCCGCAATTGCACGTTGCTGGGATGTCTGTCTTTTACCCACAGGGAAGCCTGTCGGACAACCTGGTCTGGCAGCATGGCTCGCACAATACGAATCTTGGTGTGAGCTGGTACCGCGAGCAGGACCATTACTGGAACCAGATGACGGGATACACGTACATCGACATGGGCATGGGGACGAGCGATCCGGCGATCAATGCGTTTACCGGGCCGGATAGTGGTGTTTCTACAATCACCATGCCGAATTCGACGACCACGCAGAACACTTATGCGCAGGCCTATTACGCCATGCTGGCTGGCCGTCTTTCCGATGAGTATTACAGTAATGTCCTGAACACCTCGACAAAGACTTATCTTCCCGGCCGCCCGGTCTGGGATGAAGTCCAAGGTGCATTCGGAATCTATGCCCAGGATAGCTGGCGCATTACGCCGAGCTTGACGCTGAACTACGGCATGCGCTGGGATTTCACCGGCGACGATTACGACAAGGCTGGCAACTACTACACGCTCAACAAGGAAGCTGTCTGGGGACTGAGCGGGTATAAGAACCAGTTCAATCCAGGCTCGTTCACTGCCACGGATGCGGACCTCAACTATACCCCGAACAAGCATATCTACTCGCCCACGTACGTCTCTCCGCAGCCCTCGGTGGCTTTGGCCTGGAATCCGCACTACGACGATGGGATTCTTGGCAAGCTGTTGGGCGGATCCAGCACGGTCATCCGCGCCGGTTACGCCTTGCGCAACTACACCAATTCGGAACAGAATGTGTACGATTTCGCACAGCAAGGTACGGTCGGCATTACTAACAACAACAACGCGGCCTCTGCGGAGCCCGTCAACGGCGTTCAGGCGACCGGCACATATACTCCGGGAACTTATGCTTTTGGAGACACCATCCCGGATTCCGTTTTTTCGCACGATGTCACCGCCATGAAGTCCTCTTTCTCGGAGTCTTCGCTATCCCTCGAAAATATGTCGTTTACCGCGATTGACAAGCACATCCGGCAGCCGTATGTACAGTCGTGGAACCTGGGCATTCAGCGTCAGTTGGGCAAGGATAATGCTCTGGAAATCCGTTACGTTGGCAATCATTCCTCGCATGAGTGGATTCCCATCGACCCCAACGAAGTCAACGTCTTCGAGAATGGCTTCCTCGCGGAGTTCGAACAAGCGCAGGCGAACGCGATTGCCAGCGGCTACACGAGCTTCCAGGGTGATGGCACAAAAATGCCGTTCATGACTGCGGCCTTTGGCAGTGATGCCACTCAATGGACCAATGGGACGTTTATGACCGACCTGCAAAACGGCAAGGTTGGCGATTTTGCTAATACTCTGGCGGGAACCAACTACTTCTGCAATTGGGCATCGGGAATGTCGAGCCTCTGCAAAAGCCAATTAAGCATCAGCGGTGGAAACGGCGCCTATCCCAGCAACTATTTCCAGGCCAATCCGTATGCTACCGGCACGGAAACAAAGGTGCTGGTTTCGGAGGGATCATCGAACTATCACTCGCTGCAGGCGGAATTCCGCCAGAAGAACTTCCATGGCGCCAGCTTCACAGCCAACTACACTTTTGCCAAGGCTGAAGGCGTACGTCCGTTGGCCGGTGGCGACTCTGCGAATTTCTATCCTGTCACTATGCGCAACATGCACCTCAGCTATACACCCGCCGATTCCGATATTCGGCAGATCTTCCACCTCTATGGAACTTATGACCTGCCCTTCGGCAAGGGCAAGACCTTCCTGGGCAACGCCAATGGTTTAGTGAATAGGCTGGTAGGGGACTGGACCGTAGGCACGATTACCACCATGAAAACTGGCTTGCCCTTCTTGCTGTCGGGTGGCAACCACACCTACAACGACTATACAGATGGCGGCATTGTGCTCAACAACGTCACGTTGAAACAGTTGCGCAAGTCGGTGGGTGTATGGAATAAGAACTCGGGTTCAGGCGCGTTCTTTATCAACCCCAAGTACAGAGCCAATTCGAACTACCTCACGCCGAATACGACGCCTGGAACCATTGGACTGCGTCCCTGGCTGTGGGGACCGCACGCCTTTACTTCCGATATGCAGTTGACCAAGACCGTGCCCATCAAGGAGGGACTCAAATTCTACCTGGCGGCGGATGCCAACAATGTCTTCAACCATACGACCTGGGTCACAAACGTTACTCCCTCGTCGAACACCGCAACATTTGCCGATTCCTCGGTGGCCAACGTCGGTACCTATTTCGGCTACGTGTCAGGAACGTCTGGCGCTTCAAGTGGGCGTTACATCACTCTGCGCGCCAACTTCGAGTTTTAAATCTGCGCTTCTCAACCATCATCGGGTGCGCTTCATACATCGGAGCGCGCCCGGAACCCTCAAATTCAAACGGCCAGCCGCGTTGCCCATTGTGTCAACGTGGCTGGCCTTTTTCATGACCGGATGCATACGACTGCATGTGAATGCTGAATTTGTGTGATTTGTGCGCTGTAAGATTGGATCGTTGTTAGAATTTACCTAGGTTGCGATTGGTTTTGCTGTCAGAGAGTGAAGGCTATGGTCTCTTCAGAAGTAAAAAAAAGCAAGACTCCCAAGAAGATATCCGCCAAGGCTGAGCATGGAACCAGCGTGGGCATGGCGTTTAAACGGATTCGGGATTTGATTGTTCACGGCAAGCTGGCGCCGGGAACCTGGATCGTCGAAGGCGACCTCTGCGAGCACCTGAATATGAGCCGCACGCCGGTGCGTGGCGCGCTCTACCAACTGCAGCGAGAAGGCTATGTCATCGAGCGCCGCAACTTGAGCAAATCGCGCATGATTGTTGCGCCGCTGACCA